>Ga0247611_10000203_pt1 | contig 123529 bp, 152 predicted proteins | sample 177DNAGHGhighgp2_FD_192422 | JGI IMG/M metagenome (GOLD analysis project Ga0247611, IMG submission 192422) | Sheep rumen microbial communities from Palmerston North, Manawatu-Wanganui, New Zealand - 1770 DNA GHGhigh gp2 | ecosystem: Host-associated > Mammals > Digestive system > Stomach >...
TATCTTCTACTTCTCCAAATGGATTTTCACAAGAGCAATAGTAGTTATATAAATCTTCTGCATTATCATAATCTTTAGCAGTTCTATTATTAGGTTTTCCATAATCATCCATTTGAGCATCTTCAATGAAACCATCAAAGAAATTGCATACAGCAGATGGGTCTATACCAAATGAATTATTATAGTCATGTGTATATATACTTCCTAAAACTATTTCTTGTCTTAACTTCCATAGTTGCTCTTTAGTTAAATTATTTATATCTATACTAGCAGACTCAGATAATAAGTAACATCCATCATCTAAATATTTTCTACTAGCATTTATTATTATTTTAGCTAAATCTGAATTCTTATCTAGTGTAGTTCCATTTTCTAAAGCTTCAATAAAGTTTTTATCTCCATCTTTATCATATCTAGAGTCATCCATATCTTTTTTAGCTAAACTTGGTAAATCTTTATTAGAAACAAGTATTTGTTCTTGTTGACCTATTAAGAAATATCTACCATCAGATAACTTACCAGCAATGTAGTCACGAGTTCCATCTTCATTATGATATGTAACTTTAGCAGTTAAATCTGTAGACTCTTTTAATTCTTCATTTTTTTCTTTAGCTAAACGTTTAGCATATTTAAATGCATCAGTTTCATTATCAAATTCTTTTTCATTATGTCCATGATATAGAACTATATAAGTTCCTTTATAATTCATTACACATACATTTTTAGATACTTTCTTTTGACCACTATTAGGAGATAGTGACTCATTCATATCAATATCTTTATTATCTTTTTCTTGTTCTTCTTTCCATTGTTTAGAATATTCATTATAACTATCAATAACTCTTTGTTCTAATTTTTCTTGTAACTCTTGAAGATATGTAAAATTCATACAGTTATCGTATGTAGGTTCAACACAAACATGTCTAGCAGAACGACCTAAAAATAATAGTTTAGTTCCTGTCTCTTCTTCAAAGTCATCTGCTGCATTTTGAACATATAAAGTATAACCTTCATCATCAAAAGGCATTCCATCATCTTCTAGTTCCCATAAAGTATGATTACTATTTAACTCTAAATAAGTTGGTCCATGATTCTCTTGGTCATAATAACCATGCTCAGCTAAAACTTCTAAAGCATTTAAAGCTCTTTCTTTAGCTTTATCAAATAAGTCTTTACTTATATCCATAGTATAACCAATAAATTCTTCATAACTAGGTAGATAATCAGCATCACCTTCATCAAATAAATATCTTGCAGCTTCATCTATAATACTTTCCATATTTTTATTATAGCTTTCTGCTTCATTCATACTATCTCCAGAGTCATTCTGAGATACTTCTGGTTCACTTTGTTTATTAGTTAATATATCATTAAGTTCTTTATAAGTTTGTTCACCAGCATTTCCAGAAATTAATGGTTCTAAGTTCAAGACAGCTTCATAATAAGCTTCATCTTCATCAAACTCAGAGTTATCCATATTAAAAAACTCTTTCCATTGTTCATTATAAGGTTTTAATGCTGAAGTAAAATCACATATAAGTACTGGAGCATATCCACCATCAACTTGTTTAACTATTTTAGTTCTTTTAGCTAAAAGATTTAAAAATTTTGTCATTTCAGGATATTCATTATCACTATCATTAACATTATGACAAAATGCTACCATCATGTCAATATCTTTATCAGATACATCCATATCAATTTCACCATCACATACATTAACAATATAGTCATATAGAGTCATTCCTGGTTTTGCACTAGTATCTAAACTTTCTAATAAAGATTTAGTTATATTCTTCATTATATCTTTTCCTCCTTTAATTATATTTATTATATCATTACTATTAATATAAGTTAATTGGAAAAAATTTCCAATTAACTTAACTCTCTAGATAAACCTGATGGAGCTTCCATAGAACCACTAGCTTCAAAGTCACTATCACCAGCTCCTATCTCTTCTCCTTCAAGACTATCTTCATTATTTTCTTCAACATCACTTTCGAAGTTCTCTAAATCAGGTCCACCACTATCTAAACCTCCTAAGTCAGGTCCACCACCTAGACTCGGTCCACCTAAACTAGGACCTCCAGCTTCAGTATTTTCTTGTGATTGAGACAGCTCTCCATCTTGTTCTGCTTCTTCAATAATATCTAAATAATCAGAACCAAGCCACTCTTTAATCAATGAATTTCTTAACTCAGTAGTTCCAGCTACGTCTATTCCTAAATTCTCAAAGCTTTCAAGTAATTTACCTAATGTTTCTATTTGAACTTGTTTAGTTTCACATCTTTGATTATCTTCTTCAGTATTTATAGAAGTAAATACTATTTTAAAATCAGGTAGTTCTCTTAGAACACTCTCAGGTCTAGTAAACTCAAGATATTTTAAGCATAAATCTTTAAGACCTTCAGCAGCTATACTTTGAATACCTTTAATTGTTCTTGCATATCTTATATCCATTCTTGTTAATGATGTATTTATTAAACCACCACTATCTTCTGAGAAACCTAAGAATGCTTTTGGAATTCTTAATGCTGCAAATAACTTATCTTTAAAGTAATCTAAGTCTATAGCATCTTTAAGATTAACATCTCCACCAACAACTTTAATATCTATATTACCAATACCATTACGTGTTGGAATAAAGATACTATCTCCTAGTGGAATTTGTCTCATTTCAGAGTTATATACTTTTTCTTTAACATTAATAGTCTCATCTGATTTAATTCTATTCTTTAGCTCATTAAGTATTTTCTTAGTTTCAGTATCACCTTTATTTCCAACTTCAACTGAGAATATACGATATAGAGTAGAACGAGTCATACGAGTAAGCATTAAAATATCTTCAAGAGCAGATAAGATTTGCCAAGCAACAATAGCATTATCTAAATAAGACTGACCTCTTCTTAATACAAAGTAATCTTTATTAGTTATACTATCATTATATGGACCAACTTCAAAGTTAATATGATATTTACCAGTACTATTAGCAAAGTTAACTACATTTTTAGGACTAATAAAGAAATTAGGTTTTCTTACATCCATAAAAGCTATTGTTTTTCCTTTAGCTAATAATTCCCAGATATTAGTACCTGAACTTATGCACTCAGTAAACCATCTTCCTCTAATTAGTCTTCTGATATCTTCATCATTACCTGATGTTAAAATATCTTCATTTAATTTCTGTTCTTTAAGAACTCTTTTACCTTTATTAGGTTTTAAAGCTTCATTAAGATACTTAATAACTCTATTCTTAGTACCTAAATCTGTCATACTATCAAAGTCTAAATTTTTAATACTCTCATTTAAAAGCTCAGTAAATTTAGATGTACTATCTTCTGTAATTCCTTCTTTAAGAATTTCATCAAAGATAGGTTTAGATATAGCTTCAAATGTTGGCTTATTCTTATCTATAAGAGCTAACCTATCGTCTTCTAACTTATCAATAAAATCAATTCTTACAGGACATTGACCATAGATAATAACTCTTCTAAGTATCTCTCTTAACTCTTTGTCCATTCTTAAATCAGATTTTAAGAAACGATTAAGCTCATCAGTTAAACCTTTAGCTAAGTCTTTTTCTAGTTTATCATCAGTATTATCAACATCTATCCAGAAAATCTCCTGCTTTTGTGGGTCTACTTGAAGAGCATCATCAATATACATATCGACTGCAGCTGAGATAATTGCATCATCCATCATTCTGTCTAATACATAATCAGTATTATAAGTATCAGATGCTATAAGTCTTAGTCCTCTAATAAAGTTATATGACTCAATGCCAGCTACTTCATAGTTCTGAGCTAAACCACTAGCTTCATTTAAAGACTGCTTGGATTTTCTACTAAATAATGCCATAAATCTTTCCTCCTTTTCTTCATAACATCTAAAATAATATATAAAAAAGAGAACTAAATATTTAGTTCTCTTCTAATATTGACTTATCAATCATTCTTTCATCAAAACCTTCTACTATGAACTTATAGTATGTTCTCTTAGTATTACCTGCTGGTAGAACTGATATTCTATATAAGCGTCGTTCTATTCCATCTTCTCTAGAAGGTAACTTACGATTACTCATACCACCTTCAAGAAAATCAGGACAATTCATAAACTCTTCTATAATGTCATAAGGAACTACCTTAGCATTAGGAATTATTCCACCTCCAGGTTCTTTACCAGAGTTTGGATAATTCTTTAATTTAGCTCTAAGTTTAGCATACTCCTTATTTTTTGGTTTCTCTGAATGAGTCATATTGAATAATTGAATTAGTGCTTTGTCTGAAAATAGTTTCATAAATCCTCCTACTTATTTGTTCTTTTCTCAATTTCTTTTTTAACTTGTTTTAACATCTCTTTGTCATCATCAGTAGCTTTGTTCTTATCTACAAGACTTTGTAAGTCTTGTAGATATAACTTAAGCTCAACTAATGACCACTTCTTAAAACGGTCATTCATATTAATTCCTTTCTAGTCTTCTAAGTATGGAAGCATTCTTTCTTCGAATGCATCAACATTTTCTGGTATAATATCACAAGCATCCATCATCCAAAACTTACCAGCGGTTCTCCATCCACAGTTCCAAGTGTCATATAAGTTTCCTTTAACAGCACATGTTAAGTGGTGAGCACAATGGATAAGTAATATAGAGTTAGGATATTCTTCTATTACTTCTTTAACTGTATACTTAGTTCCATCTGCATGTTTTAATTGTTTCATTTGTATGAACAAGTGGTCTTTTAAATATTGACCATAAACATGAGGGTCATTAGGCATTCTACATTTCTTAGCACCTATCTTGCATAAGTCTTCATATACTGAAGACCAATCCATCTTTTTATAAGCTGCTTCAATAGCTGTAGATACTGCTCTAACTACACAGTCACCAGTCTTCCATCCTTTAGGATTAGAATTATACCTAAAGAAATTCATTAACCTACATCTCCTTTCATTTTAAATTTTCAAAGAACATTTCGATAAAACGATACATAAATTTAGTGCCTAGTATTTCGCTTTATCTGTATATATTATACCACTTTTTGACTAAAATGTAAATTTACACTTTTTAAAGTGTAAACCACTTTACACTATTTTTAACCAGGTACTTGTTGCCACGCAATACTTTCAGAAGTTCGAAAAAATTTTTTAAAAAATTTTTAAGAAAAAGTGTAAACCATATTTCTAGGTTTACACTTACTTTACACTTTTATTATATATTATTCTTTATTTTCAGGTACTTCATCTTCAATAATATCATACTTACTTCTATCAAATTTTTCACCATTACGTAAGTATTTATCTTTAGATTTAGACATCTTAGCATAAACTATTTGTTTAGCTTCATCTCTTAATTGTTTCATAGCTTTATCTAATAGTTTATATGATGAATAGAAATCAAGTGATAACTCTTGTTTTAAATCATTATATAACTTCATTAATTTATCATCAGCACCATCATAGTACTCATCTTTATGTGTATCATAGTTATAATGTTTAAAGTTAAAGTTATCTGAGAAATTAATACCTCTACCACCATCATAGTAAATTGTATATATTGGTTGGCTATCTCCTCTGTCTGTAGTCATAAAGTTCATTAATCTATCTAATTCTTCTTGACCATATTTTTCAGCTAAATCTGTATTATTTCTAATATAAGAAGCTAATTCACTTTTAGTTATATAGAACTTAGTCATAAAACCACGACCCCATCTACCACTTGGTTCATGAGTCATGTTATATAACAAACTCTCTATATCAAAGTTACCTGGTTCTAACTCTAAACCTCTTTGAGACATATACTCAGTAAATTCATTTTCTAGTATCTCAGTCATTCTATCGAACATCTTTTGAATTTGCATTCTTATTTTTCTATCAGATATTCTTTCTTTCCAATACTCTTCAAGTTCATCAAAATCAAATATCTCTATATAATCTTCAACATCGATATCTTTAGCTTCAGTTAAACCATGCTCTTTAATAAATGACTCATCTAAGTTTTTAGCTCTTATAACTTTACCATACTGGTCATACCAGTTTTTACTTAATTCATCTTCTTTCTCTTTAGCAGATAAATTAGTATACTTATCATAGTTACCTCTTAATTTTTTAAACTCAGCTATATGTTCTTGAATAGCTTTTACTAAACCTTCATAAATTTCACCTAAAAAATCATTTATAGCTACTTTACTTTGTCTTCTTAAATCATCAAAGTTAGTATAACCACTTAATATCTTTCTCATAGCTGATGTCTTATTATTCCATGGGTCTTCACCAGTAAAATTAACTGCGAAATCTTCAACATAACTATGAGCATCAGGCATCATCTCTAATTCAGAAAATTTACTAGCTACAAATTCAGCTAAATTCTTAGGTTTAACGTCTACATAAATTGACTCTCTATCATAGTCTTCTTTTAAACCTACAGGACTTCCATACTTAGGAGCAAATGTATCTGGAACTACTTTATTAAATCTATTTGTTAAATCTAATACAGCATCTTGTTTAAACCTTTCTTTAGCATCTGTGTCTGAACTATCTCTACTTCCTGTCATATTTTCTCTTGTTCTTTGATTTAATTCTTTAAAATCATAACCTTTAACTTTTCTTCTTATCTTTATCTTTTGAGGCATTTCAACTAAAGTTTCTTTATTATTTGTTGACTCTTTTAATAAAGATAATATATTCATACTTATTCTATCTTTTGCCATAATTTAAACTCCTTTCTAATTTAATATATATTTTTAAAGCCATTTAATAACTCGTCTCTATCATTAACATAACTATTATACTTAGTATCATTCAAAAAGTAATTTATATCACTTTCTCTTTGAGTTTCTTCTACTGCTGGATATTCAAGAGCATTTGCTACTGAACCACAAACTGCATCGGAAACGTCTTTTGTTCCACCTTCTTTTACTGGTGGATGGTCTACTTTACCTTGAGCTCTATACCAATTTAAACCGAATAACTCTTTCTCATACCACTCATTTCTATAATGATGAATTCTTCCTTGATAATATAACTCAGTTAAATCTAAATACTCTTTATCACTTCTATCTACAGACCTAAACTCAACATTATAACCAGACTTAGATAAATCTTGAACAGCTTCTGCAGATTGGAAAGTATCGTATGTTATCTTTCCATAAGATATTCCAAATACTCTCTCTTGCCAAGGTATTATACTTCTAACCTTAGCTAAATCAATCTTGTGAGGTGGCTTTGGAGGATTTATTCTAATCATCCAATCAAATTTAATACTTACTTTAGGTAAACCATATTCATCATAAGTAACTCCATCTATATAGCACTGAGCAGCACCATAGCTATCTCCAGATGTTGATTGGTCGAAGTGTATAAATCTCTTCTTAGTTACATCTTTCGGTCTCCAGTCTTTCTTAAAATAATCCTGGATAGTTGTATTAGCATTAGTTGATATTACTATCTGGTCTTGAGTAAATGGACTTTCTTCATCAGTTAATGCTCTTGCATAACTATCTCTATTTGAGAATAACTTACCTGTTGCAGCTACTGGTACACCAGCTATATCTTGTAATGCTTGGATTATATTACCTTCAAACTCTTTTCTAAAGTTTTCAGGTACTTCTATAAACCTCTTTTTAATATCATAATCATTTATATCTCTTATCGCTTCGTTTGGAGTATCACATTTGACTTCTGGTAAACGATAATGTATTCTAATATAATTTATATCAGCCACACTATTACATATTACAGGGTCAATCAATTCATTTCCTGAAAAAACAACAAATCTTTCTTTAGAATATGTATCTACATTTTTAACTTCCCATATCTTAGCATCAAATACTATAACATGCTCATCTCCAGCACTCTCTTTAATTCTCTCTTCAGTAAAAGAACTTTCATACATACTAGATGAAACTAATACATTAAATGTAAAATCTTCATTATTTACTACGAAACGAGATTTACCTCTGGCTCTAACTGAGTTATACAGTTCTTTAGCTTTTGATTGAACGTCATTTATTGAAGTTCCTTTATTCTGAACTCCATCACCTTTAAAGAAGTTTGCTTCATCTACAAAGAATGATATTAAGTTCATACCTAGAACATCATTACTTGTTGAAGCTGCCTTCATATAAATTCTAGACTGAGGCCACTCTAGTATTGAGTTTATTCTCTCGTTTCTTTTAAATATATTTTGGAAATAAGGTATAGTATCTATTAAATCTCTTATCTGAGCAAAACCAACTTGGCCTGCTAAATCTTTAGTTATATTGAAATAAGCAAATAATATTTTAGAGTTAGTCATTAAATTATATAAAGCTTGTGGTGGATAGTAACATGATAGTTCATAAAGTTTATATGCTATCATATAAACTGCAGCTGTTGACTTACCAGTACCTATAGAACCTGTAATAATAACTTCATTTATTCTTATTTTATTATTAAAGACTTTTATTATAGCATCTTTCCAATATGGATATAACTGACTTGATGAAGGTCCTGAGTAAAACTCTTCACTTAACCAAGTTTCTATAGGAACTATCTCTCTTAATAATTTAGCTTCTTTGCCAACACCTTTAAACTCACTTATATCTTTAAATAAACTTTGTAATTTTAAAGTATCTTCCATAAATATTGCTCCTTATAATACTAATATCTAAATTAATATATAAAAAAAGAACTCTTAAGAGTTCTATTTAAATATAACTATTAAGTCATTTGCAAGTTTTGCTTTATCAGTATTTTTAGTTATCTCTTCTTTAGTTACACATCTATCTTCATAATAAATAATATCAAGAATATAATTATATAAGTCTGATGTATAAATACCAAACTTATCTAATATATCTGCTACATTCATCTCTAATGTTTCAAATGCTCTACTATCTTGAGTACCTCTAAATACATCTTCTTCATCATTACTAATATCTTCTAAATAAATATCAACTATATTATTTAAATCAGATATAAACTTATCTGTGTCTAATTCAACTATTTTAGTTTTCATATTACGTTCACCTCTAAGTTTAATATATAAATTACTTATTACTTCTTAAATCAGCTATTTTAATATGATGCATATCTAACCAACTTATCATAAATGAAACAATATCTTTTTCAGTTACATTTAATGGTTTATTAGCTATCATTGTATCACATAAACTAGCTAAAGCTGTGAGACATGATAATTTAATATAGTCATCATCTTTAGCTCCTGAAGTTATTATTTGTATACTTCTTCGCATTCCAGGTTTTCTTGAGAAAAATATATCTATATCAAATAGCTCATCAAGTCTTCCTGCAGATATATCTTGGCTCTTAGGAACCTTATCGTCTTTAGTTGAAGATTTATCAAATGCCATCTCTCTTAATTCTTGAAATAACTCCTCTAATCTATTATTCATCTTTAACCTCCTCTATAATATCTGGATTAAATACTAATAATGTATCTACATCCCAGCCATATAATTTATAATAAATACCATCAAAAAATCTTTCTTTAATATCTAAATCTTTACTTCTATACATATAAACTAGCATTCCATCATATTCTTCAGCTAGTTTCTCAAAATCTATATCGCTATTCATTCTATCAAATTCTAGTAAATCTTTTATTCTTTCATTACTTACTCTTGGTAGTTTCTCTAAATCTTTAATATCTCTTATTTTTAATATCTTAGCATCATTTTTTAATTTAAAATCGAAATGTTCTTTTAACTTATCTAATGCAAATTCATTACTCTTAGACCATGATTTCCAATCTATATCTACATCTTTAGTAGGACAAGACCAGAGACCTCCATGAGGTTTATTACTAAATTCTCTATTAGATATAGGACAAAATAAAGATTTATCAAACTTAGAATGACCATAGTGTCTATATATCTCTTTCATATTACCAACTCGAACTATAATAAATAGTATCTTTTTCAAAGTTAAAATTTTTTAAAATATAGTTTAATTTATCTTTAGTATAAACTAGCATTCTATAATAATATTCATCATAATCAGTAAAACCAAAGTAAAAACCTTTTTGTGTAGGTAATTTTTCTTTACAATATCTAACACTCTTTCTAGTTAATTTCTTACCTTTAACTTTAATATATTTTTTATAATAAAACCATAAGAACTTTTTAATTCTATATCCATTTCTTATAGTACCATCTTTAAGTTCTATATTATCTAATAAATTAGTAACTAAAGCTAATAAATCTTCTATATTACTTTTAGTAAGACGATATTTTTCACAGTTATCTACTCCATGTTGAACATTATCTACAAACCACTTATGAATTGCATTTGCTTTTCTCCAATAAGCTAGCTCATATACATCTTCAGCAAAATCAGCTTCTCTCATATACTTAGTATTATTTTCAAATACTCCATCTTTAGGTATATCAAATTCTACTTCTTCTCCATCTTTATAGTAATATCTAGTAACTTCACAACCTTTTATTACCTTATTACCTCTTTTTACTCTTCTATTTAGTCTTATAGACATATCTAAACCCATTAAATCTCCTCCTTACTACTTATCTTACCATCTATATCAAACTTAAAACCAAGTCCTTTACAAAGTAACTCAATTGAAAGTTGATAACTATCATTTAACTCTTCATTAAATGGAGCTTCTAATGAAAGCTCTAATACTTTAAAATATAAATCTAATAACTCTTTAGGTATTATCTCTTCTACTTTATCTAAGAATTCTATATGATATTTATCTTCATTATATAACTTAGCTAAACTATTATAAATATTTACTTGCATCTGACCATGACACCTCAATTATATCACTATCAAACTCATCTTCAGATACAAAATAACCTAAATTACCAACATGACCATAATATAACTTCATAGTATCTTTACCACTTGTCATTAAATCAGGTCTTCTTTGTATAAAATTATATAATGCAATATTCATCTCGTCTAATGGCTTATCTAAAGCATACGATAGTGTTCCTTCTCTTTCTAGAACTATTACTTTTCCGCCAATTCCTTGATGCTCAATATTTTCTTTTAATTTTACTATTTTTGGATTTTTATATTTTTCCATATTCTACATCTCCTTTTTATTATATGAATTATATTTCTCTATTATCTTCTTACCTAGTTTTCTACCAGGTAATATATTTTTATTTGAAGTTCTTGTGTTAACTCCATTTTCTATTAAGTTCTTTTCAACTACAATAGAATAATCTCTTTTATTATACTCTCTCATGTGTTGCTTATAATCATTATTAGATAACTTAGTATTATGATATAGCTTAAACATATCTCTATATTCATTTTGAGAGATATGATGCTTAAATGCTATATGATTACCTAGCTTACGATAAGCCATACCACAAATATGACATATCGGGTCGCCATTAGCTGCATATCTTACTTCTCCTTTTGGAGGTAACTCATATTTACCTTCAGGATGTTTCTTTAAATATAAATAACACTTCTGACAATGCTTTCCTGATGTATCATTTAACTCACCACATAGTGAACAATATTTACTCATATCTACTTCCTACCAGTAATAATCTACTCCTACTTTAATACTTCTATTATAGTCTATAGCTTTAAGATATCCACAAGAACCTAGTATACTATCTAATAATGAATTAAAGTCTGCTTTATAAACTTTAGATAATATATCAGCAGCTTCTTTAATACACTTATCTCCTAAGTTTCTAAAACCTTTGAGCTCTCCTGTAAGGAAGATATGCTTCAACTCACCTAAAGTATCAATATTATGTCTTCTTAAACAGTTATACAAACGAGCTGATAATTTCTCTTTATTTATCTGTTCAGTATCAGGATAGCTCTTATATTCATATTCAACAAATGCTAAATAACTTTTGTCTTTTTCTATATATGTAACTTCTTTAACTCTAAAGTCTCTTTTATAGCTATTTACTTTTTCTTCTAAATACTCCTTAGAATGTCCTCTTAATTTAGCTATTCTCATATATAACTAACCTCCTCAATATTCTTTAAATCATGCCAGTCTACTACTATCTCGTCTTCATTACGACAAGATAAATAAACTAATATATCCTTTTTATTACATAAAGCTTTATAAACTTTACCTTTATTATTAAACCTCTTAGCAAACCATGTAGCTTTACTAATATCTAATGTCCAAGATAATGCTTCTTTCTTAGCTCCTTCCATTAGACCTCTATAAACTAAGAATGTTTCTGGTAGTTTTGCTAATTTATTATTATCTTCTTTAGAATAAATTAATGATGTATCTATCTTCTTCCACATATTAATCCAATCTTTTTGAGTAACATTAACATCAGCATTAGGATATTCCATCATAGTCCATAACATCTCAAGCATTTCTGTATAATCTTTTATATCTAAGAATTCTTTAATATACTTAAAAAATATTCCACTATATGGTTTATTAATTAACATAAAGAAATCTATAGCTTTATCACATTTATCTATTGCTTCTATATAAAAGTCTTTTACTCTATTTAAATTAGTAGTATCTCTTATATCAAGCATCTCAATACCAACAGGATTTTGTTCTGTCTTTTCACATTTTATTGGACAAAATGTATCTCTAATAAATGGATGATGACATATAAACTCAAACTTCTTGTCTATTTCTATAGGCATTTCAAGAAATAACTTAGCTGCATACTTAATTTTATCTATATCTGTTTTATTTTTCATCATCAATACCTAAACGTATCTTCATTCTATACTCATCATCTAGGTGATACTTATACCAGTTTAAAGATGCTTCATTTTGAATTCTTAAATCATACTCAATGTCTTCTTTAGTTAACTCTCTCTTCCACTCTTTTCTCATATTTTTAAAGCATTTATCACAATAAGTATCTCCTGCTGCAAAGCATAAGTTCATATCTTCATCTAAAAATTGATTATTACATCTGTTGCATATACAAAATCCACCCCATTTAATTACTTCTTCTGGAGTAACTTTAACATAGTTATATCCTAACTCATCTACTAATATTCTACTTTCATCAAATCTTTTCATAAATCTTCCTCCTTAAATTTCTTCAAATGTAGTTTTTAATATTTCATTAAATCTACTTACTATATAATTGTACTCTTTCTTATTAGTTAACTTAATAATGTTTTTACCTCCTGTTTTTGTGTGTATCTTCATATAAACACTTCTCTTATTATTATGATACTCAGGTTCAATAGAACTTATCTTACTTAAGTCTATTAAATTACCTCTTATAACATAATAACCATTATCAGTTAACCTATGTCCTGCAAACTCTTCCATTAAATATTCTCCTTATTATATCTTTTCAATAGCGTCACCAGTTATATTAAGTACAGCTACTTCAGAACCATCATCCCATTTAACATGTACTGAACCAATATCATCTACCATGTCAACAGTTCCTAATGTTCCTTCAGGTACAAGATAGTATTCACTTTCCATATTAAGTAACTTTACTCTATCTCCTGGCTTATACTTATTTTTAAGTTCCATAATTTTATTATTATCTAAAACATACTTTGTTATTCTTCTTTTATCAAGAACTGTCTTTTGTTTTGGTTTTAAAATAATACATCCATTATCTACACTAAGTTCAACCCAGTCACTTTTAGTATCTAGTCCAACTTGTATACGAACTTCTTTAGGAATGGTCACACGACCTAAGCCATCAACTTTTCTGTCCATACTACATCTCTCTTATACTATTAAATCAGGTTTACTAGAGGTCTAAACCTAGCGGTTTAGATTTCTTTAACTAAAGGCTTAATTCTATCATAGATAGATTTATTTAAACTATCTAATGTAGCTGCTTTCTCAATTGCTTGTAAAGCTTCTTCTTTAGTTTTATACTCTTGAATATTTCCTAAAGCTCTATAAAAATTGTTATTTTCAATTCTTATATAGTCTTTAAGAACTTCAGAATAAATAGTAAACATTTAATAGCATCTCTCCTTTCTGTATACATTATACCATAAATTGGTAAAAATTGGAATACCTAAAATTGGTAAATTTTTCCAATAAATAAAAAGAGCTATCAAATTAGCTCTTTATTAATTATCTTGTTCATAGTCTACTACTTCAAAACCAACACCTAAAGCTGCACCACAAACAGGACAATAGTACTCATCATTCTCATGTCCATCTGGTAGTCTTTTTAACTTTTTAATTATAGTTGAGCACTCGTTACATCTTTCAGGTTGGTCATAAGTATCTGTTACTTCTTCCATAGTCTACGTCTCCTCTCATAATCAACTTTATAATAATTTAACACTTTATCTATTATATTTGATGTAAATGCAAATTGATGGTACTTTCTATTATGTATATTATTACATTTAATTCTATAATAAGTTAATGGTTGCTGTCCAGAAGTCACCAGAGATACTCCAGAGAAACATTCTGTACTTTCTTGATATTTTATATTATAATCATCTAAAAATGTCTCCATCATTGTGTATGGTTTAAATCTGAATTGAACATACTTTTTACCTATAGGAATAAGAAATATTTTTTCATTATCATCTAATGTCATACTATTTTTCTATACTAGCTCTAGTATCAATTGACTCTCTAAGAGCTTTTATATCTTTCTCATTTTCCCAATTTACACTTAATGTTCTATACTTTCCTCTCTTTTTAGGAATAAATATATCTGGGTAAAAAGCTTTTAATTCACTCATTCTAGCACTAGCTTCATAACCAATAAAACAATCTTCTGATTGAAAATCAGTTGCATACCACTCTTCAATTTCAGGATGACTTAACATGTGATTTATCATCTTATCAAATTGTTTATTATATTTAATATTAGCCATTACTTAACTCCTGTAGAACCGAAACCTCCATCACCACGCTCAGTATTGCAGTATTCTTCATATACTTCACCTGAAACTTCTTCAGTAGAACATAGTGACACAGGAACTACTAGACCTTGAACTATCTTATCTCCAGCTTCAATAAGTTGTATTTCAGTTCCATTATTAAATAGATGTAGATGTACATTACCTCTATAATCACTATCAACTACACAAGCTCCAATAGTTAATTTTCTTTTAGTTGCTACTCCAGATTTTTCTTTAAATATTAGTGCATAACCTTTAGGAACTACTACTCTTACACCAGCATCAATTAGTATATCTTGTCCTGGTTCTAGAGTTACAGCACCAAAATCTTCAGGTACAAAGAAATCTATACCTGCATCTGTATCATGTCCTCTTACTGGACTTTTAACATTTTTAGTTTTTGTAAATATTAATTTAAAATCTTCCATTTTATATTTCTCCTTCTAATATATTATATGAATTCTAGAAGTCTTCATTAATAGGATGACCTGAGTAAAGACAATCTCTTCCTTCTATATAGACTTTAAGTTCTACTTCTTCATCTTCACTATTAAGTATTCTTTCTAAATCTTCTCTTTTTATTTTAATCTTCCTTACTTGGTCTGCTTCTTTAATACAAGAAGTTCGTGTTGGAAAATCATAAGATATTAATTCATCAGAATTTAGTGTAGTATATGTAGTAGTTATAGTACTACCATCAAGTGTTATATTATCTTCTCCATCTTTAATAACTTTAAAATAGTCTGCACTAGACTCTTCTTTAGTATCTTCTCCTTCGTGTAACTTAGATTGAAACTCTTTTCTTAATTGTTCTTTAGTCATCTCTTTATTTAACTTATCTTCTAAAGTAGTATCATTAAACTCATTAATCACTTTATCTATATCTATCATCATTTAACTCCTCTAGTCTTTTAACTACTTCTTTAATAATCTTAATTGGAGTTTCATTTGATGTATTAAACATCATAAAGTGGTCTCCATATTTTTCTCCATACTTATTTACTAGATATGCAAATGCATCTCTAAAAGCTTCTTTATTAGAGCTATATACTACCTCAGCTTCCATATCTGAACGAGACTTATTCTTCTCATGTTCTCCTGTAAGTTTACATCTTACATTCCAGTCATCTTCATCTACTTCTAATAATACAAATAGAGTATTCTCTATATATCCTTCAGTTATTTCATACTCATAATCTCTATTATATAAATTAGAATATGCTATTTGTGATAATAAACCTCTAGACTTAGGTATATACTTATTAGGAGCTACTGCAAAGATTTGATGCATTATACTGTCCTTACCTGCTTTATCTATTCCATCAAATTCTACATTAAATACTTTATACTTCATATCTTCTTACCTCTACTTTCACATCTTTATCATAGTGCATTATCTTAGTTAAGTTGCCTTCACACCATAAGTAGACTACATAGTACTTACCATCATCTCCTAGTAAGAAATCATAGTAATAAACTTTATCATTAGGTCTTGTATAGTCTTGCTTATATTTATATCTTATGTAAACTTTATAATCTCCTAACATTTCAAATTTAGGTAATTCTAGGTCAAGTATCTCTTCACTTTTAACTTCTCCTATATTACGACCACAAGATAGATGGTATGTAGGTTTTCCTAAAAAGGTTTTATTTATTGGAGGTATCTTATAGACCATAGGTACTATAGCTTTCTTAGTTCCTTCTATTCCAACTAAACTATCATAGTTAGGTTCATAGTTCTTTATTACATCTAAATATTCATTAGTATGTCTTATAGAACCTGCTCTTATAATTACTATATCTGAGTATTTAGCTGCAAATGATAGTAAATAAGGTAAACCAAAGTCAGCCACATTTCTCCAGCTATTATACTTACCTCCTAAAATTGCATAAGATATTATCTTAATATTATTCTCTCTACAAAAGTTAATTGTATCTATATCTAAATAATATGGATTAACTTCTACTTCATTATATGCTGGAAACTTACCTATTACTTCTTTATACTTTATAATATCTTCTTTAGTAAAATTAGATACTCCTACTTCTTTAAAGCGAGAGTCATTATTTATCTTCTTAGCTAGCTCAGTCCAGTCTCCTCTATTAGAATGTATTAGCATTATATCTATATAGTCTCTACCTAAACATTTAAGATGGTTAGATACAAAGAACTCATAATTAGAATAATGACAGAATGATAGCTTAGATATTATCTTATAATGTGGTATATTCTTAAATAAGTAATCATTATTATAGTCTACTGCAGTATCTATATAGTCTGCAATTGTAGAGAAAGAGTCTAACTGGTAGGCTCTTTCTAGTTCAGACATTAACTCATACTCATAAGAACCTATTGCAAAAGTTCTTTTAATCATATTAGTTATTCACTTCTTTCTTCTTTATTTCTATAATATGAAGCTTCTTTAATTCTTTGAGCAGCTACTAATCTAAAGTCTTTATCATAAGTAGTTGGTAGTTCTTTACCTTCAGCTTCAAGCTTCATCCAGTTTTCTATCATTTCCTTTTCTCCAGGAAATAATAGCTCTGGTTGAGTTCTATATATCTTCTCTAATTCTAACTTCCAGCTAGATGTTCTCCAATCATTGTGTGCTGGTTCTGCAAACTTATAACCTTCTGGAGTTGGAAATCTAGCAAAATCATTATTATATGTATGGTCTCTCTTATAGAATGATTTATTATCAGCCATAGCTAATAACCAATTCCATAGTTTCTTAGATAGTGGGTCTGTAACTTCTTTCTCAATTGCTTTTCTTAACTCATTATACATTAAACGATATATGTAGTTAATTTCATCTGCAAAGTTATTTTCTGTTCTACTATTACAACTTCTTAACCAATTAGATGTTGGAGCTGTATATGTAAGAGATATTGTTTGAGCATGGAAGCCAAAGTATCTAGCATCCATATATGATACTCCACCTTCACACATATCTATATACAAATCTTCTATCTCTCTTTGGATTTTATTTAATCTATCCATCCACTCTTTATTATTATAAATAAACTTTGGTGTGATAAAGTCTTGAGTTAATGGTCTTACATCACCTGAAGCTGAACAGAAGAAACCTCTTTCTCTTGTTAGTTGAGCAAGACATACTCTTGAAATACCTTCAATTTGAAATGCTACATTATGTCCTTCTAATGCATACTTAGGAAATGTTTTACCACTAATAATCTCATCTACTATATGTTGAGCAAACTCATTATCTGGAGTATATCCTCCTTCTCCTATTCCTTCATAGAATTCTGCTAAATTACCAAACATTACTACTTGTCTAGCTAAATCATTACCTGCAAAACTTAATAACTTTACTTTAATATCATCATATCCATTATGAAAATGTGCCATATATTTTACCTCCTACTATATTATATGTTTTCTATACATTTAACTACTGTATAACCCATTATATCTATTCTATCTTTAATAATATAACTTTTATTATTTACTATAATATCATCATCTCTTTTAAGCATACTAGATGCTGGTACTAAACTATTAGGAAAAGTAAACTGAGTTATCGTCTCTTCTCCTTCTCTATAAATACAACAAGGCATTTTATCAAATGCTATTATATAACTATTTTCCATTATTTTCCTCCTCACTATTAATATGTAGTTTCTTTTCTAATTTATCAAATAACTTTACTATTCTTAAAGAAACTTCATTTTTAATTATTTGCATATCTTCATGTTTATTTCCATGTAATATCTCTCTATTAACATATTGTAAGACTGAGATAGCATCTCCTAGCTCTACAAGATTAAATGAAATACTTGTTCCTTGAGAGTACTCATTATATAGAACTTGTAACTCAGGCATTTCTTCTTTTATAAACTCTTTCTCAATAGTTGATAGTATATCTCTTAGCTCTGGATGTTTTGTTTTACAGTCATGAGGTATGTCTGAAGTAAACATCTCAGGACAATCATGTACTATTGCCATAGCACAAGCTTTATATACTGTAGAACTATCTATATTATAATTAAAACCTATCTTTAATATATTATAAGCTACCATAAATGAATGTTGTGCTAGGTCTTCATTATGAATTCTATGACGATTATTATATCGTACTTGTTGAGTCATTATCATTGGAAAGATATCTCCATATAAATCTAGTACATTTAACTCTCTAAGTTTCTTCATCTTACTCTACCTCATCAAAATTATTTCCTTCAAATAATTCTTCAGCTTCGTCTATTCCATGTTCTTTAATATAAAATAAAGTCTTTTCTAAATATTCTCTAGGTTCTATCTCTCTATTCTGCATTATAAATGGTAGTAAAGTAGACATCGCTAACATTAAGTTAGGACCTTTATCTGCAGGTCTAGTCTCATTAAAGTATAGTACTGGTACTTTCTTAGCATAAGCATAGCCACACTCAAACATAGTTCCTGTATCATTGCCATCTAGAACAGCTAAAACAAAGTCTGCATTATCTATATTAAATGTATTACCTTCAAATGTCTTTATCATATCTTCTTGACTACATCCAGGTTTTATTCTAGATGCTTGTCTAGGACTAAATACACTAAAATTATATTTATCTAATATATCTTCAAGATAATTAATTCTTTCTTCTTGCTCTTCATTAAAGAATGGTCCAGCTAGATATACTTTAGTTCTTCCATCATCTGAATAATTCTTCATGTGTTCTTTAATTTCCATAAATCTTACCTCCTATTTTATTATATGCTTACTTTATCATCTATTATTGTTATAGTTATTACTTTAGATACTACTGTCCAATCTTCTGGTTCATCAAAGTTTTCTAGTGCTTTTACTGCTGTATCATAGTTATCATAACCAGTAGCTTCAAAGATATTATCTGTAGGATTGAAGTCTTCATCTACAAATTCATTTGTTTCTTTATTCATATAAACATATAATACCTTACTCTTTACATATAGTGCATTCATTCTATCTCCTTCTAAATTCCTTATTTCTTCTTTTAAATTTTTATTTTCTTTTATTAATTTCTTATTTTCTACTCTTTGTCTTGAATTACGAGTATCTTTATTATAGTCCCAATGTCTAGCTCTAGTATTCTCTTCTAGTACTAATAAAAGCTGCTCATATAACTCTTGCTTATCTCTAGTTGTAGCACTATCTGAATAACAAACTCTAGCTGCTAGATTTAAAAATGCTATATCATCCAGAACTTTATTATATTGCTTCGTCATCATCAACCTCTTTTAAGTCTATTATTAATCTCTTAACTACTTCTTCATGTATTACTTGGTCTATCTTATTATATATCTCATCAAGTGTTGAATGGATATAAGACCTACGTGGACTTTCTTTCATTATCTCATATCGTACTTGACCTTCAACAATTGACTTTATTCTCTCTTTATCATTAAGACATTTACAAACTTCTTTATTTACTGTATCTACTACAACATCCCATATTATACTTTTAACTTCTTCTTTAGTTAATCCTAAATAGTTATGTATATAGTTCTTTATTTCTTTATAATTATCTACTTTAAAACTTACTTTAGTAGCTCTTCCATCTGTATGGTCTGTGATATATGAATGACCATCTTGATACATTCCTTTAAATCTTTGAAATCTAGTTCCTACGTTTTCCGTATTCATCAAAATTCATCTCCTTATAATACTCTAAATATCTCTTTCTAAATTTACTATATGAACCTAAAAGTATATAGTCAGCAGTAGGTACCCAGATATAAGAGACAATGTCATACTCATCTCTAAATATCTCAGCTAACTCATAAGAGTTTGCTGTAACTATAAGATGTATCTTCCTACCTCTCTTAAGTTCTTCTTTAACTATAAATATAATATCTCTAAAAGCCTCATTCATCTTATCTATAGATAAACCTGAGTCTGCTTCATCTATAAAGATATATAACTCCTTATCTTTCTCTTTTAATACTGCTGGTAGTAAGACATCATCTATCCAAGTAAAGAATGAATGGTTCATCCTCTCTCCTTCAGATAAGAATGCAGCTGCAAATGCTTCTGGTCTAAAATCAAATGGAGTTGTATGCTTCTTTACTGTATCATCTTGAGATGTAGAATAAGAAACTACTTTAAGATTACTATTTTTAGGTAAATCTTGTATCATAAGTTTAATAGACATACTCTTACCTGTTCCATTAGGTCCTAATAGTATACTTATAGGACTAAAGAGAATATAGTACTTTATTTGAGTATAGTAATCTCTATTTTTTAGTTTCTTCTTGCAAAACTCCTTCATCTTCTTGTTCATAATTATCTCCTTCAAAATCTTCTTTCTCAAAACCTTCATTAGAACCAGACTCTATAAACCTTTTCATCGTATTTACTATAGCTCTAGTTTGAGGTATTCTCTTATTATACTGCTTAGCCATAAATATATAACTATCCTCAGAGAAATTTCTAGACTTACAGTAATTATAGATAAATACCTTCTCTAAAGTTTTATATATCTTTCTTCTTTCTGGAAAAACTACCTTTTGTCCTGACATAACATCAAATAACTTAATTAATGATATATCATCTTTTACTACCTCTCTTAATAGCTGAAGATACTGGTTCTGTCCTCTACAGATTAATGTCATTAGTAAGTCTATATCTTTTTTAGATGCTTTACTAAATAACATTAATGAACCATACTCATCATATATCTTATTATTAGCCATTATCTCTCTCCTTCTCAAATAGCTCCCATAAAACAAACGTAACTATTCCTTCTAACATCTTATCATCAATTCTTTTATCTTCTTCTAACTTAGAACAATTTATTATTCCTAAATTAATTAAATAATTTACTACTGATGGAAAGTAATCTCCATGTCTTTTGAATTGATTACATAGCTGTCTAATAAAACTAAGCTCTATATTATAGTCTCCAGTATCATGATATCCTATAACATTATCATATTTATCTAATTGGTCTAAATTAACTGTATGCATCTTATTTATATGATATAAAGCATTATGCATCTCGTTCCTAACTCCAGTATATATAAAGTTTCTAAATGACATCGTCGGGTCATAGTTTCCATTATTAAGTAATTCATAAGCTTTTAAATATCCTATCTGAAACAAGTCAGCTTTTAATTCTGGGTCTTTAATGTAATTATAGTATGTATAAAATACTACCTGAACAATATTCTCTACCATCTCTAAGATGGAAGTTTGTTCATTCATTCAATCACGCCTCCTATCTAATTCTATTATTTAGCTTTAGATAGATAACATACATTGCTGATTGGAATGCATCATCATTTGTAAATGAATTGTATATTATCTTATCATTTAAGATGTAATACAAATCAAGTACTTTAGTTTTTATTTTTTCAATAAGTATCTCCATATACTTATCTTTTGGTTTCTCAAATTTAGTAGCTGTTTTTATAATCTCTAGTATTAGTGCTTCATAATCAATTTTTAAATAAGCTAGAGGTATCTTTTTAAGTTCATTTATATATAAATCAACTTTATCTCTTTTATTAGCATAGCTTGCTATTAAAAATAATATATACATCTCTCTAGCTGATAAAATCATCTTACTAAAGGTTTCTTCATCTAACATAGAATATTTACTTAACATCTTTATAGCATCTGATAAGTGTCCTCTACTTCTTCTAGCTATAGTTCGTATGGAGTCACCAGATATATCTAGATTTAATCTTTGTGACTTATCTAATAAATAATTAACTATATCATCTTCTTTAATTAGAGATGTCCTTAGGATTAATGAGAGAGTCATTATATTATCTATTATATTATCTGTATTTTCAGTTATAATAAATACTACATTTAACTCTTCAAACTTATTATATAACTCTACTTGTAGTTCTCTAGGACATTTCTCAAAATTAGTTATTACTATATAGTTAGAATATTCAATATTAGGTATCATAGAGTAGTCATACTCTCTATATACTCTGATATCATTAAGAATATCTCTACATGTCTCACAAGTTCCACAGTTAGAACCAGTCTTCTCTATATTAGGACAATACATACTCTTAATATAGTTCTTTACTAAACTTCGTCGTCCAGTACCATAAGGTCCAGAAACTACTACCACTCTAGGAGCTTCACTAGGTTTCTTTAACATAGCATATAAACATTGTTTAGGTAATTCATGACCTATAATACTATCTAAATTCATACTAGCTTACCTCCATGTATCTGAACCTGAGCTCTATAGTTTTGTATTATTAAATCTGCTCTCATATCATTCTTTCTTTTAAGCTCTAAAAGGTCTCCTAAATCTTTTATTATATCTGACTTATTTATAGTATAACAAGTTATTCCTACTTGATTTAACTTTCTCTTAGTTTGAACTTCTCCATTATTTCCAGCTTCATCATTATCTAATAACAGTAATACTTTATTAGTTAGGTTTTGTAGAACTTGTAGTTGGTTCTTTGTTACTACAGATGTTAATACAGATAGACAGTTCTTAGTTATAAATAGACTACATACATCTCTATCTATTGCTCCTTCTACTAAGACTATTAAATCACCAAACTTAAAGTTATCTTCTAGCTGTCCTATTCCATAGAAATTTCCTTTACCTAAACCGTAATTAGTAAAGACCTTTTCTTCTAGTGCTCTAAATATAATTCCTGATACTTCACTATTTATTATGTTACACATCATTACTACTTCATTATGTTGTCTAGCAAACTCTCTTACATAAAAAGGTAAATCTAAATCTTTACCTCTTATATTCATCTCTCCAGAGCTTATAACTCTATAATTAGGTAGATTATAGTAACTTGCTATATACTCATATTTAGTAGTATTTGTTTTAATAGGTCTTGCTATTTGATATAACATAGTCTTAACATTCATAATACTATCTCCATAGTATATAATATGCTAATTATTATCATATTGTGTAGACATAACAAACTTAGTTTGAACTAATGTAGTATTAGCATAGAATGACTTAGTAGATTGGTCTATATCTAAGTTCTGTAGTTCTTTATGAGCTATATACATATTAGTATCTATATAATCTGCATAATGAACTATCATCGCTTCTTGAGTTGCTGGAGTTCTTGAACTACCCCACTCTAATTTACCATGATGACTTAGTATTATATGAGCTATATGATATAAATCTCTTTCTGAAAAACTATAAACACTATCTTCACCATGATAATACTCTTCAAATACTATTCTAGTTCCTATATTAAGATGGTCAAATAACTTACCTTCACCTGATACTTGTCCTTCTTCATTATACTCGTATATCTTTCCTATATCATGTAGTATCGCTCCAGCAATTACTATATCCATATCTATATTTGTATAATTAAATGCTATATAATATGCTAACTTAACTACATTAGCTGTATGTAATAATAAACCTGACTTAATATTATGATGTACATTAGTAGCGGCTGGCCATACTAAGAACATTTTAGACTTCTTCTCAAGAATATTTCTTACAAAATCTCTTAGTGCTTCTGACTTTATCTTACTAATAAAGAAATTTATAGTATTCTCATATTTTTGAGTATCTACTTTCTGGTCTTCTAATATCAAACATTTATGTGGTGGTAGCTGGCTAGACCTAAGCTCTGGTATATCTTCATTAACTACTTCATAACCATGACAGTTTATTCCTTGGTCTGTAATTATATAAGCCATCTTAATATTACATCCTTTAGTTAACTTCTCTTTACTATCTTTAAATGGAATAACTATAGTATCATAATCTCTATTTTGAACATGTATCTTATACTTATTTTCATTAGGTACTTCTGCGAAGTCTATTACTTTAAAATATCCATGAAGTATTACATACTCTTGTCCACTATTAGACTTATATATCATACCTTCAGCTTTTGTTTTTAGATTTATCATTTGTCATAACCTCCACTAATAACTTATTAAACTCATCAGGACTGATAGTTTTTAAAAAATCATACTTCTCTCCTTTAGACTCATATACTAGACGAGATATATACTTACTAGCCTCAGTATCAAAAATATAGTAGCTCTTTCCTCTCTTAATAGCGGGTAGCTCACCTGATAATATATCTTTATATATTTGATTTCTAGGTATACCTGTTTCTTTAGATATTTTACCTACTGTTACGAATATAGTATGTTTTCCATCATTTCCATCATTAACCATCATTTCCATCATTCTATAAAATACTACCTTTTATTTTTAGTAGGTACTCCAGGTAGTAACGTAAGAGTAAGAATAGTTAATAACCAAAAAATACCTTGAGTCCAGTCTTTGTTTTTAACTGCTAATATCATACATATAGCAACACCTACAATAACTAGAATTCTAACTATCTTTTCAATAATACTCATATTTTATTTCCTCCTTATTATATTATATGAAAAAGAATTGGTTTTTCTACCAATTCTTACCAATTATTTCTTAACTCTAAATATTCCTGCAGCTTGTAGATATTCTTCTACAATTGACTTTATTTCTTCAGTTTGCTCACTTCTATCTAATACATCATATATACTATCATTAGATGTAAATACTAAATTATCTAATATTTTTTGTGTATCAAACTTTTGTTCTTCTTTTCTTAAAAATATACTTTCATTAAATACTTCTTTAGCTGGTAGACAAGGTACTGGAACTTTTCTAAAATTATCTAACTCAGTATCATATTCTAATATATAAATATTATCTCTTATTAACTGCCTATCATTAGCTGTTCCTCTAGTTAAACTACCTATACGATATATTATACTATTTCCTACTTTTGTATCTTCATAAGGAGTATGGTCATGACCTAGCACATAATAATCATAACCTAACTCTAATATATCTTTTATATGTAAGTTATGGTCTTGTGCAAAGCTATCTTCATAAAAACAATGCGCACAACATATCTTCTTCATTGGTATTAAAGTATTTGTTACTTGGCTTGCTTTAGGTATCTGTTGCCAATAATGACTACCTTCTATAACTACTCTACCTTCAACTTCATAATGTTGTAAGTATTCTATTAAACCTATATTATTTAATAAACCTAATGGAGTTCTAGATAATAAATCTTCATTATTTCTAGGATAATCATGATTTCCAACTATAATAAATGGTTTATTTTTAAACTTCTTAAATACGTCTACTACTCTATAAAAATAATTCATAGGCATATTTACAGCATTAAATAAATCTCCTAAAAATATTGTAATTGCATTATTACTATTAGCTAATTCTACAATATAATCTAATTTCTCTAATACTGTAGTTGGATAAGCATCCTTTCTACTTCTTGGAGATTGCTCTTGTAAATGCACATCAGATACAAAATATATCTTACTCATACTATACCTCTATACTTTCTAAAATACCATCTTTAAACATTCTATATAATACACTTAAATCTTGATAAGTATCTTCATCATAACCATATACAAATATAGACCTATCAGACATATTAACTGATATATTAGCATCTTCATTCCATATATAACCTTCACCATCAAAATCATCAGAACAATTAAAACCATACTTATCTAAATCTTTTAAATCGAAATCTTCTACTACTCTCATATAAACTCCTTAAACTACATCTATATTTAATAATATGACTTTCTTAAAGTCTAGTTTATTAACTTCTTCATTAGCTAGTTTTAATGCTTCTTTATCTCCTAGTTTATCCCATTCATCATGATAATCTAGTAAATATTGGATATAATCTTCAGTATCTTCTCTATCTACAATAGTAGAACCATACCAACCATATTCTTCATCTAGCATTGCAAGTTCAGCTATTCTTGCTGAAGATACTTTACCTAACCATCTACAAGGAGCATAAGTATCATTTACTACTTCTCCATCTACATAAGCATAAATTGGTAATTCGCTATTCTTCGTAATCAGGTCTATAATATCTTTCGTCATCTCTTGTAAAACATCCTTCTTTAATCCATTTATATCCTAAATCTACTAAACAACCAAAGTCATACCAGTCTACAGTTGGTTTAAAATTTCCATAAGTTCTTAAATACCAATAGTCTTCTTTATAGTCATAGTCAAATACTGCAATACCCCATCTATGAGAGTTATCCACTGCCCATTGATGTATCATTATGTATTTATGATTTGACTCACATAAGTCTATATCAAGATTATTTATTCTATGATAATACTTTTTCTCTTCTTTCATATTCTATCATACTTTCCTACAAATACTTCTACAGGTTTATATCCAAAATGATTTTTTATCTCTTTTTTAAATCTACTAAATGAAGCTTCAGCCTCTTTAAAAGTTCTATCCATAATATTAAACTCAAAAGCAATTACTTCCTTACCTTCATACTCTGCATCATAAGTTTCAAATGCACAATACTCAAAGTCTCTATCACAAACTGCTTTAAACACCTCTATATTCTCATTAAACCATTTATCTGTATCATCATTTAAAGGTATATACATTTGACCTTTTATACCTTTTTTTAAATTATTAGTCATATCACCACTCCTTTGAACATAAATATAAATACTCTTCACCATCAGTATCTACTATATACTCTTCTATTAATTTATTATATGTAGTTGTCTCTTTAAAATTAGTATCTTCATTAATAAGTATAAACTCTTTATTTTTATCTTTTATTTCTTTAATATCTTCAATATTTAAATTATCTTCAAACATTGTATTATAATAACTGATAATCTTATCTATATCATCTACTCTTGTAGCTATAAAATCTACATCTTTAAAACAATATACTTTATAGTCATTATAACTCATATTAAACTCTCCTTACTAAATTATATCATCAATTGTTAATTGTTCTTGTATATGTCTAGGTTTCTCTTCTTTAATCTCTTCAGTATCTTTAATTTCCTCAATATAAGGTTCTTCATTAACATATTCTTCTTGAGTTGGATTAATTACTTCAAGATTGGTTGTTAAATCTCTCATAACATTATTAAACTCTATTAGTATCTTCATTTGCTCAGGTCTATTCTTTAAATAAATAACTGTATGCACAATACTACCATTAGAAGACCAGACTTGTAACTTATATGAGTCTGTATCTTCTGATAACTTATAACTAAATATATTTCCTATATTAACTGATAAATCTTTATCTATTCTTACAAACATTTTTTATTTCCTCCACTTCTTCTATTTGACTGCATCTTTTACTTATTATACAACAACAAATTAAAAATGTAATCATTCTATAGACTCTTTTAATATTTGAATTTCTTCTGTTTCTTCATAAGTAACTTGGACTAAATATCCTCCAGAAGATTTTTCTAGTGTTTTTATATCTAATATTTTATTTTTAACATTAACTTGAATTGCTTCTATACCTACTTGAACTACTTCATTTAATTCTTCTAAACTACTAGCTTCTAAATATTCTACTTTAATTTTAGATTTCATTATACAAAGTCACATTTCCTTTCTCAACGAAATAAGTTCTATCACTTAAATCTATTATATCTCTATCATGAGTAACTAATACAAATATAAAATTATATTTTTCAGCTAAATCATTAATTAAACTTTTAAAATATGGAAGATATTGTTTAGATAACTGAGTCATAGCTTCATCCATAAATAATATTGGATATTGATGATAATATAGTATAAAGTAAATTTGTAATACTAAACCTATAATACTCTTAACTCCAAATCCATTGTCTTCTAATTTAGTTTTAATTAACTCTCCACTTTCATTAACTTCATTAAGAATTATCTGAAGATTATTTGTATTTCTTAATTCTGTCACTTGTAATTCTACAAAATATCTTCTATCAAAGAATATTGTTTCTAATGAACTATTAATCAATTCTTCAAGATGATTTATTTGAGATTGACTCATACCTTCAATTATCTTCTTCATTAAGTCAACAGCCTTTTCATACTTACTTTCTTTAGTAATTAAATTTTTTAGTTCTAATGAAGCTTGTTCTTTAGCTTTTAAAGTTTCTTCATGTTGATTTAATAATAGTTCTAAATTAGATTTTTTAGTAATAGCTTGATTAAAGTAATATTGATAATTTTCAAACATAACTAAACACCTGCTTCAACAAATGCTTTTTCTACTTTATCACATTCTTCTTTAATAGTTTTTTCAAGTTCTAATTGAGCTGTTACCATCTCTTCTAAAGAATTATAACCTAACTCTTTAGCAGCTTCTAAATCTTGTGCTAAACTTTCTTGTAAAGATTTTACTTTAGTTTCAGCTTCAATCTTTTGAACTTTTAAACTATCTGCTTTAGCGATATTAGCTTGTACTCGATTTATTAATTCTTGGTTCATATTTTCCTCCTATTAATTATTATGAAGTGGTTGACCACATGTTGGACAAATTCCTACTTCTTTAATCTCTTTATCTAACTCTTTAATTTGCTTTTTAATATCTTTAATACTAACTTCTAAAGTTTTTATCTGTTCATTTTTATAGTTTACATTATTAATTAATGTTCCTAAAGATATATATTTTTGAGTTTTTTGCTCAAAATCTTCACTAATTGTAGGAAACTTTTTATTAATAAGTTCCTGAAGTAACTCAGAAGTACCTCTGGACTTCGAAATAAGCTCACTTAATAATTTATACTTATTTAACTTTTCGTTTAAATCTGGTACTTCTAATGATTTTATTTTATTTAAAGTATTATTAAGTATATTTAAATTTGACTGTGATGTTTCAATTTTAGACTTTAACTCAGAAATAAGACTTGATTTTCTTAAACATTCGTTTATTATATAAAAACTAGTATCTGTCTTAAGAAGTATAGTATCTAAATTAGATTTTACTAATAATGAACTAGACAAGTTCTGTCCATCAAGTATTGACTTATTTTTTAAATCAGTTATTTCTTTTATTCTTTTTATTTTAGGTCCTAGTTCTATAACTTTAGCATAAACATTTAATTTATACTCAGAACCTTTTAACTCATCTTCTTGTCTTTTAATAGTATCTTCAATAGCTTGTATTTTACCTTCAGTTATTGTAATATCTCTAGATAATTGTTGCCTATCTTGAGTAATAGACTTTAAAGCTGTAGTAACATTATTATCTTTACCTGAGTCTACAATAAATCTAAATAACTCAGTTTCAGACCTATCTAATAAGAAAGGTTTTTCCATCTGGTCCCAAAAGTTTATTTCTTCATTAGAACCATTTATATTTAATTGTTTTATTCCTAAAGCTTTTGCAACTTCGTCTAATTGAGTTCTTCCAATCTTTCCATAAACTTCACTATCTACTTTATAAATAGAGTTAGTTCCTTTTTGAAGTATAACTGTATGTCCATTCATCTGTAAACCTACAGCAAAGTTATTACATCCAATTCTAACTGAAGTAGTTCCAGGTTCATTATAAATACAAGCTTTTGCAGCTCTCATTAAAGCTGATTTACCATTGTTAGATTGACCTATAATACAGTTAAGTCCGGGTAAGAAAGAAAGATTTGCATTCTTTATTATCTGGAAATCTTTAACTGATAAGTTAACACTATTCGGTTGACTCATATACTTCATCCTCCATAGTATTTAATATGACATCTTCATCAAGTTCTACATCTTTATCTTCAAGAACTCTAAAATCACTCTCATTTATTTCAGAATAAATATTACGATGATTATCTCTAATAGCTTGTTTTAATTGAGGCATTCCATTACATCTAATAGACTTAGTTTCTATAATATTACCTTCATTATCTTTAACATTAAAGTTTAAAGTCATCCAAGCTCCAGAACCTTCCATCATATAAACTTCTTTACCATCTTTAGTTATAATCTTCTTTTTAGGTAAAATATAAGGTAAAGCTGCTATATTAGATATTCCAATACCAAATCTTACTAGTAAAGGAAAACCTATACCTCCAGTAGTTAGTTTATTCTTAACTGCTTTAACATCAACTTCTCTTTCTGTCTCTGCTTCTTGTATTTCTCCTAAAGTATTTTCAACTTTATCTTTATGTGTTCCTCTACTATTTAATTTAAGAATAACATCCATAAAATATTTAAGAGCTCTACCACCAGGTACATTATCTTCATATTTAGCTGCAAATGATAGAGAAAGATTATCTCTCATCTGGTTAATATATAAGAATGACATATTAAATGCAGTTTTATAACCATTAAATTTTCTACAAAAAGCTGTCATTAATTTAGCTATAATACCTGGCTTATTAGATGCAATTGATATTCCATCTTTTTCTCCAACATCTCCTTTATATTCTTTTGGACATAATGCTGCGACTGAGTCTACAACTACTAATCTAAAATCAGAGTCTAATGAATTTCCTTTACTATCATACTTTGGAATAGTAGTTTCAAGTATCTCTTCAATTTCTTCAAAATAACTATTTTGAACTATAAAGAAATTTCCCGTTGGATTACTTGGAGACCATACTATATTAGGATATTGGTCATTGACAGTAATTTCTCCAGTCTTCTTATTATATAGTCCATAAAAATTCATACTTCTAATAAGCTCTGTTATAGAACCTTCAGCATCAATATACAATACTTTATGTCCATTCTTACAAAGATGTTTACATATAGATAAAACTATAGTTGACTTACCATAACCTGAGTTTGAATATATTTCTATATTCTTACACATTGGTAAACCTCCACCTAAAACCATATTCATAATAATAGAACCGCTATCTATATATTCTGACTCTACAGTCATTTTATATTTTTCAGATAAAGATAGCATCTTATCATTAAAAGACATTTCTTTTTTAGCCATATAATTTCCTCCTATATTATTATATGAAAAAAGAAGCATTAAGCTTCTTCTTCATCTTCAAAATCATTTAAATGTCCTATGCCATACTTTAAGTCATACCTGTCTATTTCTTCTACATAACTAGCATGATTTATAAAGCTAGTTTCATAAAAAATATTATTTTCAAGCTCGTTTTTATGACAGTAGAAAGAGCAGTTCTTGCAGTCTAAACACTTAAGTGCATTGCATGAAGATACTCCATTTACTTCTTTATATGCAAAGCAATCTCTTTTAACACTCTCCATGATTAATTTAACTCCTTTAATATTAATATATAAGTTAAATTAACTTATAGAAATATCTACTTTTACTTTAGACTCTTGTTTAAACTCTTCAAATTCAATTCCACACTCATTTAATATTATTCTAGATGCTTCATAAATAGGTTCATCATGATGATAATCATATAAGTATATTACTTTTTTAACTCTTAGCTGAGCTAATAGCTTAGCACAGTTATCACAAGGAAATAAAGTTACATATACAGTTGAGTTTTTAAAATCTTTTACAGAACCTCCATAGTTAGTTACAGCATTCATTTCAGCGTGACACATATAAGGATATTTTTGTTTAATATATGGTAGTGAAGTATCTCTACTCCAAGGTACCTTATTATCATCAAAATCTCTAGGAGCTCCATTATAACCAATACTCATTATCTTATTATCTTCACTAACAAATACAGCTCCAACTTGAGTACTAGGGTCTTTACTTCTTAAAGCTGATATTTGAGCTATATACATATAGTACTCATTCCAAGTTATTCTATCCATACTTTACCTACTTTCTACCAGTTTAAATGGTCTATTATCTCAGCAAATAATCTTTGAATTCTTTTTCTTTCTTTAACCCACTTCTCTATTTCTTTTATATACTCATCATGTCTATCTTTATAATCATTTATATCTATAAAATCATCTTTTTTAGGATAGTATACAGTTTCCATCCAATTAAGTATTTCATCTATAGCTTGTTGAACTGTCATTTCTTTATTCTCAAAAGTGATATTTTCAGCAGTAAAATCAACTATATTTACTCTATTAAACATTTCTAAATGAATATACATATAATCCATAAAGTCTTCAGACCAGTTCCAAGTAGCTCTTTCATCTATTCCATATTCTTCTCTTTGTTTCTTCCATTCTTCGTATCTATTATCTTCAGTTTCACCTTCAACTTGCCAATTCATATAACAATCTTCAGGTTTTACTCCTAAATCTTCTAAAGCTTTATATCTATTCATTGTCAACACCTCTAGCCTTTTTATCATGATTATTATATTCTTTAATAGCTTTATCTACTAACTCTTCAGTTGCAATATCTTCTCTTCCAAAGTTCTTTAATAACTTAATAACTCCTTCAGTAAATACTGGTTTTTTCATTCTGACTAAGTTTCCTATTAATATTCTAATAGTATCTAAACTATCTCCATAGATAAGTTCTCTAGTAGAATAAACATTAGTTATAGCTTCTCTCTCACTCTTACATTTATTATATTTAGCTCTGTTATGAGCTGCTTTTTTATTTGACACAATAGTATGTTCATCTTGGTCACACTTAAAAACACGACAAATTTTAGGTTTTACTTCATATATTTTACAAATTCTCTTATCAAAGTCTCTAAAAGGACACATTAAGTTTACACTTTCTTTTCCTTTATAATTAAAGTAAACATCAGAATATGGTTGTATTTGTTTTTCTTTAACATAAGCTCTTATTAATTTTACTTCATTATAAGTTAATGGTATAAGTTCTGTACAACATTGACCACATCCTGAACATTTTCCATTTATAGTAAAACTAACACAGTCTGATTTCATTATAAATCTCCTCTAGAAATAGACCAAACTTCATTATTTTCAGATATTCCTACATTATAAACAACTGTAGCTCCAACAACTGTTCCACCTGCAAGTTCTACTAATTTTTTACAAGCATTATAAGTTCCACCAGTTGCGAATACATCATCAACAAACATAATTCTTTTTCCTTCATAATCAGATAATGGTAAATCTAAAGAAGTTGTAGAATACTCAGTATCATATTTTACTATAGAAGACACACAGTCAACAGGCAGTTTACCTGACTTTCTAACAGGTACTAATGAACAGTTCATTAATGTAGCTACTCCCATACCCCAAAGAAATCCTCTAGCATCTGGACATATAATAGCATCAATATCTCCTACATCATTTTCAATATGATTTACCATTTTAGATAATATATTCATACGATAATTAGTATTAATTAAACTTGGAGTTAAGTCTATAAATCTAACTCCTTTGCTTGGAAAATCTTCTGTTACTCTATATGATATTCCATAATTTGTATTATTTATTAATATTTTTTCCATACTCAATCTCCTTCCACAGTTTCTAACTTATTTATCTTAGTTAAATATATCTGTATAGCATTGTTCTTGGCTTTTAGCTCAGTAGGTCCAACTCCAAAATTTTGAAAAACATCATCAATAAATAAACCAGCTACTATATTTACATTATCTTTTTGAACTATCTCTAAAGAAACATCATCTTTATTAATAACTCTGTATAATTGCATTAAATCTTTATTTTCTCTAATAACACTTGCAAAATTATCTTTTACTGGTAAGTATTTATTAGGAACAGGAAAGACAGTAATTATCAAGTTATTTTTATAAATAAAAATATTATTATCATATACTTTAACTCCAATATTTTTATGTTTCTTCTTTTTAACTTCTAAATAATCTTTAAACTCTCCAGCAAAGTGTGTTGATGGATGACCATATCTTAAAGCTCTATTAAATAACTGATTTCTCTTTGATTTATAAGCAACATCTAGTCTCTCTTTGGCTCGAAATTTAGCATGTTGACTTACTCTAACAGCCATGTAAATATTCACCTCCTCCATATTAAATAATATGAAACAATGTTAATACTTACTTATTTACTTCTTTATAAATATCATTATTTTTATATCTCTCATCAATTTCATTTAAAACATCTATCATTTTTTCATTTTTAGTATGAGCTCGTTCTTCATCTACTAAAAATGCATTTATCTGAGTTAGCTCATCATCAGTAGCTTCACATACAGACTTCTTAATCATCTTTATAGCATGACAAATTTCTTTTTTAGTGATTTGTCTATTCTCAATCATATCTAAAAGCCTATCTGTTTTAAACATATATTCTCTATTAATAGATGAAATACATTCATAAATCTTAACTATATTGCTCCTTATAACATCATAGTCTTTTCTGTGACAATCTAAGAAATGCTCTACAGTTCCATAAGTTGTTATTATACCTTTATAGTCTTTATCCCAAACATCATTTATTTGTTCTATAACTGTTCCAGCTTTATCTTTGTACTCTCTATTCTTTAAATATAAATGTAATATAATAAATGGTGAAATAAAAAACCATATTGTAAAAAAATTAAATTCCATAATCTCCTCAAATCTTTCTTCTTAATGATATAAAGTTCTTATTTAAATTCTCTTTAGTTAACATTAATTCACTAATTAATTTATCTAAAGTCTCTGCAGATATTTCATAGTCTTCTTCTTTTGTTTTATTTAATAATGGCTTAATACCAAAATCAATAATTCCTAGTATATCTTCTGCATTTATTCTTATCTTATCAATTATAGCTGCTAAATTATCATTTAATTCCATAATACCCAACCTCCTTAGCTCTGAATATTATATCATATATTTATATAATATTTATTGGTAATTTTTGGTAATTATTTATTTTTCATAGTTAAATATAAATCTACCTTAAACCTATCTTTAGAACTAACTATAGGAACTCCTTTATATGTAGGAAGTTCACGCTGATGACCTGCAATTAAAAAATCTCTAGGTTCCATATATAATAATTTAGCTATATGCTCATCTTCAATAGAATATACAAAGTAAGCTTTTCCATAAACAAAATCAAATATCTTATCTGATATTAAATCAACTCTGTATAAATTATCTCCTATAGGTACACCTATTGTTTTACCAGCTCTAATATTAGAAGCAAGATTAAATATAAAATCTTTATATGCTAACATATTGTATTGTCTTAAACATCTTGCATACTTATTAAAAGTATTTTCATCTTCATAAGTAATTCTAACACTTTTGCTAGCATCAAACTTAGAAATATTCATAACTCCATTTTTATCTTCTTGCTTACTCATATTTCAATTTCTCCTCAAGTTCTCTAGGGTCTGTTAATATCTCATAAGTTACATCTTCAGTATTTAAATTAGTTTGTATATCTCCTAAAATAGTAAGTTGAAATTCTACAGCTATATTTTTAAGATACTCATGCCTTTCTTCATCACTATCAAATCGACCTTTAAAATCATCATTAAAATAATACTTATAAATACAAGTTCCATTAACATCAGGATATTCTGCAATTAACATACCCCATCTAAGTCTAATATATCCACAAAGTTCTCCATTAGAACGATAAACATCATACTGCTCAGGACAAGCATAACAAGTATTTAAAAAATAAAATTTCATAATTCACTCTCCTTCTTAAGCACAAATAATAATGCTTCCTTCATTCCTTCATATTTAACTCTCTTAATTGGACTTTGTTCTTTTTTAATAAGCTTTTCTAATAAATTAAGTTGATATAATATCTCAAGAAATAACTCATCTTTCACTCATACCATCTTCAATTGACTCAAATACACTAAATCTTGGAAACATCTCTAAAATATCTTTAGTAGTTTTAGCTTCAGGTCTATATCTCATATAAGTTGCTATCGCATACATAAATGCGTCAGCTTCTCCATCAGTTATATTTAAAGTCTTCTTAGTTCTTGATTTAATTACCTTAACACTATAACCAACACTCTCTAAATATTCTATAATTTTATTAACAACTTCTATTGTATCTTGCTTTGTATAACTCTTCTTATGATGAAATGATTTTAGTTTCATTGGATGATAAGTCATTATTTGTTCATAGGAGCTCTCTTTTCCACATTCTAAATAAAAATATAGTCCTAAAGCATTAAGTTTCCCAGAATTAATCCCAGATGCTATAGGAGCTTCTTGAGCAATATAAGTTCCTTTATCAAATAGAAAATACTGATATTTTCCTTTAAACTCTTCCCAAAGATTTGCTATAGACCAGCTCATTAATACAAAATTATGATGATTGTCTGCTGATAAATCATCTAAATAGATAGTTTGTGTCTTAGTATCTATAACAGCTACTCCAAAATGAGAAAAAGATGGGTCTAATCCAATATAACAACTACCTTTTGTCATCTCTTAACCTCAGTGCAGCTGTGAATATAGAATTCAAACTGTCTAAATTTTCATGAGTATAATCATTATATGCAGACTCTAATAATATCATCATATCTTTATCAGTTAATTTATACCATTCTTTATCATCTAAATTATAATAGTAATTTAAAGTTATATGTTTAGATGCTATTGGAATTATATTAATAGTATTTATTAATAAATCTTGTCTTGATTTTAAAGATATTCTCTTACTTCTAGATTTATTATAATTATCAATAAATTGTTTAATATACTGTATATATTCATCAATAACAGTAATCTCCTTGTCTTTCTCTACAACAAGTTCATCTTCTCGTTGCTTTATAGCTAAGTTTTTAATTATCTCCTCTTTCTTTGTTTTTCTAAACTTCTTTAGCAAATATCTATGTTTTTCAAAAAATAACTCTAAATGAACTATTATAAAAATTGTAAGCATTAATATTTCTAATGTACTCATTCTAATTCCTCCTTATATTACTATTATATGAAAAAAGAAGCTTTAAGCTTCTTTTTAAATAATTACATCCAAGGATTTGTATTACTTCCTTGAGTAATATTATTATACTGTCCTCCAAATGTTGTTGAACTATTGCCATTATAAAATGGTTGTCCTGGAGGTATACTACCCATACCATAAGGTTGTTGATAATTACCTTGAGTTATAGGAGTATTAAAAGTATAAGAACTTGGAGCGGCTCCTTGAGTTGGAGTATTTTGTTGGTTCTTATACTTAGAAGCATCATAAGCTGCATAAGCTGCTTGATATTCTTCTCTAGTAATAACACGTCCACAAGCTTTACAAATATTTTCAGGAGTTCCTACTTCTTTCCACAAAGCTTCAATTTCAGCTGCATTAGGAACTTGATTAATTAGACTATCTTGTCTAACTGTAAAATTGAAAGACTTATATGTAGGATTATCTACTGTTGCAAAGATATCTCCTTGAGTTAATATTACTCCAGCTAGACCAGCTTGAGTTTGTAAATCTTGGAATTGCTTATAACCTAAAACTAAAGTTTTTAATTCAGCTTTTTGTCCAGGTATTAAAGCATTAGGATTTCCTTGAACTGTAGGATAAACTACTATAGGAATAACTACTCTTAGTTTTGGTTGTTCATGAGTTCCACAGCAAGGTTCTCCTGGAGTACCATAAACGTCTCTTAAACATACAAAGTTATGTCCTTTTTCTGCATCCCAATGAACATGAACTTGAGATGGACTAACATTAGGTAACATGTGTATTCTAAATGTTTCACCTTTATCTCCAGTTAATCGTTCTAAAGGATTTCTTTCAAATAGAGGTTTGTTAATATCAAACTCTAAGTTTGCATAGTTAAACTGTGAAGCTTGTTGAGCTGCTTGGTTAGTATTAACCATAGCTGGTTGATTTTGGATTGGTTGTTGGTATTGAGGTTGTGATACTTGAGCTTCCATTTGAACTGGAGCTTGTACCATATTATTTACATTAAAACTTTGATTATTCATTGGTATTTGATTATTCATTTCACTTATATTTTCATTTACTTTATTTATAGGTTGTTGCATAATTGTACTTTGACTTTCTAAAGTCGCTAATTCTTCTTCTAAATTCATATACTTTCCTCCTTAATTATTTTTTCAATACCTTCAATCAACTAACATTCCTCCTATAATATTATATGATTTCTTCTTTATTATCTTCTATATCTTTAATATATTCTTCATCAGTTAAATCTTCTTTTAAACCTGATTTAATCTCTTTAGCTAATTTAGTTGCTTCTTCAATATTGTTATTAGATAAATCGTCTACAAACTTCTTAACTAATACTGCAAGTTCTTCATTAGCTATTAAAGAATTATTATAAATATCTATTATTCCTTTATAGCAGTATCTTGGAACTTCATCAGTTCTTCTAGCTAGTAACTTTAAGAAATCAATTCCAAAAGTATTATATCCATTTAATAGTATTTGACCAAACTTAGTATACATAGGGTCATACGAAGCTTCTTTCTTCTCTGGAAACCTAGCATCAACAAGTTCAATTATATTTGACATCTCTTCTGGAGTCTTATCATAATAAGCATCAATATCTTCTTCCTCATTCATTATAGCAAATAATAACTTAATTACTGAGTCTGTATTTCTTACTAAATTATCTAATTGTTCTTCATGCATGTTATTCACCTCCTAGCATTTTATTGTATTCTTCATTAGGAATGCATCCACGAACATCTTTAAATGATATAAAATAGTACCCAGATAAATATTCTTCTTTAGCATATCTCTTTATAATTACTATATCTCCAACGCTAACATAGTTTAATGCTTCATCTGAAGCTGCTTCAACTTCACAAAACATGTATGGACTATCTTGGTCATATCTAGTCATAACTCCATTAATAATCATGTCATCTTGTAACTCTGAAACTAAAATATTATCATTAAATAGTTTAATATTCATATACTACCTCCTAGTTTATTATATGAAAAAAGAGGACTTATTTGTCCTCATAAAAAACCTCTCGTGCAAGATTTATAGTTAATTTCTTTATTTCACTCATATTTTTAAATTCTATATTAGTATTATCTTTTTTCTTAAATACTTTATCTTTCATCTCAGATATTTTATAACCTGCTATTATCCAATCAAGAACTTTAGATGTAGACAACTTTTTCTTTTCATTAAAAGCTCCTATATAATAGTATTCTTTAAAAGTTTGATGTTTTATAGACTCTAAAGTTAATTTTAATTCAATTTGACTCTCAATAGACTCTTCATTACTCGCAATAATGTCAGATAATGTAGTATTTTTATCTCCATCTTGCTGAATAGTTCTATCTAATGAGTCACATAATGGTTTCTTAACTATATCTCTTGATATACATCTCATAGACATATTAACTGATGCTCTAATTAAATTTGAGATATAGCTCATAGTAATATTCTCTATTTTAGAAGCTTTAATAAAATGTCTTTCTAAATTTGATAAACCATCATCTTTTGTTCTTAAATATAAACCTCTGTAAACATCTAAAACTATGTGTTCTCTATCACAACCATATAACTTTAAAGTAGGATAAAGTCCATAAAACTTATTAACATAGAAATTAACTAACCTCACAACATCCCCCTGAATATCTTCGTACTTTCTTCCTGCTATCTCAGCAGTCTGCAATTCATCCATAATAACTACTCCTTATATTTCAGTTTATTTATATTTTAGCTCCTGAATTCTAAAATATAATTGTTGTGTTATACATTTAAACAAGCACAGATTTTTAATAACCTCCTTCCAACCTATGTCAACTGCAGCTTCGATTATCTGTATAAATCCATTATAACATGATTTTCTAAAAAATAGCTAATAAAAAACTCCAATTTACATTGGAATTTTTTACCAAAGATACATATTGACATATCTCAAATATCTATCTTATATTCTCCACAATCATTTCTTCAGTAGTTATTATTTGAGCAACAAGTGTAAAGCTATTTACAATTACTTGTTCTATAACTTTAGTAGCATCAAATATCTTTAAATCATCTGCTAATTTATACTCTCCATTATCTGATATAACTAACCCATCTAAGTCAGGATTAATCTTTTCTTCACCAGTTATATTATATATAATTGTTTTATAAACTGACTCCATAGAGTCTCTAATAAACTCAGGAACACTGTCATCAGATAATGCTAATCTTTGATAAGTTATACCAGCTCCTATAGATATACCAGACTCTATTGCATTTCCTAAGCTATTAACAGCATCTTCTATTCTTCTATAGTTCTCTTCCATCTCAGCATTATTAGTTCCACCAACACGAATAATACATGTTTTAGTAGGTAATGTAATACTAGCTAAATCAGTAAAATCTTTATTATTAATTATAACAGTATCATTACTAATAAGCATATAGTCTATTTTACCTACTTTAATTAGATTTAATGCTTTAGGTAATCTAACTTCAACTCCATCTATAAGAGTTGTATCTGTATAAGTAGCTAATTGGTTCATGGTAGTTCTTGTTTGAACTCCTAAACTTCCTAAACGAATAGGTATAATATCAGCATAACCTTTAACTATTTGTAGTTGCAAATTCTGTAAAATATCCATAGATAATTCATTATAAAATAATATTGCTTTCCTCTTTAATCTGATTATTTGCTCAACAATTGGTTGTATCATGTTCCATCTATCTAACTTATCATAAACAAGATATACATCTACATCATTAAACTCTTTAGGTCCATGTTGAAATGTATCTTCAGGAACTATAACTTCAGCTTTATCTAAAACTATACCATCTTTTTTATCTAATACTATATTAGGAATATCACTTCTAACTACACTCGGTCTAAGTCCTTCAGGTAAAAACCTATAAGCTTCAGAAATAATATTAGCATACTTAGGACTTCCTAAAGATACTTTAGCTATAGACTCATAGTCATCATCAGTTATAGTTCTAGACATAAATTGATGTAATGTATCTATATAACTATCTCTAGTATCTTCAATAATATTTCTTAACTTTACTTTAGTTATTTTAGTATCTTCTAAATACTTCTTAGCACTTTGAAGTAACTTATAAGTAAGTATTGTAGTTGATGTAGTTCCATCACCAGCTTTTCTATTAGTTTCAAATGCAGCTAACTTAACTGTTTCAAGCGCTTCTGCTTCTGCTGGGTCTAAACTAGTTAACTTAGATAAAATTGAGTAACCATCATTAAGAATATCATGAGCTCCTCTTTTATTAACTACAGCAGTATTAGTTCCACCAGGTCCTAATGTATGAGATACAGCTCTATATGCTAGTCTTGCAGCATCAACATAGGTTTCTAATGGATTTTTATCACTTAATATTTGCATTAGTTCTCATCTCCATATTCAATAAATATTTGAGTTTTATTATAACTCTCACAATTTAAATTATGTTCTTTTATTTTATTAAGAACTTGTTGTAATGTGTCTCCACCTTCAAGAAAAATATTATCATAAATTAACCAACAAGCTTTCTTAGTATTCATATCTTCAACAGAGTATGTTCTACCACCAAATGTAGTTGTGTTAAAACCACTATTAGATATAATAATAGAATAAATATCTCTATCATCTGAATAAGGTTCTCCAGCATTACTACAAGCTGGTCTATCATTCCAATCATCACCCCATTGACCTTCAAATTTACTAGTAAAATATACTCTAAAGATATCATAGTCTTCTAAGTTATTTATATAGCATAATTTATAGTCTAAAAACTTTTCTAGCATAATTAATTCCTCCTTAATATATTATATGAAAATAAAAAGAGGCTTAAAACCTCAATAAGATGCGATTATTTTTGTTTGTATGTTTTACAACTGGTATTTTTAAAAGGAAAAAATCTTAACGTACTATTTTTAGTTACAGTACATTTTACATTCTTTTTATCAAAATAAGTGCAGTTTACACAAGATTTTTCTTTTTGTTTTTTCTTAAAAAGACTAAACACAATCACACCTCCTTATATAATTACTTCTTAGAAACAGTTATTTTAATATAGTCTGATACAGCTGTGATTTCAGAATAAGGTTTTAAAATATCTAAGTTATTATTCCAAAAATCTTTTTGTTCTTCTCTAAATTTCTTCAAATCAAATTTATTCTTCTCAGAAGGTTCTACATAAGTAGACTGTATTTTATTATAATTAAATGTTTTATCATTATTATCATAGTTAAATGCGGCTCTTTGTAAAGGTAATAAATCAGCTTTTATTTTTTCTTGTTCTTCTTGAGCTACTTTTATTTCGTCAGCTTTAGAGTTAATTTTATCTATAAGCTCTTTATTTTCAAGTTTAATTTTAGAAATAAGACTATCTAATTCTTGATTTAAAAGACTCATCTCTCCATCAAGCTTACTTAGTTTATTTTGGTAAGCTTCATATTCTGCAAGTTTATTCATTGCTTTAGCTCTGTTAAGCTCTCTTTCATCATCTGTTGTCTTAACTTCTTTATCATCTGTTTTTTCTCCATCTGTTGTGCTATCATTAGCCAACACTTGTGTTTCTTCTTTAGCTTCTTCAATAGGAACCTCCTTAGTAATATTTACTTCAACATCAGCGTCAACAAATAAATTTCCTGACATTGTATTTCCATTATTTGAAGATGCATTTAATAATTCATCTAAGTTCATTGTATTAAATTCCATAATCTTAATCTCCTTTATATTATAATTATATGAATAATTATGAAATTTTTAAATAAAAGCTTAGAGATTTATCTCTAAGCTTTTATAGTTGTTTCCATTTAGAGTCAATAGTATCTAAAGAAGCATTTAAATCTTTAGCAAGTTTAGCAAAATCAGGAGCCATTTTTCTATCTATGTATCTCATTCCCTCTTCATCATTAGTTAGAAAATTAGCATAATCTGCAAAATATTTAGCAACACTTCTACCCATGTCATAAGCTTCAGTATTTGTTTCACTATAGTATCCATCTTCCTCATCAAAACTAGGAGCACATGCATACTTTTCAGCTTCAGTTAGGTTTTCTTTAATACTTTCATACAACTTATTCATAACTACCTTCTATTGAAATGTTTCCATATATTCATTATTTAAATCTTTAAGTTCTTTAGCTTTTTCAGCTAGTCTTCTAACATACTCTACATCTTTATCACTAATTTGAAACTCTCTATAGTTTCTATCACTGTCTGCTAGTACTTCTTTAAGAAGAGCATAAGACTCATTATAATACCTTACTAATTCATCCAATATATCTATAATATCAGTGTTAGATATAGAATTCCATGGTCCATGTTCTTCAACACCAGATATATAATAATATTGAGCTCCTTCAGTTAAATTTTCTTTTATACTTTCATATAACTTATTCATTCTCATTTACCTCCTCAGTAGGTTCTTCTACTGGTTCATCTAATAATTCTTCTTCAGGTTCTAAAAGTTCTTCTTCATCATTTAATTTATCTTTAATAGCTACATATCTAGCAGAACTACGACCTTGTGGGTCAACTAGTAATGTATAACTATCATCATCAGTATTTATAACTTCAACACATTTAAACTCACCTGATTTAGAAGTATCATTATATTCTTTTAACCAATCATATTTTTCAGATTTCAAATGATTTGCAAAATCTTCAAATTCTTTACCACTTAGCTCTTTAGTTCCTACTATCTTATAATTAGATTTATTAACTGTAATTCCATTTTGTTCAGCTGCTCTCATAGCTTTTACACTTTGTGGTTTTCTATGAAATATTGCAACATCAGAACCACTTTCTTGTAATTCGTCTTCAGGTTCAGTTCCATCAGTTACAATTGGTTCATCTAATAACTCATCTTCAGCTTCATTTAATTTAGCAGACTCATTCATATCACTCAATTTAGATAATACGTATTTTAAGTCTTCTATCACATGGCTTCCTCTTATATAAGAACTATCACATCTATCATAACATTCACTTAAATAATCTGCTAAGCTATCTATACCAGAGTCTTTAAGTTCTCTGATTGCTTGTGAATACAATGAACCAGGATTATTTTCAGGGTATTCTCTTGCTTCATCTAAAAGTCTTTCAATCAAATCTTTAAGTTCATCTATAGAATAAGACTCTTTAATTTCTTTCACTTTTAATTTTTTAGCATCTACTTTAGTTTTCTTAGCTTTAGGTAGAGCTTCAACTTCAGTAGTATCAGTTAATTCTTCTTCAGTTTTTCCAGTAGTATTATCTTGGTTAGGTTCTTTTTCTATTTTAAACTTCTTAGTTTCTTTATTTCTAGCATCATGCTGTTTAAGATGATTTTCTTGTCTTTCTTCATCTTTTTCAATAGCTCTACCATCAGCAAAGTTCATTCCACCATCTTCATAAGGTTCATTTACCATTGGAACAACTTCTTCTTTAAGTTTTCTTGAATTCATTATATCAAAGATAACTCCTTCAAAATGTTTTACTGGGTCTTTAGTTTTACCACAATATTCTTTAATAATCTGTGATTTACTATTACGAACTACGCATTCTTTAAGAGCTTTATCTCCATAAACTTCAAGCATAAATACATTCTTATACTCACCAATTGACTCATTTAATCTTGGTAATGTTAGTTCTAATATAGCACTTGAATAACTTTCATTAGTTTTCTTATGAGTACCTTTACGAGTTAAGAAACTATTTATCTCACCCCAGTTATTAGTACCTAAAGCTTCAGTTAAGCTTTCGTCAAGGTCATTTAGTATATTAGCCATATCTATGGCTCTTACATCACCTGTGTCTGTATTATCTAACTCAGTAATATCTAAGATTTGATAATCAAATTCTGGATTTTGATAGATTTCTACATTTTGGTTTTGATTATAACCATCAGCTTCTTCTAATTTAACATCTTTTAAAAGCTCATCGTCAGCATAAGCAGACCAATTACAATCTGTAGTATCTAGATTTTTAACAATATTATACCAAGCTTCTAGAGCTTTATTTACATTATTATTTTTACTTTTATTTAGATGACTCTTAGTAATTTCAGGAATATCTTCGTCGTCATCATAACCAATACTGTCAATAATACTCATAAGCTCATCAAAGTCAGCATTATATTTCTTAGCTAACTCTTTAATAGCTATTTCATGAGCTTCTTCTGCATATTCAAAATCATCTGAAGTAGCTTCTTCTATCTTTTCATCTTTTTTATCTGATTTATCACATTCTTCTACTTTAGAGTTATTTATTTCTTCTTCATTTTCTTCAGTAGGTTTTTCTAATACCTCTTCATTAACTGCAGACTTATCTAAGTCTTCATCATCTTCTTCTGTATCTTCAGTTGGTTCATCAATTTCTTCAGTAGGTTCTACATTTTCAATATCTTCAGCTGGAACTTCTTCTACAGCTCCATCTAAAGGTAGTTCTTCAGTAGGCTCAGCTATATCCATCTCAGCAGGTAGTATATCTTGAGTATTATCTACATTAACTGTAACACCATTTCCAGAAGTAATAGTATTTCCGTTATCTTCAACAGTAACTCCAGTTTCATCAGAAGTAATAGTTGTAGAACCAGTATCTATCGTAACAGACTCATTATAGAAACTATCTGGACTATTATGAGTATTGACCCAATCAGTTAATGTTTCAGATACAAGCGTATAAAAATCATCTAAATCTAAACCTTTAGTTTCTTCTACATAACCATTATATTTTATTGGTAGCACAACGTCTCTATTTAACTCAATTTCTCCATTTTTATCAGGTTCTCCACCATAAGCCGTAACATTAAATGTTACCCATCCATTAGTATTACCTGAAGTATCTTCTTTATAAGAAGCATCATTAAGGAAAAAGTCACTACCATCAAATATTTCTTCAGCAGCTCTTTCAACAGCTTGCTCTCTACTTTCAATATTGTAGATACTCTCATCATTAAGACTTTCAAATAAACTTCTTGTATTACTATTATTTAATAATCTCATTATTCTTCCTCCTCTTCTTCATCTTCTGCAGGAATTTCTTCATCTGTAGGTTCTTCAAATTCTTCATCTGAGAACTCATCGTCTATAGGTTCTTCCATAGGAACTTCTTCTGGAATTTCATCTTCTATTTCCTCTTCTTCATGTTCTTCTCTCTTATCTTCAGGAAGTTCATTCATTAAGAAATTCATAACACTTTCATGTGAAGCTTCAATACCAGCATATTGTTCTTTATCTTCATCACTCATTTCAGGTGATAAATATACAACATTAACTTGATTTAAAAATTTATCAAAAGTATCTGGAGCTTTAATCCATTTATATTCAAATGATTGTTCTCCATCTTCTTCAGCTTCATTTTCAATCTCTTCAGCTTTTTCATTTTGCTCAGAAGGTTCAGTCTCAGTATTTTCTGGTCTATTAGAAGTTAAGAACTCAATATCTGGACCATTTAAACGACCTATACAAACCATATTATCATTAATTAAAAATAATCTATAGTCTAAGTCAACTAATAAATCTCTTAGTTCATCATACTCAGGAACTGTAGCATAGAATGGTTGTTCAATGTCATCTTTAATTGTATCTTCTTCATCTTCTTGAGCTTCTTCTTGAACTTCATCATCTGACATTTCTTCATCTTCTGGAGCTTCAGTTGGTTCATCAATTGGAAGTTCATCAGTTGGTTCATCAATTGGAAGTTCATCAGTATTTACTTCAAATTCTTCATCTTCTGGAGCTTCAGTTAATATTTTACTATTACTAGAGCTTGTAGACTCAAGCATTCCTTCTAGTTCTTTTATTTCAGACTCAACAGCCTCGCGTTCATCTTCAGAAATAGCTTTATCAGATAAAGATTGTTTTAATTCACCAATTCTATCTTCTAATTCTTTCTTTTTAGCTGTATCTATATTTTTATTATCTCTTTCTATTTCTTCAACTGATGGATTTTCTATATTTACCTCTTCATTTACATCACTAGGTTCAGGTTTAACTACATGTGGGTCTCGTAATTTTCCACCAGTATAATTAATCATAGCTTCTTCTACACCACAATCTGGACAAATATATGTTCTATTATCATATCTAGATAGTGCTGGATAATCTGTATAAGTTCTTCCACATCTTGGACAAAACTTCTTAGTTACATTATCATAAGGAAAATCTTCGGTATCTTCCTCTTGAACAAATGCTCTATCTTCTCTAAGAACTTTAATTGAAGTACTTATACTATTTCTATTTAATCTTGAAACTTCATTAAAGATTAAATTAGTTAAATTTTTACTCATATTTTCCTCCTTAAAAATCTTTATAGTAACTAAATGTTTTTTCATAATATCGAACTACTCTATCCATTTTACTTCTTTCGTCATTCATCATATCTTGAATTTGTTGAAGTATAGATATAAAATAATCTAGTTGTCTATTTTGTTGAATTCCTAACTCAGTATTTCTATCTAACTGGTCTTTCAATAACTTAATCTTAAAAATAGTATTTTTAATATCAAGTATAAAATCAATAACTAAATCATTTCGCTCAATAACATCATGATAAACATTAGTCATAACTTTATTATCTTCTAACTCTACAACAGTTAGTATTTTAACTTTATCTAAATTTAGATAATCTTCTTTTTTATTAGTAATTTCTTGAACCATACTTCTAATTTTAGATAAACTATCTTGAGGTTTATCCATATATTTATTTAAATCTTCCATATACAATTCTCCTTATTATATACTATGAACTGATTATTCTTCTTTTAGTTCATTGTCAGGATTAACTCCGCATCTCTCTAAAAAATCTTTCATTGCAGACTCTTCAGAGTCATGTTCAACTTCGTTATCAGACTCATTTTCAAAAACAAAATAACTTTCATTTTCTTTTATACAAGTTACATTTCCTTGTTGCATAACTACTCTCTTATCTTCTTTTTCAGATTTCTTAGCAGACTCAGTCAAACTTTCATCTAAAACATTTGAAATAACTTGTATATTATTATCTTTATCCTTATAAGCACAATAAATAAGCTCTCCACTATTAGATTTATAATTAGTTATATCTGTAAATTCTAAACCATCATTAAAACCACCACTAATATCTTCAGCAAAACCATTAAATGGTTCTTTAGCTTTAATTACTAATCCAAATGTTCCTTGTACACCATCACTAATATAACCTTTAGCATAACTTAAAGCTTCTTCTGCAGTTTTAGTAACTCCATAGTTTTCATCCATTATCTTATAAGGTATTCCAGAGTCTTGAAAATCAAAGAAATCTTCTTCATTAGCTTCAGGTCTAGTTTCATCTAAACAAATTCCAACTAAAAAATAATAAATATCTTTTAAATTATTAGTATCTACAGACTCATCTACAGAACCATATCTTCTTTCCATTCTTTCAGTAGCGTCAGCTTCTTCTTCAGCAGCAAAGTTAGTATCACCATCATCATACTCATAATCATCACTAAAATCTCTACTATCTAAACAATTATATGTATTTCTAATAATTTTCTCAGCTTCATTAGCAGCTTCTAAATCATCATTATCCCAAATATCATAAAACATTCCAGTAAAGTATTCATTTATATCATCATTAGTAACATCTGAATATAACTCATCACCATATTTATCCATTAAGAACAATCTAAAATCTCTCTTAACTGTGTCTTCAAACTCTGGGTCATTTATATCAGTTATTGACTCTTTAACTACTTTTCTAGAGTTTCTTCTATCTTTAGCAACTATCTTTCTTAGTAATCCAGCCTCAGTATGAAAATTAGAGTCAGTTAAATCTTTAAGTATTCTTCTTAACATACCTTTTCTTTTAATTTCAGGTCCATATTCTTGCCAAAACTCTTCTAACTTAGGTAATACCATAGCAACTCGTTCTTCTTGAGAAGCTTCATTCCACTTACTAGTATCAAAATCTAAGTTCATAATCATTTCAGCATATTTACAAGGGTTCCAAAAGTCTTCTTTTAGTAAATTATAAATATTCTTAGTATTACTATTTTCTATTAGTCTCATACTATCCTCCTTTCTAAATTTTTCTAACTATTAATTTAATTAACGTTTTTTCTTGGCTTTCAACCTCAGTTAGGTCAAAGCTAGGGTCTATTACAAGATTAATTCCAACTGGAGCAGCAAATGATTTAGCTATTATAACTGACTTAACAGCTTGGTTTAATGAACCAGCTCCAAGACAGCTTAATTCTAATTCATCACAATTTTTAATATTAGTAAATATTGCTCCACCTAGCTTTTTTATATCTGTACTAGATTTTACTCTAAATGTTATCATAAATATTCCTCCTTTTTTAATGCTATCTATAATAAATAAATAAAAAGAAGACATTTTTAATGTCTTTTATTACTATCTTGTATATTTATTAAGATATTTAATAAACGTAACTCAGGATTGTCTATATTAAACTCTAGAGCATTATCTATAGCTTCAAGAGTATTATCAAGCTTAACTCCTTTATACATCTCTAGTTTCTTCTTATAATTAAATGAATTACCTGTATAACTCTTAGACTTAGCTTTTAATAAAAATGTTAAAATACTAGACTCTAAAATATATGGTTTATTATTTTCTAAACATCTAAAATATGATTTTATAAACTCAAATTTAGATTTATTTAACTCATCTATCATTGTAAGAAAATTATTCTCGTCTTCAATCTTATTTATTTTCCATTTACCTGAAACCCACTTTATTTTTACCATCTCATCAAATTGGTCTTGAGGTATATTATCTATAATTTCCTCTAAATATTTAGGCATTGTAGCATTTCGCCACTTCTCAAATATTATATTTGCTATAACTCTTCTATCATCTAAGTTAATATCTGAATAAAAAGCTTTAACTATAAAATCAATGTTATTAGCTCTATAAATATTTATAAAAGTATCAGCTAAGTCATTACTTCCATAGTATATAGCTGGCTTTGTTGGTTTTTCTGGTATATTAGTTTCATTAATAAGTTGATATCTTGGAAACATAAATCTCAGCTTATTTACATTTCCAGCAGTTAATCTTTTATTTACAATCATAATTCACCTGAAAATAACTCAACATACTTATTCATGTTATATTTATTTTTTAAATAGTATAACTCAGGACTATTAATTGCACAATACTTATCAAAGCTAATATTGCTATCATCTTCTTTCCATAGTTCTAAAGCTTCTTTAGCACATACTAACTTTGAACTAAACTTAGTAGAATATTTAATAATGTATTTAACTTTAGGTAATATATTTTCTAAATTTGCAGTATCTTCGGCTAATATTACGATAGGAACGTCAGTATCTAGAAATGAAGTATCTGAAGAAAAAGAACAAACTTCAAATACATTTATAGTTTTTTTAAAGGGGGTTTCTTTTGATATATTTATATGAATTTCATTTCTATTATAATGGTCTCTTACTAACTTAGCAGCTTCTCCTAGTAAAAGAACAGGTGAAATAATACTTATATTTTTTAATTGATTGCCCAAATCATATAACATAATATTAACCTCCGATACTATTATATTATATGAAAATAAAAGCACTTATATAAAGTGCTCTGAAACATTTTTATGTTTATCTACTAGTGTTAATAAGTTTTTAATATCTACGTTTAATGTTTCTAAGTTTCCTTCTCCATCATCTATAAAACTTTGAAATCCTTCAAGGTATCTTCCAACTAAAACCTCAAATACTCCTTCAGAAACATCTTCCATATCAGTAGGAGTATATGTAAAACCATAATTATCTAATAAATTAGATATTCGTTCTAAATCTCTTGATAAATTATTTAATACAAATATTCTATCTTTATTATGTGTATCAAAATAATCTTTATATCTATTAACTAGTACTTGTAAAGCATCATCAATCTTTTCATAAAATATTTTCATATTTTTAATTTCTTCAAAAATCATAACTCTATTCTCCTATCTATATAATGTCTTCTTATAAGTAATTTTCCACTACTACTTATATCTTGTTTATGTTTAGCTTCAAACTCATATAAAGCTTCGCGTATTGCTAACAATTGTTCTTTAGTTGGAGGCTTCTGTTGCCTATTAATTTCTAAAAGTATATTATTAATATAGTTATATATTTCAAATTCTCTATCTTCTATTATATGAAGATATGGATGTGATGTATCTTTTACTAATAATGCACCATTTTCAATTGTTTTAGGTCCACCATCGGACTTTTTAATTATATGATGATAACTTAAATCATTTACAGTTCTAAAAGTATAACCCATAAAATCATAATGTTTTATTCGATAGATTTCACGCATATCAGATATTATTTGACTCACGTTCATCAATCTCCTTTAAATTATCTACATAATTAATATATAAAAAGAACTCAATTTAGAGTTCTTTTCTATAATTCATAAAGAATGACTTTTCCTTCAAAGATTGACTTTTTAACATCAATAATTCTTTGATTGGAACTTCCTCTAAATGGAAGAGTGATATCTCTTTTTTCTATTTCAAATGAACCATCTACAAGAACATCTACAAAATATTGTAGAAACTCTAACCAGTCATCTTTTATATCTTCATAGGTATTTCCAGTATAAACCCAAATCTTTATATAAGGATTAGCTTCTTTTATTAAAGAACATAAAGTCATAAGTTCTTCTTTATTTCTATCTAGTAGAGGTTCTCCACCTACAATTGAAAATCTTTTAATACCAGGCCTACAACAAGCAGCAACAATTCTATCTCTAAACTCAATAGTATATTGTTCTCCACCATCTAAGTCCCAAGCTTTTTGATTAAAACATCCTTTACAATGTCTTAAACATCCTTGAGTATATAATGATACACCAACATCTGTACCATTAACTATCTCAAAGAAGTCTATTCCAGAGTATCTCATTATCTCCACTCCTCTAAATTCTTGCTATGTTTATATCTATCTTCAACTTCTTTTTGTTTACCATAATTGAATGCAGATTTATAATCACCAGTTAAATAACCTGTTACTCTTCTTAATTGTTGAATATTATGACTTCCACACATAGGACAGTGGTCATTAAACTCATCACAATAGCCACAGTCTAAACAAGTATCATTAGGAACATTAATAGCAAAGTAAGGTATATCTTTATCCATAGCATAATTTACTATAGTCTCTAAAGCATCTAAGTTATTTTTAGCTCCACTATCAAGTTCAATATAAGTTATACATCCAGCATTTGAGTAATTTGTTAATTCTGCTTCAATGTCTATTTTATCAAATGGACTCATCTTTTCCCAAACAGGAACATGCATTGAGTTTGTAAAATAGTCTCTATCACTAACTTTTTCAATAACTCCATATTTTTCTTTAAACTTCTTCATTGCAGTATAACATAAATTTTCTGCTGGAGTATAATATACACCAACATTTAAATGAAGTTTTTGTTTAAACTCAGCACATCTATCTTTAAATAATTGCTCAATTCTTTTAGCTAAACTCATTCCTTCAGAAGTAGTATGATTTTTACATATCAATATTTGTAAAGTTTCAGCTAAACCTAACTGACCTATTACTAAAGTTCCATGTTTCATAGCACTTTCAACAGTTTTACCATCATAACCTAACATTAAACCGTTTTCATACATAAATTTAGCTGACTCAGGATTTTGACTTATAATATGTTTATATCTTTCTAATAACATTTCCATTGCTTCATCTATTTTAGTATTTAATATTTCCATAAATGCACTTATCGGGTCTAAACAGTCATCATTAGTTTTTCCAAATCCAGCTGCAATTGCTTTTTCTTTAGCTTCCATAGCTAAAGTAGGTAAAATAATAGTTACAGGACAAATGTTTCCACGACCATCTTTTATCTGAGCATTAGTACCAGGTTCTGCATTTATATCTTTACCATTATAAGTTCTACAACCCATAGTAGCTACATAAGTTCTAGGGTCATTTCTATCATAACCTTCATTAACTGACCAATCTACATTAGCATAATTAGGATATAACCTCTTTGCAGTTGATTTTAAAGCTAATTTAAATAAATCATAATTAGGTTCTCCTGGTTTTCTGTTAACTCCTTTCATACATTGAAATATTCCACAAGGAAATATAGGAGTTTTATGAACTTTTCCAACACCTTTAAGACTTCCTTCTAGTAAAGCTTTTATTACCATTCTACCTTCAGGTAAAGTACATGTTCCATAGTTAATACTTGTAAATGGTAATTGATTACCACTTCTACTTTGTAATGTATTTAAATTATGATACATTCCTTCAACAGCTTGTTGTGTCTCTCTAGTAGTTAAATCTAAAGCATATTTATAAGCTTTTGCATAATATTTATATTCATCTGAGTCAATACTTAAATCTTCAGGATGTTCTATTTCAGCTAACTCATCATTATAAATATATTTAAATCCATCTTTAAAATGTTTATAAAATGATTTTCTAACATAAGGAACCATAGTCCAATCTAAATGTGAAGCACTTACTCCACCAAATTGTTGTAAACTTTGTAATTGAAATATTACAGCTACAAGCTGCATTGCTGTATTTATACTATTTGCAGGTCTTACATCTGCTTGTCTAGTATTAAAACCATTCTTTAATAAATCATCAAATGGTATTGTTAAACAGTTATGTTCTCCAACAGCATAACTATCTAAATCATGAATATATATTTCATTATTTAAATGATTATTCTTAGCCATATCAGATATTAAATAATCTAAAGCGTATTTCTTCATGATACTATTTCTAGCTTCACCCATTCTTCCACCAAATGAATGTTCATCAACATTAGCATTTTGGTTTTGAACGTTTGTAGCCATAACTTTTTCTTTAATTTCATTCATTAACTCAGAGTCTTTATCTCTAAGCATCTCTCTCTTATATCTATATCTAATATAAGCTCTTGCAACATCTTTTCTATTGCAAGCCATAAGTTTATCTTCAACAATATCTTGAATTTCTTCAACAGAGATATTATCTTCTAATCTTGAGATGTATGTAGCAATTTCCCAAGCTTTAGACTTAGCAAAATCACTTATCTCATTATCAACATCATTAAATGCAGACTGAACTGCATTTATAATTTTATTTTTATCGAATGTCTCTTCTTTACCATTTCTTTTAATTACTTTTTCCATATATACTCTCCTATAATAATTTTTCATTTTCTATAGTTAAGACATTCACACGATGGGTTAAAGGTGTGCAAGTATCTATAAAAATCTTCTTACCATTCTCACTTTTAAGTATCGAATTGGTACCACTAATACTAATATTAAACTTCTCACGTATTCCATCTGTATGGTAGTGACCAACTATGATTGTTTTTTCTGTATTTTTAATTGGCTTACCATAAAAACTACCATCATCCCAAGTTAGATATTCCCAAGGACTCCAAAATTCATAAGGACTATACTCAGGTTTATGCCAATCTTTACAAGTTCCATCAATAGATGCATGTGTAAATATATAGTTCTCAGTCTCATAAAAATAAGGTCTTTCTTCTAACCATTTAAGTAATTCAGGATAGTTTTTATTTATTTTCTCTCTAGCATATTCTTGAAATATACCAAAGACAATCTCAGTAGGTACTGAAAATGGGTCTTCGAGTATTGGTTCAACTCTATCACCATAAACTTGTGGAGCTTGTTCTTTAAAGTTAACTAAATAAGTTAAGAAAGTATCCCAACAAAGAGTATCTTCTAAAAAACTATCTAATGTTTTATTAAATCCATTATGAGCGAAATTAAAACTACAATCTTCTCCATTTAGAAAATCTTGTAGAAAACTCTCATGATTTCCTCTAATACAAATAGCTTTACCTTCATCAGATAACTTTTTAAGATATTTATAAACTTCTAAAGAATGTAAACCTCTATCAAAGTAATCTCCACAAACTATTAATAATGAGTTATTATCATTTTCATTATAACCTGCTTTTTCTAAACTTTCTAAAAACTCTTCATAAAATCCATGTATATCAGATACACAGTATATATTTTTAATCATAGTACTAACCTTTCTAAAAAGTCTTTTCTAATAGTACATTGGTCTGCTGATTTATCAACTCTCCATTGTACTAATCTAGCATGAGCTAGTCTTAGGTTTTTATCAGACAAATCTTGGCCATCAACTGTTGCTACTTTAGCATATATGTCTGGTCTTAATTGAACTTCACCATTAAAATCTCTAACTGTTATTGCTTCTCTAAGTTTATCTGGAAGTCCACCAACAGTACAAATATGATGTATCTTAGGCACTCCATATTCATCTAGAATAACATTATTATTCTCATCTAATAAATATATTCCAAAGTTTAAAGAACCTACTAATCCTTCATTTCTTGTTCCTTTCTGTCCTTCATTAAAACCGATAACAAAACAATCAAAAGTATCTCCATAGTTTTGTTCAAGAAGTGAACCTGTAACACTTCTTTTAATCTTAACCCATTCTCCAGCTCTTTTACCTTTAATATCATAAGTTGAGTCTAAATCTTTAACTACTAAACCTTCACCACCAACTGAAACTATTTGATTATAAAAATCTCTAGTTGATAAACCATTACTATTAGCTACTAACTCAATATCTATCAAATCTTTAATATTATTAAATGCTAATTGTAAATATTTTTTTCTCTCTCTTAAAGATAAACTTGTTAAATCTTTATTATCATACATTAAGATATCAAAGGCTATAAGCTTTATTGGATTAAGTTTTTGAAATTGTTTAGATAACTCATAATCAGCTGATAAAATAGCTGAGACCATATTTAACTGAGTGTCAGCTACAATTTCAGTTGAATTATCTTTTATAATTTCTTTATTTTTTAAAACTAACTCACCATCAATAATGAAATTAGGAATATTTAATAGACTAAAAGTATTTATACTATCATATAACTTCTGTCCATAATTTATAGGTAAAAAGTCATTTACTGATGTATTTCTTGAATAAGCATCTATACAATTATCTTCTCTAAACCAACAAAGTAATTGTCTACTACCATCAATCTTTTCTTCAGCTAACCATTTATCTTGATTATTCCAAATTTCTTCTTGTTCTTCAGCAGACTTATTCTTAATCTGAAGAGCTAACATAGGTGAGTCAATTTTTAAAACCCACTCAAGTGACTTATGAAATAGTCCTTGTTCTTTATATTTTTCTATAAAATAAGACTGAAGTGCTTGAACATAGTCATCTTTACTATAGTCCAAATAATGCTCTCCAGTCTCTTTATTCACTCTATTACGTGTAGGAATAGGACTTAAACCGAGTAAATCACATTCTAATTTTAATTCATTTAATTTTCTAGTACTTCCTTTAGCCATATAATATCACCTATTAATATTATATGAAAAAGTAATTATTTATTTTATTATTGTTGGTCTACCCATAATACGTATAATGTTATATCTTCCTCAACAATGAAACTATTATCTATTATAGTTGTATTATCATCTTTAACTGTAGTTAATCCACCAAACTCTTTACCTTCAGGACCTACAAAATTATCCTCTGGTAAAATATTGTTAATCATATTTTGATTTAAATCATAACTAGTTGTTCCTTCATCACAAGACTCAACTATTGAAGTTTCACCTTCATAAGTTCCACCATTTAAGTCAATAGTAACATTATAAACTGGTACTGGCTCTTCTTCAACTACCAATTTATCTAAATTATATTCTTTAATTAAATCTCCAACAGTAACTTTAATTCCTTGTGTATCTTTATCTGCTATACGAAGAACTATTAATCTATCTTCATCTAACTTAACAGGTCCTGAGACCCCATTAACTACCTCAACATATATGTCATCTTCTGAATTAGTATCAACGTGTAGTACTAAATAATTTCCTGATTGCTCATCAACATTACCACTAAATCCTGTATAACCAGTAATATATTTTAATGTTCCTGTAATATCATCTCCACTAAGAGCTATATTAGTTTGTAAGTCAGAAGCAACTTTACCAAATAAATCAGTTTCATCACTAATATCAAAATCAATAGATAAATCTTCTCCTGGTTCTTCACCTTCATTAACAACTTTTAATATAGTTTCATTAGTACTATCAAATGTAACTTTTACTTCTTCATTTACTTCATCTAGTTGTTTTCTTAATGTTTCTGCTGGAAATTCAGCATTTACGTCTTGTCCTCTCTCTTTCATAACCTTTATAAAGTCCATGTTAGTAGAGATACCTGTTTGTAATTTCTTCATTTATATTCTCCTCCTTAATTTAAATATTCTTTTCTTACTAAAGCAACCCATCGACCTGTTGTCTCTGCTTCAAAATAAGCATCTTTATCATACTTAGTAATAACTCTATCTAAGTATTCATCAACTATTCTTGTTCCTTCTTCATAAGAAACTTCAGCTAAAAAATAAACTCTTACATAATCATTATTATCTTCATCTTCTTCAAATTCTATACTACAGTAATCTTTTACTTCATCTTCTTCAATATAAAGTACTTTAGATGCTCCTTTAATCATAGCTTCTTCTAAGTCTTGGTCAAGATGAAGTGTTTTATATAATAAATCAATATTCATATTTTCTGTTAATTTATTTTTATTAACAGCTCTAATATTACCATTTTCATTTATTAAAACATAATTTCCTCTAGTATAATAACCATTTTCATTTAACCTAAAACCTTTAAATCCATGATTTCTAGGAACATTGAACATTTCAGTAAAGTGTTTTTTAGGTTTACTTGGTTTTTGTAAACTTCCAACCTCTTGGTCTTTCTTTCCAGCTATATCTGAACATTGAGTACCTTCACAACCTTCATCTAAATCTTCATCATAATCTTCTTCATCATCAGAATAATTAACTTCAGCGTTACTAAATATACTAGATAACTCAGAAGCCATTGCAGAAATATTATCAAATGTTGACGCTAAATCTTCAATAGATGTTCCGATATCTGCATAAGAACCTCTTCGAGCATTCTTAATTTCATAAGCAACACGGTCAACATAGTCAAAGAAATCTGTAGTTAAATCTTCTACATCTTCACCCCAACCATCTTCAGAGTTACTACTCATAGTAATATCTTGCTCTTTTAATGCAGTCTTATCTCTAAAGTCCTCTATTAGAAGTTTATCTCCTTTTCCTCTAGCTATTTGAGTATCACTTTCCATTATTTCTAAACCGTTTAAGTTTATTAGTGGTCTAAAATTATGAGCTTTAGTTTCAGAGACACACTCCTTCATTAAATTATTACACTCATTAAGATAACTTATATAATCTTTATGAGTATACTTAGACTCATTAATAGACTTAACATTATATTTAGTATTTAATGTTAATAAAGCACTACCATAAGCACCTTTAGAAATTAAACTCTCTAATATCTCTCTATCATCTTCAGAAACTGGTTCATATTCAATAACAGACTCATTAACTTTAACTTTATTACCATCAAGTTTGAAGTTCTTTATAGGCATTGTTATAAACATGTACTATTCCTCCTTATCATTTTGAGCTTCTTGTATCTTTCTGACTAACTCTACTTTAAATTTGTTTGTCTCTAATGTATGACTACAATATGGACAAACAAGTTTATTGTTTATAATCTTTACTTTAGACAGTGGTATTTCTTCTAAACAATCTTTACAAATATATTTATTTTCCATATCACTTAGTCTATGAAACTCAGCTCTAAAATAATATATAAAAGACGAACTAATATTATTCGTCTATATTCCAATCATCAAATTTATTAAATACTCCTTGTAGCTCTTCTTCTGTAATTAACTTACCTTTAGTAAATGCCCAAAGTAAAGACCTTCTTAAAGTACTCATAAACTTCTGTTCATTATCATAAGTAGTATAAGGTAGTGTATTCATCTTACCAAATAAACTTTCAATAAGCTTCATATTCTTCTCCATACATAATCTTTTATATGTATCTGTAGTTCCAAATGCTTCAATTATATCTATATATTGTTTACTAAATTCAGTATCTACACGAGTTATTCTACCAATTATCTGCATTATCTTAGCTATATCATAAGGTAAATCATAAAAAATAATTGCATTAGCTTTTTGAAGATTTATACTCTCACCACCAGCTGAAGTTATAAGTAAAGGTTTATCTACTGCTATTATATCTTGAATTCTTTTTCTTTCAGACATTGATACTCCACCTTTAATTATTAATGTATTTGAAACTCCTAAATCTCTTTTAAAAGCTCTTATTAAATAATCTAGTCTCTCAAGAACTGATACATACTCACAATATATTATAGTTGGTTTATTCTCTCTGATATTTTGTAATAATACTTTTAATAATAATTTTTCTTTATTTGAAATTTCTTCTCTATCTATTTCATCAGAAACATTATCTACAACAAATGTTATATCTCTTAGTCGAACTGACCAAAAATCTTTAGCTTTCTCAGACATTTTACCACCAGAAGCTTTTAGATAATTCTTAGTTTCAGTTTCATTAAGATGAGTTGTATGATAGTTAAACTCTAAATTATACTCTTTTTGTCTTACTATAATTACTTCATTTAAAATAGATTGTAATCTCTCTATATTTTTATATCCAACTATTTCTTCTATTGTTCTTTGAACTTTCTGTCTATTTCTTGTAGTTTGCGTTATTCTTTTTCTATTAATAATTAAATAGTTATATTTAAAATTAGACCACGCTCCTAAAAGACTTGGATTTAATAATGTAATCATCCAATACATTCCTTCTATATTATTTTTGCAACTAGTAGCTGTTAAAAAATATAATATACAAAATATCTTTCTTATTTGTATAAATTGTTTATACATATTAGACTTAGGATTTTGTAGTCCATTATGACTTTCATCAACAATTCCTAAAAGTTTATGCGTTTTATACAACTCAGCTAAAGTTGGTATTGCTTTATCGATGCATGTATTAGATATTAATAAAAATCTTCCATTAGGATTTTTAAATGATTTCTCAGTACTTATCATTGAATAGCTTACATGTAATTTTTCAGTTAACTCTTTTTCAAAAGACATTAAAGCTTTAGGTGGAGCTATAACTATAGTTATCAAATCTCTATTCTTTAACATGAGTTGAGTTGCTAAAGTAACTGCTGTATAAGTTTTACCTAAACCAGTTAAGTCTGGCCAGATATAACTGCATAAGGTCTTCTTATTGCAAAGTCTATCATTTCATTTTGTTCTTGTTTTAATGGAAACTCTTTTGATAGTGTATAATCTGGAACCATTTAAGCACCACCTCCTTTAATTAAAATTCTATATCTAATTCTTTTATTACATACTCTGTAATTCTATCTAAGTTTGGTTCTAATTGATACCAAATATCTATTTTAAATACTTCATCTTTATCTGGTCTATGATGTAAACTAGTCACTAAAACCTCATGTTCAGCTTTAGACCAGTAATAATACATTAGTATACTTTTAATTCCTTCTTTTAATTTTTCATAATTATCTATTTTATCACGTTTTATTCTTTTAAATAAATCATTTACAAACCACTCACCTAAAACATTAACTCTTTCTAGCTTATTACTATTGAAATCTTCTCTAAAAGCATACCATTCTAATTTTTTATTCTTTTTCTTCATAATTATCTTCTCTTTCTTCTATTAATCTATCTAATAAAGTACATGCTTGACTATACTCTCTCATATTAAAACCAGTATATGTATCACATTTAACTAAATAAGGAGTTAAATCTCTTTTAAAACCTACCATATCAGTGTCATCATCTAAAATAACCATAACAGTTTTATCAATATCATAGTTATTTTCAATCATCCAATTCTCTATCTGAACTCCTCTAGTTTTAAAATAATTCTTATTAGCTCCATCAATAACTTCTACTCTACTGTCTAAACCACTATTTCTAAGAGCTTTTTCAACATCTTTTAATTTATGTCCTATAAGCCATGTAGATGTAATAACTATTTTTAAATTATACTCTAAACAAAGTTTATTTAACCACCTAACTGCAAATTCATTAGATACTCTTTTATCATTAGGCCAACATAAATCGAAATAAAAACCATCTTTTTCTACCATTCTTCTACCATCAATTGGTTCTGAATATATCATGTGAGTATTTACAACACCATCAATATCTAAAAATAATAATCTATCATAACTTAATCTTATACTAGTTACCATACTCCACCTCAATACTATTATATGAAAAAAGAGACTCAATTGAGTCTCTTTAAATATATTAACTAGGTAGGAATTATTTATTTACCTACAAGTTTAAGACTTAGCTCTGTTTATTAGTTGTACTCTAATGAGGAAGGATTGATTACCTTCAAGACTGCTAGCTTTAGACAATGTAATACGGTCAAAATCTTTTTCTAAGATTTCGCGTTCCAATTTACACCTTCTGACACAGATTTGTACTGAGTGATTAATTGCCAAACTATTATACACCTTTTTACAGGCTTCAACTGCATCTACTTAATGAAAGCTGTGTATATATGCCTCGAACACGTACATATATCACTATCATCTAGTCGCAACCATCATTCTAGACTGATTATATAAAATTTCGCTATATAAACTCGTTATTATCATAACTCTAAGTCCATTTCAGAACTGTCTATATACCACTTACTCCAAGCAAGAGTATTCGTGCACTACATTTGTAGGAAAGTTGTCAAATCTTTCATTATTAAATATAACCATCTTATTAAACTACTATATTTATTATTATCTGGCCAAGATAATAACATTTTATAATATAGATTGGATTGATTACCAATATATCAGTACTCAACTACCTATTTCCATTTAACACGGATTTTAGCAGACAACATCTATCAAATTTATAGGAGCATATCTCTCCATCAACCGCGAACATTTCTCGTTCTCTCTACTGTTTAGTCGCAACACCACATGTAGACTAGAATGCATTCGATAGACTCAACTTACACTAACTAAGAATAACAACAAAACTCCCTCGGCTTTTGACCTGGCTACTTAGCTCATGACGAGTTTTTTAACTCGTGTTAGTTTCTACTCTTATAACGTCGAAATATTGTTTGAGTTACTAAGTTAATATATTTTCAAAGAACTTAGTGTATTTAACACTACTCTAATTAATAGCTGATAATATACTTAAGATTAAAAATAGTTATATTTGTCTATATCAAGGTACCGTCTTCGATATTCCACAGCAAACTACAGCAAATCTTCTTAATTTTGGTTTACTGACTTCATTAAGTAGAGTAACTTAATTGAAAGTCACTCTTTTAACTAGTATACTATCAGCATATTTTATTATATGAAGTTTTTTAAACTTCCTATAATTAAAGTGGTAGGCAGAGTAGGACTTGAACCCACGACCAAAGCTGTATAAGAACCTCACTCTAACCAACTGAGTTATCTGCCTAAAACCGTTGTTTGTTATTTAGACAGGTCCTACAACGTGAGCTGACCTCAATTAAATTATACCATAAATAATTTAAAATGTTTATACTAAATTATAAAATAATAAAACACTAGCGAGATGTAGTTATTTAACTAGTGTTTTATTATTTTGAGAATTTCTCTACATAAGATTTTGAAACCTGTATATAAAACTAAGCACCAAATTTATATACAAATAAATTATACCATAAATTAGTAAAAAATAAAACTATTTTTCTGAAATAGTCTTATCTTCTTTCATAACAAGTTCTCTAATCTGTTCAAGTTTATCTTCAGGTAACATCATCATGCTATCTAATAGTTTTCTATATTCATTATTTAAACTACCAAACTGACTATTATTTTGAACAGTTCTCATTGAAACATCTAAAATGTTTGTAATATCTTTATTTAAATTAGTTAATGTTGATGATAAAGTTTTTAAGTCCATGTCATATAAATTTGAAGGGTCAAATAATCTTTCTTGTACTTGATTTGTATAAGCAGTTAACATAGGTATTCTAGAAAGTTGCATTAAAGTCATTATAGCTGACATTTCTTTTAGACGACCTTCAGTATCAGACATAAATTTATCTACAAATAAAGGTTTTTCACCTTTACCTGCAATATAATTAAATAGGTCTTGTATATCTTCAGGAGTAAGACCTAGTGTAAGTTCATTTCTTTTAACTAGTACTGCATCAAGAGGTTTTTCTTCACAAATATTTTCAATATTTTCAGGAATAGTATTAAAATTAATTTCTTGCTCTAAACTATCTTCTAACGTTTTATTTTCTAAAACTTTAGCCATAGGAGTATCTTCAAATTTAGTATCTGAAGGAAGTTTAACCCATTGAGCTTCTCCAGTTTCTTCATTACTAATTACTTCTGGATTTTCTTTAGTCTTAGTCAACATATTCTTTAAATCTTCATCTGTAATTTTCTCCATAATATCTCCTCCTCATTAATAAATATATAATATAATGTAATATTTAACTAGAAATAACTTAGAGACACTCTGGAATATCTTTTAATTATATTAATATAAATATATTAGAAACTAGTTTTATTTAAATCTGAATAAATCTGATATCTTTTTCTTTCTAACAGTAATTAAATTACTATTTGATTTATCTGATTGAATAAATTTAAATTTTCGTGTATCTAATAACATTCTCATATCATATTGACTAGCATAGTTAATTTTACAATTAACAGGTCTTCCTTTAAATAAGTCTTCAATATGTGCTATGTGAACAAATACCTCTATATACATAATATTACCTCCATAAGTTTACATTATTTTTCATCTGTCTATTTCTACCAATGGTATCATCCCAGCCAGAACCTTGAGGAGAATATAGATTTGCATTATCTTCATTCTCTTCAGTAAATAAATCATCAAAATAGTTAGAATTATCTACTTCATCTGAACTAACTTCTTCTTTAGTCTCAGTAGTTTCTTTAACTTCATAGTCTTTTTCAGTAAGCTCATCTCCAGCAGGTCCTATAATATGAAGATAATTAGGATTTTTCATTAAGTTACCATTAATATCTTCTATATACTTCATTAAACCATGAATATCATTTTTAGCAGCTACATCATCATTCATCTTTATATATCTTTTTCCTGTAAAATCTTTAGGAGCTTCGATATATGGTTTAGTATCATACTCAAATGCTACAGTCTGACCCCATCTAGTTCCAATATCTAGACCTACTTGCATAGGAAAATCCCAGTCTTCATACCAAAGTCTCATACAAGATAGAACCATAGGTACTATAGACTCAACGTGCTGCTTAGATATATTATAATTTATTTCATCATGAACTGTATTAAGAAATTTAATATAATTACGATTTTTATTTCTAGTTTCTGGATTGGAATAAAACTTATTATAAATATTTAAAAAACTTATCTTAAGAATATCTGCACCAGTTCCTTGAATAACTGTATTTGTGCAACTTCTAATTCCAAAGTTATACATTCCTCTATCTTTATGTGATAAATACCATCCAAGTCTTCTAGGTCTTCCAAACATAGTTTGAGTTACTCCAGTATCTATTGTTTTTTGTTCATTTTCATGAACCCAGTTAAATAAAACTGGAGCGCTAGCTTTATAGTCATGAACTAGTTGTTCAGCTTCTTCTAATGGTATTTCAAAGTCTATAGCAAAGTTTCTTGGAGTCATTCCATATAAAATACCAAAATTACATCTTTTTGCTTTCTTTCTCTTACTCTTATCATAGTTCTCATCACCCCAAATTTTTCTAGCCATAACCTCATGTAAGTCTCCTCCAGTTTCAAATGTATGAGACCATAGAGGTTCTCTAGTTAATAAAGCAGGAACTCTTAATTCTTGAGCACTAAAATCACAAGATACCCAATATTTATCATCATCTGGAGTAAATCCAGAACGAATATTTAAATCTTGTTGAAATCCTTCAATCTTCATTTCATGTAATCCTGGTATATTCCAAATTGACTCTTTAAATACCCACTTTAATATTCTAAAACATTTCTCATATCCTTCTTTAAAGTCATAGTCTATAGGAACTTCAGTTACATCTTTAGTAGTATTATTAAACATACATTCTTCTCTAGGATTATCTAATTTTCCTATAAATTGAGGATATAACTCAATTAATTTATCATATTCTACATAATAACAATTTCCAATTTTTGGTTTTGTTATATTTTGAATATTACTATCTGCAAAATATGAGTTCTTTTTATCTCCACCAGCAGCTAATCTACCTGAAGGAACTACCATAGTTTTATAACCAAATCTAAGTCTATTTCCATTAGGATTATCTTTACAAAACTTTACAAAATTATCAGCATAAGTTCCTTTTTGTTTTTGATAATTAGCCATTTTCATGAGACTTTCCATAAAAATTCTCTTACTATCTTTACTATCTAGATTAAGTCTCTCAATAGTATACTGCATACTACCTTTATCTGATTTTGCTTCTCCTCTTTTATTTAAAGCTGGAATTAAAGCTCCTGAGTCTGTTGGTTCATAAGTTACAATACCTAACCTTTTAAATGCTTCAGACTTTTGTTTAGGAGAACCTGCATTTATATATCCACCATTAATTTTATTTAAAGTTTCTTGAGTTTCATCAATTTTCTTTTGATATATCTTAGAATATTTTTTCATCATATTAATATCAACATTAACTAACTCATCTTCCATCATCATTAATGGATATAAGAATTGAGTATCAAGCTCGGCTGAGTTTTTCATATTAGGATATTTAGATTTAGGATATCGAGTTCTTCTACCAGGTTCTTCATAGTAGTCCCAAAGAGCTTGAGCTAGTAGATAAGTTCCTAAAGCATCAGTAGCTGCATAAGTATAACATTCACTAGGTCTTAGTTGATAGAAGTTCTCAGCATCTCCTAAAGTTTCTTTAAAACTAGCACCTCTCCAACCTAAATAGTATTCCTCAGAACCTTTTAAATTAGGATAAGGTACATTAGTATCAGAGTCAAAGATAATAGCTTGAACATCTATCATCTTATCTATATATTTAGACATATCAAACTCAAAGACTCTTCTTCTATATCTCTCATCCATAGGAATATTATTTTCAATAAATCCACATTTTTCTATTACTCTTACATCAAATCGTTGGTTAAAAGTAAAGATATATCTTACTTTTTCTAAAGCTCTATAAAACTTCCGTACTGCTTCTATACCTAAACTATCATTATGTTCAACTCCATTTTCATCATAGTATGGAGCATGATTTACAGGAACATAAAAAGCATTTTTTCCGTCATAACAAAAAGAATATCCTACAATAAAACTTTTATCTAAGTTAAGTCCTGTAGTTTCAGTATCAAATGCAACAGCAGTTCCAAATAAACTTAGTACTTTATCTAACTGGTCTAGACTTTTTATTAAATAAAAGTTATAGGCATAAGGATATAGATTACTTATAGGAGCTTCAGGTACCCACCTTTTATAGTCTCCTTTAGGCATTAATCATCATCTCCAAGATTATTATATGAAGTATCTTCATCTTTAATAGCTGAGACTCCATAGTAAATACAAGTTTCTTGTTTTCTATCAGTACATTGAGTGACTAATTCACTAATAGGTTCATTATAAATATAAATATTATAAAATTTTTCTTCTTCTAATAAGCTATAAGTATTAAACTCAGTTGGTTTAGTAGTTAGAGAACCAGTTAATAAATAAAAGTTAATTACAAAAAGTTTAAGATATTTATTATATTTAATTAATGTTTTATAACCAAGTAAACTAATTAGAGCTTGAAAATCAGCTGCTAATTTATAGTGTCCAAAATACATCTCATACTTTCCTTCAGCTTTAGTTTCTATAATATCTAGATGAATAAGAGTATCTAAAAAGTCTTGCAAATATTCAATATTTTTTAAGAAATACTTAGTTATTTTAGAACAATCTCTATTATATATTTCTAGAAGCTCTTTACTTTCATTATAATATTCAGTATTATCTCTATTCATTTGAACAAAGACATCACTAAAATGATAAAAGTTAAGAAGTATCTTATATAATAGTTTGCTATCAAGAGTCTTATTTTGTACAAATTTATTATCTTTTACTATAAAGAAACTTTCTAAAATATAAGAAAGAATTAACTTATTTAAATTTGTCATCTTATATTCTTTAGAATTAAAGTTTATTACTACATTTGTATCTATTTTATTAAACTCTTTTATATCATCTGGTATATTTTCAGATATTTTCAAATTAAATGGTTTATTAAAATAATTTTCAATAAGATTTCTATCTTTATAAGCTTTAAAGTTTCCAATATAATCTACAAAAAGCCTCTTTCCAGAAATAATATTTCGTTCAGAACTAGAACAAGTTACTATATCAAAATGACTAGTCACTTTCAAAATGTTGTCTTCATTTATATAATAAACAAAGTCATCTTCTTTAACATCTTCAATTGGTACCATTCCTCGACCAGTTAAAATACGAGTCGAGTTGCGATAAAATAAATTTTCCATAACTACACCTCTCTATTTTATATTATGAACACGACTCCGAATTTTTCCACAGAGCATTGTGAATAAAAAATAAAAAATTTTTTAGGTCCATCGCATCGAAGAGCTTGCTCTCGTGTGCGTTATTTATACTTTAGTATAAGAATTTCTTTTAGAAATTCTTTTCTTGGTTACTTCTTTCTTATTTCCTTTTCTTTGTTAATTTGATATTTGACTACATAACTCACTCTTTAGTTGAGCATAAGTACTCTGTCCAATTCTAAACTTTCTATAAGTCTCAATATTTTCTAATGGAGCATTATCGTCAAACTCTCCAAAAATGTCATACATTTGAGACTGCTCAGCTTTAGTAAGCTTAGACCATAAGTCATTAAATACATACTCCATATTTAAATTATAGACATGTTGGTAAACATCATAAGTTCCAAATTGTCTTTGCTCATTAAAGCAATAAAAATGCCATCCGGTCTGGTCTTTAAATAACTTTGCTGCTGGAGTATTATAGTTGTCATGCATTGGACACATCATTAATCCATTAGGTTGAACATTAATATCAATGTCTTTTAATATCTTAGGTAAATTTCCATAATAATTTATTACAAATATCTTAAATAGCTTAGAATTCATTTTAGATACCTCCTTTAAACATTTTTATTTTCTAATATAAATTATTAACTTTTAATAAAAAGTGTCCCAGAATTAACTTGGTGAACTCTGGGACATATCTTTTACATTCCACTTAATAAACTATCTAAATTTATCTCATCTGAAGAGTTATTATTTTCAAATGGATTAAATGGAGAGTCATTATTATCAAATACAGCACCAACTTGTTGAGCTTGAGTTTGATAACCATTTCCAACTAGATAGTACTCAGGTCTTACAGAGACAGCTTGAGGTTCTAGCATAACTTCACCATATCTATTTTTTAATATTTGAACTTGTAGCTGTCCTGAAGCTCTAAGTTCATCACTATTAAATACTGAAATTACACAAGTAGCTCCTCTTTCTAGTTCATTACTTTCAGCAAGACCAGTTAATAGATATTGTCCTCCATGTTTATAAGCATACTCATATCCTTGTCTTGAAGTTTGTGATACCATAGTTACAGCATAATTTTGTCTTGCTGCTAACTGTCTAAAATAAGAAGCATAAGTATTTATAACTTGATATGGGTCTTTATTTGCAGACTTCTCATCATATTTTAGTAGTTGAGCATGGTCTAAATAAATAGCAAATAAACCATTTTTAGTTTCTTCTATAAATCTTTTTTCAGTATTTCTTATTACCTCATTAAACTTTTCTACACCATAAGTACCAAGCATAGACTCGTCATAAATCATTATTTTACCAGGTAAACTCATAACTTCATTATAGATTTTACTAAACTTTTCTTTATCTTTATAAATAAGTTTATTCATATCTTCTCTTTTAATAGGTTCATTAGTACAAGAAATTGTATATAAAGACATTAAACTAATAATAGCTTCTTCAGCACTTACTTCTAATGAAAAATATAAGCAATTATAACCCATCTGCATAGCAATAAAGCATTGGTTTAGAGCTAGTGTAGTTTTTAATGAACCAGTATATCCAGCAATAATATTAAATGATTTATGTGTTAGTCCTGGATAAACTTCATCAATAAAATCAATTCCAAATGGAACTCCTCTTTCAGGTTCTTCTTTATTAATAATCTCTTTTAACTTTTCTTCTGAGAATGTAGATAATACTTTATCTTTATCAGTATCTATATAACTATTATTAATTAATTCTAGTAACTTCTCTTTAGAACTTTCTAAAGTATCTCCAGGTTTAGTTACATCCATTAATATATTAGTTACATCAGAAGAAAATTTCATTTTTCTTTTATTTTGAATAAATATTTTAGTTAAATCTTCTAAAGAGTTTTCACTAATAGTATTTGCATTAGTAAATGTAATATCTCTACTTACTAAAGTTCCTGAGTCAGGAATACCTCCAACATCATTACATAAGTTATTAAATGTATCAAGGACTTTCTTTTCATCAGTATCTAGTCCATCAAATAGATTTAATTGGTCTATAACATACTGAATTTTCTCTTTATCAGATGCTTTAGTGACAGAATATAATAAATCGTATATTGTTGCATAAGTTCCATCTACCATCTAAAACACCTCCTCATCATTAATTTCTTTACTCATTTTACTATATGTTTTTTGTTGGTTGTTTTTGATTATAGTATCACTATTAAAATTCTCTTTCTTATATTGAATTCCAAAGAGTTTTTCTTCAATAGGACTAAACTCTTTCTCAGTTCCTAAAAATAAAATAATTGTTATTAAACCAGAAACTCCACGATAATCAACTAAATTTTTAAATAATTCATAATAATATTTTTCACTATAACCGTCTTTACCTTTATATACATATTTATTAGCCATAACAAAGAGAATATCTGTTTTGTGTATCTTATTAATTTCTTCATAATTATTCGTAATATTTAAACTATAATACTTATCAACTGAAACAGTGTCATAAGTAAGACAGTCATTACCACCTTTAATTATTTTAGAAATCATATCACTATATTCTCGCCAGTTAGCTAAAAAGTTAAGATATAAATGAAACTTTAATGAGTTTACTATTCTATAATCAGTTTGTTTAAAAAATATAACTAAAGTTTTATCTCTACAAACATTTAAATCTTTTTTAGAAACAAACTTAATTATATCTTCTGTTGTTTGAGCTGGTATAAAATCATTTATTATTGGTTTAAATACTTTTTCTACATGTTCTTTAGGAGGACTAAAATAACCTTTATAGACGTTTTCTTTAGTGTCTAGTTTACTTTGTAAAAAGTTTCTTCTGTCCATCTTACTCCTCCTTTTCTAAAAATAACTTAACATCACCATTAATTATCTTTACAAGAGAAATCATTTTTTGCTTCTCATATAAAGTATATAAATCTTCTAGTGTTAGAGTTCTTACTTCTTTTTCTTTATTTTCAACTTTTATAAAGTCATCTAACTTAAACTCTTGCATAAGACACCTCCTACTTTAATTATTATGATTAACTAAAATTTCTAGTTAGCCAGAAGTAGCCAAATAAAAGCATTGTATATCCATGGTCTTTAAATTGATTATTTATTGACAAAATAAATTGAGAATATCTATTAATACTATTGTTTACATCTTTTATAGTATCGTATTTAAATGGTACGTCTTGAATTTCAGAATAAATAATATTAAATCCATTAACTAACTTTTCTGCTGTAATACTAGGAAAAGTCTCGTTTAAAAGACTAATTATTTTATTTTTATTTTTAATTAACTGCTTTTTATTTTTTAACTTCATTCCTATAATATCTAATATTTCTTCAAAGTGATTGTTTACTAAACTTTCACCAAATGTAAACTGTAAAGTATTATTATCCATATTAGCTACCTCCATAGTATATTATATGAATTGATAGTATAATAAAAGCAACTACTTAGGTTGCTTTTTATCTACAAAGAAGTTACTTGGAAGCTCTTTAAAATCTCTTAGTTCTTTAACATTAGGAAGTTTTCCTATCTCAAGAATTTTATTTAACTTATTAGAAACAAGACAAGTTGTTTCGAAGTTTCTATCTTTAAGTCTCTTAGAGCATTTACTTATAAGTCTAAACTCTTGAATTCCTTCAGGTATTTTAGTTATTGCATCGTCATCTTTATATCTATTTATTAAATATCCATAACAAAGAATATACCATCTTCCAAACTTCGAGTTATTAAAACATCTTTCATTTATTTCTGAAATTTTTCTAAAAACTCTTTCATTAATAATAAATAACTCTTTATCTTCTAAAGGTCTTACATAGTCATAGCTAGGAATTAACTTATTAGTTCTTATTATTTCTAAAGGTATTGTAGCTTTAAGTACTGAGATATTTGATATCTTAGGAGGACCTAGATATACAGTATACTCATTAGTCTTTTTATTATATTTTCCTATATAAAGTATTTTAAATAAATAAGGTTTAGTAGCAAACTTCTTATTATCATATTGTTGTATTATATTTTCCATAGGAATATTTAATGTTTTTTCATTTATTTTATATTGTATATAACTTAATTTATTTATATTTTCCATAAACTACACCTAGTAAATTATATGAAAATAAAAAGTTCTATCTAATAATAGAACTTTAAAAATATGGAGTGAATAGAACCTTCAAATTAACCTTCAATATTAGTAGGAGTTGAAGGTTCTGTAGGTTCAGTTTCACTAGGTTCTGATAAATTATCTTGGTTTTCAGGATTAATATTTACTAATTCTATTGCAAGACCATTAATCTCTCCATTTATATCTAAAAGTTTAGTATATACAAACTTAAAGTTTTCTGTATTATTTGCTTTCTTAATAAACTTCTTTAAAACTAGTTGTTCATTAGCATCTGCAGTATTTAATACTAACTTTTTATTTTCTTTAAATATAGCTTTCATTTGTTTAATTTCCTCCTCTTAAATAATTTATATTAGTTAAATTAAAATGACATCCAGAAGTACTCCAGAGTATCTCTGGATGTCTATTCTAATTAAAGTTTCTTTAATGAACTAGCTTGATAAAATCCTGTAGTTCCTTTTTCATTACCAACTTGATAAGGATAAGGACGACCTTTATAAACTCTTAGAATTTTACGAGTCCATCCAATACCACCAGCAGTTGGATTATCTCCATAAGAAGAAGCTTTACCATAACCAGTAATTTTTACTTTATCTCCAGCTTTTAGTTCAGTTGGAACTGGTTTTGGTGGTTCAGGTTTTGGTTCTGGAGTATATTTTGTTAATGAACTCTCATCACACCAACCTAAGTCACCAGTTGTGTTATAAGGATGAGCTGCTCCTTTAACTTTTCGAGTAACTTTAGTTCTTTTATTTCTAATAGTATTAGCAGCTTTTGAAGCATTAGAACTTACATATATAGGTCCATTTAATACTACTTCATCTCCAATATTAAATTTATCTGCTGGAGTAGGTTCAGGTCTTGGTTCTTCATCTATAATTTTCTGAACATCATCAGGTAAATAGATAAATCCTCTAAATTTATAAGCACTACCTGAGCCCCAACGACCATTACTATTATAACGATGAGCATTCCAGAAATAATTTGAGTTATATCCAGACTCAGATGTATATACATGATTATTATCATATACTTGTTCTACAATACAAACATGTCCTGCTCCATCACTACCAGAAAGAGTAGAACCTTTTTGCCAGCACATAATAGCTCCTCTTTTTGGAGTATTACCTACTTTTAAGCCCGCTGATTTAGCTCTTTCAATCCAGTTTTCAGCATTACAGTTTAAAGTATTAAACTTATTTCCTGTAATACCTAAAGCTATTGCAATAATTTCATTAAATCTACCATTAGCATAACCAACACAGTTAGCTAGAACATTACAGTATTGATGAGTTGGTTTACCTTGAATACAAGAGTTCCAACCACCATTAGTTTGTCTTATGTAATGTTTATTTCCTTGTCCAGGACAACTAGTCCTTATTGAAAACTTCGACATTCTCAACAACTCCTTCCTCAACAAGTTCATCTAAGCTGTCTTCATTAAACGTTGTTTGAACTTCTTCGATATTTTGAGTTTCTTCTAACTTTAATTCATGTCCTTCTTGTAGAGGCATTGGTTCAGCTTCTCCAATTCCTTTATTTCCTCTAAAGAAGTTTTTAATTCTACTAAATAATCCCATAAACTATTCCTCCTTACTAAGATTTCTTAGATTTTTAACTGTTTCAAATCCTCCAGTTGAAGCCCATCCTAAAGCTAAACCACAAATAGCACAGCTTAGAATATCTTTTCCTGGAAAAATGTCAGGTATAAAAATACCTAAAAGAATACCAATAATACCTCCAATTAATGGAATTAAGTCATTATTGATAAATTTGATAGATTGTTTTATAATCATTCCAGTTACAAATGTTGCGACTGCAATAATCAATCCATCAGATACAAATAAATTAGTTATAAAATCAAATACACCTTCCATTTAATTCACTCCTTTCTAAAATAATATATAAAAAAAGAGCTTATATAGCTCTTAGTTTATTTCTAATATTTTATTTATTAAACTAGCTAAAGACTCAGTAGTATCAGCATAAACTCCTTTTACTCGTAAGTTATCAACTAGTTGAGACTTACAAGATTGAATTTCTGTTATATATGGAAGAGTATCAACATATTTTAAGTTATCTTTTTCAGATATAGCTTCTAGGTCTCCACCATAAGTTATAAATTCTAATAATCTTACTACATTTTTAATATCAGAAAATGTCATATTTAAAGCTCTTGGAAAAGAAGCAAATGGACTTTCATCAGTTATATAATCTCCTCCACCAATATCTTTAATAATAGTTCTTAATCTATTTTTAATTATATTTATTTCAGTTAATTTTTCTAATAACGTATTACTTTCAATATTAGCCATAAATATTATTCTCCTTTTTAACTATTTAAACTAGCTTCATATTCTTCTACTGTTTTAACATTTGTAAGACGTGAAAACTTTGTATTAACCCAAGATTTTTGTGTAGTGTCTTTTACGATAATTAAGCAGTTGTTTGGAACACCGTATGAAGCTGAGCCGCCAAATAAGTTTTGATAATTTGTAACTGCTGTAAAGTCTAAATTTCTTATATCAATATATTCAAGTGCTTTACAGTTATAAAATAGATTACGTAAATTTACATTACTAGTTGAGTCTTTATTAAAAGCTAAATTTGATAAATCAACTCTTTTTAGTGAAGAACAACCACTAAACATAACACTATAGTCTGCTGATTTATAAGATGAAAGATTTATAGTTCCTAGTCCTGATAAATTTAATTCTATTAATTTACTACAGCTACCAAACATAGCTGATGTAGAATAAAGTGTATTTGTTGTAAAATTGCCTAAGTTTAAACTTTCTAAATTACTACATGTTTCAAACATATTTATAGTACTTTTTAAATTACTTACATCAAAATTACTAATATCTAAGCTAATTAAACTACTACAACTTCTAAACATGCCACTCATATCAGTTACATTACTAGTATTAAAATTACTTAAATCAAGTTCTTTTAAGTTAGTACAACCATAAAACATTGAAGTCATATCAGTTACATTGCTAGTATTTAATGTAAAACCAAGTTCTTTTAAGTTTGTATTATTCTGAAATAAACAGTAACCAGTATCTATTGTAAAACTACCAACTCTATTATTAACTAGAAAGTTTAAATCTCTTTTTGTACCTTGTGGAAATGAACCTTGAGTAATACCTGAATTAGTATAACCTTTAGAACTTGTTAAATAGTTACTTCCATTTTCATTAAGACCAATATCTGTATAACTCCAAGAACTGTTTTTATAAGAGAATAATCCACCAAAAGTTGTAATACTAACTTGCATAAATTTGCTAATGTTAGTGCTAAAGCTACTACCAAAGTTTATACTGCTAGGTAGCGTTACTGTATTACCATCAACAAGAGAAGTGCCTGTAGCCTCGTCTGTAGCTTCAAGACTTTCTCTAGTAAACGTAGCTCCATCATCATAACTAGTATAATTAACACTTAAATGAAATGTGTCACTATAAGCATTTAAATAGAAAGAGTCAAAAGTTAAATCATAACTACCTATATAATTATTATTTGAGTCATATACTGTGCCACTTGCTTGTAAACCATCTGGAGATACAGTTTCAGGAAAAGTTATAACTGAAGCTTCAGTGCCACTTTGCCAATCTCCTATAGAAGATGTATATACTACACACATATCGTCTTCATTAATATTTGTTAAAGCATCTCTTTCAGCAATAGAAGCTACTCTATAAATATTTGTAGCTCCACTACTTATATTTAAAACCTCAGGAACTAACTCAGTAAATGTTTCATTACCAGTTAGTCCTGTTATTCCTTTAGTTTCTAGATTATCAACAAAGTCTTCTCTATCTTGTTGTAATTGTTCAAGATATTCATTAGTCGTATGGTTCATTATTCACCACCTCCATTATTACTGCTCGGCGTTGCTAATGTTGAAAAAATATCTGAAATATTTTCAATATAGGTTATATTTATGTCCATATCATCATAAGCTATTATGTTATTAGTTCCTTTAAATAAGTCTGCATCAACATTATATTCTAGGTCGATTAAATCGCTTTCTTCTAAAGGATAAATCACATCTGGAGTATTTTCTTCAGCCCATTGTTTCCATTCTGCTAATGTTGTTATTGATGACATACCAAATGAAATCCACTTAAAAGTATTTAATGTAGTTATTCTACCGTTTGCATTTACAGATGAGTCACCCCAATAATATTTTTTAAAATGTGTGCTCATTATTCCAGTAGACATTTTCCATACTGTATTCGTAGCAACTTCCATATCTGATAGACTAAGTCTTACATTCCATCTTTCATTTGCATAATAAGCATAATTTTCAGTACCATTTAATGTTATTCTTTTCAATTTTTTATTCAGCCAGCAATGTCCATTCTTATCAATTATGTATTTATCTTTATAATCATCTATTCCAATTATTTCATTATCTCTTAGTGGTAATGTAATTATATTTTCTTTGTAAGCTTCGTATGATGTTGCTTGAGAACCAATTTCTAATTGGTCCTGTCCTTTACTAGATGACCAATAAGAATTGCTTATTTGAAATCCAATATATCCATCTTGCTCAATTGTAAATGAGCTATCAAAACCTGTTACTCCACTTCCACGTGTTATTAAATTTTTATTTATATCATATACATACATTCTTTGCCAAGCACCTTTACGATAATATACTGTATTTGCTTTAACAGGAATTAAGTATTTAGAATAAGTAGAAGTATTATCAGATATTTCAACACCATTATCATTAAGTATTTTCCCTGTAACTAATTTAGACTCAAATTCATTTACATCAAACATATTTTTACCAACAATTTTCTTATATATCCAATTAGTTCCGTAAGGTACATAAGGAAGAATATTATCTCCTTCTGTAAATAAAATATCATAATATTGTGTTTTTTCACCTAATTGTACTGGGTTTGAAGCATCATTATAAATTAAAAATCTATAATACTTATAACCTGATACAGTCCAATTTAAACTATATTCTTGATTAACTATTGGCGTATTTTCACTAATTGTTTTTATTGTTGTAAAATCTGTTCCATCATTTGAACCATATATTGTTATCTGTATTCTTGCATAACTACCTTCTCCAGCTACTAACTTTTTAGCTTTAAATGATAATGTATAATTTTTAGTATCATCAAAACCATCAAATACGTATGTTGCACTTTGAGCACCTGTTGTTCCTATTGCTTCTAAGGTTATTGAATTATTTTCTATTTCATATTTTAAATGATTTTGAGGATAATAACCCGTAGGAGTATTTATATCAAATAAATTTCTATAACCTGTCACAGTCTTAATCTCTTGTGGGTATGATGGGTTAGGTGAAGGACCATTAGTATATGACTCATAATCTGTAGATGTTTCTCCTTCTTCTAATTGCCAATATAAATTAAAGTTTTGATTTGTCAAATTAGGATTTATATAAAGATAAGCATAAGTATAAGTAGTATCAGAGCTCAATGTAGCAGTAATAGTAGTTATTTTAGTAGTACCTATAGCTTTCCAAGTATTTCCAAAGCTATTACTATCACTAGCATAATTTGTAGTTAATAGTCTAATTGCAACATTTGCATTACTTATTACAGAGTCATTATCAGCTCTTACTGAAAGAGTATAGGTCTTATTAGTAGTAAGAGTAATATTATTTAGTAAAGGAATATAGTAATTTATAGACGTACTTGCACTATCACCTTCAAAATGTATAATACCATTTTTTATAACAATATTTTTATCTTGACTAGTATATGTTCCATCTTGTAAGCTCAGTTTATTTTTTCCATTAGTTATTGCTTGTGTACTTTCTTTACTTAATTTTATTTCATGAGCTGGTACATCTATAGCATTTTCTATAGTTATATTTTTACCAGAGGCTTCTTTTTTAGGAGAAGCCTCTTCTAAAGTTTCATATTTACTTTTTAATTTATTTATTCTTGTATTTAAAATTGTAGGATATTCTCTAAATGAGTTATTAGTTATATTAGCTCCAGTATTATTAATTGAAGTCTTTAATAACTCTTTAGTTTCATTTAAGTAAGTTAATTTTTCACTTATTGTTCCCATAATTTACCTCCTTAAATACTTTCACCATTTATAGCATCAAGAACTGTTCCTATATCTCCAATAGCAGCACTTATACTGTCATCAACATATTTTTTAGCCGTTAGTTGAGTATTGTTTGTTGGAGCTGTATATGAACTTACTTTAGGTATGTCTACAAATATTTTTTCACCTCTAAAAGTTTGAGAATAAACAGTCAACATACTAGCTGCGTAATAGTTATCATAGTAATTCATTACATATTTAGTTCCATTATAGGTTACTACAAATTGTTTTAATGAACCAGCACCATCTAAGAAAGTTCCAACAGCGTATACTTTAGATGTATCTGGATTTTCTGCAGTTACTTTATTATTTATTATAAATGAAACAACAGTTCCATTACTACCACCACCAGTATCATCAGATAAGAATTTATACATAAAGTTTATTCTATTAGTATTTGTTGGATAGTAAACACCAACATCTTTACCTTCAAACAAGAATTCTTGTCTTGCATCAAAGTAATTAACACTAGCGCCACTAGGAATAGCTGATATACTATCATCAACATATTTTTTAGCAGCTAACTGAGTATCTTGTGTTGGAGCTGTATATGAGCTTAGTTTTGGTATTGAATAAAATGTTTTTACACCAAGATATTCTTGGTTTCCATTAGATATAGCTGTAAATAGTGTAGTTTCTCTTGGTTGTATATTTACTGTACTTGATGTTTTTACACAAGCTCCTCTGTATATTACACCAGTTGAAGACTGAATAGAGAAAGTATAACCAAGAACTTCATTTTCATTAATATTTTCAAAATCATCTTTTAATATTATATAAAACATGTAAGCTGTTTCAAATTCAATGTTTTTAACAGTTTCAGCTTCATAACCTTTAAAATAAAAGCTAGTTACATTATTGTAAATTATATGATAAATTCCTTTTTTCTTTCCTTCAAAGACAAATGGTTCACTCTGTGATACAACACAAGTTTCTGTTGCACAATCACCACTCATACTTGCAACTAAGTCATCAACATATTTCTTTGCTGTTAATTGTGTATCTTGTGTTGGAGCGGTATATGAACTAACTTGTGGGATTGAACTAAATGTTTTAACACCAGTAATTTCTTGATTATTATATGTTATTAATCCACCTTGTAATCCAGCAGGAGCACCTATTGTTAATACTGTAGATGTTGATTTTCTTACATCAATATATGTTATTCCACCATTACTATTATTAATTGCATATCCTTTTCCAAATACTTCATTTACTTCTGCATCATCAAAATTTTTATATATAACAAGAAATAATATATGTAATCCTAAATTTCGAGGATTGGTTAGAGACTCTTTATTATCATAATAATAGAAATAATTTATATTATAATACTCATATTTAGGAATATAAATTCCTGGTTCTTTAGTAAAAGCATTAAATGGACTTGTACTAGAATACTCAGTAAGTTCATAACCTATAGAAAAATTATTTTGATTTACTAAATCCCATACAGCCTTTGCACTAGCATACTGTGTATCTGTACTCGTACTATCTATTGTTGTTACTTTATTAGCAACATCTTCTTTTAAAGTATCTCGGTCATCAACATATTTTTTAGCAGTTAACTGCATATTATTAGTTGGAGCTGTGTATGAACTAACTTGTGGGATTGAACTAAATGTTTTAACACCAGTAAAATTTTGTCTATCTCTTGTTACAAATGATATACCAATACTTTGGTATCTACCATAATTATCAAGTTTAATAAAGCCATCGCTATCTTTCAATATTAAACGATAGTCTATACCACCAAAGGCTGTTGCACCAGGGTCATATCCAAGTACAGCATATACTACCCCAATAGTATCTCCAACTTGTGCATCATTAATATCTTTTTCTATAATAATAAATAAGCAGTCAAGTCCCCATAAAGATTGAACAGAAGAAGACTCACTTTTTTTATAATAAAAATCACCAGTTCTACTACTATAAGAATTTTCAAAAGACAAATTTACATAAATACCAGGTAATTTTCCATCAAAAATAAACGGATTTTTATTATCATTTGTAAATGTTTGAATATTTTTTCCTTTTGTTTTTATTAAATCGAAAACAGCTTTAGCACTTGGATATTGGTCATCTGTACTCTGGTCATCTAAACTAGTTACTTTATTAGCTATATCTTCTTTTAATGCATCTTGGTCATCAACGTATTTCTTTGGAGTTAATTGAACATCTTGTGTTGGAGCTGCATAAGTATGTAGCTCAGGAATAACTCCAAATAATTTTTTTCCTCCAATATATTGTTGTACTGATGTAAGATATCTAAAATCAGCATGTTCAGCAACACCAACTATAAGCTCATCTACATCAGGTTTTTTAGAAATTCTTGTAAATAAAAATCTATCTCCTGTATCAACACTTCCTGAAGTTGCTTGTATTCTATAACCAAGTCCCCAACCCATAGTACCTGAGCCTTCAGCAATAATTTCATCATAAGTTTTAGTAATAGCTAAATAAAGAATATACTCTGAAGTTGTGCTCGTAGCTCCAGTTGATTTTTTTGAGATATATTTAAATGTTCTATTTTTTCCATTTGGTATATATACTCCTCTAGGAGCTGTAAATAAATTTATAACTGTATTGTTATCGAACATATAAACATTATCATAAGGTAAATCAAATACTGCTTTAGCACTAGGATATTCATCATCTGTTGATAAAGCTGATAAACTAGTTACTTTATTAGCTATATCTTCTTTTAAAGCGTCTTTGTCGTCAACATATTTCTTATTAGTAAATTCAGCATCATTTGTAGGAGCTGTTGTATCTGACTGTTTTGGTATTGAATTGAATGTTTTAACTCCTCTAATATTTTGAGATTGAGAGTTAAGAGCTATCTCATCATAAGTTTTAGAATATGTTATAGATAGGCTTTGATTTTCATAAGATATTCCTATAATTTTTCTATAATACTGAGCGTTACCACTAGTTCTGTCAACACCTATAAAGTAACAAAATATTCCATTACTAGAACTATCTGTCCACTCTGAAGCTTCTTTTACTATTAGTATTATATGTGGGGTAAACTGTGTTTGAAGTCTTTCTATTCTACCTGATGGAAGTTTAAAATAAATATATTGAGTACCTATATTAGGACTATTATTAAAATAAATACCCTTTTTTAAGTTAACAAGGTCTAGTGCATTTTGAGACTCGACAGCGTCAGCAGAGTCTAGTGGACTTGGTACTGTAAAGACAGTTTGATTTTCTAGCTCTTTACCTTTAATAACATTTTCAAGTGTTCCTTTAGAAATAAACTTATTAGTATTTGAAGCAACATAATTTTCATAACTTAGTTCTTTACAAAATAATTGTCCATTAGCATTAACTTGCGTTCCATAAGAGTCTGCTGATTTTATTACACCACCAGTATTAGTTGAAGCATAATCAGTTGACTGTATAGCACTATCAGCTAAATCTAAACTATCTTGTACATTTTGTTCTAAATCAGTTTTAGGTATTCCTGTACTTGGTTTATCATATTTTGCATTCCAATTTGTTTTATCAGTACTACTTACAAATTTGTTTGTGTTATTAGTATCATCAACTAAATCACTACTTAACTTATGTGAACTATCTATTTTAGTTTGATATCCACTTAAATCAACTGTTCCAGCTAAAACATCCCAGTCTTCTCCACTCCAAGCAACATTATCTCCTGCTTTTATATTATGAGTGTCATCAGCTGTTTCTATATTATAAACATCACCTACAGTTAATTCACTTCTAGGTAAATCATTATAAGAATGAACAGTTCCTTTATATTTATAAACTGAAAATATTTTACTATCTACTGTAGATTTATCATAGTAATTTACTAAATCATCTACAGTATTATCAATATAGTTCATATCATTATCAAGTTCACTAACTACAGTTGGAATTTCAGTTTTATCTGCTTTAGTATTACTTAAATTTGTTATACTACTTTCTAGCTCAGAGTCTTTAGTTTTTAAATTAGATATATCACCTTCAAGTTTAGTATCTTCATCTTGTAGGTCACTAATATTTTCATCTAATTCTTGCTTAGTACTATTTATTTTAGTATCTAAAGTCGTAGCTGTAGTATCTATCTTATTATTTAATCTAGTGGCTTCAGTATCAACTTTTGTATCTAAAGTTTCTATTTCTCCATCTAGTTCTTGCTTAGTACTATCTATTTTAGTATCTAAAGTTGTAGAAACATTATCTATATTACTATTTAATTCATCTTTAGTTGTATCTATCTTAGTATCTAAAGTCGTAGCTGTAGTATCAACTTTTGTATCTAGTGTAGTAATTTTATTATCTAAAGTTTCTAATTCTCCGTCAATTTCACTTTTACTATTATCTATTTTAGTATCTAGTCTAGTAACTTCAGTATCAACTTTAGTATTTAAAGTACTTATATCTTCATCAGTTTCACTTTTATTTGCATCTATTTTAGTATTTAATGTAGTAACTTCATTATCAACTTTTGTATTTAATGTAGTAACTTCAGTGTCTATCTTTGTATCTAAAGTCGTAGCTGTATTATCTATTTTAGTATCTAATCTAGTAACTTCAGTATCAACCTTAGTATCTAAAATATCTATAGTATTATTTAATTCATCTTTAGTATTATTAATTTTAGTATCTAGAGTTTCTGCAGCATTATTAACAGTTTCTTTAACTTTTTCTGTATAATGCGTTAATCCTCTAATATCTAAATATTTTTTCATTATTTTCCTCCTTTCACACTACTCAAATAAGTCATCGATATCCCAATCACTTATTCTATCCATTTGCTCTTGTATTCCAAGTTCATCTAAATATTTACTTCCAATTAAAGTAACATCATTTATTTTAGGTAACTCAGTAAGATTTTCATAGCTCATTGTACCAGTACCGTCTAGGTATAAAACTGTTACATTTATTGGTACAATTGTTGTATCATAATCTTGTTTATTAAGTATAACATTAATAACATATTGCTGAGTAGTACTTTTAAGCTCTTCAATATTTAAAGCTTTAATTGAAATAATCTTATCTTCTATAGATACATCTAGATAATTTAATACATCATCAGAAACAATATCTATAGAAGTATATTGGTCTACTTTTAAATCAACTTTAGTAGTTCCACCAGCAGTTACAACTTGAATACAAGGAGTTTCATATTTAATAAGTCTTGTCTTCTTTTTTGTAAGCTCTAAACTAATTCCATCAAGCTCATTATCTATATCAAATAAACTTTTTAGAGTAGTTGATAAATCTTTAGACCTATTTACAAAGTCATTTATTAATGCTCTCTCACTTTGGTCTACATGAGTAATAACTATTTTTTTACTACTTTTAAGTAATGCTCTCATTTAATTACCTCCTTATATTATTTTTTGTCCATATTTAATATGTTCTCTTCAATAAATGCAGCGAGTCTTAAAAGTTCATGGTCATTTTTAATAAATTTAGTTTTATCTAGCCATTGAACTTCAATAAAACCTACAGGCTCTTTTAAACTATTCATTATAACAACATTTGTATAAGCTTTAATACCTTGAGATATCTTCATATTATAAGTTGCAGGCATTACCTCTTTAATAGCTGTAATATCTCTAACATCAACAATAGAATTATCTAATATACTAGCAATATATCTAGGCATTATTGAGATAGGTACTGACATACTTTCTCTTTGAATTGAATTTATACCAATTCTACATATCTCATAAGTACAAGAAACTTTAAGAGCTGAACGACCATTAGCATAGTGTTCACCATTATGGAATTCATATACATGAACTCTATCTGCATTCATTATTTCTTTAACTTCTTCCATTCTGTTTAGTATCTTAATATCTAGTTGTGATTGTTTTGGAACTTTATTACTTACAGAACCTTGCCAATTTTTTAAAAATCGGTCAATGTGTTGTTTACAAACTTTATAACAAATATAAGCACCTGCGAGAAATGTTCCGACGGCGGTAGCAATTGCTTCAATGTTTATTCCATTCATTTTATTGCTCCTTCCTTCATTTATCTCTCATAATAATATATAAATAAAAAGCAGATAAATTATCTGCTTTATATTATCTCTATTCCATTAAATTTCATACCAATAACTTCTTTTCCATTTAATCTGGCTGAGTCTGACATTTTACCATTAAATTTAAAACCACCTTTTGTTTTAAATGTTAATGTATATTCACTAGATGTTCTTGACCAGTTATCAGTTACAGTTATTTTAGCTGTATAATTTTTTCCTGGCTTTAATATATCTCCTGTTGCTTTTGAGTTAGTAGTACTAGTTAATGTATTTGTTAATGTATTATTTAAATATAGTTTAATAGTCATACTAGAAATACGTGCATTAGTATCAAAGCTACTAGTTATAGATATTGTAGCTGACTTTGACTTTATATTAGTAACAGTTCCAGATGAAATTGTTGGATTATTTCCTGTAGTAGTATCATTACCAGTATACCAACTTGATGTTCTACTTTGATTATCTGTTACCTTAACTCTAAAATAGTAGTTTGTATTAGGAGATAAGTTTGAAATAGTATTTCCTGTAGTTGAACTTCCATAACTTGTACTTGTACCATATTCAATTGTTTGAGAACTAAAACTTGCATTAGTATCATAAGAAACACTAGGACTTACAGTAATAGATGTTCTTGACTTACTAACAGAAACACTATTTATTGTTGGAGCATTACCTGAAGTTTTAAAACTTCCAGTACTCCAACTTGATGTTCTACTAAAGTTATCAGTAACTCTAACTCTATAATAATATGTTGTATTAGGAGTTAAATTTGATATACTAGTTCCTGTAGTTGAACTTCCATAGTTTGTACTTGTACCATACTGAATTTCTCTAGAGCTAAAACTTGCATTAGTATCATAAGAAGCTGAAATACTAAAAGTACAACCAGTTCTAGTTTGAGTTGTTGACTTAGCAGTGATACTAGGAGCATTACCTGTAGTTCTAAAACTATTTGTATAAGTTGAAGTTCTTCCTTGAGTACTTGTAGCAGTAATCTTATAGTAATAAACTGTATTTGCAGATAAACCTGAAATTGAATTACTTGTAGTTGAACTTCCATAACTTGTAGTTGTACCATAATCTATCTTTTCACTTGATTTACTATCATTAGTATCATAAGTAACTATATATGAAAAAGTACATTCTGTTCTAGTTTGACTATGCACTACTCCAGTAATACTAGGAGCATTACCTAAAGTTTTAAAACTTCCAGTAGCTGATGCAGAATATCCAGCAGTATTTTGAACTGTATACTTATAATAATATGTTGTATTAGGAGTAAGTCCTGATAACTCATTTCCACCTTGTCCATAACTTGTTGAAGTACCCCAGTCCCAGGCATAACCAGCATATTCAGCATAATCTCCTATAGAGCTATAACCTCCAGACAATAAAGCTGATGTTCTAGTTACATTTGAATGACTAGCCCAAACTCCAGAAGGAGCTGTTGGTACAGGTAAATCAGTTACAGTTAATTTTACAGAACCTGCTTGACTACTAGGATTATAATAATTCTGGTTAACTCCAATAGTTATTTGAAATGAAGTATCATTATTTCCAATAGTAAATGATTGTGTTTCTTCACCACCATAATATTTAGTACCTTTAGTAGTATGTGTTCCAGAAGAACCTTGGAATGCTGTATGTTTCTTTCCATTATACCATAAACAAATACTATTTTCAGAATAATAACCAGAAGTTGGATTATAACCATATATATTATAAGTTAATGTTATAGTATTTCCTGAACGTGTACAAGATGATATTGTTCCTCCAACATAAAGTGTGACATTTGAATAGGAGCTCGCATTGGCTTCTCCTGTAAAACTTGCCATCTATACCACCTCCTATTAACTTTCTAATTTTATATATAATACTCCATTTTCTTCTGTAGTTGGATAATCATTTACTATTCTTATCTCTTTAACAGTTGATGAAGATACTTTAGTATTATTTAAATTAGATATATCAGACGTATTTTGATTAGTATCAGATATTGCTTGTTCTACCTCATCAATATCTAATATAGTTTTTCCATTAAATTCTATTTTATTCATATCTTACCTCCTACATTAATTTATTCCATGTTGGACTAGATGAAGTACCATTTGTTGTTTTATAAATATTACATTTATTCCAATGAGCTCCATAATCTGTAGTTTTATATACAAATTGATTTTGAGACCAGTTTGAACCTGAGTTTACTGTTCTACGACCTTTACTATATCTTTCAATTCTATCTGGAGTAACTGTTATAGCTCCAGAACCATCTCTAATATATATTCTTTTATCAGAACCTGTTCCATAAAGACACTGGAAAACTCCATAAACAGTAAACGAAGTATAACCTTCATCATTATAATATATTGTTTTACTTCCTTTAGCTAAAATACCATATTTTTTAACATAACCATCAAATGTATATGATGGTCTAGATACATAGTGAGTTGTCTGTTTATCTTGGTCTTCTCTAGTATACATTGGATATGGTTTACTTTTTGTTCCATCTCCTGTACTAGTAACATTCCAGATTTTATCACCATCTAATTGAAAATAGTTTCTATCTGTTCCATATATTCTGTATTTTGTAGTAGCTGATGAATTATAACCATATAATTTATAGTTAAGAGTTGCTGTTCCTGCAATAGGGTCAGGATTTTTAACTTCCCAGTCAAAATATATCCATAAACCAGTAGTACCAGGAAAAGCAGAATTTGTTTTAAGAGTTCCTTTATTGGCCATAAATTACCTCCTACCAAATACCATATCCAGTTTGTGTTGGAATACTACCTTCTCCACCAAGTCTTAAACTATAACCACCTACTACAATATAACCATTATCTACATTAATTCTTTTACTAGAACCCATAGTTAAATTACCATTTAATGTTGAAGCTCCACCAACAGTTAATGCACCAGAAATACTAGAATTTCCTGTTGTATATGTATTTCCAGAAGCATCAATATCTTTAACATATAAGTTATTAAATCTCTTATTAGATAAACCTAAGTTATAAGAAGTTGTTGACTCAGGAATTATACTTCTACTTGTAAGCTCTCCTGAAATTGAACTAGCTCCAGAAGCATTTAATGCAGTTACATATATTGTTCCAAATCTTGATGAACTAGTACCTATATTATGAGTACTGTTTGTTGTAATAGCCCCTTTAACTGAAAGTGTACTTCCTAAAGATACAGCTCCATTTAATGTAGATGTTCCATAAACAGTTAAGTTTTTAACTGAACTTGAAGTACCTATAGCAACATTACCACTAATAGTTCCACCAGTCTTTAAATAATATAAACCAGAAGCAGCTGAAGCAGCACTTGATAATATAGATGAAACAGTATAATTTGTATAGCTATCATCTAATGTAACTGGTTGACCTTGAGAGTTATATAGTTGATTTAATTTAACTCTATGTGGATTTGTTCTATCTCCAACATGGTCATTTAATACTGAGTTAGCATTATCTGCTATAGTCAAAGCTTGTCTTGCTTTTGTTATAGCTTCTTGAGCTTGTTGTCTTGTAAATGTATCACTATCTAATACTTCTTTTTCATTATAATCAAGATTAATTATTCTCCATGTATCTTCAGATATTGCACTAGTAGTATTTTTAGTAATTATAGCCGCAACTGGAATTAAATACTCAATACCATCTGGTATTTTATAACTCATAACTGAGTCTATAGCATATACAGCTTCTTCCATAGTATTATAAGCTGCATTACCATACATAGCTATAATTGTCTTTGTATAAATATCATAATATAGTTTTTGTATTGAAAACTTATTAGTATTTACTGAAGATATAGCTCCAGTATTATAATTCATTAATCTATTCAATGTCAATGCTTCTAGTGGTTCAGAGTCCCAATCAACTCTAGGAACTTTGTCAGTACTATCCCAAATACTTGCATACCTTATAGGAACTGCATTACCTTCAAATTTAACTTCTAAACAATCTGGTGATGATTTATTATCGAAGTTAATTCCACTAAATCTAATTTTAGCATCAGTTAATGTAAGCTGTTTAGTATTTTTATTTACAACTTCAACTCTTAAACCATCAGTAACTTGATAGAACTGGTTTCCTTTAATATAATCAGCAGAACCTGCAAATGGAAGCATTACATAGAATTGCTTAGTATTACCTTGATTATCTAAAATAAATCTAGCAAATACTATCTTTGTATCATCAGATTGGAACATATCATCATATACTTCATAAGTTCCTCTATGTGATAATACAATATATAGATAATGTGGTTTATTATCTCTATAATTCTTTAAATTACAATTAATATTTATACTTAATAATTCATTAGATGCTCTAGTAAATACTTTAAAGTCTCTTATTACAAAGTCATCTATATAATCTTTAGTTATTACTAAGTTTGTTCCTCTGAAAGCTGGTTGATTGTTAACAAATCCATACATTTCATTAGCTTCAAAAAACACTTGACCATTTGTTAACATAGACTTATATAAAAAGTCAGTATCATTTAAGTTTTCTACAGTAACTCGATAACTATCATAGTACTCTCTATACTCAGCATCTTCATCTACTTGTCTATAAACTTTCATATATTTTCCTCCTTTATTTTAAATAAGCTCCCAGATTAATTCTGGATTATCTAGGAGCTTTGAAATTATCTTTTTAATATATTTATATTAGAATTCTAAAAGCACAACTACGTCTTCAGCTTGGTCTGCAGACCTAGTAATAATACCTCTAGTTGAAATTAACTCTAAAGTACCTTTATCTGTAACTCTAGTATTCCAATCAGATGGACTTATAAAATAAATATCAGATAAAGTTCCAGGATTTACATTTATGTACATACCTAAAACATTATACATAGCTGCACCTTCATCAACTACTACTGGAAAGTACTCATCTTTATCAAGAACATATCTCATCATTATTCTTGTATATCCTTCATCTAAAGCTTGTTGATAATCTGAAATAGTTTCATAATAAACTTCTTTATAGTATACACAAGTATCTCTCTGTTCTTCAGTAGGATTTGTTATTGGTTTAGCAAATAGAATTTCTTTATAAGTTTGATATCCTAGAATTGAAGTATTATAAGTACTTAAGTCATCAGTCTCTATAGGAGTTATTGGATTATTTATCCATTGGTCTGAATAACCAACAGCTAAATAAACCATACTATGTTGACTAATACTATTGTAAAATTCCATCATTCTTCTTTGTTTTGATTTTCTTGTTAATACTGTAGGCATTAGTTATTACCTCCTTCTACTAAACTATCTATATCTACATCTGTATCTGCAGAGTAATTCATAGTAACATTATAACTTTGAACTGTTCCATTAACTGTAACTTTAACTACATAGTCTGAGTTATCTTTAGGAATATTATTGTACATCTTAATATTAGCTGTAGTAGATGTAGGAGTCATCTCAGTTCCATTCTTATATAAACCAAACTCTGAATATAATGTAGAACTTAAAATACAGTTTGTTACTATATTATCAGCGTCAAGTACAAATGCTAGAACTCCGATTTTACTATCTAACTCAGAATAATCAGCTAAATCACCTACAAATATTGTATTTATATTTCCTGAGTTTTGTACTAAACCACTTTTATCAGTTATTTCTTGTTGAACTCTAGCAATTTCAGTATCTACATAATTCTTTTGAGCTGTAGATAAAGGTTTATCTAAGTCTGATGTATTATCTACATTTCCAAGCATTACTGTAGTTTTAGTAACATGATGTGGATTACTATAATCTACTAAATGAGCTTCTAGCTCATCTGAAGCTGCATCAGCACTTGATTTAGCTTCAGTCGCTTTATCTTCTATTAAACTCATACTATCTGAAACAGTAACCTTATAAGCTCTAAATTCATCTAAATGACTATTTAAAGCATTACTAACTCCAGAAATACTATTTTGTAATGATACAATATCATTTTGAATAGCTGTTATTGTTCCATCTAAATTAGTAAACTGTGTTTGAATTTCAGTAAATTTAGCCATTAAATCTTCTTGAGTTGTAATATCTCCAATTAAATGACCCCAAGGAATATTAGTTATAGTTGGTTGTTCATACCAAGTTCTTCCATCAGGAGACCATTGAAATACTGCATTATTTAATCTAATAGCTTTTATATTAGTTGAATTTACTTTTTCAGTTAATGCTTCTAATATATCTGAAATATCATTTGTATTTGTTCTTATATTAGTTACGTTATTTTCAACTTGGTTTCTAACTGTTTCAAAGTTAGTATTTAATGTTGATAATAAGTTACTTAACGTGTCTACAGTTTCAACTGCAGCTTTACTTTCTAGAATATTCCATAAGTCTGTCTGGTCTTCTATATTTCCACTAATATTACCCCATTTTGTAATATCTACTGGAGTCCATTCTCTAGTATCTTCACCTTCAGTAGGAGCTTCTTCTAAAGTATAACTAACAACATTATCAATAACTCTAAATTCTTTAATATCAGTTGATTTTATTTTATATATCATTGTTGCAAGAATATCTACTAAGCATTCATCTGCTATAGTAAAATTATCATTAAAGGCTTTTATAAAATCTCTACCAACCATACCATGATATATCTGTGTAAAGTTCATTCTATACCTCCTTACTTATATAAATACAAACTTTCATCTATTATTCCATCATCTAGTAATAAACCACGAATATTTTGTAGTCCATATTCTTGAAACATCCATAAGTCTGTAAATGGTCGAGAATAATATTTTCTAATTTGTGTACTAGGATGAAAATTAAATGTATCTACGTATTTATATATAACTTTCGAACTCTTGTCTTTATCTGTTTCTATATCAAGTTCTTTATCCCAACCTTTAAAACCAGGTTGTAACCACATTCTAATTTTTCCAACAACTGCTGGAGCAGGATAATATCCAAGACGATGTCCAAATTGGTCTTCATTTGTAGTTCCTATATCTATTCTATAAGCAAATCTTAATCTTGTACCCATTAGTTTAATATCTTCAGCAGCGTCTCTTAGAATTCTACTCATTTCAGGAATTTCTATTCTTATATCTCCTGGAAATAATCCATATTTATTTCCATTAGTATATTCCATAATTCTAACTCCTGAGTTATCTGAAGTTTGATATAAAGATTTAGTTGTTTGACCGAAAATTCTAATTAAATTTTTAAGACCAAATGAAGTACCTCTCATTCGTCTTAAATACATATAAAATTTAATACTTTCTCTTTGTTCTTCAGCTGTAAGAGCTTCAACCCACTCATATCCTATTAATTTGCAAAGATGTCTTAAATGTTCTTCATCAACATAATCTATATTTATAGCATCATCTACATTTTTAGAAATTGTATATAAATCTCCATAAATAACTCCAATTAGTTTTAAAAATACATCAATATCTTTAGTAATTAAACTCTCAGTAATAGCGTTATGAGCTAATTGATAAATATATTTACGATAAGCTCTTGTATAATAAATATCTATTACATTTCTATTTTCATTAGATGTTAGAGTTATTGGTAAATTATCTTTAGCTCTAAAGTAAAAGTCTGTTTGTACATCACTTACATTTTCAATAATATCTCCAATATTACCTCTATAAGTTTCAGTTGTAAGAAGCTCAAATGAGTATGGATTATCTGAGCTTCTGTCATCATACCATCGATTTACTATATATTTAGTTTCTTCCATAATATCACCTAGCTTTCATAAGGAACTACTTTAACTGTTATATTTTCAGCTAGTAATTCAACATATTGAGTCATATTAGGTTTTATAGCTCCATCAACTGCTCCTTCTAAACTTAATATCTCTAAATAATTAATATAATCAAACTTAGATAAAATATCTTTAGAAATATGAGATTGATATATAGGTTCTCCAATTTTATGATTTTCTCTAGAGTATAAACTTTCTAGATATGTAGCAATTGTTGTACTCGTACTTGTATATCTTAAGTCATCTTCATTCATATAAACTTTAATTGTTAACTGAGGCTTTATATAGTTAACATCCATATAATTAACTTTAATTCCTGCAGGTTTTTTCTTTTTAACATCAGATACATATAACTTAATTTCATCTAAAAGTTCTGTAGTATACACAGGTTCTTCTGGAATTTCATTAGTAGCATATATAGATACTTTTACTAAGTCATTTCCAAAATATGAAGTTCCATCCTTTGTATAAAATAGATTTAATGTATCATTAACTTTAACTTCATCTAATGAGAATTGACCTGAAGTTTCACCTGAAGTTCTAACTCTAGCATCATTATTATAATCAATGTATAAATAGTCATAATGCTCTTCAGTTTCAGTTTCATATTTTACAACAACTTTCTTCCAGTTATTTCTAAACTTTAGAACTGAGTTACATGAAGAACTAGCAATTTTAGCATTAGTATTATAAAAGTATTTATTTTGAGAATTATATGCAAATTGATATTCAGTTCCTGAGTCCTCTATAATAAAATCAGAGTTAGTTAATAAAGTCATTTGAGAAGTATCATCTTCCTCATCTTCTTTATATATACTATCTGATGCTTCAGGTAATATATAAAGATTAACTTTATAAGCATCATTAACTGTATCATCTGTTGGTTGAATTAGTCCACTTTCAGGATAGTTATAGTCAAGAGCTACTACATCTGAAATTCCATTAAAGTCTTTAGCTAGAATTCTAAAATCTTTAAGAGTAACTAATGTATTCATAGTACTAGCATACGCTGGAGCTTCTTGTCTAATTTCTTCTACAGTTTCAGGATTATAACCACCTTCAGAAGCACTTAAGTTATTATAAGAAATATTTATACCATTACTTAAAGTTATAGTTCCAGTAATAACTCCTGAACCAACTCGACCATTAATTCCATCACTTATTAAATAAACAACATCAATTGGAGTTGTATTACTCATTATTGTTGCATAGTAAGTTGGTAGTTGGATATATAATTTATTATCTAAGTTTATATGTACTGAGAAACAAGCTTCTCCTTCACCATATAAAGCATTATCAACTCTTTTAAATCTTAAACCAGCTTGGCTTAAAACTAGTGTATTTGTTCCTATTTCATAATCATCAAGAAGAATTCTACCATTTTCATCTATATTAGTATAATCATAAGTTTTACTAACAATATTACCTTGATAAACTTTTATTGAGTTTATTCCAGTATATATTGGAGTATCTTCTAATGTATAAAAACGTACATTTCCAGTACTATCTGAAAAACTTGAGTATGCTGGAATTCTTAAATCTTCTGTAGCAACATCATTATATTCTGCAGTTAATTCTACTTCAGCACTTTGATAATGTCTTGGTTCATATCCAATTAACTTACAAAGAGCTATTGCATTAACTCTTTCAATTGCTGTGTCTAAATATAACTCACTTATACCTTTTTCTATTTGATAGTTTGTAGTATCTGCATTCATAGCCATGAGTTTTAATAGCACAGTTCCTATATCAGCATCTGAAAAGTCAGTCCACTCACCATTAGAAAAATACTCAGCTTGCTTTTTTAAGTATTCTAATATAGAATAGTAGTCCATTCTGTCATACGAAAAGTTAGTATTCATCTTTATTCCTCCTTATATTTATTTATAATTATTTGTCTACTTTATTAAATAAAGTAAGATTAATTGAAGATATATTTTGAGATGCATCTGAATATAGATATCTTATATCTACATATATAATGTGACTTTCAGGTTCCATATTAACATCAACTCCAACTAAAGTTATTTGAGGATAATACTTTTCCATTAAAGTATATATCTCAGTTTGAATTTGTTTACCTAAAGTAGGAGTCATTGGTTCAAATAGATATTTCTGAAGCTCACTACCAAACTCAGGGTCAGGATAGAACTTACCTTTTTCTTGAGTTAATAGAAACTTTATATCTTCTTGAAGTTTTAACTCACCACTTTGTTCATCAGTTCCTCCTTGAAGATTAAATGTTCCATTTTCATAAGCCATACCATTAAGTAAATTAACATTCATTTTATACCTCCTATCTAACAATTAGACCATTAGCTCCATATAATGAGTTCATCGCAGGTATTCTAATTAGTTGACCTTTCTTTAATTGTGATTTTTCTCTAAAACCATTAGCTCCAAGAATTACCCAATATAATCTAGCATCTCCATAGAAAGCTAGAGCAATTAAATCTGGTCTCTGGTCTTCATCTAAAGTAACTGTATGCACAATATCTCTATCTGACTCTTCAGCTTTTAAGTCAGGTTTCTTTAAATTTCTAATAACTAGTTTATCGTTTTTAAGTCTGAGTCTTACTTTAGAGTCATATCTAGTTTTAAACTCTCTTTTAGTAGACTCAATAACATCTCTAACTTCATCTGAAAAGTATTCTTTTTTATAAATTTGCATATTATCACCTCACTATCTAAATTATCTCTGTTCTAGACATATCTAACATTTCAGAAGATATATAAATATCTTCATAATATACTTCTTTTAATTTATTACCATTATCATCTTTACTAAAAGCTCTTAAATAATAAACTCCTTGAGATAAGAAGTATTCATAAGTTCCATCTCTATTATCTTTCTTAGGTTTAACTACTTGTTGATTTTCATTAGTTATTTCAATAATATAATCTCCAGAACTTGATATTACTGTAAATCTAAAGTTTTCATCATAATATCTTATTTTCTCTATTCCTAAAATTGTATTTGCCATATTGTGTAATTTATCTATCATAACTAATCACCACTTTCACCTAAAATCATATCAGCTAAATTAATTTCATCAGTTAAATCATTAGAGTTTATTTGTTTAAAATTATCTGTTTCAAATATTATATTTTTACTTTTTAAATGTATTTTTCCATCAGATACTGTAATACTATCTCCAGCAGAGTTAGTAATTACAATTTGACTTCTTTGATTTTTTCCTACATTATTACCTCTTCTTTTTAATGTTTCTAATGATAAGTTTTCCATTATGATACTTTGACCAGATTGGTCTGTAATATTTATACATTCATGTCCATCTCTATCATCTATATAAATAACAGCTCCTTTAAGTGATTTATATAGAATTCTTTCAGTACCATTAACAACTTCTAAAGGTAAATCATCAGTTACTACAGGAGCTATTCTATTACCATAGACTTTAGCTGAAGCGACTCCTTTTTGTACACCATCTTCATCATCTTTTCTAGATGTCCAAATTCCTCCAAAATAAATTGGAGATGTTGGTATTCCTGACTCAAATGTCACAAAGACTGTATCTCCAATATTAGGAGGTAAAAATGTTCCACTATCATTTCCAGCTGGAGATATAGCGCAATTAGCCCAAGGAATAGAACTAGTTGGAATAAATGTTTCATTATCACCATCACTAGTTCCATATATTTGAGGAATTCTTACTTTAACTCTTCCTTTAATTTCTGGGTCTAAGTTATCTACAACTATTCCTCTATAAAATTGAGTATAATCAACTTTTAAACTATTTAAAAAATCATTTAACTCTTCATCAACTATTATGTCATTATTATTTGTATTTAAATTAACTCCAAACATTTCTATACCTCCTTAAAAAACAATATTTCTACTTGTCGAAGCTTTTACATTATTTACTAATAAGCCATCTTTAGGATTTATATAAGTATATTCTTTTTTAATAGTATATTTTAAATCTGCAACAGCTTTATTTTCTGTATCTTCAACATAAGCTGTATTACCCATATTACCGATATTCTTAATCATATTTAAATCAGAAGTAAATACTCCATCTGAAATAGTATCTTTAATTGATAGTATAAAATAAGTTCCTGACATGTGATGATGTGTTGGTATTCCAGTATTATTTTTAGGTAATAATACAATTTCAATATAACTTTGAGGAGTTAACTTATTAAAACCTGAAATTGTTGCACTTGCTCTATAAGCTAATTCAGATGCATCTTCAAATGTTTTAATTATCTTAGACTCAGCTATACTTTTATTTGAAGAAACTTTTGATGCTGGAGATATACTAACTACACCCCACTTAATATTATATCTACCTTCACTTGATTTACTTTTAGCACTAACAGTTATTTTAGTTTCTTTACCATTAGCATCAGTTAAGTTTACTGAAGATATATCTGCTTGACTATTCTTATCAACATAAGTTCCTTGAGTTATCATTGAAGTCATTATATCTAATGAAGGAGAAAATGATATCATTCTACCTTTATTAGTTCCATCATCTTCAAATTGTCCATAATAAGTATATTTAGGAGCATTTGTTACTTGAGCACTAGCATCTAATCTTGACATAGTAACAGTTCCTTTATTATTTCCACTACCTTCTTCAAAGCTTAAATAGAAGTTTGTATAGCTTTTATTATCTTTTTTCTGTACACATTTTGATAACAAATTATTGTATATAAATTCCATATAAGACTCTTTTACTTGTGTAAGCTCATCTTCAGACCATACAGTATCATAGTTGCAGTTAAACTTACTATAACCCATACCAGAAAAACTACCTTGTTTTTCAAACCACTTCTTAATATAATACCATTCAGCTTCACTTAAGTCATCATCATAAAAAGAAGTTCCTTTATAATCAGTATACTCTTTTTCAAGAATATCACTATATTTACCTCCACAACAAATTAATTTTATTAGTTTATGAGGTTTTACTGGTATTACATAACTTCCTTCTGATTTACTTATATTATCATCTTCATCATCTTGAGAAACTTCACCAGTCATTTTATTACTTTCATTTTTTGCATAATTAGTGTCTCTTTTATATTTTTGTATATAATAGTTTCCTTCTTGGTCAATACTAATTAAATCTTTAGAAAAGATAGCATCTATTATTTCTTTATAGTCTGATAGTGAATTCCAGTTATCAGTAAAAACTGATTTCCAACCTACTCCAGATTTTTTAAAGAAATTTAAAAATCCTTGAAAGAACTGGTCTAGTCCTGAGTCTACACTATAATTTGCATCTAAGATATTTGCATTTGCATCTCCTAAAACTTGACTCATATTAAACTTAGGAACTACATTCCAAGAGAATGAGTATTTTTGATATTTATCTTTTATTCCAGAACCAACGAGACCTTTTATTGTTAACATGTTTCTATTGTTAATAAATGAACTACTAATCTTATAAGCAAAACCAGCTAATGTCTTATATATATCAAGAGTATCATCAATATAACTTATTTGAATAAAGTTTTCTCCAGAAAGTAATGCTCCTTCTATTTCATAAGCATCATCATCTAAAACACTTAATTCAAAGTTATCATTAACATCATTAGCAGTTCTCTCTACTACTAATTTACTAAAATTAGAATGAGTTACTACATACTCAGAATTTCCAATAGTTACACAAATATTTGCAGTTTTTGGAGCAGCCATATCTTACACCACCTTTATATGAATTTGTCTAATCTTACTAGAGTCAACTTCATATTTATTTCCATCATATACAGGAACATATACTACAAAGTAAGTAACTATAGCTCCTTTATATAAAAGATAATTAGTATCTGTTGGTTGTGAATATAAATTTACTTTTTTAGAATTACATGCACAAGTTGATGTTCCAGTATTACTTATCTTTATATCACCTATAGAAACTGAAGTAGCTAAATCACTTCCATAAAAAGCTTTTATAGTATACTTATTTGTATTACTAATTGCATATCCAGACTCTTTCCATAAACCACTACTAATAGCAGCTTCAATACTACCTGAGTTATTTGATATATTAACATTAGTACTTCCTATAAGAGTAAAATAACATTTATCATCTCTTGATGTAGTTATTGAATTTATATTAGCTGAACTTGAACCTGAGTAAGATTGACCAGATGTTCTTGTATTTCTTAATACTTTAACTTTACTATTAGCTATCCATTTAGCATCTATATTTCTTACATCATTAATTATTTCCATAAAAGATAAACTAATAATTGCAGACATACTACCATCATTAGCATATCTATCAGTTTTATATTCTATTCCACAGTTAGAACAAACTCCATCTAATTCTATATTAGAAGTTAATAGTCTACAATGAGGACTTTCAACTCTACCTCCAGAAAGAGAATACTTAGGATATACTAAAGCTCTAAAAGCATTTAAGTAATCTTCAAAATCAGTAAAGTCAGAATTAGGAGGTAAATAATCTAAAGGTAACTCAATAGAGAATGACACTTGTCTAGCTCCAGTCGCAGTATACGTTACTTGAGGAGCACTAGCACCAGGAATAGTTTGTTGATGGAATGAAGCTTGTACTGTATCTGACAAACTACTAGGACTAAATACAAATGGAATAATATGTCCTTTTATTCCAGCATCAATAGCATAATTAGTTATAGAACCTGAGAAATTTGATTGAAAACTTTTAGGATTTCCTTTTACTAAACCTTTCATATTTTACCTCCTTAATATCTTAAAATACTTGAGCTTTTTCCAGAAGTAAGTATTCTTAATACTTCTTCTTGAGTATCTTGTCTTGTTGATAATTCTTCTAATTTTGCATTAAGACCTGCAAAACCTGTTGTAACTGCTTCTACAACATCATCATTTCCAGCACCAATACCTTTAGATTGATTTGAAAGAGTATCTGCAGAAATAACTGTTTGTAATAGTTTTTCTCCTTCTTTCGACTCTTCTTGTTGAGCTAATAGAGCTGCTTGATTAATATACTTATCACCATTAGCTTCAAATAAACCAGATGTTGCATAAGGTAATGGATTTTTCCAGCTTCCAGAAATCTTAGTACCAAAGTGTAAGTGAGCTCCAGTAGAATAACCAGTATTTCCTGATAAACCTATCATTTCACCAGCATTAACTCTCTGTCCTTTTTGAACACCAACATGACTTAAATGCCAGAATTGATATAAAATTCCATTATCACCTAGCAAATAAATACCAGAACCTGCACCTTTAGGTCCTTTAGGAAATGTGTTTCTATTATCAACTTGAGTACTAGATACTACTCCACTAACTGGAGCACCTATAGGAGTTCCAGTTCTTATACCAAAGTCAACACCATTATGATGACTCTTATCTCCATTACTTAAAGTTCTAGGTCCAAATGGAGAAGTTATATGCCAAGGAAAACCACCAGCAGCTCCCATTCCATTAGTAGAACCTGTAGGAATATGAATATCTGGAGCAGCTCCTTCACCAGTATCTTTTCTTCTTCCAAATATATCATCTATACCATTAGCAATACGTTCTCCACCAATTCCACCAGTAATTCCACCAGCTACTAAACCAATTAAACCACCAATTACCCAACCAGCAACATTACCAATTCCTGGAAAGATAGAACCTATAGCAGCTCCAGCAAGAGCATATTTACCAGCATTCTTAAGAGTTCTTGATAAACCATTTTCATCAGTTCCACCAATGAAACCTCCAATTGCAGCTGCAGTTTTACCTGTACCCCATTTATCAGCATTACTAGCTCCATTGCTTGCATCATTAACAAACATAGCTAAACTAGCAACTCCAGCAGCTATCGCTACTAATGGACTTAAACTAGTTCCAAGAACAGCTTGAATTCCTTTTGGATTTGTTCCATCTAAGCTTGGAGCCATCTTATTAGTATTAAATGCAATAGTTTTTAAGAAAGCTCCGATAATCTTCATTGTAGCAGGTAGTTTAGTTAGTAACTCAACTGTTGCTAAAGCATAATAAACATTTTGAAGAGTTAATACTTGACTAAATGGTAGTAAAGATAATATATTACTTCCAGCATTAATTATTTTATCTGACCAATCTTGATTAAACTCTCTTATTGTTTCTGCTATATCTTTAGAAGCACTATTTATATCAGACATAGATTTATTTACATTCTCCATAGAACCTGTAGCATTCGCAAGAGCCATTACATTATTATCAGCTCCTAAAGCATTTGCAGCATAAATATTACTTCCAGCTACTCTAGTTGCATTACTACCTCTGACTGATTGTATTATAAGTTTAACAGCTTCATCCATCTGACCACTTTGTGCATATTGAACTATTTGATTATAATTTCCAGATATAAAACCATTTGTCAAATATCTATTTCCTGATGGATTATTCATAATCTCAGTTAATATATTCATAGCAGCATCTGAAGCTGATTTACCATATTCTTTAGTAACTGCTGCTTGTATTTTAAATAATTGCTGCATTACACGTCCATCTCCTCCTAAGAAAACAGACATATCAGTTAAACTAGCAGCTTGGTTAGCCATCTGATTTAATTGGTCTTTACTAACACCTAGCTGAGCATTCATAATCTGAACCATAGTCTCATTAGTTTGAGTTAACAAGTTCATATTATTAGTATCTCTAGCAACTTTTAAAATCTTAGCTTGAGTTTCTGTAGTTAAACCTAAATACTTAGTTCCTTGAATTACTGCAAGATACTGTTGTTCAGCCATCTCTTGACTAGTAATATTTAAATCACCTAACTTATTTAAATAATCAGCTGTATCTTTCCATCCAAAATTAAAGAAATTATCTGACTTAGCTAATTGTTTAGTTAAGTCTAACTTAAATCTATTAAATTCAGAATTAGATAAACCTAGTTGAGCACTTGTATTTCTATATACATTATACATACTGGCTGAATTACCTTTATCAAATAAACCTGATGAAATATCTCCTACTCCTTTAATAACTGATAGTTTTCCAATTTCATCTTTAAGATTATGAATTCCTTCAGTAAAAGCAGTTAATTGACTTTTAGAAGCTTCTTTATTAGTTTCAATCATTTCATTAGCTTGTTTTAATAAAGAATTATATTCTTTTTGTCTCTCTATAGACTCATCATCTAATTTTTTAATAGCCGCTTTCTTTTCAGCTTGGTCTTCAATATTCTTAACTTCTCTTAGTCCAGCAGCATATTGAACATCAGATAATTGTTCAGTTGTTTTAAAAATCTCTTGTAAGTTTTTTAAATACTTCTCATAATCATTATCTTTTCTAAGTTGAAATTCTTCTTGTTCTTTTAGTAATAAATTAGCATCTCTTAATTTCTTTCGCTCACTCTCATGAAGGTCATTTATTTTTTCAAGAGCTTCAATTTGTTCACGAAGCATTTTTATATATTCTTCTCCGCCACCATTTTGAATATTCCTGATATCTTCTCTTCTTTGAGCTCTTGCAGATGATATACTACTTAAAGAACCAGGTTTATAACTTTCAGAGTTTTCAACACTAAAAGAGGTATTTCTATCTATAGCCATAATTAATTCACCTCCTATAATTTAAATTAGTTGTCCAGAGTCATTTGGAGATACTTCTGGACATCGTTTTAATATAAATTAATAATTTATATTATCTTTTATTTTTATTTACCAGATATAGCTTCTTTATTTTTCTTATTCTTCATCTCAATAAAGTTAGAATAAGAAGTAATTAAATCTTCTCTTTCGTAATACGGTATGGAGTCTGTATACGAAAAAGAAACTCCTTGCTCTTGTAAGAAAATTTGTGAGTCTATAACGTTATAATAACGATTTATATTTGCTTCTATAAATTCTTTCAAGTCAGAAGTTTCTATTAATTCTATATTAGAAAGAACGAAAGAACTCAGGCACTGCCATGCCTTGTACCTCTACTTCCTCTCCACAATTCTTACATACTCTTGTATTTGTTGTATCTAGACCAATATGAATATTTGATAAAGCTCTTTTTATTTCATTAAAGTCTTTCAAATTTAAATTGTCTAGATAATCAATAACTTCTCTAATTTCTTTTTCTTCACCATTAATTGTTTCTACTAACTTAGCAAATCGATAAGTATATTCATAACCTTCTGGGTCTTGTAACTTATTCTCTTTAGTAAGTCTTTTAATAGTTCTACTAATTTCATCCATATCTCCATTAGAGATTAATTTAATTTTAATAGTATCTCCACAAATAGGTAAAGTAAATTTTGAATATTTTTCTAGTTCATCAAAATCAAGTAAGTATGTAGTCATTTCAGTTATATCTATCTCTATATCTTGCTTATGATTGCAGTAAGGACACTGCATTGCTTGTTTATATGTAGGACCGAATGTCATTTCTCTTATCATATATAATAGATAAGTAATATCTGATGAATGTAACTCATCTAAGTTACAATCTGCAGGTTCTACAATGCATGACTTAACTATCTTATTTAAAAATGAATTATCTCTAGCAGTATAAATCATTTTCTCCTCTTTGGTAGTCATTGGTCTAACTGTTACTTTCTTAGGTCCTCCAAATAAACCTTGAGAAGGTAACTCAAAATCTTTTGTAAGTGTTTCCATAAATCTTCCTCCTTAATAAATCTTTAAATTATATTACTTACATATTTAATATATAAAAAAAGAACTAATAACTTAGTTCTTTATTATTAACTATCGAGTAGCTTCTGGAGCAAAATCATCAATATCATGTCTATATGCTTTATCATAAGTAATAGTAGCAGTAATTTGTTTTTCTCCAGCTTCATTATAAGTTAAGTCTCCATATTCAACTGAAGATGGCCAGCATCCAATAACGTCCCATTCACGAACAATATCTCCTGAAGGAGAAAACTCACGAACTTTAGCATTGCATTTAAAATCTTCAGCATATCCAACTTTACCAGTTTTAGGATTATAAACTCTTAATCTCCATGTCATAAATTGTTTTTCAGTATCATAATTGATAGCATCTTTAATGACTAACTGTGAAGTTTCAAAATTAGTCTTACCAGGAAGATTTACAGAGTCATTCCAGAAATTAGCTTTAAAAGTATCAGTACTTTCTTTAGGTAAAGCAAAGCTTGTAACTAAGAATGATAAACCATTATTAATCATGCTAGAGTCAAAAGTTATTTCAAAGTGATTTTGTCTTTGAATTTGAAACTCTCTTTGGTTGAAACGAGTAGCAGTTATATTAGTAGGTAATGCCATACTTAATCATCCTCCTTTAAATTAGACCTCTGAGGTCAATACAAAGTCTATATCAATAAACTCAGCGACCTCAGTAGGTTTAACACTAATTTGTCCAATTAAATAATTTTCAGCAATTGTAGCTTCAGTATTATTTTCTTCATCCATCTTATATCTATAATCAATTATACCTTGATTTGTTTTAATATCTTCAAGTAAAGAACTAACTCTTAAGCCCCAATTTGTAAATGTATTTTCATTTATAGGTTCAAATAAGAACTCAGTTGAAATATTATAAACTTCTCTATAAACATATTTAACTAATCTTGCAATATTAATTCTGTCCATATATACCTTATCAGTAGCTGTTGTTTTTTGACCCCAAACTACATAACCTGTATTAGGAACATATTTAATAACATTAATAGGAATTAGGTTGTCATATAAATCTGACATTTCTTCTTCAGTTAAATTTCCAGGAACATTTAGTTCTGTAACTAAAGATAAAGTTCCACGATTAACTCCAGCAGGACTTAACCATTTATTAATATTATCATTTCTTGCATAAGCTGTTAGTACAGCAACAGATGCAGGAATAACAGTATCAAAATTAGCATATTTTACGTTAGGCCAGTAAACAGCTAAACTTTCAGATTTAGGATATGTAACAACTTCAGTAATTGCTGTAGAAAATTCAGAAGCACTTGGTGAAGCTAAATACATAAATCCAAACTCTTCAGCAGCTTTAACTCCTGCTGTAATAACTTCAGTACTAGTAAACTCTGGAGCAACTAATACATCAATTTGAATATCTGAAGCAGCATACTCATTAATAGCAGCAATAACATCATTATTTTGAATTCCAGTTAAACCACTATCACCTTCAGAAACAGCACATACTTTTTCAGCTCCAATAACTGGTTTAGCATCTGTTTCAACTTTATTTACATATAAGTTAGTAGCTTTAAATCCTAAACTCATAGCATTAATACTATTTACTATAACATCTAATGCTTCAGAAATAGTAACTGCAGTAGCCGTTGATAAATCAATTGTTTGTTTAACTGATGTAACTGTACTTGAGTTAATTACTGTTGTTACAAATAACTTCTTAGTCTCCTCATCATAAACTAATTTTAATTCAGTACCGTTGAATGAAGCTGTTTTATAAGTTGTTTTAAAACTTAGTAAATCGATGTCATTATTTTCAGCATCTTTAACAGTAAGTTTTGCAGTACCATAAGCAGCACTTGAGCTAGCAACACGAGTAACATAAATAAAACTGTAAGTTCTTAAGTATGATTGAATTGCGTAAGCTGCTGGAGTATCTGCTGTTCCTTTACCAAATTTAGCTATAAATTCAGACTCAGAACGAATAATTTGTCTTGTACCAATATCACCTGACATCGTTTTCATAATTATTACTGGTACAAAGTCTACACTAGTAGTGTAATATCTAGTAGTGTCCTCTGATACACTTAATTTTACTCTTGGTATCATTCTTTTACCTCCTTAACTTTCTTATTGTTTTCACTTGATATTAGATAATCTATATCAATTTTTGGTTTGTGAACTGTGAAGTAGTTCTCAGTTCTAAAAATTGCTGTAGATAGTAGTATATTAGTCGTATATCTATATATTTTGCCATTACTTTCATAATTAACCAAATCAGTATTATCTTGTATATTATTTCCTACAGTAAAGGTAAACGTTAATGGTTGACCATAAAAGGTTACAGACAATTCTTGATTTTCATAAAACCAGAACATAAGTTCACGTGTTACTTCCTCAGCAGTTTGTCTGTCTACTGCCCAAACATCAACTTGATATTCTATATTTATATATAGTGATTTTACATTTTTAGCTACTTTATCATCAGATTTTAAGTAGTTTCCATACTCATCGAAGACTGGAGCTTGAGTAAGCATAGGACTTCCTATATGATAACTAGGAAAACTATTTTTACTATTTTCAAACTCAATTGTAGGAGTAGGATATAAAGATATAAATGGAAATTGCATTTTTCCTTTAACTTGTTTTATAGCATTATCATAAGCAGCATCAACATCTTCTAAAACAACTTGTCCAGAAAATGCTGATTTAATTAATCTTCTAACAGCTTCATGATAAATACTAAAGTTAGATGACATATTCATAACCTTTAACCTCCTTTAAAATCTTTCTAGTAGAATAAGTAATAATATGATATGACTTATTATTTTGAGTACCGTATTCTAAAGCTCTTAATATTTGACCATTAAGACCAGTTGTAGGACAAAAAATTGAAGTTCCAACAAGTGATATAGACTCAATTGCTTCCATAATCTGGTCTTCATCAAATAAAGATAAAATTCCTTTGAGTAAATGTTTATAAGCTTTATAAGTTTGTTTTATCTCATGTTTTATTAATCTTAGATAAACTAGCCTGTTATAAACCATACTAAGACTTGTTATTATCATCTTTACTCCAATAATCATCTTTAGTTCTATACTCATCTGTATATGTAATATCTCTTTTAAACCATTTATTTTCATTAATAGGGTCTTCAGAAGAATTTAGTTCAGAATAAGGTATAGCACGTTCTCTATGTGGTACTAAATTACAAATAAACATATTCATTTCAAAATCTACTTTAGCAGCTAAAATATCAAATTTGTTTGCAACGTATTTCATTTCATGAGGAGTCTGTCTTGCAGAAACCTCTAGGATGGCTCCTTCAGAAGGATAAATATCATTTCCTTCACTATCTTGAAAAGTTAAATAACACAAAATTGGTTTAGATTGCTTATCTTCTGGGTTCCATCCTATCTTTTGAAGATGTTTTTGTCTAGGATTTTCTATTAAATAGTAGCTTACTTCAACTGGCTTTTTATGAGTATAATATGAGTCAGTACCAATATTCTTAGTTAACTCGTCATCAACTTGGTATAGAAAACCAGTTCTACCTATTTGATTAGCTCCTTCAACAAAGTTTCTTCTATAATATTCTATTTCTCTTTCAGAAGGGTATAAACTACCTCTTGTCTTCCTTCTAGGTTTAGACATAAGATTAGCACCTCCTTATTCATTATGAGTTTTTCTATATTTCTCTATAACATCATATATTCCAGAGTCTTTAGCTTCTTGAGCAGACATTATACGACCATAAGTTCCATCTTCTTTTTGATAAATACTATCAGAATAATGACTATAGTTTTCTAAAATATCTGCAGCATTTTCATAAGCTTTTTTAAGAGCTTCGTAACCATATTCATCAGCTTCCATAGCAAGATGGATTAAGTTATCAATTTCTTCAGCTATTTCTCTATTAAGAGCTTCAAATTTACTTTCATCAGCAGACTCAGTAAGAATTGGTTTATTAACAAAGTTTAAAACTGCTTCACGAACTCCTTTAGATTTTAAGAAATCTCTAAGAGCTTTTCTTCTTTCTCTAAGATTATCGAGTTTTTTATCATGATACTTTTTATTACTTTGATTATCTTTTTTAAGTTCCTCAATTTCTTTATCTAGTTCTTTTTGCATCTTAGCTATTTTCTTTTCAAGTTCTTTGTCAGTCATATAACTATCATAAGATAAACTATCCTTAGCATTTTCGATATCATTATTTAATTCATGATATGTATCTAAAGTTTTATTAGTTTCAGGACGACCATTTCTTCCAAAATATTCAGAGTTATATTCACCATATTCTTGGTCAAAATCATATTTACTACCATGACCATATTGATTTGAATTTGTATCTTTATAAGGTTTTCCTAAATCAGGTTTAGTTAAATAATTTAGATAATCAATTGTTGCATCTGCTGTATTTTTACTATTATATCTACTTCTATAATAAACATCAGTTTCATGTCCAGCTCTTCTATCTAGTTTAGTTTCTCTATTCTCTTCTCTAGCATCAGGTAATTCTTCTTTATATTCTTTTCTATAACGTTTGATTGAGTCTTTCAAACTTTGTATAGAGTCTTCTTTACGAGCTTGAGCTTTCTTTAAAGAAGTTGTATTAAAATATTTTAAAAGACCTTTATCATCTAAACTTCTTAATGTCTTTAATTCATCTCTACACTCTTGTTCAGCTTTTTGAGCTCTTTCAACAGCTCGAGTACTCCAACCATCATTTTCTTTATGTGTATCATTATGTCCAGGTTTTGTAGGTCCATATACTTCTTTTGAACTTGCACTTAGTACTTTTCCATTAGAACCTGTAAGAGTAACTCCTTGAGGATTAGAATAATCTATTGTAATACCTTTAGATTTAAGTACATCTTCATATTTTTTAGCTAAACCTTTACTTCTTAGAACTTGTCCAATAATATTATTTATTTCTTTATTTTCTTGATTTATTTTTTCTGTTAATACTCTTTCAGCCTCATTGAATTCGTCTTCAGTCATGATAAACTTAGAACCATCAGAGATTGACTCAAATATTAACTTTTCTTCGTCTCTTTTAGAGAAACGATAAATACTTTCGTTAATAGTAAACTTTTTACCTTTAACAAACTTGTCTCCTCTATAAGTTAACATAAACTACCTCCTTCTTAAATTACAAAAATTGTACCAGTTAATTTACTTTCTAAGTCTTGTTTAGCACTTTGTGCTTCAGAGATTAGTCGTTCACCATCTAACTGGTAAGGTGAACCATCAACTTGAAACTTACTACGAATTCTTCCTACAGCTTCTTTTGCTAATGCTAAAGCATAATCTTTTACCCAAGCATAATACTCAGACTCTGGGTCAATATCTGATAAATCTTCAGGTCTAACTAAAGCTTCAATAACTACTGAACTGCTATAATCATCTAAATATAAATTAGGCTTTATATATTTAAAATTCATGTCTTTAGTATAATTTAACTCATTATATAGCATTTTATAACAGGTATATAGTTGTAATCTATCCATCAGTCTAGATGAATAAATCATAATACCATTTCCACCAAATACATATTCTTGTAAAGAATAAATATTAGAGTTAGTTGTATTATAAACTTTCAAAATCTCCTTTATTGCTGGAGCGTGGTCAGATAAATCTATTACTTTACCTGTTCCTAAAATATATCTTCGTCCATCATAAAATGGAGCTATTTTATCTAAAGTTTGTTTTATTATTGTATTTAATGCTTCATCAGTTAACTCTACTTCAACATAGTCATCACCAAGCATTGTAGTTACATAGCTTTTTAACTCTTCATTAGGCATTAACTATCACCTACCTTATTTCTTAGAGCTCTTTTTAGTACTCTTCTTTTTAGTTGTTTTAGAACTTTCTTTTTTAGGTTCATCTAATTCAATAGGTCCATTAGAACCAGAACTTAATATTGATTTAACTTCATTATTACTAATAGCTTCTGTACCACGTCTATCAATAACATATCGTTTATCATTAAGTAATGAAGCTTCTCTATTATAATCATCTAAATCTAAAATTTTATAAGCTCCATTAGGTTTAGCTCCTATTGCAATTTCAATTAACATTCTTCTTAGTTGTCTTAAGTTATCTATAGTATCTACATCAGCATTATATAAAAATACTGGTTTATCTTTAGTTATACTAACTTCTCCTACTTTCTTAACTGTGAACTTAAATTCACCTTCACCTTTGTAGTTAATTAAAACATTATACTTACTATCCATTGAATATTCCTCCTTAATTTAATATATATTTTACAGTACAGAGTTAAAATACTAACTCTAAAATAATATATAAAAAAAGAACTCATTAAGAGCTCTTTAATTTTCATTTAAGTTTAGTAACTAAATTATTCAGTTACATGAGTAATTAAACCATTTACATAGAAATCAGCACTTAGTAACTTTTTAGCATAAGAAGTTGCATAACCTTGAGTACCTAAGAAGTTCTCACCCATAATGAATTGAGTTGATGTAATAGCCATATAAGGAGCATATACATAACCTCCATCCCAAGGAGTGTCGCCATTGTAACCAACAACGAAATCATCTGCACCAAAGTAAGGGTTCTTAACTACTAAGAATTTACCGTTTAAAGTACCAGCAACATGTGGTCCAGCTTCATTTAAGCTTGCAGCAGCTTTGAATTTTGAATGTGTTTCAAGGATATTAGCAGCATTTTCTCCAACAATTACGAAGTTACCTGTAATTCTACGAGTTTTTGCGTAGATTTTATTAGCAGCTTCAACAATTGTTTGATAGAAAGCTTCATAGTGGTCAGCACGTGAAATACCAAATGGAACAGGTTGATTGAAAGATACAGTCATTGTAGTTCCAGAGTTAGCTAAATCAGATAAGATTTCTCCATCGATTTCTGAACGAATTTCGTCAGTAGCTGCTCCAGCAATGATTGATTGTAAATCAACATTTTGAGTCATTTGTAAATCATAAGCTGCATCCAATGAGAAAGCAGTTGCTAATTTACGTGGTCTAGCAGTAACTGTGATATCAGTTACGATTGTTTTGATACGAGGAACTCTAATTGGAGCTGCATACATATCATGTTCATAATCTGCTTCTAAATCACTACCAGTTAAACCAGAAATTACACCAGTTTCATAATCAATTGTAGCACTACCAATATGTCCTGCTCCGTCATCAGTATCAGTACCGATTTTAACAGAACCAGGAACTACTGGAGTCCAAGCTAATTTAGCTTTTCCATCTTCAACTACTAAAGCTTCAGCTTCAACAGTTTCAGAAGTATATTTGAAAGCTGAGTCTAGTTTTTCATTTTCAACATAAACTCTTTCAAATGAACTGATTACGTCACCTTTTTCAATTTTTCCTTTGTTATCATCAAACACATTCTTTAAGTAGAATACTACTCCTGCTTTTTGCTTAAGAGGTTGAACGTTAACTAAGTCTTCAGCAACTAATGTAGGCATAACTGCAGAAATAAGATTTAAATAATCATTTTTCTTAGCAATATCACCAACTTGAGTACCTTGAGCTTCAGTTAATTTAGCACGTACATCAAAAGCGTGAGATACGTTTTCAAGCATAACAGCTAAATTAGATTTTTTGAAATCATCAAGTTCTCTACCATAGTTAGCATTTTCTTTAAGAGCTTTGTTAACAGCACTTATCATACGGCTATGTTTTCTAAGTAAATGTTCATTCTCTGTTAAATATTCTCTAACTTGCATGAACTTTTCCTCCTTCGTCAAATTTGTATTACATTTTTTATTTAATAACTCATAAATAATTGTAACCCAATAGACAATATTTCTATGTTTTATTAAATAGTCTAATACTCGAAAAGTTTATTTTTTAACTTTTCATTATTTATATATAAACAATTTGCATTTTTCTTGGAAATACTTGGAAATTAAAAAGAACCAGAAATTGGTATTATCTAGTTCTTTTTCTTTCTTCCAGATTTAACTGTACCGATTACACCATCTATATTATTATCTTTTTTATATTTCTCAGCTTCTTCTTTAGTTTCAAAGTACTTTGCTTCATCTTTTTTATTTACCCATTCAGTTTTATTTTTATAATATAAAGGAGACGTATTTGTTCTAGTTTTATAAATCAAATAATACTCTTTATTAGCTTCATTTCTTCCTTTATTACTAGCTTCATTTAATTTAATACTTTCATTAATTAAAGATTTTATAGTTTTATTCATTATACTTTCTTTAATTTTTGATTGGTCTACCATTTTATTAAGACTTACTTTAGCTTTGTCACTTAATAGTTCATAACATTGATTTAATGTCATATTACCTTTTTCTATCTGGTCTTTATACCAAGTTAATACAGTTTTAAATACTTTCTGGTCAGACATTGCTGCTTCAGTCATAGGTCTTGTTTCTGTTGTTTTATTTTCTTCAGGTATTTCATTATCTAAAATATATTGATAAACTTCTCTTGCACTAGCTTCATCACCATAAAAGTCCTCTTCTTCATACTCAGGTTGAACATTAGCTTCATTATATCTAAATACAGTTTCATGTACAATGTCTTCTATATCAGATAATGATTTCTTTCTCCAATCAACACCTAATTGGTCTGATAAAGCATCATGACACATATCAAGTGCAGCCATATTGCAGTAACTCATAGTATGTCTTTTCTTTTCAACTGGTCTCTCTCCTGAATAATCTGTATATGTTTCAAAGTCACTTTCAGTAATTTTCATATCTCTTTTTCTAGCTTTTTCCATAATATTTCTAATATCTGCTTCAGTATAATCATCTTCATAGATTGTATCTAAAGCTTCTCTTTTATTATGTAAACCATGATATTTTTGTACTTCATCACATATTTCAGATAAATCATAACCGGCTATTTCTACTTCTCCTGGAGTAGGTAAAGCATTTTTATGATAATAATTTTTTAAAGCTCTTTTTACATTGTCTGAATTTCCCATTTTGTATTTTTTAAATGAGTCTAAATCAAATGATTTACCATTTAATATTGCATCATCTAATTCATCTTCAGACATCATAGCATCTTCTTTTAAACTAGTTTTATAACCTTCAAGAATATTTTTTACTTTATCATCACTATTATTATCTATTTCAGGTTGAACACTTTCAACTATCATATTTAGTCTTGCAGCTTCACATGAAGGTCTAGCAACAAAGTCAAATGTAACAAATTGATAGTCTGGGTCTACTATATTATTAGGTCCAACTGAACCAGCACCACGAGAGCTAATACCAATATCAGTTCCATAATCTATTAACTCAGAAACTATTTTACCTGATGGAGTTGGTAGTATATCTATAGTACCCATTACACTATCACCTTCAATCCACATGTCGTTGATAACATGTGATACATTTTGAAGTGATATTTCTAGTCTTTCTTCTGGATGGTCAAGCTCTCCAACAAGACCATGACTTTCTATCATTTCCTTTACATAATCAGAATTAAGCACATTTTCCCATAATTCTTTTGGATATATTCTACCATTTCTATTAGTTTTAAAATCAGATAGAACTCCTTGAATTCTTTTAAGAACATTAGCTGGCTTGTGCTCTAAAACTTTAAACTTAGACTTAGTAGACTCTGTTAATATATTTTTAGCCATATCAATCTACCTCCTTACTTAGTTAATATTTTTTCAATTTGTGTAAGTTCTTCTTTAGTTATGTCTAACCACTTAGTTTCTCCAGTAGTTCCAGTTATTTTTAATCTATAAATATCATCATTCAAATCAAGTTTATTAAACTCATATCTACGATATTCCATAACAGATGGGTTTTCTACAGACTCTTTAAAATTTTTAGAATGAAGTTGTTTAAGCTCTCTATTAGTTTTATCTAGTTTCTTCTTTGCTTCATCATAACCAGCAAGTTCATCTTCAAGTTCTTCTCTATCTTTATTTAATTTAACATACTTACGAGGTCTTCTATTTAATGATTTTTCCTCTGGAGTTAATGCTTCATCAGGTAAATTATAACCTGTTTTACCTTTATTATCATTCCATTTTTTAGCTTTATTAGCATTATCAGTTTCTTCTTGATAATCATTTGCAGGTTTATGTAAATAATTATAATAGTCGAATGACTTAGCTCTATCTCCAGTAAAATCTATACGGTCCATATTATTATAATTTTTACTATGGCGATTTTTAAACTCTAGTTCTTTTTTATAATGTTTTTCACTACTTCCACCAGTATGCCAAATATTATTTCCATCTGGGTCAACACTCAATTGCTTACCGTTAGGACCATTAAGATAAATAGTACTTCCATACATTAAATCATCTTCATCACCATATTTATCATATTCATAATTTAAATCACTAGCACTAATTCCCATCTTTTTTAGAGCTTCTCTATTTTTTCGTAAGCTCTTAGGACCTTTTAAAGCTTGTCTAATTATTTTATTTTTCTCTTCATTTTCTGGATTAAAAGCTTCATTTACTAAGTTATTTATAATATTATTATCTACTCTATTAGTTTCAATTAGTCTCATTATTCACCATCTCCTTCATCTTCAAAAGATTGAATTGTTTTTACATTAACTCTTTTAGCTTTATAGTACTCTAAGTTCTCAATTAACTCTTCTTCTCCAAAACATTTAAGTAACATAAAACCAGTATATTCTATTTTACCATTTTCAGCTTTAACACATCTAAATTCGAATACTTCTCCTTCTTCAAATGCTTTAGTTGCTCTAGCAAAACGTTCATCTTGTTTCTTATCGAACTCTTCGTCTTCTCCTCTATTCCAACCGTCATTATAACCATTGTCATAGTCTTCAGGTCTTTCATTATCATAAGAAACTTCTATTTTATATATGTTTGAACCTTCTTCTGAAGAGTAATCAACTTCATTTAATTTAACATATACATCTTTACCTTGAATAACATCCCAATATATATCTTCATAAATACTATTAGACTCACTCAAGTATTTCATTATTTTCTGACTTTCATTAAGTTTCATATTTTTCCTCCTATTATTTAATTGGATTAAGCGCTTTTGCTGTTTGTCTTTGTTTATTAGCAACTTCTTTTTTATGCTCTTCAGAAATTTTAAAAGCCTCATCTATAAACTTTCTACGTATCTCTTCACATTTATCTACACAAGCACTGATAATTTGATGCTTTACTGATAATAGTTTTAAAGACATGTCTTTTAGTTTATCTACCGTTTCAGTATCTTTTTCTTCCTCAGCATCTCTAATTACTTCTGGTAATGAAGTAATATCATTTGAACCAAGTACTAGGTCATAATCAGCCTGACCATCAGGAAGTAACATTACTGAAATTCTATGGTCAAAACCTAACATTCCAGATTTATCATAAGTTATGAACATTGGTCCATAAACTTTAATCTCTAAATTATCAACTTCACCAGTATATAAAATTTCACCAACATCAGGATAAGCAAAACCTAGGTCATCATCAACAAGATAGTCTTGAACTAACGGACTTTTTATTTTATATAATCTATATAATGGTTGTGCTATATCACTATCTCCTTCATCAAAGTAGCTAAAAGCTATATCATCTAAGTTATTTTGTAAATCTTTTAAAGCTTTAATTACTTTATCTGTTGATACTCCTCCTACTTCATAAGTTTCTTTAATATTTCTTAGTATACTTTCACTTAAATTCATTTTCATTTTAAATTCCTCCTACCTATTCCATATTTTTGTATACAAAACTATCTATATCTCTTAAAAGTTCATCTAACTTATTTATTAGTTCATCTTCAGTATATAGATATATAACTTTTTCTTTTAAAAATGGTTTATCTTCTTCATACTCATCTTCAGTATGTTTTATCTTTTCCCATTCATCTTTACTATATAACTTTCCTTTATATAGTACTGAGCCTTCTCCATAATTTTTACCATTATAAATAGCTCTTCTCCAACAAATAATATCATATAAAGAACATAACATATTATTTGCATTTAAATATAATTCCATTTGTCTTTTGTCTGCTGTTTCTATTTTATATCTAGTTTCAGCTTTCTCAAAAGAGTAATCTTCAAATTCTTCCATAAACAATACCTCTAAATTAATATAAATCTATAGCTCCATCTGAAGTATATGTATAGTCATAGCTTAAGTCTCTACCTAAAGCATCATAATCAAAATATTGCTCTATAAAGTCTTCATTTCCATCACTTACATAACTATCTATCATTACATCTGCTTCTTCTTCGGCTCCACCATATTCTTCTAGTTCTTCTTCAGAATATGTAGACTCTATCATATCTATAACAGCTTGTCTATCAATGTAATTTTCTTTATTAGATACTCCTTCAAAACCAACCATATCTACATAAGCTTCACCTAATCCTGCATCATCAGAAACTCCAGGAAACCATATATAGTCTCCTCTTTCAAGAACATCTATATATTCATCAACAGTACTATACATTCCTGTTTCCATAGCATTCTTTAAAAGCTCTTTATCTTCAAATTCATTATATCTAATTAATTCTTGTAATTTTTCTGGAGCATTATCATACTCAGATACTTCTATAGGACAGTTATCAACATCATTTATAAATGGTTCATCTTCAGCATATTTCTTACAAAATTCTAAACCTTGTTCTGGAGTCATCCAACCATCTTTAATTCCATAAGCTTCTAAATCTGCACCATACTCATTATAATTTTTCCAAGTATTCATATATACCATTATATTATCTGAACTGCTTTCATCTTCTTTAAGTAATCTATGAGGTTTTATAAATGACTCTTTAAGGTTTCTTTGTATACTGTTAAATATACTCATATTTACACCTCCTATTTCTTTATATTTATATCACTAACTCTAGCAATTACATTATTATTTAAAGTAACTACTAAGTAATTATCTTCACTAGCAGCTAGCTTCATTTGTCTTGAGTTTAATCTTGTTGTATTATAAGTAAGACCAGTAAGTTCATTTAAATAAGAACAAGCTTCACTAACTGATTTATTTAATAGTTCATTTTTTAAATTATCTGCATCAACTACTTCTGTAGTTTCAGGTACTTCATCAGGAGTTGTTGTTTCCATCTCAGCTTTTCCACGAGTTTCTTCTTCAATATATCTCTTAACTTCTCCTATAGATTTAAATTCAAGGTCAGTAAAACCATTACCAATATCTACATCCCAATATGAATAATCTGGAGTAAATGAATGATATATTGTTTTACAATTATCAGGTGAATAGCCATCAGTTGTAGGAGCATCACTAGCCCACATTCCATTAGCACATCCTGAAGCTCCAACTTTAAAACAACAATATTTATCAAAACCAAGTTTTATTGCTTGTTGTAAAAATGCTTTCATTTGTTTTAATTTACTTATAGACAAATACTCAGGCCACCAGTCAAATATAGCTAATTCATTATAAATATTATCTATTCTCCATCTAGCTCCTGGATAAGCATTACTTAATAGCTTATCTATATTAGCTATTACATTTGCAGGAACAGAGTTAGAATAATCTTTATTTCCTTTAGCTTCATTTAATTTCTTTATTTTATTATCTTGAGAAATACTCTCAAATATTTTAGCACTTATATTCATATTTATACCTCCTATATATTTCTACTTTTTATTATTCCATTATCTCTCATCTTTTGAATTATTCTAGATGCTTCAGAGTATGGTATATGTAAAGCCAACTGTAAATCTGCAGTAGATAACTTTTTATTTTCTCTAGCAAATTGAAGAGCTTTATTATAATTTTCATCTGTTTTTTCTTTTTGAGTACTCTCTTTAGGTTTATCTTGATTATCTTCTCGAGTTCCATATTTATTATTTACAGACTTAACTATATCTTCTACTTCTTCATCAGATACAAAAGCTCCTTGAACTCTCTTAGCATTAGTTGAACCTATAGGCTTATATAACATGTCACCTTTACCTAAAAGTTTTTCAGCTCCACCTTGGTCTAAAATAGTTCTACTATCAACTTGTGATGGAGTAGTAAATGCTATACGTGAGTTAATATTAGATTTAATAACTCCAGTTACAACATCAACTGAAGGTCTTTGAGTAGCTACAATTAAATGAATTCCAGCGGCTCTCGCTAACTGAGTTAATCTCTGAATTGAGCTCTCAACTTGTTTTCCAGCAGTTTGCATTAAATCAGCTAACTCATCAATTATAACTATTATATAAGGCATTAACTTAGCATTTTTACCTGACTCATTATATTTATTAACTAAGTTATTATACGAAGCTATATTTTTAACACCAACTTTTTCAAAATCTGAGTATCTTTTATCCATAACATTAGTTAACTCATCTAAAGTATCAGCCGCTTTTTGTGGGTCTGTAACTATAGGCATTAATAAATGTGGAATTGATTTATAAGCTGCAAGTTCTACTTTTTTAGGGTCTATCAATATTAATTTAACTTGGTCAGGACTATATGTTTCTATTAAACTACATATCATTGAGTTTATACAAGCTGATTTACCTGAACCTGTAGTTCCACCAATTAAGATATGTTGTAACTTTAAGATATCTGCTGAAACTGAATTTCCATTAGTATCTTTACCTAAAGCCATACTAACTCCAGACTTGTCTGAGTCTTTCATAACATCATCTAATGATACTGATGTATCTTCTTTATTAGGAACTTGAATACCTAAAGTTGTAGAACCTTCAACAGAACCTATACTTACATTCTTAACAGCTAAACCCATAGCTATCTCTTTATTTAAATTAGATACTTCACTTATTTTAGTACCTGGAGCAAGTTCATACTCATATTGAGTTACTCTAGGACCTACTTTAGCATTAACTAGTTCTACTTTAACTCCATAGTTACTAAGTATTTTACTTATCTTTTCTCCAGTCTCTTTCAATTCAGGAGATAAATTAACTTCTTCTTTATTTTCTTCTTTATACTCATTAACCATTTTTTCAAGAGATTGTTTAACCAAATGTATATCTTCTTGGTCATTATTACATCTTTTAGCAATTTCTTGAGATGGGTCTCTAGTAAAATCACCTTTTTCTTTATCGAAATAATGACTAAATATATCCATAGCTATCTCATCAGTATCTAACATATTATCTTGTTCATATAGATAACTTAATAAATTTTTAGTTATACTCATACATTCAATCTCCTTTCTAATATTATATATAATTTAGAAGACTTTGTGTATTGGAAAAAGTTGGCTATTTTCTTCTAATAAGTTTCTTTCCAAAAGTCTCTAGCTCTTGATTAACTTTAATAGGAACTCCATTTTTATCTACAATAACAGTTACCCACCAGCAAGATTTATCATTATTAAAACCCATACTTCTTTCATAAGGAGTTAAATCTTGTAGACAAGATGTTTGAAAACAATGCGTTATTCCTTGTTTCATATAGAAAGCTTGATGTATATGACCTGTTTGTAAAATATGAGGTCTTTCTTCCATTGGAATAGAGTCTAAATATTTTTGAAGCTTATATGACCTTGCATAAGCTTGACCTCCAATTCCATGATATAACCTAACTCTTAATTTTCCTATTTGTAAATCTTCACAATCAGAACCTAAATAATGTAAATCAGGTCTTAATAAACAAATATCTCTTAATATATCTGAACCATTATTCTTATACCACATAGCTTCATGATTTCCAGCTATTAAAAATGTTGGTATCTCAGATTGAGGATATCTATCAACTACATAGTCTCTTTGACCAGCATAAGAAGTTTCTTTTAATTCATAAACATGCTGAGGTCGATTACTTCTACCATCAACTAAATCTCCAGAATGTAATATATAATTAACTCCTCTTCTTTCTGCTTCAGAGTATAAATATCTAAGTATATCGAGTCTATCATATTTTGAAGCAAGATGTGTATCTGAAATTAATAATAGTTTAATAGTTTCTAAATTACAAGGTAATGAATAAACTCCATTATCTTTTATAGGTCTATCTAATTTAATAACTTTACCATCAATAATATCAAATAAATATCCTTTTTCTTTTAGCATCATAATTAAACCATATACTTGATAATACTCTAAACCTAAATCTTTACATATACTTTCTAAATCTCTACTTTTAACTTTATTTAGATAAAGTTTCATTTTATCTAAAAGCTCTTCCATTCTTTCCTCCTATCTCATTCGATTATATCTATCATAACGAAGTTTTAAGACTTTTTGCTCTTCTTCAGTTGCTCCTTCCATAAGTCTATCATAATAACCACAAGGTTTATACTCAGGACATCCTCCACAACGAACACATTCAGGAACACATGCCCAATAAATATCTTCATCATATTCTTTAATTGCTTCTAATACAGCTTTCCAATATACTCTAGTTAATGGGTCTGCACAAGTACAAAGTCTTTTTCTAGATATATTTATTAATGCTTGTATATTAGCTTCCATTTCCATTTGAACCATGTCCATTTGAGTTCTTTGACTTCTATCTTTAATCTCTGTTCTATCAGCTCTTGATGTACTTACCCACTTCTCTACTCCTTCATGATGTCTTACAAAGTGAGTTGATATACAATAAGGTATTTCATCGAACTTCCAAGAAACTGAACCTCTTCTAATTGGAGAATGCTCACATAATAAAAGTCTTCTCTTCCATTCCTGAGAAGGCTCTTTATCTCCAGCTTCTTTTGATATTGTTGTCATACATGCTGACTTAATCTTCTTCCAATCTATATCATAATCTGTAATTCTTACTTTAACTTCTTCCATAATTAATTCTCCTTATTTTTATTATTTATATTTTTACTAATACAATCTCTACATAATGGTACATATTCTGAATTTCCAACCATTATATCTTCAGTTTTATCTACTAGACAATATGTATATTCAGCATCTCTTCCACAATGCTCACACCTTGCTTTTAATTTCACTACATCAGTGGCTATTGCTAATATATCAGGCATGATATTAAATGGAGTTAATTCTGATGTCATATCTAGTCCAGCTATATAAATATCAATCTTATTATAAATCGTTAACCAGAGAAGCTCCTGGACATCTCCAGATAAAAACTGGACTTCATCAATTATAATAGTGTCTATATCTTCAGTTATATAATTTTTAATTTGAGATAAATCTTTAATAACATAAGCATCTAGAGTATCTTCAATAGCTCTACTTCTTATTTTACTTTTATCTCTTGTATCTTTACTAGGTTTAAAACAAATTACATTATCTATATCTTTTTTCTTTCTTACTTTTGCTGCTTGTATAAGTCCTAGTGACTTTGCTGCATACATTGGTCCTGTAAATACTTTAATCATTTTCTCTTAACATAATGTCTATCGAACTCTTCATAAAGCACACAGCTTGGAGCTTGTTGCCATTCTGTTCGAAGAACTATTCCTTCCTTAAATATTTCTTTATCTAATTTATCTAACATATAATATTTCTGCTCTTCATTATAAAATACTTCAATAAGTTCATATCTTGAATTATCTCTTCTTCTAGCCCAAAGTTCAAACTGCATCAGACTACCTCTATCTCCAATATCTCTTGTTCTGATAATCCTTGTTTAAACTTAGCTAAATCTTCTAGTTCCTGGTTATCTTCTTCAGGTTCTTTTTCTACATGTTTATTTTCATTTGATAAATCTTCAAGAGTCATAGTTATTAAACTAAATGCTTGGTCTACATAGTCTTTACTTGATAAATCAATTATACCAGTATTTTCTGTTTTACCATTATAAGTAACTTTAACAAACATATCATACTTAGCTATTCTATTTTGTAGTCCAGGCTCATATCGATTTATAAACTCAAGAGTAACTCTTTTATCATTTTCATCTCTTCCAATATAAATTACATTACCAGGACCTTCTTCAATAGGTTTACTTAGCATATTAATTCCATAGTTCCTTAATATAGGAAATAGCTTAGTATCTATTCTTTGCTCATAAACTTGGTCCATGTGTTTATATCTAGGACCTGCAATATGTTTCCATTTAGTCGCTTCATCTAGAGAATTATCTTTACTTTTTTGTAAATTAATTAATATCTGATTATGTGCTTTCATATAAATCTCCTTTCTAATTTAATATATAAAAAGAAGGCTCTAAGAACCTTCTTTTTCATCAATTAAATCTTCCAGTCTATCTACTATCTCGCGCTTTAAACCTTGTTCTTCATTAGGTAATGCTTCACCAACAATGTCTGTTAGAATATCTCCTTTGTCTGTACTTGGAATAATCTGAAGTGTTTTAGCTAAGTCTGACATAATTTCAATTCTAGATAAACCTAAGTAATCTTCCATCTCAGACCAGTCCCACTGAGCAACCATGTCATATTGATTTTGAACAGCAAGAGGTTGTTTCTGCATTTTATCTTCTTTATTACCTTCAAGATACTTATTCATATCATCTGAAATAGCCAATAATACAAATGGTTTCATTACATAGTCAATAACAGACAAAATATGCTTACAAGCACCACCATTTAATCTTACATTATTAACTTTAGGAGCTTGTATAGCTTTCTTTAAATTAGGAATTCTATCATCAATATATAAGAAGTCATTTTTATATGCTTGATGTGCCCAAGCCCAAAAAGCAAATGACTCATCAGTACACCAAATATTAACATCTTGGTCTTGAAAATTTTTCTTTATGTCATCAGGCATAATCTTATTTCCTGACTTAATAATATCTTCAAATGGTTTCATATCTTTAAATTCTATTGTCTGATAATGATATCCACTTCTGGTTTCTGAAGTTGTTTTAAAATTTAATATACCAAACTTACTCATTCCTATGTAAGTTGTTTTAACATTTCTAGACTTTTGAATTCTTCTAGGGTCTTGATTTTGAGACTTCTGTTTTATTTGAGATAACTTCATTTCAACTAAATATTCTTCTTTATCTTTATGAAGAACATTACAAATAATATTCTCAATATCTTCAGAACGTTCACTATTTATATTTGATAAAGCACTATTTATACTGTTATAACCTAACTGTTTCAATTTAGCTTTTATACTAGCTTTCTCTTCTCTGCTAGCATCTTTTATTAATTGAGTTAATACTCTCTTCTTATTAATACTAGACTCACTTTCATCTAGCTCTCCTCTAGTAATTTTCCACATATCCTTAGAATAATCTTTTGGAACTTTATGAAATATCTCTTCACACATATCTTTAGCAAAATCTGGTTGTATAACATATTCTTTATTAGCATCCCAATAATCTGATGGACCTTCATCATGCTGTCCAGCCATACTCAACCAGTCACATATTCTTTCTATAACATATAGTTTATATTCTTCTTCATCTATATTGTCTATTAAGTTATTATCTCCATCTATCCAATAATCCCAATGATGTTTATTGTTTTTTATATGATGTCTACAAGCTAATTCAAATTCTTCTTGTTTCATTCCTTCTTCATCATTAGTTGGATAAAAATGATGAAGATATGCTGACCACTCAGGTTCTTCATATTTAGAAGCATCATGCTCTTTTACTATTTCTCTTAATTCATCTATATGCTCTTTTACATAAGGAATATCTAATGTATATAATAATTCTAATGCTTTTGATACATTTCCTATATGTCCTGTTAAATATTCTTTATATTTTTCTATTGATTGTTCTTGAGTCATACATCTTACCTCCTATTTTAAATATATAAAAAAAGAACTCTTAGAGTTCTTTAATTTATTTTCTTAAAACCAAGACTATCAACATAGTATAGTTCATTATTAATTTCTATAATATCACTTACAGAAATACTTCTAAACTTACCTTGTACATTAAACTCATCTTTATTAGTATTTCCTAAAACAAATATTTGTTCTAATACTTCATCAATAGAACCTTTCTTAGGTAATACTATAGAAGCGACAGCTTCATAGTCATTCATGTTTATATCATCTTTAACATAGTCATAAGCCATAAAAGCATACTTACAATTAGCTACATCTTTTATTTGATATATAGTTGCTGAATAACTTGTAGTATCTTCATCTATATAACTATATTCAGTAAGAGCTTCATATTGTTCCATACGAATACTATTTAGCTCGAGTATCATTTTCTCTATAGCACTTACAGCTCTTTCATCTTTACACGCAGCTCTTACTTTTAATAAAGCTTGCTCAGCATCATTACATAAATAATACCAATCTTCTTTATTCTCTTTTAAATTAGAAAGTATCTGATTATTTACTCTCATCTTATACCTCCTCATATTTTGCTATATTCTTTAAATCTTTAAAGCTATAAGGTTCTCCACAATAAGGACATGTATATTCAGTTCCGTAGCCTTTATAGAACTCTCTATCAAAATCATTTATACTTTTAATTGACTTATGACAATATGAACAAACGTAATTTTTAATTTTTCTGTCATATAAACTATCTAAAGTAGCTTCTTCATCAGAACCAGGTTCTATAGCTAAGTCTCTTTTAACATCAGATATATCTTCATTAATTACTCTACCATGATATTTTGAAGGATACTGTTTTATTAAATTATTATTAACTAACTCATTTATCTCTTGTTCATTATAATATCCTAGTTTAATTAAAGCATCACATATATCTTGGTATCTACCTATAAAATCAACAAAATACATAGGTCCTTCTTTATGAATTTGAAAGTTTAACTTAGGAAATTCAGGTTTATATGTAGACCATATCATACTTTGTGCATCAGATTTATCTTCTGACTCAGCATTAGAATAAATGTATAACTTCTCTTCTGACTCATTTAAATTTTCTGTTTCATTAAACCAATAGTCCATACCTTCATCATCATTCCAATGCTCTAGATAGTAATCATAAATTCTCTTAGATATTTTATCAAAACTTAAAAATGAGATATATTCAGGTAATAATAAACCTTCACCACCAGAAATCCATTGAGGACCTTTAGACTCATCACGATAGGTATATGGTTTATCTTCACTATTGTGTCTCTTTGCTCTATTATCTAAAAAGAATGCAGTATAGTCCATATTACCGGTATCCATAAATCCAACTAGTTTTCCATCTTCTATGAAGTCAACTTCATACTCATCAACTTCCATAAACTCTCTTGCAAATTTTCCTTCTTCTGGGTCAAGGAAGCCATAATATACATTATAACCTAGTTTATTATCAATTTTACCTTTACAATACTCGATAAATTTATCTTTATAACTCATTTTACTTGGTTCTGCTTTTGGTTCTTCAACATCTTCTGACTCATTCATACTAAGACCTAACTTTTTATTAACTAAAGATATAACTTCTTCATCAGTCATATCTAAACTAAAGTCATC
>Ga0247611_10000204_pt1 | contig 122931 bp, 97 predicted proteins | sample 177DNAGHGhighgp2_FD_192422 | JGI IMG/M metagenome (GOLD analysis project Ga0247611, IMG submission 192422) | Sheep rumen microbial communities from Palmerston North, Manawatu-Wanganui, New Zealand - 1770 DNA GHGhigh gp2 | ecosystem: Host-associated > Mammals > Digestive system > Stomach >...
CTTGCCGTCGGCCTTTGTGGAGTGGTGGCTGCCGTATGGTATGCCATCTGGAAAGACAAGAAAGCTCAGCAGGGCGAAGACTCGTCGGCCTACCTCTTCGGTAAGGGCGAGCCCTGGTATGTAATCGGTATGGCCATCTTCGCTGCCAACATCGGCTCTGAACACCTCGTTGGTCTGGCCGGTACAGGTGCAAAAGACGGCGTGGGAATGGCCCACTGGGAGATGCAGGGCTGGATGATCCTCATCCTCGGCTGGCTGTTTGTTCCTTTCTATCAGCTGCTCATCAACAAGATGGGTAAGATTATCACCATGCCCGACTTCCTGAAGTTCCGCTACACACAGCGCACAGGTTCCTGGCTCTCTATCATCACCCTCGTGGCCTATGTGCTGACAAAGGTTTCCGTGACTGCCTTCACCGGAGGTATCTTCTTCAAGTATCTGCTCGGCATCCCCTTCTGGTATGGAGCCATCGGACTCATTGTCATCACAGCCGTGTTCACCGTCTTCGGTGGCATGAAAGGTGTGATGACTCTCTCCACCATTCAGACCCCTATCCTCATCATCGGTTCTTTCCTGGTGTTGTTCCTCGGACTTGCCACATTAGGTGACGGCAGCATCACCGCAGGATGGGCTGCCATGATGGACGCCTGCAACCAGGCACACAACGGCTACGGAACAACCCACATGTTCCACACCGACCCCGCAGACCCCATGTATCCGCAGTTCCCAGGCTACGTTGTATTCCTCGGAGCTTCCATCATTGGCTTCTGGTACTGGTGCACTGACCAGCACATCGTTCAGCGTGTACTGGGACAGGTTCCTGGTGAGGACAACGCTAAGGTGATAGCACGCGCACGTCGCGGCACCATCGCAGCCGGATTCTTCAAGATTCTCCCCTGCTTCATGTTCCTCATCCCCGGTATGATTGCCTATGCCCTCTCCCTGAAAGCAGGAAGCGGCATCGAAATGGATATCACCAACCACGAGTCAACTGACGGTGCTTTCGCCATGATGGTGAAAAACATTCTGCCTGCCGGTATCAAGGGCATCGTGACCATCGGTTTCGTCTGCGCCCTCGTAGCCTCCTTGGCTGCATTCTTCAACAGTTGTGCAACCCTGTTTACAGAGGACTTCTACAAGCCCATGAAAAAAGGCATGAGCGAAGCACACTACGTCTTCGTCGGTCGTATGGCAACAATCGTCGTTGTGCTGCTGGGTCTTGCATGGATGCCCATCATGATGAACATGGGTAACCTCTACAGCTATCTGCAAGACATCCAGTCGCTGATTGCTCCTGCCATGGTAGCCGTCTTCACACTCGGTATCTTCTCCAAGAAGATTACACCGAAGGCTGGTGAATGGGGACTTATCGGTGGCTTCGTTGTCGGTATGATCCGTCTGGTGACCAATGTCATTACTGATACCGGAAAGGCTCCGATGGACGGTGCTTTCTGGGAGAACACAGCATGGTTCTGGCAGACCAACTGGCTCGTCTTCGAGTGCTGGCTGCTTGTATTCATTATTGCACTGATGGTGGCTGTAAGCTTCTTCACCAAGGCTCCCTCCAAGGAGCAGGTGGATGCTATCACTTTCACCTCCGACTTCAAGAAGAGCATCCGCGAAAGCTGGGGCGTTTGGGACATCGTAGGCACACTGGTTGTAGTAGGCCTCTGCGCTTGTTTCTATGCATACTTCTGGTAAAGCAAAATGACAACATTCTATCAAAATCAAACGAAAATTTTCGTAGCCGTGGATTGTATAATCTTCGGCTTCGAAAAAGGCAAGCTGAAACTCTTGATTGGTAAGCGTGCCATGGACCCCGGACGTGGTGAATGGTCACTGTACGGAGGATTCGTTGCTGTGGATGAGAGTGTGGAGGAGGCGGCATACCGTGTCCTCTACGACCTCACCGGCATGCGAAAGGTTTACATGAAACAGGTGGGAGCCTTTGGAGCCGTGGATCGCGATCCCGGAGAGCGCGTTGTATCGATTGCCTACTGCGCACTTATCAATGTAAAGGATTACGACGACAAGCTGCGCAAGAAATATGGTTTGGAGTGGGTGACACTGGACAACATGCCCCCACTCTACTCCGACCATGAGAAGATGGTATGGAAAGCCATCTCGCTGCTCCGTCGCAGAATCAGTACCGAGCCTCTAAGTTTCAACCTTCTACCAACACTTTTCACGCTGACCCAGCTACAGAATGTCTATGAGGCTATTCTCGGAGAAGAAATCGACAAGCGCAACTTCCGCAAGCGTATCAAGAGCATAGACTTCATAGAGAAGACGGAACTCATTGACAAGGTTACCTCCAAACGAGGAGCCGCACTTTATCGCTTCAATAAGAAGGAATTTGAAAAGGAAGACGCAAATTTTAAACTCTAACTTCCCTTTAACTCCCTTTTAACTTCAAAAAGAAATAATTATGTTAGAAGAACTCAAACAGAAAGTATTCAAGGCCAACCTTGACCTCGTGAAGCAAGGACTCGTCATCTTCACATGGGGCAACGTCTCCGGCATCGACCGCGAGAAAGGACTTGTCGTCATCAAGCCCAGCGGCGTGAGCTACGACGAGATGAAGGCCAGTGACATGGTTGTCGTGGATCTCAATACAGGAAAGGTTGTCGAAGGCGATCTGAATCCCAGTAGCGACACACCCACACACCTTGTATTATATAGAGCATTCCCCAATATCCAGGGAGTCGTACACACCCACTCCACCTATGCTACTGCGTTTGCTCAGGCTGGTAAGGACATTCCCAATATCGGCACCACGCATGCCGACTACTTCTATCAGGCCATTCCGTGCACACGCGACATGACCAAGGAGGAAGTAGAGGGACAGTACGAGCTGGAGACGGGTAATGTCATCGTTGACGAGATACTGAACATCCGTAAGATCAACCCTGACCACACACCCGCCGTATTGGTGAAGAACCACGGACCGTTCTCATGGGGAACCTCTCCCGACAATGCCGTTTACAATGCCAAGGTCATGGAACAGTGTGCGAAGATGGCATTCATCGCCTTCTCCGTCAATCCGCAGCTGACCATGAACCCGCTGCTCATTGAGAAGCACTACAACCGTAAGCATGGTCCCAACGCCTACTATGGTCAGCGTAAACGCTGACCACAATGGATAATGGACAATTGACAATGCATGCGTAACAATGTTATTTTAGATAAAAGTTTCGACTTTTCCGTAAGAATTGTCAACCTGAAGAAGTTTCTCAATAAAGAGAAACAGGAACGCATTATAGCAGCCCAGCTATTACGTTCGGGAACAAGTATAGGAGCCAATGTCACAGAAGCAGACCAAGCCCAAAGCAAGGCTGATTTCATCTCCAAAATGGGAATAGCAAATAAAGAAGCCCATGAAACAAGATATTGGATAAGACTTCTTCATAAGACAAACTACATCAACGATGAACAATATTCAAGCATCATTGCAGATTGTCAAGAGCTCATAAGAATCTTACAAGCAATAATTAAATCATCAAAAGATAATAATCAATAATCCAATTCATTAACTATGACAATAGATAATTTACAAAAAGGATGACAAGCCAATAGGCCATTTTTCCATTGTCAATTGTCCATTGTCCATTAATTATTTTAAATTATGTTCAAAGATTTAGAGATTTGGTGGGTGACTGGTGCACAGTTACTCTATGGTGGCGATGCAGTAGTTGCTGTTGATGGTCACTCAAAGGAAATGGTTGAAGGTCTGAACAAGAGCGGAAACATCCCCGTGAAGATTGTCTATAAAGGCACTGCCAACAGCTCAAAGGAAGTTGAGCAAGTAATGCTTGCAGCCAACAACGAAGAGAAGTGTATCGGTATCATCACCTGGATGCACACCTTCTCTCCTGCCAAGATGTGGATCAAGGGCCTGCAGCAGCTGCAGAAGCCTCTTCTCCACTTCCACACACAGTACAATGCAGAGATTCCCTGGGAGACCATGGACATGGACTTCATGAACCTGAACCAGAGCGCTCACGGCGACATCGAGTTCGGACACATCTGCACTCGTATGCGCGTAGCCCGCAAGGTGGTTTGTGGCTACTGGAAGGACACGGCTGCTCAGAAGCAGATTGCCGTATGGGCTCGCGTAGCTGCCGGTGTTGCTGATGCTCACAACGTACGCTGCCTGATGTTCGGTATGAACATGAACAACGTGGCTGTTACCGATGGTGACCGCGTAGAGTTCGAGCAGCGCATGGGCTACCATGTTGACTACTATCCCGTCAGCTCCCTGATGGAATACTTCAAGAAGGTGACCGACGCCGAGGCTGACGCACTGGTTGAGGAGTACAAGAAGCTCTACACCATCAAGATTGACGAGAGTGGCGAGAAGGTTTACTGGGAGAAGGTGAAGAACGCTGCCAAGGCAGAGATTGCCCTGCGCCGCGTGCTGAAGGATGAGGGTGCAACTGCCTTCACCACCAACTTCGACGACCTGGGTGATGCCGACATCGACGATCCGAACTTCTGCGGTTTTGACCAGATTCCTGGTCTTGCTTCACAGCGTCTGATGGAGGAAGGCTATGGCTTCGGTGCAGAGGGTGACTGGAAGACAGCTTGTCTCTATCGTACGCTCTGGGTTATCCAGCAGGGTATGCCCATAGGTTGCTCCTTCCTCGAGGACTACACCCTCAACTTCGCCGGCGACCGTTCATCCTGCCTGCAGAGCCACATGCTCGAGGTTTGTCCGCTCATCGCCGTTGACAAACCCAAACTGGAAGTTCACTTCCTCGGCATCGGTATCCGTAAGCAGCAGACTGCCCGTCTGGTGTTCACTTCAAAGGTAGGCCGTGGTATCAAGGCTACCGTCGTAGATCTCGGCAACCGCTTCCGCCTGATTAGCCAGGAGGTAGAGTGCATTGAGCCGAAGCCCATGCCTAACCTGCCTGTTGCTTCTGCACTATGGGTTCCCCAGCCCACCTTCGAGATTGGTGCCGGTGCGTGGATTCTGGCCGGTGGTACTCACCACAGCGCCTTCTCATACGACATCACCGAAGAGTACTGGGAAGACTTTGCAGAGATGCTCGGCATCGAGTACGTCCGCATCAACAAGCAGACCACCATCGCCGACTTCAAGCAGACCCTCCGCAACAACGAGGTGTATTTCATGCTGAACAAGGCGCTTAAGTAATTGACAATTGATAATTGACAATTATGACTGCAAAACAAACTATCGAAGCAGGTAAAGCCATTCTCGGTATCGAGTTTGGCTCTACCCGCATAAAGGCTGTTCTCATCGACGAGAACAATAAGCCCATTGCACAGGGCTCGCACGAGTGGGAAAACCAGCTCGTTGACGGGCTGTGGACCTATAGCACCGAAGCTATCTGGTATGGACTGCAGGACTGTTATGCCGACTTGCGTAAGAATGTGCTACAGGAATATGAAACAGAGATCGAATCCCTTTCTGCGATTGGCTTCTCTGCCATGATGCACGGTTACATGGCATTCAATGAGAAGAAAGAGATTCTCGTACCTTTCCGTACCTGGCGCAACACCAATACAGGTAAAGCCGCTGCTGAACTCTCTGAGCTTTTCAACTACAACATTCCCCTGCGCTGGAGCATCAGCCATCTCTACCAGTGCATCCTCGATAACAATGAGCATGTTGCCGATATCAAGTATCTGACCACACTTGCAGGATATGTGCATTGGCAGGTAACAGGACAGTTCGTTCTCGGCGTGGGCGATGCCTCTGGAATGATTCCCGTTGACCCCGCCACAAAGACCTACGACGCAACGATGGTTGAGAAGTTTGACAAGCTCATCAGCATGAAGCAGTATCCTTGGACACTGCTCGACATCCTGCCGAAATCACTCGTCGCTGGTGAGAATGCAGGGTTCCTCACACCAGAAGGTGCCAACAAGCTTGATGTTTCCGGACATCTGAAACCCGGCATCCCTGTTTGTCCGCCGGAAGGCGACGCAGGCACAGGAATGGTTGCCACCAACGCCGTCAAACAGCGCACAGGTAACGTTTCTGCAGGAACATCATCCTTCTCAATGATTGTATTGGAGAAGCCGCTGAGCAAGCCCTATGAAATGATTGACATGGTCACAACACCTGACGGATCATTGGTAGCCATGGTGCATTGCAACAACTGCACAAGCGACATCAACGCATGGGTAGGCCTGTTCAAGGAATATCAGCAGCTGCTCGGCGTGCCCGTTGACACAAATGAGCTCTACGGAAAGCTCTTCAATAAAGCTCTCGAGGGCGATGCAGACTGCGGAGGGCTCATGGCTTACAACTATGTCAGCGGTGAACCTGTGACAGGGCTCGCAGACGGACGCCCCCTCTTCGTTCGTTCTGCCAATGACAAATTCAACCTCGCCAACTTTATGCGTAGCCACCTCTACGGAGCCATCGGAGTACTGAAAATTGGCAACGACATCCTGTTCAAGGAAGAGAAGATCAAGGTGGATCGCATCACAGGTCATGGCGGCTACTTCAAGACACCCGGCGTGGGTCAGCGTATGCTGGCCGCAGCCCTCAACAGTCCTATCAGTGTGATGGAGACAGCGGGGGAAGGTGGTGCCTGGGGTATTGCCCTGCTCGCCGGCTATGCCGTGAACAACCCGAAGAAACTCTCTTTGGCAGACTATCTGGAGGAAGTGGTCTTCGCTGGAAACACAGGAGTTAGCATTGCACCCACGGCAGAAGACGTTGCAGGTTTCAATGCCTACATTGAAAACTACAAGAACACTCTCCCCGTGGAGCAGGCTGCAGTAAACTGTAAGAAATAAAATCCAAGCTAAGCAATAGACAAGATTTCGCCGATGTCATTCTCCTTGACATCGGCGATTTCTATTTTCTCAGAATTCAATGTAAGGCTGAAGCCGTCGGATATCTTTCTCTGTAAACTCTTTTAACATCAGCAAGTCCTCTGTTGAGGAAAGCGTTCCTACAAGACGTCGGGCTTCAACGATGGCGCGAGCCTGGTAGAAATTGATATAAGGATGCGACTGAAGCTGTTTAAGCGAAAGTCTGTTGAGATTCAGACGCCTTACAGAACCGACATCCACAGTCACATAGCGGCGAACAGAATCCGGCAGCCCTTCAATCTCATCAAGCTGACTGGCACTATAGAATCCGCCAAGTCGTTGCCTGTAGCCTGCAATACGGCGTGCGTAGTAGCTGCCCACACCCGGCAGACGCTTTAAGACTGATGTGTCGGAACTATTCAGATCAACCGTCTCTCCGTATTGCAACTTGATGGGATATCGAAAGGAGTCACGGACAGACGAATCCTTCCTGACACGATCTCCAACCAGTTCAGCTGCCGGGCGATAGTCTGCGGAAATATGAATATAAGGCAACAGTTCCAGATACTGCTTCTTCGTGACACCATAGATACGTGCGACATCTTCCGGTTGTCTGTATATGCCGCCCTTCGCACGGTATTTGTAGATGTTGCGAATCTGCCAGTCCTGAAAGCCGAGCCGTCTTAGGATTGTACTATCAGCACTATTTGGGTCAAAAGGGAAACGCTCTGCATGAGGCATAGGAAGATGTGCCAGCGAAACGGCATGCATCTTCTTCCTTCCACTTCGTACATATTCCCTTTGGTTGGATGGCTGCGCCGACTCAGGCTGTTCTGAACCATTGGCACCATCACTGACAACCTCCTCAAGCAACAGGAGAAATAGCAGCATCCCGACAATGAGAAACCATATTTCACGTCTCTTCGACTTCCCGTTGTAGAAGAAACCACCAACGCTCATAAATCGTGCGCCTTTACTCTATCGCAGGCTTCATGTTCGTATAGACGGTCTGCACGTCATCGAAGTCTTCCAGTTTTTCTACCATCTTGTCAATGGTGGCGCGCTCTTCTTCAGTGACATCTTTCAGGTCGTTGGGGATGCGAGTGAACTCTGCGCCTGTCACCTCAAAGCCCTCTGTTTCCAGATGCTTCTGCAAATCGCCGAAACTCGTAGGCTCGGCATAGATGGTGATTTCGCCTGTTTCCTCATCCTCATCGTACTCGTCTTCCACACCATAGTCAATCAAGTCAAGAATCAGTTCATCCATATCCAAACCGTCCTTCTTCTTGAATGTGAACACAGCCTTGTGGTCGAAAAGGAATGACAAGGAGCCCTGAGTGCCAAGGTTTCCGTTGAACTTGTTGAATACGGAACGAACGTCACCCACGGTGCGTGTGGTGTTGTCAGTCAGCGTGTCAACAAAAATGGCAATGCCGTGAGGTCCATAGCCCTCATAGGTTACCTCCTTGTAGTCACTCTGGTCCTTACCCATGGCATTCTTGATGGCACGCTCAATATTATCCTTCGGCATGTTCTCACGCTTAGCGTTGGCAATGATAGCACGCAGCGCGGGGTTCATGTCTGGCTCCGGACCGCCAGCCTTCACGGCAATGGCAATCTGCTTGCCAATCTTTGTAAATGTCTTGGCCATGTGGCCCCATCTCTTCAGCTTTGCAGCCTTACGATATTCAAATGCTCTTCCCATTGTTTTATTCTTTTATTTTTTATTGTCGTTATTTCATTATTTCGTTATGTCGTTATGAAACTTTCAAGAAAACCTTAGCGCAGTTCAGCTCCGAGTTTCTGCTTCAAGTTGGCGATAATTTTCTGCATGACGGCGTCAATCTGCTTGTCGTTCAAGGTCTTCTGTTCGTCCTGTAGGATGAAGTTTACGGCATAGCTCTTCTTTCCTTCGGGCAGGTTCTTCCCTTCATATACATCAAACAGTTCCACGCTCTTCAGCAGCTTGCGCTCCGACTGGCGGCTGATTTCCATCACCTGCTCAAACTTCACGCTCTTGTCAAGCAGCAAGGCAAGATCACGGCTGACGGCAGGGAACTTCGAGATTTCGTAATATTCCACCTTGTTCTTGCGGATTGCCTTCATGAGCACCGTCCAGTTGATGTCTGCATAGAAAACCTCATTGTCTATCTGGGCTTCCTTCTGCAGCTTGCGACAGATGATACCCAACTCTGCAACTACCTTGCCGCCGCGGGTCTTTACCTCCAGGCCGCTCGCAAAGATATTGTTCTGACTCTGCTCTGTCGTGGTCATTCCCTCGCTCAGGCCTAAGCGCTTGAAAATGTTCTGCACATACGCGCGCAACTCGTAGAAACTGGTCTGCTCGTTGGCATGAATCCAGCTACCCTCCACGCGCTTACCCGTAAGCCACAAGCCAAGGTGCATCTCCTCGGAGTACTGCTTGATTGGCGCAGCATCCTCACTCCCTGTCTCCTTGTCTCCTTGACTCCTTGACTCCTTGAAATGATAACAATTTCCAAACTCAAAGAAACGCAGGTTGGCCATCTTGCGATTAGCGTTGCGGGTAATGCTCTCCAAGCCTCCGAAGAGCAGGCTCTGGCGCATCACACCGAGGTCGGCAGAGAGAGGATTCATCACCCTCACGGTTGTCTCTATCGGATAACAGTTCAGCCCGTCCTCTCCGCGGTCGTAGTACGAGAGCTTCGAGAGAGAGTTGTTCAGAATCTCATTGAATCCGCAACCAACAAGCTGCTCACTCACCATGTCCTGCAGGCGCTGAACCTTATCGGCCTCTGCGGGGATCACGAGTGAACTCTTCAGCTGAGTCGGAATCTCCACATTATTATATCCATAGATACGCAGGATGTCCTCCACAACGTCGCAGGGACGCTGAACGTCAACACGATAGGCAGGAACAGTCAGCTCAAGTCCGTCTTCGTTTTCTTCTCTAATGGTCATATCCAGGGAAGTCACGATGCTCTTGATCATATCCTTGCCGATTTCCTTGCCAATCAGTTTGTTCACATAGTCGTATTTCAGGCTCACCCTTGCATCTTCAATGGGAGTGGGATATACGTCCTTCAGTTGCATCGACACCTTTCCGCCGGCAAGCTCCCTGCAAAGAATGGCAGCCTGCTTCATGGCGTAGATAAGGCCGTTGGGGTCTATGCCGCGCTCAAAGCGGTAGCTGGAGTCCGTGGAAAGTCCATGGCGGCGCGCACTCTTGCGAATCCATGTGGGATGGAAATAGGCTGCCTCCAATACAACGTTGTGCGTCGTGTCGTAGGTTCCGCTTCCCTTGCCGCCGAAGATGCCGGCAATACACATCGGCTCCTCCGCGTTGCAAATGCTCAGGTCATGCTCGCCAAGGATATGCTCCTCGCCGTCGAGTGTCACAAACTTCGTACCCTCCGGCTGCGTGCGGACGACAATCTTGTGACCCTTCACCATGTCGGCATCAAAGCAATGCATAGGCTGACCGTATGCCATCATGATGTAGTTCGTGATGTCAACGATGTTGTTGATCGGACGCAGACCGATTGTCGTAAGCTTGTTCTTCAGCCAGTCGGGACTCTCCTTCACATCACAGTCCGTGATGCTCAGGCAGACATAGCGCTTGCAGGCCTCCGTGTTCTCAATGACAACGTCTATGGGCATATCCTCATTGTCCACGATAAAGTCGTCGGTCGACGGGCGGTGCAGGCTTGTCTTGTAGCCGTTGCGGCATAGCCAGGCATACAGGTCCCTGGCTACTCCCCAATGAGAGAGTGCATCAGAGCGGTTGGCTGTGATGTCAATTTCGATGACCCAGTCGCTCTCCAGGTGATAATACTCTGCTGCAGGCATACCCACCTGGGCGTCCTCAGGCAGCACGATGATACCCTCATGCGACGTACCGATGCCAATCTCATCCTCGGCACAGATCATGCCGCTCGACTCAATACCGCGAAGCTTCGCCTTCTTGATGACGAATTCCTTGTCGCCGTCATATAATACGCAGCCCACATCGGCAACAATCACCCTCTGACCGGCTGCCACATTCGGCGCGCCGCAGACAATCTGCTGTGGAGCCTCCTTGCCGAGGTCAACCGTCGTAACATGAAGATGCGTCCCCGGCACCTCCTCACATGTCAAAACCTTGCCCACATACAGGCCTTTTAATCCTCCTCTGATAGATTGTACCTCCTCCAGAGCATCTACTTCAAGACCACATGAAGTCAGCGCATCGGCTGTCTCCTGAGGCGTCAAGTCGAAGTCCACATACTCATGAAGCCATTTGTATGAAATATTCATATCGTGATATAAATTGTTGTTATCGAAAAAAACCATGCAAAGGTACATATTTCCCTCCATATATAAAAATAAATACTATTTTTTTTATGCTAAACCATCCGCCTTTGAAAAAAAGTCGTAACTTTGCGGAGAAAACTTAAAACAAACTTACGAAGAAATGAAACTAACGGGTAGAAGAGAAAGTAGCAATGTGGAAGACAGAAGATCCATCTCCACTAACGCGAAGGCCGGTATCGGGGGCATCGGAGGCATCATCATCATTGCACTCATCACCTTCCTCAGCGGAGGCGACCTGGGCGATGTCATCACAAACGTAGTGCAGCAGGGAGAACTGACATCCGTGCAGGAAGAAAAGGTGGATGGGCAGAGAGAGTTCACACCAGAAGAGGAGGAACTTGCCAAGTTCTCTCGGCAGGTATTGGCCGGAACGGAAGATGTCTGGACGGAAGTATTCAAACAGATGGGCAGGAAATACGAGCCCCCCACCCTTGTGCTGTTCACCAACCGTGTGAATAGCGCCTGTGGACAGGCTTCGGCAGCAGTAGGACCTTTCTACTGCTCTGGCGATCAGAAACTCTATATCGACCTCTCGTTCTTCACCCAGATGAAAAGCCAGCTGGGGGCTGACGGCGACTTCGCCTACGCCTACGTTATCGCACATGAGGTGGGACATCACGTCGAATACCTCCTCGGCATATTGGGAAAAGCCCACCAGCAAATGAATCAGGTTGACAAGGTCTCAGCCAACAAAATCAGCGTACGTCTCGAATTGCTTGCCGATTACTATGCGGGAGTATGGGCTCACTATGATGATGAAGAGTACGAATCACTTGAGCCGGGCGACATTGAGGAAGCCATTGACTGTGCACAGAAGATAGGCGACAACTACCTACAGAAAAAAGCGCAGGGATATGTCCAGCCGGAGTCTTTCACCCACGGCACGAGCACACAACGAATGAAGTGGCTGAAACTCGGCATCGAACGGGGAGACATGTCTATCACTACCTTTGACAAAAGCGATTCGGAACTATAAAGGCACGGCGTTATACAAGCATAGCGCTATACAGACACAGAGCGGTAAACGGGGCTCGAACCCGCGACCCTCAGCTTGGGAAGCTGATGCTCTACCAACTGAGCTACTACCGCAAATAAATTAGGGGGAATTTCTCTCGCCTTGGAGCCGATACCCGGACTCGAACCGGGGACCCACGCATTACGAATGCGTTGCTCTACCAACTGAGCCATATCGGCAAAAGCGAGTGCAAAGGTACAACGATTTTTTCATTCCTCCAAAAGAATCTGACATTTTTTTAGCCGCCAACTGAAAAAGATATGAATATCAAAACACTCAGAATACTCATCATCTTCCTGCTGATTACACTTCCGCTGACATCCGCCGCCCAGCAGAACGAAATCTTCAACTCACGCATTGCATCGCTACAAGTGGTTGCGGGAGACGACTGGCTTTCGCCGCCTGTTATTCCCTTGCACGGAAATACCGCCATCAATATTTCCTTCGATGACCTCACCCACGAATATCATCGCTATATCTACCGTATTGAGCATTGCGACGCCGACTGGACAACAAGTAGCAGCCTTTTCAGCAGCGAATATGTGGAGGGATTTTCTGACGGCATCGCACTCGAAGATTTGGAGGAGTCACTCAACACCAATGTCCTATACACGCATTACCGTCTGCAGATTCCCAACAGCAACTGCCGATTGAAGATGAGCGGAAATTACCGCGTGATTATCTATGACGAGAACAACGGAGAAGAGCCTATCCTCTCGGCATGTTTCATGGTGGTGGAGCCGCTGATGGGCGTCATGATGAGCGTCACCGCCAATACCGACCTCGGCATCAACAGCCAATGGCAGCAAGTGGGATTGGAAGTGAAATACGGACCATTATCCGTCACTCGTCCTGACCAGCAACTGCATATTGTCATCATGCAGAACGGCCGATGGGATGACGCTCGTATGGGGGCTACCCCGCAATACACAATGCCCACAGGACTGAAGTGGAGCCACAACCGCCAGTTTATCTTCTCCGCCGGCAACGAATACAGGAAGTTCGAGATGCTTGACACAGACCATCCGACCCTCGGCATCGACAAGATGCGCTGGGATGGCACAGCTTATCACGCTTATCTTTGGCCCGACGAGCCAAGAACCAACTATATCTATGATGAAGATGCCAACGGGGCTTTCTACATTCGCAACTCTGACAATTACGAGAACAACCGCCTTTCCGACTATGTGTTGGTTCACTTTACGTTGAAATCACCGCGCCTCGATGGGGAAGTCTATCTCAACGGCGTGTGGACAAACGACCGCTTCCTGCCCGAATACAAACTGGAATACGACGAGCTTGCAGGCGAATACACAACGGTACAGAATCTGAAGCTGGGCTATTATAACTATCAATATTTGCTTGTCAAAGCCGATGGAAGCATCGTCCCCGTGCCTTCAGAGGGTTCCTTCTACCAGACAGAAAACAAATATCAGGCTTTTATCTACTACCGCGATATCTCAGGACGTTCCGACAGACTTGTCGGCTACCAGCAAGTCTCATTCGCTCCGTAGTGAGATATGCAGAACACTCATTGTTGCTTCCGTAATGCGGAAGCGATGATCCGTGCGCTCTCCCACCAGCCAAATGATACGTCCGTCGGCATCAGTAACCGCAAGCTGACGACGTTTGTCAAAAAGAGAACGTTTCCTGTCGGTGAGATAATCGCTCACCAAGCGCGACCCCTTCATGCCAAACGGAACAAAGCGGTCACCATTTTGTATATGGCGGACAGCAAGAGGCCATTTCACGACGGCGGCATCAAGGGTTACCTCATTTCGCTCTCTACTGGGTTGAAAGTCCGAGTTACGCATTTTTATCAAGAAACTGAACTTCTTCGATGACGAGAACACATAGGTTCCGCTTTCAGGAGCAACCATCACCTTCCCCTCTGTCAACACTTCCTCATCGTCTTTACTCATAAGAAGCAGCTCGCCGCGATCTACAGTTGCCCAATGAGAAGGGCTCTCCCACATCCTTCCCGATGGCCCATGAAGCTGCGAGAAGATGGCATACACCTGATCAGAAGTAAAGCCATAGGTTGAAAGGATGGCATAGAAAACATGCTCAGGGACTGTTTCTGCTAAGATTTTTTCTATCGAAAAACCTCTCTCCGTGCGGCATCTTCCCACACTCTCGGAAACTGCAGCATCATAGATAGCCGCCACACCTGCCAGTCTTTCAGCCGTTTCTGCGATGCTCTGGCTGACTGACGGATGAATGTCCGCCAGCCGTGGAAGAACAGTTAAGCGGAACTTGTTGCGAGTGGCATCAGTCTCCAAATTGGTACTATCCGTCACATAACGTTGTCCGAGACTTCCCGTCATCACATCCTTCATGGAGGCGAGAAACGCTTCTATTTCCTTTTTGTCCACACAGAGCAACGGACGCAACACATAGCCATTTCTCGGACGTATGCCGAGAAGCCCATGAATACCGGTGCCGCGAACCAGATTCATCAGAACCGTCTCAACGCTATCATCACGATGATGCGCCACACAGATACCATCGGCACCGACATCCTGTCTGAGTTGCTCAAAATAGCGATAACGCAGTTCGCGGGCAGCCATCTCAATACTCACCTTATGAAGGTCGGCATAAGCCCTCGTATCAAAATGAACACGATGGAGCTTTATCCCGATGCTTTCGCATAATTCTGCACAAAAATGCTCGTCACGATCCGACTCTTCACCTCTGAGATGGAAATTACAATGTATTGCTTCAATGGAATAACGTAATTCTTTCAGTATCAATAATAAAGCAAGACTGTCAGCACCTCCTGAAAAAGCCACAAGATATCGTTTCTCTAAGGTCAGAAGATGATGCTTGGCGATGTAGCTGCTCACCTTTTGCAAGATAGGAAGCTCCGTGTCGCGATGTTTGCTCATTTACCCAATACTAATATTTACTCCACATAGAGAACGAGTCCCTTCAGGTATTCACCCTCTGGATGGTAGATATTGACAGGATGGTCTGCCGGCTGATGCAGTTGATGCAGGATACGAACCTTGCGGCCTGCCTGGGCAGCAGCCGTAAAGACTGCGTTGCGGAAATTGTCCTTCGTCACCACCTGTGAGCAGCTGAACGTAAACAGAATACCACCCTTGCGGATACGCTCAAATCCCTTCATGTTTAAGCGAGTATAGCCTTTGAGCGCATTATGCAGGGCACCACGATGCTTTGCAAAAGCCGGCGGGTCGAGAATCATCAGGTCATAAGTCTGATCATTGGCATCCAGGAACTTGAAGGCATCGTCGCAGATAGCCTGATGGCGTTCATCGCCAGGGAAGTTCATGCCCACATTCTTGTTGGTCAGGTCAATGGCTTTCGCACTACTGTCCACAGAATGGACAAGCCGCGCCCCACCCCTCATGGCATAGACAGAGAAGCCGCCCGTATAGCAGAACATATTCAAGACGCTGCGTCCTTTGGCGTAAGATTCCAGAAGGCTGCGGTTCTCGCGCTGGTCAACGAAGAATCCTGTTTTCTGTCCGCGTAGCCAGTCAACATGAAAATACAGGCCGTTTTCCATTGCTGTATCCACGGATGTGTTGCCATAGATGAAGCCGTTTTCCTGTCCGAGGCCAGCCATAAAGGGCAGCGTTGTCTCACTTTTGTAATAGACGTGCTGGATTCTTTCACCCATTACCTTTATTAAAGCCTTGCAGACATCCATGCGGTTGACATGCATACCCACGCTGTGAGCCTGCATAACAGCCGTCTCACCATAGCAGTCGATGACCAGTCCGGGCAGGTTGTCGCCTTCGCCGTGTACCAACCGGTAGGTGTTGTTGCTATCGTTGTCGGCCAGTCCGAGAGCTATTCTGACATCAAGGGCAGACTGCAGCCTACTTTCCCAGAATGCATCGTCAATCTCCACATCATGAAATGAAAGTACGCGCACGCTGATAGACCCGATCTGATAGTGTCCGACGGCGACGAACTCATTGTTTTCGTTTACCACACGAACCACTTCCCCCTCCTTGACATCGGAGTCAACCTGCCTGATGGCACCAGAAAACACCCAAGGATGGAAACGCTTCAGCGACTCCTCTTTTCCACGCTTCAAATAAACTGTCTTATAATTCATTTTCTTCTTTAACTTCTTCTTTAATTTCGATGAGTTCAAAGTCGCCACTCTCTTTTAGTCTTTGGATTTCTTCATACAGCAAGACGCAACTCCAAGCGTCAATGGCGGCATACTGTTTCTGTTTCTCGCTGAGAACGTCGGCATCCCAGTTGGTCAGCCGCTGTCGCTTGCTGATTTTCTCATGGAAAATGTTAGCAAAGATTTTCTGCAGGCTCATATCCTCAATACCCAGTTCTTTCACGACATTCTGAAGGTCGATGAAGTACCCTGGTTGGAAATCCGCCCGTCTTTTAAGCGACAGAATGTCATCGTGCCAGGAGATACCGACCATCGGTATGCGGGTGTTTTCGAGAAGACGCTTCACAGCAGGAGTCATCCCCATCATGTTCAGGCGAAAGAGGAAACAGATTTCCTTCGATGAAACCTGTAATAATGAGACCTTATGGTTCTCCCCCCTCCGAAACGAGGGACGCGTCTCCGTGTCCACACCCAGAATGGGCTGCGAGAGCAGATAGTCCACAGCCTTCTCCGATTCGCCGGCCGACATGATGACAACGATGCGTCCAGGAAACCTCACAACGGGCATCTGGCTGATCAACGACTTGTCGAATTTGTTATATAGGGTTTTCTTCATAAAGAATATTTCGCTATCAAAGTGCAAAATTAGAAAAAAAGTATGAAAATATGAACGAATATGAGTTTTTTCCACTACTTTTGCACGAAAATTCATCATTATGGCCAAGAAAACAATCAAGAATAAGCAAGAACGCAAGCCGAAGAACCTCGGAGAAGTCATTGGCGTCAAGAGTTTATTGAAGAACGAGACGACGGATTTCATGTTGGGTCTGTTGCTGGTGTTGATGTCTCTTTACGTCACCATCGCGATGGTTTCATATCTAAGTACAGGCCAGTCCGACCAGAGTATTCTTGAGGATATGCGTGCTGGCGACATGCTCAACACGGATCATCGTTTTCTGAATTATTGCGGCTCAGTTGGTGCCATCATCTCTTACACGCTTATCACGATCAACTTCGGGCTTTCCGCTTTCCTCATTCCCCTGTTCTTCATCGTCCTGGGGTTCAAGCTGATGAGAATCTATGAGGTAAACCTGTGGAAATGGTTCCTATGCCTTACCATCCTCATGCTCTGGTGTTCCGTGACCTTTGCAAAGTTCCTTTCACCGCTTATGGGCGAACAGGTTTTCAATGCCGGAGGTAATCATGGCTTATACTGCGTTCAGCAGATGGAGAACATCGCAGGCCCTCCGGGGCTCATCCTCATTCTCCTGCTGGTGGCCGTGGGATACCTCACCTACATCAGCGCTCAGACCATAGAACTCATCCGCAAGTCACTCAACCCCGTGAAATACATCACTTCGAAAGTGAAGTTTACCATCACGAATCTGGAGAACAAAGGCCATGATTCCGATGATGAAGAAAATGGCATTGACGATGATGAAACGGGAAGTGCAGACGATCCTGCCGAGCCTCTGAACACTCCGGAGCCTACCATTCCCTCTACTGTCATCCAGCTTTCCACCGGTGACACGAACTCGATGAAAATCATTGAGGAGCCCGCCCCGGAAGTGGCAGGCAAGCTCACGGTAGAAGTCAGCAAGGACGAAGAGGCTGCCAAGGGCAAGGTGGTCAGTTCCGACAACATCCCTCTTACGCCCATTAATCCGCGTGAGCCGTTCCTCAGATACAAGTTCCCTACCCTTGACCTGCTGAAGAAATACAACGACAGCGGTAAGCCGGAGGTGGATATGGCTGAGGTCAATGCCAACAACAAGCGCATTCAGGACGTATTGAACAGTTTTGGCGTACGCATATCCAATATCGTGGCCACCGTAGGTCCTACCATCACGCTCTATGAAATCACTCCTGCCGAGGGCGTTCGCATTTCAAAGATCAAGAATCTTGAGGCCGACATTGCCCTGAACCTCGCTGCGCTGGGCATCCGTATCATCGCCCCCATGCCTGGCAAGGGAACCATCGGTATAGAGGTTCCCAACAAGAAGCCGAATATCGTCTCCATGGAAAGCGTATTAAACTCAAAGAAGTTCCAGGAGACAAAGATGGACCTGCCTATTGCCTTGGGTAAGACCATCACCAACGAGGTGTTCATGGCCGACCTCGCCAAGATTCCCCATCTGCTGGTGGCAGGTGCTACTGGTCAGGGTAAGTCAGTTGGTCTGAATGCCATCATCACCTCCCTACTCTACAAGAAGCATCCCAACGAGCTGAAACTTGTGCTCGTTGACCCGAAGAAGGTGGAATTCAGCATCTACACGCCGCTTGCCAATCACTTCATGGCCACACTCCCTGAAAACGAGGAGGAGCCCATCATCACAGACGTGACGAGAGTGGTGCGGACCCTGAACTCCCTCTGCAAACTGATGGACTCACGCTACGACCTGCTGAAGCTGGCAGGTGCCCGCAATGTGAAGGAATACAACGAGAAGTTTGTCAACCATAAGCTGAAGCTCTCTGACGGTCATGACTACATGCCCTATATTGTGGTCATCATCGATGAGTTTGGCGACTTGATCATGACAGCAGGCAAGGAAGTGGAGCTCCCCATCGCCCGTATCGCGCAGCTGGCGCGTGCCGTGGGTATCCACATGATTATCGCCACACAGCGTCCTACGACCAATATCATCACAGGTACCATCAAGGCCAACTTCCCTGGACGTATGGCTTTCCGTGTGATGTCACAAATTGACTCACGCACCATTCTCGACCAGAAGGGAGCCGACCAGCTGGTTGGACGCGGAGATATGCTTATCCTCGTCGGCAACGATCCCGTGCGCGTACAATGTGCTTTCGTTGACACACCAGAAGTGGAACGTATCAACAAGTTCATTCAGGAGCAGCCCGGTCCCGTAGAGCCTCTGGAACTGCCGGAGCCTGCAGCAGACGATGGCGGTGCTTCTGGCGGCGCAGGCAGCGTGGACAGCCATTCTCTCGACCCATTCTTCGACGAGGCTGCTCATGCTATTGTCGTCTCGCAGCAGGGTTCTACCAGCATGATTCAGCGCCGCTTCTCTATCGGCTACAACCGTGCCGGCCGCCTGATGGACCAGCTCGAAGCTGCCGGCATCGTGGGTCAGGCCAATGGCGCCAAGCCCCGCGAGGTGCTCATCTCTGACGAGAACTCGCTCAACTCGCTGCTTGCACAGGTTCACAGCCAGCAGTAAAATTAAAAAGGAAAAATTAAAAATAAAAAAATAAAAAGGAAAAATTAAAAAGTAAAAATGAAAAAGAACATTCTGATATTCGCTTTCATCGTGCTGAGCACGCTCGGAGTTTCTGCGCAGACCTCTCAGCAGGCCAGGAAAGTGCTCGACAAGGCGGCTGCCGTCGTAGGACACAAGGGCGGTGCCTCTGCCAACTTCTCTCTGAACAACCCCAAGACGGGAACGGTCAACGGCACTATCGCCATCAAGGGAAGCAAGTTCCACGTTGTCACGCCGCAAGCCATCGTATGGTATAACGGCAAGACCCAATGGACCTACATGAAGCAGACGGAGGAAGTGAGCGTCACAACCCCCACGCAAGCTCAACAGGCAGCCATGAACCCCTATCAGTTCATCTCCATGTACAAGCAGGGCTACGACCTGTCGATGACCAACTCCGGCGGCAATCATCTGGTCCATCTCACAGCCCAGAACAAGCAGCGCGGCGTGCCTGAGATGTACATCCTTGTCAACAGCAAGACCCATGTTCCCATACAGGTAAGGATGAAGCAGAAAGACACCTGGACAACTGTGAACATCAGCAACTTCCAGTCCAAGAACCAGTCTGACAACGTCTTCGTCTTCCAGCCCAAGGACTATCCGAAGGCAGAAGTCGTTGACCTCAGATAACTTCCATAGTCACGATGAACAGGCTGCAACTCTTCCTTCAGCTTCGGCGTCATCGCAAGCTGGCCGATCGCAGAAGCATGGATTTCTCGCGCAACAAGGCTGCCAAGTGGATCGTCTACATTGTCTCTTCGGTCATGCTCATCTATCTGATGGGCTTTGCAGTCATGTTCTCCCTCATCGTCAACAGCGACCGCACGACCGACTCCGTGTCGTTCGTCATGCTCTTGGCACCCTTCCTGCTCACCATCGACTTCTTCTTCCGCTTCATTGCGCAGCAGACGCCCTCGCAACTCGTCAAGCCCTACATCCTGCTGCCTATCCACAAGTATGCGTGCATCGACTCCTTCCTGCTCAACACGCTGCTCAGCGAAGGCAACCTGATATGGATGTTTTTCCTCGTGCCCTATGCGCTGATGTCGATAGTGTTCACCCACGGACTGACTATTTCGCTCTGCGTACTGCTGCTGTACTGGATACTGATCCTGTGCAATAGCCAATGGTATCTTCTTGTCCGCACGCTCATCAACGACAAGCTCCTTTACTGGCTCCTGCCCGTGACGTTCTATCTGCTGCTCTACAGCCCGTTGATTCTGTCTGCAGCTACCGACACAGAGGTCATATCATTCGAAGCACCCTACAACGCCGTTGCCGAGGCACTCCTCAAGGGCCATCCCTGGCCGTTGCCTGCCGCCCTGTTGCTGCTGGCCGTTCTCCTGATGGTGAACCGCCGCCTACAGCGCTTCTACATCATGAAAGAAATCAACCGGACGACCACCACTCACCTCTCACACGTCAGCACCTTCGGATTCCTGGACCGCTACGGCGACCTCGGACAGTATCTGAAACTGGAGGTCAAGAGCATCATGCGCAACAAGAACCCGCGTCTGGGATTCATCTTCTCCGCCTGCGTTGTAGTGGTGATGAGTGCCTTCATTGCGTTGACCGATGTCTATGACAGCCCCTTCATGACCAATTTCTGGTGTTTCTACAACTACGTCATCTTTGGCAGCATGCTCATCCTCAAGATCATGAGCTACGAAGGGAACTATATCGACTGTCTGATGATCCACAGGGAGAACATCCTCCAGTTGCTGCAGGCGAAGTACGCCTTCTATTCGGTCGCCCTCCTGCTGCCGTTCACCCTCATGCTCCCCACGGTCTTCTCTGGCAAGTGGTCGTTGCTGATGGTCATCTCCTATGGCGTGTTCACGGCCGGGTTCCAATATTTCCTTCTCTTCCAGTTAGCCGTGTTCAATCGCCGCACGATACCGCTGAACACAAAGATTACAGGCACCAACGGCATGGAGAACAACTACTGGCAGATAGGCATCCAGATGGCGGCATTCATCATTCCCATCACGCTGGTATCCCTTCTGGAAAGCTGCGTCAGCAATATGGTGGCCTACCTCACCATGATGGTTATCGGCATCATCTTCATCGCAACACGCCGTTTCTGGATGCGCAACATCTACCAGCGCATGATGAGCCGCAAGTATGAGATGCTGGAGGGATTACACAACTCACGATAGTCAAAAACCTAAAACATATGAGCAACAACATGAAATTCATAGCCATTATTCCAGCCCGCTACGCCTCTACCCGCTTTCCCGGAAAGCCCTTGGCCATACTTGGCGGCAAGACCGTCATCCAGCGCGTCTATGAACAGGTGACCCGCGTCATTCCTGATGCCTATGTAGCCACGGACGACGACCGTATTTTCCAGGCCGTTGAAGCCTTCGGCGGCAAGGCTGTGATGACCTCCCCTGACCATAAGAGCGGCACCGACCGCATCGAGGAAGCCGTGGAGAAGATTGGCGGCTGCTGGGACGTGGTCATCAACGTCCAGGGCGACGAGCCCTTCATCCAGCCCTCACAGATAGAAACCGTCTGTCGCTGCTTCGAGGCCGAGGAGACACAGATTGCCACCCTTGGCAAGCCCTTCACAACGATGGAGGCCGTTGAGAATCCCAACTCTCCGAAGATTGTTGTTGACAACCGCGGCTTCGCCCTCTATTTCTCCCGCAGCGTCATCCCCTTTGTCCGTGGCGTGGAGAAAGATGACTGGCTCTCTCGCTACCCCTTCCTGAAGCACCTCGGGCTCTACGCCTACCGCACGGAAGTGTTGCGTGAGGTAACCCGGCTGCCGCAGTCCTCATTGGAGCTGGCTGAGAGCCTTGAGCAGCTCCGCTGGTTGCAGAACGGCTATCGCATCCGCGTTGGGCTGACCGATGTGGAGACAGTAGGCATCGACACCCCAGAAGACCTTGCCCGCGCAGAAGAGTTCCTGAATTCATAGTCGTAAAATTTAAAGTTAAAAATTAAAAAGTAAAAATTTAAAGTTAACAAATAAGGTTTCGCGTTCGCTCAAGCCCATGGAACGAGCCCTTTCATGCCCTGAAACGAGCCCTTTCATGCCCTGAAACGAACCCTTTGAGAGCATGAAACGAGCCCTTCAATGGTACAGAACGAGCCCTTCGGCGGTACCGAAAGGCCACTTTTTGCCACCAGATTAGTCATTTTGCTGCACATTTACCCCAAAATAAGGCCATAATACTGAAATTCCGCACCGCTAATATGTGCGCCAAGTATAGGGAAAAGCATCGGAACGAGGGGTTCGTGCATGTCTTTTGATACCTGCGAGAGCAGGATTTGGATACATTCTGTCCCTTTTCCAAGGTTTGGCATCTTAGGGGCAGAGGGTTTTGAAATATTGTATCTCATTGATATTCTGCTTTTTAGATGAAACTAACACTGGCAAAATCTATCAATTTCAGTTCTATCAGTTAGTTTTCAAGGGGTATCAATTTCAGCTCCTTATTATATAACTTATTGATTATTAATTAATTATATATTATAAAATAGGAAGTTTGATATATAACTGATCCTCTGAAAGCTAACTGAAACTGATAGAACTGATAGATATTGACCGTTAATCACTCACTTCTTCTACAAGGCAAACAGTTTTTTAATCACCTTCTGCGCTATGGCTCCCGCCTGGGTGACCAGCTTCTGCGGCAGCATCGCCAGCTGGTCCTCGTCGAGCGAGAAGCAGGTTATCTAAATTCGGACTGACATATTAGAAAAGAAGCATTTGCTATTATTTCGCGTTAAGCCAACTCCAGGGCCAGGAGGTTCATCTGCTCGCAGTCGTGAGCGGTGAGGGGGATGCGCTCGTTGCTATGCTCTCGGGTGGAGAGCATCAACAGGCGGCCTTCGGCACAGGCATCAAACTGCTCACCTTTGGGTTTCGACAAGGGGGCAAAGCCGTTATGCACTATGACAATGACTGGCAACTTCTCATTGAACGCCTGGCGCATGACCAACTTCTCGCCAGGTGAAATGGAGGGAGAGATGAGTACCGCACCACGCCGAGCCGCTTCCAGATAGCGGGTCACCTCGTCTTCCAAGCGCTTGCCAACAAAGCGTCTTGAAATGCGAACCGCTATGCGCTGTGGGGCGTCAAGGAGTGCTCTGTTGCCAATACCATTGCAGATGTGAGTCCCCTGTTGAAATCCGAAGAAGGGGCGTAGAAGTTCCGGGTGCTCGCGCTTCATCAAGAAACGGCGAGGGTTGTCGCGCAAGTAATTCTTCCAACGCTGGTATTCATCGTTCGTGCGAAGCACAAGGTCGTTGTAGCCAGGTTCAAAGAGTAGGCCGTGCTCCGGATGGTCTCCCTTGAAGGTTCCCGCTGAGAGATCAGAACGGCAGTCCGACGGCGAAATGGAAGGAGAGATCACGTCCCAGGTCGTGATTGATGATGGGATAATGCTGGCGATGGTTCTCGTAGGCGGGAGAGATGGCTTTCATTCCCATGTCGAGACGGACGATGAAGTAGTCGAAGTTCAGACGGAGACCCATGCCATAGCCCACGGCTATCTGCTTGTAGAACTCATTGAACTTGAACAGGCCGCCGGGCTGGTCCTTGTATTCGTGAAGGGTCCAGATGTTTCCGGCATCCACGAAGGCTGCGCCATAGAACTTCCAGAACAGGTAGGTCCGGTATTCGAGGTTCAGGTCGAGCTTCATGTCACCCGTCTGGTTGATGAAGTCGATGCGCCCATCGGTTCCCTTGAACTTTCCCGGTCCGAGTTCCCTGACACTCCATCCGCGCACGGAGTTGGCGCCGCCGGAGAAATAGCGTTTCTCAAAAGGAAGGATATTGCTGTTGGCATAGGGACAGGCGATGCCGGCTCCCACATGCATGGCCAGCTGGTTGCGGTTGTCAATCTGGAGGAGACGCGTATAGTCGATGTCGAAGCGTGCATACTGGGCATAGGCGATGTTGAAGAGCGTGTATTGGCCCTCGCTGTTCACCTTGGCACGAACGAGCCGGGACATGGCGCGAAGCATGTTGCCGGCTGTCTCTACATTGACGCGGAGTGCGTTGATGCCATCGTTGTAGTTGACTCCGAAACCAATCTTGAAGATGAAGATGTCCTCATAGTTATAGCGAAGGATGGCATTACGGCTCTGCTCGCTGTCGAGATAGTCGCGGCGGAAGGTGCTGCTGATCCACGGCATATAGACATAGTTCAGGTCGAAGAGGTCGAAGCGATAGCTGAGATTATGATGGGGCTCAGCCCAATGGTAGCGCCAGGCCGTGGAGAAAACCCTTCGGTGAAACTCCGGACGGTTCTGCAGGTTGTAGCCGATGCTGAGCTCGCTGCGTGCCGTACTCCTGTGACGGAAGGAACGCGAGAGGAATGGAGCGACGAAACGCGGGAAGGTGAGCTTCGACTCTATGGAGTACTCCTCATAGTCTTCGTTCTGATAGCCTTCCAGTCCGGTGATAGCCTCGAAGGCTCCACGCAGCTGTATGCTGAACAGCTCTGCTCCACGGAAGAGGTTGCGGTTCTCATAGGTGATGGAGAGTGCCGCACCAAGGTCGCCGGAGGTATTGGTGCCTTCCGGCTGGAAGGAGATGGTGGAAGGCTTGTTCATCGTCAGCTGTATGTCGGCATCGAGCAACAGGGAGTCCGGGGCCTCGCGAAACCTGATGTTCGTGTATTTCACCGCAGGCAGGCGTCCGAACTTGGCATAGGTGTTCTCCAGATCGGTATGACCGTAGTAGAGACCGGGACGGATGGCCGTGTTGTACTCCAACACATGCTGACGAAGAGGCAAAGGCTGACCATTGTTTGACGAGAAGTTGACACTCCTCACCACATAGCGCGGATGTATGGTCTCGGGAGAGTTGCTGTTGGCTTTGTAGGGAAGCACATGCAGGATGAGCTTCACCTCATTGCTGTTGGCTGTGGAGTCGGCGCTGAACGCAATAAAATCCTTATGGAAACGATAATAGCCGGCATCCTGAAAAAGGTTGGTCATGCGGCGGCGTTCAGCCTCGAGCCGTTCAACAGAGAAACGGTCTCCCGCCTTCAGTCCGCCCGGAAGGGAGGAAGGATGAACGATGAGAGAGGTGGAATCAAGTACTCCCTGTATGTCATACCCTATCCCGCTAATCACATACGCCTCTGCGGGATGAAGCCTGTAATTGACCTTCACCTTCTTTCCCCGGCGATGGGTAGCCAAGCTCACGGAAGCATGCATATAACCCATGTTCTGCATGGCCTGACGGAGTTGAAGACAGGAGAGCTGTGCCTGTGTGGAATCATATACCACGGGCTGCTCACCCATGCCTTGCAGGAAACGGTTTACCCAACGCGACGTGTCACGTCCGGAAAGGGAATATACCGCCATTGGAACCTTGACCAGGGAAAACCACTTGGAGTTGGGCTTCTGGCGGACGTAGGACTGAAGCTGCGAAGCGTCCACCTCCTTGGAATCGGAAGTGACGCTCACCTTCGTTAGCAACAGGCTGTCATCGTCCACGAATTTCGTGGCCGAACAAGCCGTCAGCAAACAGCCGACAAGGGTTGCCGAAAACAGGCTTTTCAGTTCTTCGCTTATTTTCATAAGTGCAAAGTTACGAAAAAACGAGTGCAGAACAAAATAAACATATTTATTTTTTATGCCGAGTGTAAGGAACTTATCTAAAGTTCTTGCATGAAGCAAGCATCCCTACGGGCTGAGCGACGAAAAAAAAAATTAAAAAAGTAAAAAAGTAAAAGAGTAAAAAGAAGAAAAAGAAAAAATGTTGTACTTTTGCAGGATAAAAAAGGGAGATAATAGGGAGATAATGCATGCTGAGCAAATCCAAAATAAAACTCATACGCTCGCTTGAGAAAAAGAAAGAACGTAAGGAAACCGGACTCTTTGTAGCAGAGGGGCCGAAAGTTGTTGGCGACCTCCTTGAGGCAGGCTTTCAGCCACGGCTACTCATTGCTACGGAGGAATGGGCGACACAAAACGCACAGGCGATAAGCTCGTGCGAAGAGTTCTGCAACATTACGGATGAGGAGCTGCGCAAAGTAAGCTTCCTGCAACACCCGCAACAGGTGCTGGCAATCTTCTACATGCCAGAGCACCCCCTACCCCTCCTTCAAGGAAAAGAGTCACCAGCTGTCCTAAAGGGAGAGGAAGGAGAACTCCTGAAGAGGGAACTCGTCCTTGCACTCGACGGCGTACAGGACCCGGGCAATCTGGGAACAATCATACGCATTGCCGACTGGTTTGGCATCACGCATATCTTCTGCAGCACAGACACCGCCGACGCCTACAACCCCAAGGTCGTACAGGCCACCATGGGAAGCCTCGCAAGGGTGAAAATCGTTTTCACGGACCTGCCGCAACTGATAGACGCACTACCCCATGACATTCCCATCTACGGGACGATGCTCAACGGCGACGACATCTACAGCCAGCCGCTGCAACCGCATGGACTGCTCATCATGGGCAACGAGGGGAACGGACTCTCTCACGATGTGGCAAGGCGCGTCAACAGACGACTGTTCATACCCAACTTCCCGCCTGGACGCGAAACGGCAGACAGCTTGAACGTAGCCGTTGCCACAGCCGTAGCATGCGCGGAGTTCCGCCGGCAACAAGGGAGAAGGAAAAATTAAAAAGGAAAAATTAAAAGGGTAAAAATATAATATATAAAAGGTATGATAGAAGAATTATACAAATCACGCTCCGTGGCAGGCTGTATTAGTGCCGCCACCAACTTCCTGTTTAACAACCTCAAAAGCATCTCCAAGCAATTGTGGCTGCCCATCGTGGTGTTTGCCGTCATCATGGGACTCTTTCAGAAACTGTCCATCGACGTCTCCATCTCCTCCTCACCCACCCTCTCTACCATGACCATGCTCCTCATGCTCGGGCTGTGCATGCTTGCTCTCATAGCCTCCGCCTTGTGGCTCACGGGTGCCATCATCAGGATTGTCAATGGCAAGTCGCTCATCCGAAACATTAAACGATACATCGTCCTTGGACTTTTCGGATTAGCCATGACCCTCGTGGTCACGCTTGTCGTCGTGGGCATCTTCTTCCTGTTCCGCGGAGACAACAGCCAGGTCGATGTGGCACAAGCCTTCAATAATACGATTGCCTCCATCGCAGTCTGCGGAGCGGTGCTCATCGCCATCGTGCTACTCATAATACCCTTCGTTCAATCTGAAATGAAGTATCTCATGGAAGACGTCTCCATTACGACTGCAATAACAAAAGGGTATGCCGAAGGCTTCCGCCACTACGGGAAGCTCCTCCTCGCACTCATCCTCATCAGCCTGCTGGTCATGGTCATCATCCTCATCGTGGCACTGCCCATGCAGATACTCCTGATGGCACAGTCAGCATCATGGACTGGCATACTCATGGGTGACGAGGCCTCGCTGCCCTCCCATTTCGGTCTCCTCGCTCTCGTCGTCAGCATCATCGTCTATGCTCTCGGCATCGCAGCCGTCGTCATCTGGGAATTCCTGGCACTCTCCTATGTCTATGGAAGCATCGCCCACGACGAGCAGGAAAAAGCCAACAATGCCCTGAACTCCATGAACTCCCTGTAACTCCATGAACTCCATGAAAAGAATACTATTCATCGACCGCGACGGCACACTCATCCAGGAGCCTGCCGACGAACAGATTGACAGCTTTGAGAAACTCGTTTTCGTACCGGGGATGATACGCAACCTTGCCTTCATCCGACAGCATCTCGACTTCAGCTTCGTGATGGTGAGCAATCAGGACGGACTCGGAACACCCTCGTTCCCGGAAGAGACCTTCTGGCCCGTTCACAACTTCATCCTGCAGACACTCGAAGGCGAGGGCATCACCTTCGACGACCAGCTCATAGACCGACACTTCCCTGAAGACAACTCTCCCATGAGAAAGCCGGGGACAGGTATGCTCACACACTACCTCGGAAATCCTGACATCGACCTCGAGAACAGCTATGTCATCGGCGACCGCGAATCCGACCGGCAGCTTGCGGAGAACATGGGCTGCAAGGCGCTCATCCTCTCTGACGAAGGCATGACATGGGACCGCATCACGGAAATACTCTTTGCCGGAGAACGCATTGCAGAGGTCAGACGCACTACCCACGAAACTGACATCTACGTCAGAATGAACCTCGATGGCAACGGACATTGTGACATCCATACAGGACTTGGTTTCTTCGACCATATGCTCGAGCAGATAGGACGTCACGGCATGATGGACCTCACCATCCAAGCCAAGGGAGACCTCCATGTGGATGAGCACCACACCATCGAAGATACCGCACTTGCACTCGGCGAATGCCTCCTGAAGACACTCGGCGACAAGCGAGGCATAGAGCGCTACGGATTCTCACTTCCCATGGACGACTGCCTCTGCCAGGTGGCACTCGACTTCGGAGGAAGGCCCTGGCTCGTGTGGAACGCGGAGTTCCATCGCGAACGCATCGGAGAAATGCCCACGGAGATGTTCCTACACTTCTTCAAGAGCCTCTCCGACGCAGCACGCATGAACCTCAACATACAGGCACAGGGAGAAAACGAACACCATAAGATTGAAGGTATCTTCAAAGCACTCGCCAGAGCACTTAAAATGGCAGTCCGCCGCGACATACGCCACTTTGAACTGCCATCAACAAAAGGAACCCTCTGAGAGGGAAATTCCTTAGAACTTACATCCAAGCGTCATCATCACATGGTGGCGCTTGTTGCTTACATTTGTCGGCATCGCCACGTTTGTCACGTCGCAGGCATCATGGAACGGATGGAACGTGCCGTCAGTCTGACTGTACTGGTATGCAACGTCAACAGAAAAGTCCTTCCCCATGTAGCCTAAGCCCGCGGTTACACGTTGCGTAGAACTCCAGTTCGTATAGTCCGTTGTTGACATGAAGTTGTTGCCGATAGAATAGAGCATCCCATCCTTATAGCCACTCGACTTGTACTTCGGAGAAACATAGTTGTAGCCCACACGCATCGCCAGCTGAGGAAGCAGCTTTATCTCGCCGCCGACCTTCAGCGTCAGCACACCACGCATCACGCTCTTCGTGTTATGGTTCATCGCACGGTCAGCATGCGTGTAATCATCATATCCATAGTAGTAATAATAGTAGTCGTCGTTGTCCTCGATGCGGTTGTTCGTGTAGCGGTAGTCGGCATAGTCAACTGAAGCACCCAGCGCAATCTCCTTGCCGATGGTGTGACCGACACTCAGGCCGAATATCCACGGAGTGTACAGCGAGAAATCATAGCGGTTCTCTATATCAAGAACCGTAGGTCCCTGATAAGTGGTGCTACCAGGTCTCACGCCTACCATCATCGCCGTGTAGTTCTCTGACTTCAGATCATAGAACGTAGGAGACTTGATCGTCATGCCCACACGGAAAGGAGAGGCATCTATCGGGCGCACGATAACACCCAGCGCCATGTCGTAGCCAGCACCACGGATCTTGCGGTAGTCCTCCAAATAGACTCCCTCCACGTTCGCCGCATTAGGACCATACAGCTCAGCATACTCCGTGAGGTTACGATAATGCACATCCTTGATACCGAACGTCAGACCGGCATAGAAACGGTCGTGCACGTTTACCGACATATTCAAATCATAATCGGAAATAAAGCCGCGCTGAGAACTTCCGTAATCATACAGCTGCGCGCCATGATACATAAACGGAGCCTGAGGGTCAACGACAGGATTATACACCACGGAATTATAATAGAGCCAGTCCAGTTGGTTGAAAGCAAGGTTGTAGGAATAAACCTCCTCACCCAACGGGTGACGCGAACTCGGCTGCACATTCGACAGACCCACCACGCCACCGATGGCACCCTTGTCATAGCTCACCCTGCCCTGAGAGCTGCCATTCGTAAGCCATCCTGCTGCGTTTACAATCATACTCAAATCCTTACTCTGATGATAGTTCAATGCCATGTTCAACCATACGTCCTCGTTCACCTGCTTTGAATAGACGAAGCCCGCCTGGTCAAAACTCACATGGCTGCGCTTCGCATCCTCAAACTTCTCCACGCCCGTCTGCATGTCAAGACCCATCGTCACCGCCCCTGCCGAACGACGGAAAAAAGCCGTGCCAGCAGGATTCGACGATACTGTGGAAAGGTCAGCACCCAGGGCATCCATCGAACCGCCCATACCCACATAGCGTGCCGTTCCGCGCAGATCGCTACCCGTAAGGTTCGCGTTCACATAAGTCTCTTGACACATCGCCGACAACGATACCATCGTCATCAACGACACATAGATAAACCTTTTCATATCATCCTTAACCATTAACCCTTAACCCTTAACCCTTAACCATTATCCTTTCATCTCCTTCCACCAAAGCCTCCGCCACGGCTTCCGCCGCCAGAGAAGGAACCTCCTCCCCTCGAGCCGCCAAAGCCTCCACTACGGGAGAAGCCACCTGAATTCCCTGAGCTTCCTGAATTTCCTGTATTCCAAGAATTTCTTGACCCCGTTGTAACCGTTCCCGATTGCTGAGGAATGTTCAACGTGGAAGTGCGGCGACCCAGACGGCTCTCGCTAAACGATCCGTTGTGCGTCCTTGCTCCTTTTCCAACCTGACTCCCTGGCTTCCTGACTTCTTGACTTCCTGGCTTCCCAACCCCAAAACTTGTCCGTCCGTTGCCAAAACCAGCACCTCTCCCATATCTGCCCGAAGAGTTGCGTACGGCCATCCCGTCAAAGCTTGTACGTCCTGTCCCGAAATGGGGTGTCGGATGATGATGCCGAGGGCGCCATGCCCAGTCACGATACGGATAGCTCCAATGGCTGTAGTATGGCGTATAGAATCCGAAGTAATCATTATACCACGGGTCATACCATCCCCAATAAGCATTGCGCCAATAGGCATGATAAGACCTGTAGCGATAATACCACGGGTCATACCACCAGTCATACCAGGGGTAGTAATCCGTGTAGAATGGCATGTATCCGTCAAAACGGCTCATCCTACGGGTATATGTATAGTCCTCTTCCTGGCTTCCCGACTCCCCGACATCCTGCCAGTCCCCTTCAAGGGAATCTGCGAAGAGGGTATCCGGATAGACTCCTTCAACCTCGTCCAGATAAACGATGTCATCCTCGCAGTCGTATCTCTGTGCCACACGTTGCTGCTGTTCCTTTTTGTCAGCCTGTTTCTGGGCTTTGCTCTTGGGGACATAGTACATATCATCGTCCTGGGCAAGAGCCGGAACCGACATTAGGAGCAGGCTCAGCAGACAAGTCATAGTTCCTTTCTTCATGATGATTTCCTTTCTTTTGAACGTTTGTGCCGCAAATTTATCACAAATTTCAACGCAAATATAAGGAAAAACCCTAAACAATGATAGGAATTTCCCTATTTTTTATATTTTTGCAAGCAAAATTAAGACGAAACAATGAAATATACTGCCGCAAAGTTTACCATCACATGCCAGGACGAGGTGATGGAAAGCGCCAAAGACCTCCTGGCTGCCAGTGCCGCCGAAGCAGGCTTCGAGGCCTTTGAAGACATGCCACAGGGAATCACCGGCTATGTTCAGGACGAGCTCCTTGACAAGATTGTCCTTGACAAAAGTATTGAAGACTTCCCCATTGAAGGCGTGGAGATAACCTACGTCCTCGAGAAAGTGCCTGACACCAACTGGAATGCCACTTGGGAGGAAAACGGATTCGAGCCCATTGACATCAATGGAAAAGTGCTGGTCTTCGACGCAAAGAAGCCTCTGCCCGCAGAATCCGGTTCATGGAAGGTGCTCATTGGCATCGAGGCACAGATGGCGTTCGGCACGGGTACGCATGAAACGACAAGGATGGTGGTGGAAGTGCTCACAGAGATGAACCTGTCCGGGAAGCGCATTCTTGACTGCGGATGCGGAACCGGCATACTCGGTATTGCAGCCCTGAAGCTTGGAGCCGAGCAAGTTGTCGGATATGACATCGATGAATGGGCGGTGAACAACACGCTCCACAATGCCGAGATCAACAGGGTGAAAGAGCTAAGCGTCTTTCACGGCAACAGCTCGGTGCTTTCTCATGTGAACGGAGTGTTTGATGTGGTGATGGCAAACATCAACCGCAACATACTGATGGAGGACATGCATCATTTCAAAGATGTACTGAGTTCTGATGGCACGTTGATAATCAGCGGTTTCTACAAAAATGATGCAGCAATGCTTGAACAGGAAGCGAAGCGTCACGGTCTTAGTTTGACAGAGGGAGGTGTCCGAACGAATGACGACTGGTGCTGCCTGGTCTTCAAGAACAGTTAATCTGATTCTGAACGTTCTTGGATTGTCAGCTGCTTGAGGTCATAGAAGGAACCATTATAGATATTGAGGTCAACGTATCCCTTGATGCCGGGCAGTCTGCCCGCATCGGTATGTTGCCAGAATTTCCACGGCCCCGTGTATTTCACCTCGCTGACGTAGTAGTGGGCTATCCAATAGGGATAGTCATCAAAGACGGGTGCATTGAGATACAGTTCCTTGAACTTGTAATAAGTATAGATGATGGGTTTCACGCCATAGGCGTTCTCTACGATGTGAAGCCAGGAAAGGATGTCCTGCTGGAAATCCTCGACAGTCTTTCCCTTGGGCATGTTTTCTATGTCGAGGACGGGAGGAAGGTCTCCGGGCTCCAATTGCACATTCCTGATGAAGTGTCTTGCCTGGGTCTCGGCGGTTGATTGGTTGCTCCAGAAATGGTACGCGCCTCTAAGGAAGCCATGCTCCCTTGACTCATAGAAATTGCTTTTGAAATAGGTATCAATGCGGTTCGAGCCTTCCGTTGACTTGATAATGATGAAGCGCAGGGGACATCCGTTAATCTGCGCATGGCGAAGCTCATCCCAGTCAATAGTTCCCTGATAGTGTGAAATGTCTATGCCGTGAATCTCATAGCCTTCAGGATATTTGGCATCGCCATAGAGTGCCCGCCAACGGAAGCCGGTAGGTCCGACAAAGAAGGACCAGAAGAACCAGATGTAAAGCGCCACCATACACAAACCGCCCGTCCACCATGTCCATTTAGGGAGCAGGTGGAAGGCGGAATGTGTGTGACGTTTCCTCATTTACTCTTGTTCGAGTTTAAGTGTACAAGTAGTGCGGTCGCATACGGAGGAAGGTCCCCAGTACTGTATCGGACCGGGATAGACGAAGCATGTCTCCTTGGCCCACTTGTCACGCACGGCAGCAAAGGCCTTGAAGGGTTTGCCGTCAAGCTCAACAAGAGCCTTGCGGATAACGGGCTTCATCTCGCCGTTACGACGCTCCATGTTCATCATCATGGTGATGGGCACACCACCAGCCTTCCACTCGTCGGTGGGTGCTGTCGTGTTCTTGACGATGGCCATGTAGCCAGTCTTTCCGTTGGCAATGAGCTGCGCTGCGCTTACGCCGAGTGCATAGCAGTAGTCGGCATCGAAGTTGGAAGGAGCAGCACATCTTCCCTCGTAGCCGAAGAAGTGGTGGAGGGCAGAGAACTTGCCGACATATTTTCCTTCCTTCTTCCATTGTGCGAGCTTTGCGTCAACCATTTCAGAGAGGAGCTTCTCGGTCTCAATGAGCGAAACCTGTACGTTTCCATGCGGGTCGCGGTCGAGAGAGAGCTGACGGGCAACACCCTCGGGAAGGGTCTCGAAGGTAGCACGGTTTTCCTTGCTGAGGTGAGCAAGGATATACTCACGCTGAGCCTGCTTGTCGAGGTCCTTGTAGTCCTGTCCGTGTGCTGCGAGCAGGTCGTTGAGTTCCTGAATGAGGCGGCCGATGGCGGGAATGAACTCGATGAGTCCCTCAGGAATCAGTACGGTACCGAAGTTCCATCCCTTAGACGCACGGTAGGCGATGGTCTCGCAGATCTGGTCAACGACGTCGTTGAGGGAGAGGTCTTTTGCCTCGACTTCCTCACTCACGATGCAGATGTTGGGCTGTACCTGAAGGGCGCACTCCAGGGCGATATGGCTTGCAGAACGTCCCATGAGCTTGATGAAGTGCCAATACTTGCGTGCAGAGTTGCAGTCGCGCTCAATGTTACCAATCAGCTCGGCATACGTCTTTGTTGCTGTGTCGAAGCCGAAAGAGGTCTCAATCTGATCATTCTTGAGGTCTCCGTCGATGGTCTTCGGACATCCGATGACCTGTACGCCGTAATTCTTGGCAGCATAGTACTCGGCGAGCACGCATGCGTTGGTGTTGGAGTCATCTCCGCCGATGATGACGATGGCATTGATGTCGAGTTTACGGATAATCTCCAGACCTTTTTCAAACTGCTCTTCCTTTTCGAGCTTGGTACGTCCTGATCCGATCATGTCGAAACCGCCGGTGTTGCGGTATTCATCAATGAGGTCGGCGGTGAGTTCCTGATAGTTGTGGTCAACGAGTCCGCCGGGACCCATCAGGAATCCATAGACCTTGTTTTGGGGATTGAGCTTCTTGACGGCATCGAAGAGTCCACAGATAACGTTGTGTCCTCCGGGTGCCTGTCCTCCGCTGAGAATGATTCCAACGTTGCACTTCTTGCTGTTGTCAACGTTACCGGGTACAAATTCAACGAGTGGCATTCCATAGGTGTTGGGGAAGAGCTTCTTGATTTCTTCCTGGTCTCCTACACTCTGTGTTGGCTTGCCTTCCTGAACTTTGACGGCTCCCTGCAGTCCCTTTGGCAGTTTGGGCTGATAGGCTGCCCTTTCTTTCTGCAAAATGCTTTTTTCCATTTGAGCTTATTGTTTTATGTTAAAAAAAGTTGTTATTTCAATTTGCAAATGTAGCGTTTTTCTTTGAGATACGGAAGGAAAAAGTGAAGAATTGTTTATTTTGAAACATTTTTTATATAAAAGTTTGTTTTTTCCAGAATCTTTTCCTAATTTTGGGCATTCTTAATTAAATGATTCAACTTATGGCAAGCAAGCGGGAATTAAAGAAAGAGATCACACAGCTGAGCAGTTGTCTCTTTGCAGAATGTGTAGCAATGACATTGTATGGTGCGAAGGAACGGGAGGCAGACTTAAAAGAGCTTCTGAACAGTATTCTTCGCATAAACAACGACTACATCCGTCGTATTTCTCATCCTGAACCTGGAATGAAGGCAAGGAATTACTATGGTAATCTGATTGAATGTTTTAATAAGGATGTGGAGGAGATAGTAGATCATATCAATAACGTATGAAGAAGCTGTTTTGTTGGCTATTGTATAAACGTCTCGGTTGGCGGACGAACATCACAGTCCCCCACCCTGACAAGTTCATCATATGCCTCGCGCCCCACACGAGCAACTGGGATTTCATCATCGGCCAGATGTATATGCGTGCAGAGGGTATGCGTGTGAATTTCCTGATGAAAAAGGAATGGTTCTTCTGGCCTCTTGGTCCGATTTTCCGCAAGATGGGCGGCATCGCCGTCTATCGTGACAAGCGCCATAGCCTAACGGAAGTCCTTTCCGCTATTGCCAAGAAGGAGCCGACCTTCCATCTGTGCATTACGCCGGAAGGCACTCGCTCATATACGACGGAGTGGAAGAAAGGTTTTTATTTTATAGCCCAGAATGCTGGAATCCCCGTTCTTCTGTATGGTCTTGACTTTGAGCGCAAGCTGATAGAATGCACGAAGAGTTTCGTTCCATCAGGCGACATCGAGAAGGAGATGAAGGAAATCAAGGATTATTTCAAGGATTACAAGGGGCTTTACCCTGATCAGTTCGGGGTGTAAAGCCCCTCTTGCAAAAAGAATGAAGATTGTTTTAGGAATATTGAGTTTATTTATTGGAGTGATGCCGTTGTCGGGTCAGGAGCTAAGAAGTGCGGACTGGGGCGGCATTGACTATCGTGGTGTTCCGTGGGTGACGAATATGTCACGACCGAGCAAGCCGGAACAAGGTTTGGAAGGTCGCCATGTAACGCTATGGGCGAGTCACGGCCGATATTATGACCTGAAGAAAGGAATATGGAAATGGCAGCGCCCCCTTCTATTCTGTACAACGGAAGATTTATTCACACAGACGATAGTATATCCATACCTCATCCCCATGCTTGAAAGAGCCGGAGCGGTTGTCTTCACTCCGCGTGAACGCGACTGGCAAAAGGAGGAAGTCATCATCGACAACGACACACACTTCAAGACACCATACTATACGGAGATGGAAGGCCGTTATAACTGGACAACTTGCGAAATGCCGGGCTTTGCTGTTCCCAATGGGATTCTGCATGACGGAGATGCGCCCTTTGCAAGCGGTACAGCACGATGCATTCCAACAACAAAGAAGAGAAAGAACCATACGGAGGCGATATACCAGCCCCTTTTGAAACAGGCTGGCCGGCATGCGGTATATGTGAGCTACCAGACAGAAGAGAATAGCGTTGACGATGCTGAATACATAGTTGTCCACAAAGGTCAGCGTACGGTATTCCGTGTAAACCAGCAGATGGGCGGCGGCACATGGGTATATCTTGGCACCTTCGACTTTGATGCGGGCTACAACGACCGTAATCGTGTCATTGTGAGCAACCTGAACAGCAAGGACGGCGTGGTGACAACCGATGCCGTTCGTTTTGGCGGAGGCATGGGAAACATTGAACGCGGCGGCAGCATCAGCGGACTTCCCCGCGCCTTGGAGGGTGCGAGATACTATGCCCAATGGGCAGGAGCCCCCTATAGCGTCTATAGCAGCAAGAACGGCGAAGACGACTATGGCGATGACATCAACGCACGCTCGTATATGTCGAACTGGCTTGGAGGAGGCTCCGTGTATATGCCTACGATAAAAGGAAAGAAAGTACCGATAGAGCTGTCGCTTGCCATCCATTCCGATGCCGGATATGATGCTGAACGCCGGAACATTGTGGGGTCATTGGCCATCAGTACAACCGACTTCCATAATGGTTTACTCAACTCCGGGCGTCCACGGACCATGTCAACAGAACTTGCAGAGCAACTGCTGAGTAATGTTACGGAAGAGATGACCAAACTTTATGGGCAATGGTCTCGCCGTTACCTATGGGATCGCAATTACTCTGAGACCCGTTGTCCAGAGGTTCCGTCGGCCATCTTCGAGACACTATCACACCAGAACTTTCCCGACATGCGTCATGGTCAGGACCCCAATTTCCGTTTCCATCTGTCGCGCACCATCTACAAGACATTGCTCCGCTATATCAACGGAAAACATGGAAGGGAGTCGGTTGTTGCTCCTCTGGCTCCCGTGAACATCCATGTCAACCTGGAGAAGAAAGGCCGTGCCCGCCTGACTTGGCAGGGAGTGGCCGACCCGTTGGAGGAAAGTGCCCTGCCCACGTCGTATAACGTATATACCTCCATTGGAGAAAACGACTTTGACAATGGCGTACAGGTAAGTTCCAACGTCGTCACGATAGACTTGAAGCCGGACATGGTGTATAGCTTCCGCGTAACAGCCGTCAACAAAGGCGGAGAGAGTTTCCCGAGCGAGACGGTATCGGTAGTGTTCCACGACAAGCAAGCTCCTACAGTTCTGGTCGTGAACGGTTTCCAGCGCCTGTCCGGGCCTGCCATTCGCGACAATGATATTGAGCAGGGCTTCGACCTGCAGGAAGATCCAGGCGTTCCCTATGGTCTGACAGCTGGCTGGGCCGGCTATCAGGAGTGCTTCGATGTGAGCAAGATAGGCATTGAGGGTGAAGGCGGACTTGGCTATTGCAACAATGCGCTTGCTGGCCGATTCATTGCCGGAAACGACTTCTCCTATGTCCAGGCTCACACGCAGTCCATTGCCACGGCCAACAAATACAATGTGGTGAGCTGCACGAAGAACTGTATAGAGAAAGGCATGATGGAACTCGGCGATTTCGACTGCGTAGATATCATCTTAGGACTGGAGCGCGACGTCCCCTATCAATTCAGGTACTACAAGACGCTCACCAGTACCATGAGAGAGAAGTTGCAGGACTATGTGCAGCATGGTGGCAACCTGCTTGTAAGCGGATCGTACATAGGAACGGACCTCCAGGGAGAAGAGGAGAAGAAATTCCTCTCCGAGGTGCTAAAGGTTTCCCATGGCGGAAGTGAAAGGGCAAACAACGATGACCATGTTGCCGGCTTGGGCAAGGAGTTCCGTATCTACCGTGAGCTGAACGACCAGCACTACGCCTGCACGAGTCCAGACATCCTCCTTCCGACGGCGAATGCTTTCTGTGCGATGCAATATAGCGATGGCCAGAGTGCTTCTGTTGCCTACAAGGGTGCGGACTACAATGCGTTTACGATGGGATTCCCCCTGGAATGTATTCAGAATACAACCCTTCGCGATGCCATCATGAGAGGCGTTATGAGTTTCTTGATTCAGAAGTAAAGAAGCGAGATGGAAGAAAAGAAGCCGATAAGACTGACAGACTTTCTGCCTACGACGAAGAAGGAATGTGAGTTAAGAGGATGGGATGAGCTTGACATCATCCTGTTCTCCGGCGATGCCTATGTGGACCATCCGTCCTTTGGTGCTGCTGTTATCGGCAGGACTTTGGAAGCTGCCGGCTACAGAGTAGCCATCGTTCCGCAACCCGACTGGCATGGAGATTTCCGCGACTTCAAGAAGCTTGGTCGTCCCCGTCTTTATTTCGGCATAGCTCCGGGCTGCATGGACTCCATGGTGAACAAATATACCGCCAACAAGCGCCTTCGAAGTGAAGATGCCTACAGTCCTGACGGCAGACACGACTGCCGGCCAGAATACCCCACCATCGTCTATACGCAGATTCTCAAGAAGCTCTATCCCGATGTTCCCGTCGTATTGGGCGGCATCGAGGCCAGCATGCGAAGGGTAACCCATTATGACTATTGGCAAGACCGCCTGCGCCCCTGCATTCTCTGCGACTCAGGTGCCGACATGATTATCTATGGTATGGGAGAGAAGCCCATCGTGCGTATTGCGCAGGAACTGGAGAAAGGCATTCCTATTGAACAACTTCAGGATATTCCACAGACCGTTTACCTGACCAAGAGGTATGAAAGAAAAGAGGCGGATGGTGAGGATATTGTGCTTCACAGCCACGAGGAGTGTCTGAAGAACAAGAAGGCGCAGGCTGAGAACTTCCGCCATGTGGAGGAAGAGTCGAACAAGATGCATGCCAGCCGAATGATACAGGCTGTCGGCAACAAATATGTGGTGGTCAATCCCCCCTACCCTCCGATGACGACAGAGGAACTGGATGCCAGCTTTGACCTTCCCTACACACGCCTGCCTCACCCCAAATACAAAGGCAAGACCATACCGGCATACGAGATGATCAAGTTCTCGGTGAACATTCATCGCGGATGTTTCGGAGGTTGTGCTTTCTGTACCATCTCAGCCCATCAGGGAAAGTTCATCACCTGCCGATCGAAGGAGAACATCCTGCGCGAAGTGAAAAAAGTTACCGAGATGCCCGGCTTCAAGGGTTACCTCTCCGATCTGGGCGGTCCGTCGGCCAACATGTATGGCATGGAAGGACTCAACAAGAAGGCATGTGAGCGTTGCAAGCGTCCGTCCTGCATCCACCCGCAGATTTGTCCGAACCTCAATACCGACCACTCCAAGCTCCTTGACCTGTACAGAGCCGTTGACGCGCTGCCAGGAATCAAGAAGAGTTTCATCGGAAGCGGCGTGAGGTACGACCTGCTGCTTCATCGCAGTAAGGACGAGCACACCAACGAAGCAGCCCGTGAATATACGCGTGAACTCATCTGCCGCCATGTGAGCGGAAGGCTCAAGGTGGCTCCCGAGCATACCAACGAGGAGGTTCTTTTCTTCATGCGAAAGCCTTCGTTCAGGCTCTTTGAGGAATTCAAGAGAATCTTCGACCGCATCAACAAAGAAGAAGGACTCAACCAACAAATCATACCCTATTTCATCTCTTCACACCCATCATGCCGCGAAGAATACATGGCAGAGCTGGCGGTTGAAACGAAGAGACTGGACTTCCATCTGGAACAGGTGCAAGACTTCACCCCGACACCCATGACCATCTCAACCGAGGCTTGGTACACAGGCTATGACCCCTACACGCTCAAGCCTGTCTTTTCGGCGAAGACACAACGTGAGAAGCTCGCTCAGAGAATGTTCTTCTTCTGGTATAAGCCGGAACAGCGACAGCTTATCGAGCGAGAACTCCGAAGGATTGGACGTCCGGACCTTATAGGAAAGTTATATCATACAAAGAAACGATGAAACTATCAGAACTCAAGACAGGAGAGCATGCCGTCATCATCAGGGTGACCGGACACGGCGGCTTCAGAAAGCGTATCGTGGAGATGGGCTTCGTGAAGGGGCAGCATGTGGAGATGCTGCTGAATGCTCCTTTGCAAGACCCTGTCAAATACAAGATTATGGGCTACGAGGTCTCCCTGCGTCGCAGCGAGGCTTCCATGATAGAAGTTGAACCGGTATCAAAGACTCATGCCCATCCCGGCGATGAGGTCGGTACTCCCTACGAGCTGCTTCCATGCACGGAAGAAGAAAAGATTCAGCAGAAGCATGTGGATACCTCCATGAAGACCATCAACGTGGCACTCGTGGGCAACCCCAACTGCGGCAAGACCTCCCTCTTCAATTTTGCCAGCGGCGCACATGAGCATGTCGGCAACTACTCTGGCGTCACGGTAGAGGCAAAGACTGGAGAGGCTCAATTCGGAGGCTACACCTTCAAGCTCACCGACCTGCCGGGCACCTACAGTCTGTCGGCCTATTCACCCGAGGAGCTCTTTGTGAGAAAACAGCTTATGGAGCATATGCCCGATGTGGTCATCAACGTCATCGACACCAGCAACCTGGAGCGCAACCTTTACCTGACGACCCAGCTTATCGACATGCACATCAGGGTTGTCTGTGCGCTCAACATGTTTGACGAGACGGAGCGACGCGGCGACCAGATCAACTACCCCATGCTGAGCCGTCTGTTCGGCGTGCCGATGATTCCAACCGTCTTCACCACGGGACGAGGCGTCGAAGAACTCTTCAAGACCATTATCGACATGGTGGAAACCAACGAGGACGAGCGTCCCGACTACCGCCACATTCATGTCAACCACGGACATAGCGTAGAGGAAGCTATCGATGCCGTTCAGAAGGAGCTGAAGGCCAACCCCGAACTGAAGATACACTACTCCACCCGCTATCTGGCCATCAAGCTCCTGGAGCACGATACCGATACCGTCGGCATCATGCATACCGTGCCCAACGGCAAGCGCATACTGAGTACCCGCGACCGGGCTGCGGCACAAATCGAGGAAGAGACAGGTACCGATAGCGAGACGGCTGTGATGGATGCCAAATACGGTTTTATCCGTGGAGCACTCGAGGAAGCGGGCTATAAGACAGGTAACAACAAAGACACCTATCACACCACTCATACCCTGGACCGCTTCTTTACCAACAGGTATCTCGGTTTCCCCATCTTCTTCTTCCTTCTGTGGCTGATGTTTGAATGTACGTTCACCTTGGGCCAATACCCCATGGACTGGATAGAAGCCGGCGTGGAATGGCTGGGAGCGTTCGTCAGCGAACGATTGACAGACGGGCCGCTGAAAGACATGCTCATTGACGGCATCATCGGAGGCGTGGGCACCGTCATCGTCTTCCTGCCGCAGATTCTCATCCTCTACCTCTTCATCTCCATCATGGAAGACTCCGGCTATATGGCCCGTGCAGCCTTCATCATGGACAAGCTCATGCACAGGATGGGACTTCACGGCAAATCCTTCATCCCGCTCATCATGGGATTCGGCTGTAATGTGCCTGCCGTGATGGCTACGCGCACCATCGAGAGCCGGCGCTCACGACTCATCACCATGCTCGTCCTGCCGCTCATGAGCTGTTCTGCGCGCGTTCCTATATATATTATGATTATAGGAACCTTCTTCGCAACGAAGTATCAGTCATGGGTGATGATTTCGCTCTATCTCATCGGCATGGTAATGGCCATCATCATGAGCCGACTCTTCAGCCGCTATCTCGTGAAGGGCGACGATACGCCCTTCGTCATGGAGCTGCCCCCCTACCGCTTCCCGACGACGAAAGCCATCATACGCCACACATGGGAGAAAGGAAAGCAATACCTGAAGAAGATGGGAGGCATCATCCTCGTTGCAAGCATCATCGTCTGGGCACTCGGCTACTTCCCGCGTCCCGATGCCGACGCACAACTGCTCAGTCAGGAACTCCAACTCGAGCAGAGCTATATCGGACAGATCGGAAAGTTCATCGAACCCCTCTTCACGCCGCAAGGCTTCGACTGGAAACTGGATGTGGCCATCATCTCGGGCGTTGGCGCCAAGGAGATTGTCGCCTCCACCTTGGGCGTGCTCTACTCCAACGGCAACCTCGCATCCGCCCTCACACCCCTCACAGCCTATTGCTTCCTGCTCTTCGTACTGCTCTACTTCCCCTGCATCGCCACGATTGCAGCCATCAAGGGAGAGACAGGTTCTTGGAAGTGGGCTGCCTTCGCAGCATGCTATACCACCCTCCTGGCATGGATCGTGTCAGTTGCTGTCTATCAGGTGGGAACCATGATATTATCCTAATCAACGAAAGAAAACAATAATAGTCATATAAAAAAAATAGATTCATGAAAGAATTAAAAGCATTAAACAGGCTGACAGCACCCAAGAGCGTCATGCCGGAGAAAATCATTCAGTTTGGCGAAGGAAACTTCCTGCGCGCATTTGTTGACTGGATTGTATGGAACATGGACCAGAAGACCAACTTCAACGGTTCCGTCGTTGTCGTGCAGCCTATTGAAAGAGGTATGGTCGACTGGCTCAACGGACAGGACTGCCTGTACCATGTGAACCTGCAAGGCCGACAGGACGGAGAGTCTGTCAACACCCTTGAGCGCATCGATGTCATCAGCCGTGCGCTGAACCCTTACAGCCAGAACGCAGCCTTCATGGCACTTGCCGAGCAGCCGGAGATTCGCTTCGTCATCTCCAACACGACGGAGGCCGGCATCGCCTTCGACCCAGCCTGCAAGCTGACTGACGCACCTGCCAGCAGCTATCCCGGCAAGCTGGTTCAGCTGCTCTACCGCAGATATAAGACCTTCAACGGCGACCCGAAGAAGGGACTCATCATCATGCCCTGCGAGCTTATCTTCCTCAACGGACATCACCTGAAGGACTGCATCTATCAGTATATCGAGCTGTGGAAGGATGACTTCGGCGCCGACTATGCAGGCTTCAAGGAGTGGTTCACCAAGTACAACTATGTATGCGCCACGCTCGTTGACCGCATCGTGCCGGGTTTCCCCCGCAAGGAGATTGCCGACATCCAGCAGAAAATCGGCTACAAGGACAACCTCGTCGTGCAGGCCGAGATCTTCCACCTTTGGGTCATCGAGCGCCCGGAGAACATGACCTGCGAGGAGCTTCGCGAGGAGTTCCCGGCAGAAGATGCCGGACTCCATGTGCTCATTGCCGAGAGCGAGAAGCCCTATCACGAGCGCAAGGTCACGTTGCTCAACGGTCCCCATACTGTACTCTCCCCCGTCAGCTTCCTCAGCGGAGTAGATATCGTGCGCGATGCCTGCAACCATCCCGTTCTGAGCAAGTATATCCACAAGGTGCAGTTCGAAGAGCTCATGCAGACGCTCAACCTTCCGATGGAAGAGCTGGAGAAGTTTGCCGGCGACGTACTCGAGCGCTTCAACAATCCCTATGTTGACCATCAGGTCACGAGCATCATGCTCAACTCCTTCCCAAAGTTCCAAGCCCGCGACCTCCCCGGCGTGAAGACCTACCTCGAAAGGAAGGGCACGCTCCCCGCAGGACTTGTCTTCGGACTGGCTGCCATCATCACCTATTACAAGGGCGGCACCCGCAAGGACGGCGCAGCCATCGTTCCCAACGACGACCAGCGCATCATGGACCTCTTAAAGGAGCTCTGGGCAAGCGGCGACACCAGGAAGGTTGTCGATGGCGTTCTCTCTGCCGACTTCATCTGGGGCGAAGACCTCCATGGAGTGAGCGGACTGGCAGACCTGCTCTGCAAGTATCTCGACCTCATCCAGGAGAAAGGCATGCTTCAGGCCGTAGAGTCCATCCTCTGATGCAAAAGAATCGTAACACCCCTATCCACTTAAAACACAACGAAAAATGGTAAAGATAACAAAAGAAGCCGCACTTGAGTATCACCAGAGCGGCAGACCGGGAAAGATTGAGGTGAAGCCCACGAAGCCATACCGCACGCAGACAGACCTCTCGCTGGCCTACTCTCCTGGCGTGGCCTACCCCTGTCTTCAGATTCAGGAGAACCCCAACGATGCCTATAAATACACGGACAAGGGCAACCTCGTTGCCGTCATCTCCAACGGAACGGCTGTCCTCGGACTCGGCGACATCGGAGCGCTCAGCGGCAAGCCGGTCATGGAGGGCAAGGGCCTGCTGTTCAAGATTTACGGAGGCATTGACGTCTTCGACATTGAGATTGACGAGAAAGACCCCGTCAAGTTCTGCGAAGCCGTGGAGCGCATTGCCCCCACCTTCGGAGGCATCAACCTCGAGGACATCAAGGCGCCCGAATGTTTCTACATCGAGGAGCGGCTGAAGAAGACGCTCGACATTCCCGTCATGCACGACGATCAGCATGGCACCGCCATCATCTCCGCAGCCGGTCTGAAAAATGCGCTTGAGGTTGCCGGCAAGAAGATCGACGAGGTGCGGATTGTCGTCAACGGCGCGGGTGCTGCCGCCATCTCCTGCACGAAGCTCTACATGGCTCTCGGCGCCAAGAAGGAGAACATCCTGATGCTCGACTCCAAGGGCGTCATCACAGCCGACCGCGAGCACCTCAACGAGAGCAAGCGCTTCTTTGCCACTACGCGCACGGATGTCCACACGCTGGAAGAAGCCATCAAGGGAGCCGACGTCTTCGTGGGCCTCTCCAAGGGCAACATCCTCACGCAGGACATGGTCAGAAGCATGGCCGCAAGGCCCATAGTCTTCGCCTTGGCCAATCCCGTTCCTGAGATCAGCTACGAGGATGCCATGGCAAGCCGCCCGGATGTCATCATGTCAACCGGTCGCAGCGACTACCCAAACCAGATTAACAACGTCATCGGCTTCCCCTACATATTCCGCGGCGCGCTCGACGTTAACGCCACCGCCATCAATGAAGAGATGAAGATGGCAGCCGTGCTTGCCATCGCCAATCTGGCAAAGCAGCCCGTGCCCGACGTGGTGAACGATGTCTATAAGGTCAACAACCTCACCTTCGGTCCCGACTACTTCATCCCGAAGCCCGTTGACCCCCGACTGATTACCGAGGTGTCGGCAGCCGTTGCCAAGGCAGCCATCGAGAGCGGCGTGGCCAGAAGACAGATTCAGGACTGGGAGACCTACAAGGACTCGCTCTCCGTGATGCTCGGCCAGGAGACGAAGCTCACGCAGAAGCTCTACGCCACAGCTGCCGCCCATCCCCAGCGCGTGGTCTTTGCCGAGGGTACCCATCCCACCATGCTGCGCGCAGCAGTACAGGCCAAGGCAGAAGGCATCTGCCAGCCCATCCTGCTCGGCAACGACGAGGTCATAGAGAAGCTTGCTGCCAAGCTCGACCTGAGTCTTGCAGGCATAGAGGTTGTCAACCTCCGCCATCCCAACGAGATGGAGCGGCGCGAGCGCTATGCGCAGATACTCACGGAGAAACGGCAGCGTGACGGCTACACCTTCCAGGAGGCCAACGACAAGATGTTCGAGCGCAATTACTTCGGCATGATGATGGTAGAGACGGGCGATGCCGATGCCTTTATTACAGGACTCTACACGCGCTACTCCAACACCATCAAGGTGGCCAACGAGGTCATCGGCATTCGGCCGGAATACAAGACTTTCGGCACCCTCCATATCATCAACTCACCACGCGGTCTGCTGTATATTGCCGACACGCTCGTCAACGAGAATCCCGATACCGACACGCTCGTCGACCTCATCAAGCTCAGCGCCCAGGCCGTGGAGTTCTTCAATGAGAAGCCTGTCGTGGCACTCATCTCCCACTCCAACTTCGGGTCAAGCATGACGGAAGGTGCCAAGAAAGTGAAGGATGCCGTCACCAAGATTCACGACGAGATGCCCGACCTGGCCGTGGACGGAGAGATTCAGATTGGCTTCGCCCTTGACAAGGAACTGCGCGACGAGCAATATCCCTTCTCGCGGTTGCATGGTCTGGATGTTAACACACTCGTGTTCCCGAATCTCACCTCCGCCCGCTCCAGCTACAAGATGCTGCAGTCGCTCAATGCCGACGTGGAAATCATCGGCCCGATACAGATGGGACTGAACAAAGCCATCCATTTCGTTGATTTCGGAAGTAGTGTGAGAGATGTTGTCAACATTACGGCAGTAGCAGTCATTGACGCTTATGTAGAGAAAATCAGGAAGAACGTATAACCCTTCTTCCCCTCTACCCTCAGAGGTCTTTGACCTTGATACTCCTCAAATCCGTCAGGTATGACGAACGCAGCGAAAGGACGCGTTCCCATGCCTGACTTTTCATTTGCCCCCTCAGGTCGAGGTCAATCTTCCAGTTGCCCATCGCCTCCAGACGGTCCATCATCGCTCCCACGGTAATATGCTCCAGGGAGAGGGCCGGCTGGAAAACGGGTTCCGAGTCCTTGCCCATTCCGGAAGACTCGGAGAGCAGTCCCACCTGCACCAGGTCGAAGAGCAGGTCGTTGGTGATGCGTATCGGCAGCCCTGTCTCCAGCTTCAGCTCCAAGGCGGTATAAGGACTCTTCCCCTCTTCAAAGCGCTTGCACACGCGGCTCAGCAGCAGGCCGCTGAACAACATCCGATACCTGTGGCTCAGGTCTTCCGTCCGCGCGAGGAAGGCAAACTCCTCCAAGTTCTGGCTCGTATAGGTCAGCTCCGCACCAAAGAGACAAATGCTCCAGGAGAGCTGAACCCACAGCATGAACAAGGGCAGCGCGGCGAAAGAGCCGTAGATGGCGTTGTAGCTCGAAAGAAACACCTGCGAATTGATATAGACAAACTGCAGCAGCTGCATCGCGAAGCCGGCCAACACGCCGGGAAGGAACGCACAGCTCAACTTCACCTTCGTGTTCGGCATGAAGACGTAGAGCACGATGAAGATACCCGACATCGAAACATAAGGCATGAGCTCCAGCAGGAAGCGCACCATCGGCCCCAGCAGCATGAACGAGTCAGCATGACGTGCTATGGTAGCCATGAAGATGGAGAGTCCCGACTGCACGACGATGATGATGGGCGTCAGCAGGAACATCGACAGGTAGTCCGTCACCGTGCGCAGGATCGAACGCTCCTGCTTCACCTGCCAGATGTTGTTGAAGGCAGCCTCGATGTTATGGATCAGCATCAGCACCGTCCACAACATGAAGATAAGTCCGATGCCGAGGAAGATGCCGCGATGGGTATGCACGAGGTAGGAGTTCACGAAGCCCACGATGACCTCCGCAGCCTGGGGCTGACTCGAGAGCGCATCCATGAACCACGTCTCGATATACTTCGAAAACCCGAAGCCGCGGGCGATGGCAAACAGCACCGCCACGATAGGAACAATCGCCAGCATCGTGGAATAAGTCAGCGCCGAGGCCGAGTCAACGACACCCTGTCCCGTGAAGAACTTGACGGCCAGGATCACCTTCTTCAGGACACCCATCAGTATCCGTTTCCACGCAGGCATCCCCTCCAGCGAGGTACGCCAGAGATCCACACGAAGGAAATCCACTATCTTCTTCATCACATCTTGTTTAAGTTTCGCATACAAAAGAAAGCAGCGCACCTATAAGCCGGGTTCTGTTCCCGCCATGCCTGACGGCCGGCAGGCGCCTGTCATTTATCTAATCCCCGAGTCACCCCGAGGCTTCAGCATTCTACCCTCCGTCGCTTCCTGCCGTTCCCAACTATTAGGGCATGCAGGAATCGGGCGGGCCGCCCTCAGACAACGGTATACTTGAACTTGCAGCCTCCAGAAAGCACAGCCCGATGATCACCCACCGGCTGGTGGTCTCTTACACCACCTTCTCACCCTTACCTCCCAATTCTCAATTGTCAATTATCAATTATCAATTAATAAAGGGGGCGGTTATTTTCTTCTGCTTGCTCCTGCCGTCACCGACAGCTTCTATTTTCGGAAGTGGAGCGCCCTATGCTGCCCGGACTTTCCTCTCGCACCCATAAAGGATGCCAGCGACAAGCCGGCACGCTGCTTTCATGCTGCAAAATTAATAAAAAAACTCAACAACAGCCACCAAAACAACAAAAAAAGGGAAAACTTAAAAGAAAGAAGCCATTATAATCCTGCCAAAGGGCTCCTTTAAGCACAAAAATTTCCCCTTAATTCTTTCTGTTGTCGAAATCTTGTTGTATATTTGCAGGTGATAAGTTTCTGATAAGCAAGAAAGAAAAAGATGAAATACGAAAATACATTCAAGGCAATAGATCAAATTCTGTGGAAGGAGCAGGGTTGCGGTAGTGAGTTGGACTACTTGGAGCAGAAATCATGGATGCTGTTCCTGAAATACCTTGATGACCTGGAAACAGAGCGTGAGGACGAAGCCGAACTGGAAGGCAAGACCTATAAGCGACTTGTTTCTGGCTTCTATCGTTGGAGCCAATGGGCAACGCCCAAGAAGAAAGACCCTCAGACGGGCAAGATGGTGCTGGATACCGTAATGCCATGAGTGGCGACGACCTTGTGGAGTTTGTTGACCAGAAGCTTTTCCCGTATCTCAAAGACTTCCAGAACACAGCTACCCAGACGGATAGCCTTGAATACAAGATCTAATGGCAGAAGGCTGTCGCTTGAAACCACTTGGGAGCAGAAGATATTCTTTGGTGATGAGTTTATCAGTCTTGATGAATATGTAAAGAAGCTCTTTGGCAGGATACCAGACTTCTTCTCAGATGCAGACGACCTCCGGGAAAAGTGGGCTAACCCCGAAACCCGCGAGAAACTGCTACAAACGCTGGACGAAGCAGGGTTTGCAGAAGAAAAGCTGCTACTATTGAAGAATATGCTGAAGATGCAGAAATGCGACTTGCTGGACGTGCTGGAATACATTGCCTACGACTCTACTCCTATCGAAAGGGCTAAGAGAGTAGAGCTGGTGAAGAAACGGTATGTGGATTCCTTGAGCAAGGAGCAACGCGAGTTCGACAATCTCATCCTGCAATACTATGTCAGCAATGGATTCAAGGAACTGGGTTCAGATAACCTGAAGACCTTTATCACCATTAAGTTTAATTCGATGAGTGACGCCAAGGAAAGGTTACAGATGTCTGTCGCCGATATACGTTCGCATTACTTTGAATTACAACGAAGATTGTATTGCGCATAGAAAGATTGAACTGCTCTGGGCTTTGGAGGGAATCGTAGAGAATTAAAAATTAAAAATTAAAAATTGAAAATGGAGAATTGAGAAATAACCATGCCAATAACAATAACAATTATAACAATTAAAAAACAGGGGGTCTATACTTCTTTAAATTATTATATAACTTATTGATATATAGATAGTTATATATAAATAGAAGGAAAAGCATACCCCTCAAAAACAAACTGTTATAACTGTTATTGTTATGGCAAACTAAAAAAAACAAATTAAGTTTCATCTAAAAAGCTGATATTCAATGAAATACGACATAACAAGAAACAAGGCACCTGAGATGCCAACCCTCGGAAAGGGTACAGAATGTATCAATTTATTGCTCTCACAGGCCTCAAAAGACATGCATGAACCCCTCGTTCCGATGCTTTTCCCTCACTTGGCGCACATGTGAGCGTTGTGAAAATTCAGTATTAAGGCCTTATTTTGAAGGAAATATGCAGCAAAATGGCTCATTTGGTTGCAAAAAGTGGGGATAACAAGCGATAATTGATGTAATTTGAATTTCCCAAACGAGCCTTTCGGTACCGCCGAAGGGCTCGTTTCTTGCTCCCAAAGGGTTCGTTTCAGGGCATGAAAGGGCACGTTTCAGAGGTTCAAAGGAGCCGTTTCAGAAACATGGCTTTGAAAATAAAAAGGTTTGCCTGACATGAAACCTAAATCTTGAAACTGGAGAGGGCCGACAGCACATTCGTCTGTCGACCCTCTTATTGACTTCTTGGCTTCTTGTCTCTTTTAGCGCCAAATTGTTAAATTATGCAAAAGAATGGGGACGCGGATGACAACGAGCCTGATTTTTTTGTAACTTTGCGCCGCTTTATAAAGGATTTTATATTATTAGCTTGATTTTCAAGCACTTAGAAGACGCAGAGGAAAAGAAAGATGAGACAGCTGAAGATTCAGAAAAGTATTACCAACCGTTCAAGTGAGGCACTCGACAAGTATCTTGTTGAGATAGGACGTGCACCGCTGATTTCCATTGACGAGGAGATTGAGCTTGCTCAGAAGATTCGCAAGGGTGGTCCTGAGGGCGAACGCGCCAAGGACAAGCTGGTGACGGCCAATCTCCGCTTTGTCGTGTCCGTAGCCAAGCAGTACCAGCACCAGGGCTTGACCCTGACCGACCTCATTGACGAAGGTAATATCGGACTCATCAAGGCTGCCCAGAAGTTTGACGAAACCCGCGGCTTCAAGTTCATTTCCTATGCCGTATGGTGGATTCGCCAGAGCATCCTACAGGCCATTGCCGAGCAGAGCCGCATTGTGCGTCTGCCCTTGAACCAGGTGGGCTCGCTGAACAAGATCAACCACGAGATCAACAAGTTTGAGCAGGAGAACCAGCGCCACCCCTCTATCTCCGAACTGTCTGACGCCACCAACATCGATGAGGACAAGATCGGACAGAGCCTGATGGCCGACGGTCATCATGTGAGCATTGATGCACCTTTCCAGGATGGCGAGGACAACTGCATGCTCGACGTGATGCCTTCCGGCGACGACAGCCGCACGGACAAAGCCGTTGACCACGAGTCGATGGCCCTGGAGCTGAACAGCGTGCTCTCCAAGGTGTTGAAAGACCGCGAGATCACCATCATCCGCGAGTGCTTCGGCATCGGCTGTCATGAGAAAGGACTCGAGGAGATTGGCGACCAGCTGGGACTCACCCGTGAGCGTGTGCGTCAGATTCGCGAGAAGAGCATTACGAAGCTCCGCGAGAGCGGTAATGCACGAATCCTGATGAAGTACCTCGGATAATTTATCGGTCTATCTACCGTGAACAGGCATGCGTACATATTCGTTGCCACGGTATGGCTGTTGCTTTCTGCAAACGAGGTCTGTGCCAAGAAACGTATAGAGACGACGCTGCTGGAGCGGATGTGGAACTATGCGCTGACCGCAGACACGTTGAACAACATGCCGTTGGAGTCATACAACTATCACCGGCTGACCCTTCACACCGACAAGCGAAACCTGCTCATGGCGGTTGTGCCGACCATGTATGACATTGCCAGATCCAAGCGGAGGCACTTCGTCAGCGAATACTACGACCGCGTGGACTATGACGGGAATATCAGCCTGGCATCCAGGCGGCTGCTCTCCATCAGCACCCTACCCCATTCCCATCGGACCATGCGGACGCTCAGGCAGTATTCCACCCCTACCCTCTATGCGCAGACCATCATCGACGACCACCTGATTTCGCCCTTCAACCGCAAGAACAAGAAGTTCTATAAATACAAGACGGAGGTCTTCGACAACGGAACAGCCGACATCACCTACACGCCGACACGCGCCAACACGCAGCTCGTGAGCGGGTCGGCACGCATCGACACGCTCTCCGGACGCATCATCGAAGCCTTTATCGAAGGGGAATACGACCACATCAAGTTCCGGCTCTTCGTCAACATGAATCGTGAAGGCACGCAGTCGCTCTTCCCCAACTACTGCTATGCCACCTTCCACTTCGGACTTCTGGGCAACGAAGTGAACGCGCAGATAAAGAGTTTCTTCGGGCTGGAGCGTGCGATGGCGGAAGACAGCATCGCGGCACAACCGCTGAAGAGCATGGAGCTCTTGCGTCCGCAGCCCCTTTCGGAAGAGGAGCGCACAATCGTAGATGATTACTTCGGCCCCATTTTGCAGAAGCAGGCCGAAAAGAAGGACAGCACCTCGAAGGAAGATTCCCACTTCCTGAAGAACACGCTGGACGTGGTCACGGACAACATGCTCAACAAGATCAAAACCTCCTTCGACGAGAACAGAGGAAACATACAGATCAGTCCTATCTTCAACCCCCTCTACCTGCGCTACAGCCACAGCAAGGGCATCATCTACAAATTCGACGTGAAGAGCATCTATGCGCTCAACAAGAACTCCTACATCTCGGCACGAACAACGTTCAGCTACTCCCTCAAGCAGAAAAGACTCTACATAGACGCGCCCTTGCGCTACTACTTCAACATGAAGAAGAACGGATTCCTGGGCGTGGACTTCCGATGCGGCGACAAGGTCTTCGACTCGAAGATGCTGGAACAGATTGTGCGCCAGCAGGGAGATACCGTGAACTGGAACCTGCATAACATAGACTTCTTCCGCAGCATCATCATGAACGTACACGGAGGCTATGACTTCTCCGACAAGTTCTCCGCAGACCTCGGACTGCACATCGTGAACAGAAGCGACTCCAAGTCGCCGAAGCTCTTCAAGTCAAACATCGAGAACTACTACCGCTCCGTCTCGCCGGCCATCACGCTCACCTATCGCCCGATGGGATGGGAAGGGCCCGTCATCAACCTTGACTACGAGCGAAGCATCAAGGGACTGCTGCAGTCGAACATGAACTACGAGCGATGGGAAATCGACGCCAACTACATCCATTCCCTGACACGGCTGCGCAGATACTACCTCCGCTTCGGAACAGGTTTTTATACTGCAAGGGAGTCCACACGCTACTTCTGCGACTTCATCCATTTCCACGAGAACAACATCCCGCTCGGATGGGACGACGACTGGACGGGTGAGTTCGAACTGCTGCGCGGCGAGTGGTATAACGCCTCACAATACTATGTCAGAGGCAATTTCACCTGGGAATCGCCGATGCTCCTCATCAGCCGCCTGCCGCTCGTCGGACGCTATATCGAGATGGAACGTGTCTATGCCAGCGCACTCTCCGTGAAGGCCATGACACCCTACATGGAAACGGGCTACGGCTTCAGCACGCGCTTCTTCTCAATGGCTGCCTTCATCGCCACCAAGGAAGGAAAGTACAGCGGCTTCGGATGCAAGTTTGAGCTCGAGCTCTTCCGTCACTGGTAGCCAAACACCCCCCAGAAACCTACATCAACATGACCAAGACATCAAAGAAACAACTTACCGTCTATAAGGCTGGAGCCGGCTCCGGGAAGACTTTCCGGCTGGCTGTGGAATACATCAAGCTGCTCCTGAGAAATCCCGAAAGCTACAGGAATATTCTCGCCGTGACCTTCACCAACAAGGCCACGGAGGAGATGAAGCGCCGCATACTCAGCCAGCTCTACGGCATCTGGCAACAGCTGCCCGACTCCCAGCCCTATATACAGACGGTGACGGCAGAACTGGGCATCAGCGCCGGCTACGCATCGAAGCAGGCACACATTGCCCTGACCAACCTCATCCATAACTACAGCTATTTCAGGGTGGAGACCATTGACTCGTTCTTCCAGAGCGTGCTGCGCAACCTGGCCCGCGAGCTCGACCTCACCCCCAACCTGCGCGTGGAACTCAACGACAGGCAGGTGGAACAGCAGGCCGTGGACAACCTGATAGAGGAACTGAAGGCGACGAGCCTGGAGCTGAAATGGATCATGAGCTACATCCGCGACAACATCGATGAGGACAAAGGGTGGAACATCATCGGGCAGATCAAGTCCTTCGGAGAAAACATCTTCAAGGACATCTATAAGCAACAGGGAGCCGACGTGAGCCGCAAGCTCTCAGAGAAGGACTTCTTCACCAACTTCTCCACACAACTGAGGCAAATCAAGGAAAAAGCACGGAGACAGCTCCAGCAGCCTGCGGAACACTTCTTTGAAGCGCTTGAAAAGAACAACCTCTCTGTCAGCGACTTCTCCAACGGCGCAACGGGGCCTTGCGGCTACTTCCTGAAACTGCAGAAGGGCGTCTTCGACGACGACAAGTTGCTTGGAACACGTGTCGTCAATGCACTCAACGGTCCTGAGGGGTGGCTGAAGAAATCAGACCTGAAGGAGAGCGGCAACCTGTATGCCGTCGTCGTTGAAACACTCATACCACTCCTGCAGAACAGCGAACAATGCCGATCGCGTCAGCTCCGCCTTTTCAAGTCCGCCGACATCACGCTCAAGCACCTCAGCCAACTGAGGCTGCTGGACAGGATTGAGACAGTAGTGCGACGGCTCAACAATGATGCCAACCGATTCCTGCTCAGCGACACGCAACACCTTCTTAACGCGCTCATACGCGACAACGATTCACCCTTCATCTTCGAGAAGATAGGAAGCCGGCTCGAACATATCATGATTGACGAGTTCCAGGACACGAGCACCATTCAATGGGATAACTTCCAGGTGCTGCTCAAAGAGTGCATGAGCCACGAAGGATCGCATGACATCATCGTGGGCGACGTCAAGCAGAGCATCTACCGCTGGCGTTCGGGCGACTGGCGACTGCTCAACGAGATAGAGGACTCCTTCAACTCGGACCAGATAGAGGTCATCCCCATGACCTTCAACCGGCGCTCCGCAGTACGCGTCATCGAGTTCAACAACGCCTTCTTCGAGGCTGCTGCCAAGAACGAATACCAGCGTATGGCAGAAGAAAACCCGACAGAGGCCAGGCAGATGCAGAAAGCCTATGCCCTGCTCACTCAGCAATATCCGGAAGACCGCAAACAGGGAGAGGGGTATGTGAGGATAGACCTGCTGCCCCAGAAAGACTACAAGGAGGAGACCATGCGGCTGCTTGCCGAACATATCGACGACCTGTGCAGCCGCGGGGTTCCACAGAAGGACATCGCCATCCTGGTACGTTCCAACCGCACCATACAGAACATTGCAGAACACTTCATGCAGGAGCGGCCTGACATCAGAATGGTCTCCGACGAAGCCTTCCGTCTCGACGCCTCTGCAGCCGTGGAGATTCTCGTTGGAGCGATGCGACTGCTGGTTCATCCCGATGACAGGCTGACGCGTGCTGCCGTTGCAAAGACCTATCAGCGCGTCATCCTCGGCAACAAAGAGCCGGAAAGCAAGCTGCTGCTCCGCACCATCGTCCTCAACAACTTGCTGCCAGAGACCTTTACGTCCTGTGCTGACGAACTGGCAGCCATGCCGATGAGCGACCTTGCGGAACGCCTCTTCGACATCTTCCAGCTTCACACGCTACAGGAACAGAGTGCCTATATCTGTGCTTTCTTTGACCTGATGGCCAACTATGCCAACGACCATGTGGCCGACGTGGAGTCCTTCGTCAAGGATTGGGACGAGACCCTGCACGAGAAGACGCTCCACAGCGACGACGCCGACGGAATCAGGCTCATCACCATCCACAAGAGCAAGGGACTGGAGTTCGAGCATGTCATCATGCCCTTCTGCGACTGGACAATGAACAAGGGCAGCCTGCTCTGGTGCCAGCCGCCGGCAGAGGAAGAACCGTTCTCGCTGTTGCCGCTCATACCCGTGGACTATAGTGAGAAGCAGATGAAAGGAACCATCTTTGAGAAAGACTACCTCACAGAGCATCTGCAGGACACCGTTGACAACCTCAACCTGCTCTATGTGGCTTTTACGCGGGCCAGGCACTCGTTGATGGTAATGGCACGCAGAGGAGGCAGCAACCTGCGCTCCTATATAATAGAACAATGTACGCAGGAAGTGACCGACAAGCTTGAAAATGCCACACTCGAAGGCAATGCCGACGACAAGGAAGAGGTGATCACCTTCACCTACGGAGAAATGATGCAGGCAGTTCCTTCCCAACCTTCTTTACCTTCTGAAACAACACAGAATGTCTTCATCAAGCCATCGACAAGCCTGCCGCTCAGCGTCGGGAACTTCCCCGTACAGGCAGAGTTCCGACAGAGCAACAAGAGCCGCGACTTCATAGAGGGAAGCCAGGAGGATGAGCCTGAGAAAGGATACATCCGCTTGGGCAGCATCCTTCATAACATCTTCTCCACCATACGCACAAAGGAGGACATTCCTGCCGCCCTGAACAGTCTGGAAAGCGAGGGACTGCTCTATGACGAGATCCTCTCGCGCCAAAAGCTCACGGAACTGCTGCGCAAGCGACTGGAGTCGCCGAAGGTGGCAGACTGGTTCTCCGACCGCTGGAAACTCTTCAACGAGTGTTCCATCCTCTTCGTGAATCCGGAAAACGGCAAGGTGACAGAACGCCGCCCAGACAGAGTCATGACCGACGGCAACGAGATGATTGTCGTCGACTTCAAGTTCGGACAGCCCACAGAGGCCAACCTCAGCGGCTACCGCCAACAGGTGGCACAATATATGAGCCTGCTCACAGAGATGGGCTACAACCATGTGAGCGGCTACCTCTGGTTTGTCTATAGCAATAAGATTATCTCCGTCAACTAACCCCTCCCTATTATCTCCCTATTATCTCCTCATGAATAACTTCATCCACGCAGTAGCCGCCGACATCCTTAAAAAGCACGGCAATGACTTGTCGCACACGGCCGTCGTCTTCCCCAACAAGCGCGCGGCCCTCTTCATGAACGAGCAGCTCGCACGCCTGACAGACCGTCCGCTGTGGAGCCCGTCATACATCACCATCAGCGATCTCTTCCGCCGGCATAGCACCCTTCAGGCAGGAGACCCCATCCTGCTCATCAGCCTCCTGCACCGCGTGTTTACGGAAGTGACAGGCATCGACGAGACAATCGACCACTTCTACGGCTGGGGACAGCTGCTACTGGCCGATTTCGATGACATCGACAAGAACATGGCGGACGCCTCACGCGTGTTTGCCAACCTGCGCGACCTGCATGAGCTTGACAGCGTGGACTATCTTTCCGAAAAGCAGAAGGAACTGCTCCATCGCTTCTTCAAAAATTTCAGTTCCGACAACAAAAGCGAGCTGAAAGAACGCTTCCTGCATCTGTGGAGCCGATTCCATGAGATTTATTGTACCTACAACGAGACGCTTCGTTCCCAAGGCATCGCCTACGAGGGAGCACTCTATCGGGAGGTGGCTGAAAACAAAGAACTGCAGTTTGAATATGACCGTTACATCTTCGTGGGCTTCAACCTCCTCCAACAGGTGGAGCAACAACTTTTCTCGCGTCTGAAGAACGACGGAAAGGCTTCCTTCTATTGGGATTACGACCATTACTACAAAGATAATCCCGACAACGAGGCAGGACATTACATCCGGGAGTACCTGAAGCGCTTCCCCAATGAGCTGGACGACAGCAATCAGGAAATCTACAGCTGCTTTAGCGGAAAGAAGGACATCAGCTTCGTTTCCTCCCAGACGGAGAATGCGCAGGCACGCTTCGTCACCCAATGGCTACAACAGAAGGGACGCATCGAGGCCGGCAAGAAGACTGCCATCGTGCTTTGCGACGAGTCGCTGCTACCTGCCGTCATCCATTGTCTGCCGCCGGAAGTTAGCAAGGTGAACATCACCACGGGCTATCCGCTGGCGCAGTCTCCATTCTCCACGCTCGTGTCCCTACTCGTAGATTTGCAGACATCAGGACATGTAGAGGGTACGGACAAGTACCGACTGCGTCATGTGCTGCGCATCCTGCGCCATCCCTATGCGCCACTCATCACCCCTCATAGCCATGAACTCATTGTCCAGCTAACCGGAAAGCGCCGTCTCTACCTCACCCGTCAGCAGCTCTCTGTTGACGAAGGAGCACAACTGCTTTTCAGGGAGTGCAACGAAAACCTGCTGGAATACCTGCTCGATGTGCTCAAACTCATCGCAGCCAACACCTCCCCAAACTCCAACTCCCTGAACTCCCAGAACTCCCAGAACTCCCTGAACTCCCTAAGTCCCTTCTCCCAGGAATCCCTCTTCCGTATGTACACCCTGCTGAACAGGCTTTACGGACTTGTGAGCAACGGTAGCCTGAACATTGAGCTTCCCACCCTTCAGCGACTCATCGGCCAACTCATTGACACCACATCCATTCCCTTCCACGGAGAACCGGCAGAAGGACTGCAGATTATGGGAGTACTCGAGACCAGGAACCTCGACTTCGACCATATACTGCTGCTCTCATGCAATGAGGGAAATATGCCGAAGGGGGTCAACGACACGTCCTTCGTCCCCTATGCAATCCGCAAAGCCTACGGACTCACGACCATTGACAACAAAGTGGCCGTCTATGCCTACTATTTCAACCGCCTTCTGCAACGTGCCCAGGACGTTACCATCCTCTACAACAACGCAACGGAAGAAGGGCAAACCGGGCAGATGAGCCGGTTCATGCTGCAGCTGCTCGTCGAAAGCGGACATCCCATCCTACAAGAGAATCTCAAGACGCAGCTTTCATCCTGCACCCTGCATCCTTCTTCCATCGAAAAAGATGACGCCATCATGCAATTGCTCTCACAGATCAAGTCACTCTCACCTACCGCCATCAACCGCTACCTGCGATGTCCCCTCCAGTTCTACTATAACCTTCTGGCAGACCTGAAGGAGCCCGATGAAAACGATGATGACGAGATTGACAACCGTATCTTCGGCAACATCTTCCATCGTTCTGCTGAACTCATCTACCTTCAGCTGACAACACAAAGCCGACTGATAAGGAAGGGAGATATACAGGGATTTATAAAAAACAGAAACAATATAGAACGCATTGTAGACCAGGCTTTTAAAGAAGAACTGTTCAAGGCGGACTCCAATGACTTCACACCAGAATACAATGGCCTGCAGCTCATCAACAGAGAGGTCATCATCGGCTTCGTAGAACAGTTGCTCAAGCTCGATGAACAGCTGGCACCCTTCACCGTCATCGCCCTCGAGCACAAGGTCTACACAAAACTCGATCTCGCTCATTCCTCATCTCCCTCTATCACCATTGGCGGCATCATTGACAGGATAGACCTCATTCATTCCGCTCCTTCGGGTGAACCAGAGGAGAACTTCATCCGCGTTCTCGACTACAAGACAGGACGACCGGCACAGCAGGCTATCGCCAGTCTGGAAGACATCTTCAGCGGAGAGAACATCAGCCAGCGACATGCAGACTACTACCTGCAGGCTATGCTCTACGCCTCCATCGTACGACATTCCGACACGCTCAATCCTAAAGGATTGCCCGTAGCTCCGGCACTACTTTTCATTCAGCATGCAGGAACCAACGACTACAACCCTATCCTTACGCTCGGAAATGCGCGCGCCAAACAGCCCATCAACGACATTGCAACCTTCGAGAATGAGTTCCGCTCGCATCTGACAGAACTGGTCGGCGAAATCTTCAATCCCGAAGTCCCGTTCACGCCCACCGCCGATACAGGCCGCTGCACGAACTGCCCATACAAGAAAATTTGCAAAATCTGAACTTTTTTACTTCTATATTTTTTAATTTAATACTTTTTTATTATCTTTGCAGGACAAAACAGAAAAGGAAATGTCTTGACTACTTGTCTCCTTGACAACTTGACTACTTGTCTCCTTGACTACTTAAACTTTAAATGATATGGACTGGATTATTAATCTTTTCACCGACAACGAGTCAGTAGCGCACATCATGCTGCTCTATGCCATCGTAATCTCCTTAGGAGTACTCCTTGGCAAGATAAAGATATGCGGCGTCTCACTCGGTGTCACCTGGGTACTCTTTGCAGGCATCCTTGCAGGACACGTCGGATTTACAGGCCCAACCCCCATCCTCACCTTTGCACAGGACTTCGGGCTCATCCTCTTCGTCTTCTGTATCGGACTGCAGGTAGGACCCGGATTCTTCGAAAGCTTCAGAAAAGGAGGAGTTACACTCAACCTGCTGTCAACATCAGCCATCCTGCTCAACATTGCAGTAATGTTCGCCTGCTACTTCCTCTTCTTTGACACATCCAATCCCGTCAACCTGCCCATGATGGTCGGAACACTCTATGGAGCCGTCACGAACACACCCGGACTCGGTGCTGCCAACGAAGCACTCACCTCCGTCTTCGCCAATGGAGAAGTACCCCAGATCGCCTCCGGCTATGCGTGCGCATATCCCCTCGGCGTTGTCGGTATCATCGGAGCAACCATCGCCGTACGCTACATCTGCCGTATCGACCTCGAGGGAGAAGAGCAGAAACTACAGGATGCTGAAGCCGAAAATCCTCACGCCAAGCCCTACCAGCTCCACCTCAAGGTGACCAATGAATTCATTGCTGGACGCACGCTCATGCAGATATCCGAGTTCCTCAACCGCGACATCGTATGCACACGAATACTCCACGGCGAAGAAGTGCTCATACCCAACCGCGACACGGTACTCAGCCTCGACGACAAGGTCCTCATCGTATGCGCAGAAGCGGATGCCGACGCCATACAGGCCTTCATCGGCCCCCACGACGCAACCGTATGGCCCATCGAGGAAGAGAAGCAGCCCATGATCTCCAAGCGTATCGTCGTAACCAATCCACGAATGAATGGCAAGACACTCGGAAAGATGCACTTCTCCAGCGTCTATGGCGTCAACATCACACGCATCACACGACAGGGCATCGACCTCTTCGCATCCAGAAACCACCACTTCCATGTAGGTGACAAGATCATGGTCGTTGGTGCAGAGGAGAACGTCAACCGAGTGGCCGACCTCATGGGAAACTCGGTCAAGAGACTCAACACGCCCAACATCGCAACCATCTTCATCGGCATCATTATAGGTATACTCTTCGGAAGCCTCCCTATAGCGCTTCCAGGAATGCCAGTACCCCTGAAGCTCGGTATCGCAGGAGGACCGCTCATCATCGCAATACTCATTGGACGATTCGGATACAGGATGAAGCTCGTTACCTATACTACCACCTCAGCAAACATGATGCTCAGGGAAATAGGACTCGTTCTCTTCCTCGCAAGCGTTGGAATCAAGGCTGGAGCAGGATTCTGGGACACAGTAGTAGCAGGAGACGGTATCAAGTATGTCTATACCGGATTCCTCATCACAATCATACCCATACTCATCATCGGAACCATAGCACGACTGCGCTACAAGTTCAACTACTTCACCATCATGGGTATGCTCGCAGGTACCTATACCGACCCGCCAGCACTCGCCTACGCCAATGCATGCTGCTCAAAGGAGGCACCCGCCATCGGATACTCTACTGTCTATCCGCTCACGATGTTCCTGCGCATCTTCACGGCACAGCTCATCGTGCTCTTCTGCTGTGGAGCATGACGCTCGCCTGCAAACAATGATAAAAACATCAGGATCTTACATAGAATCCAAAAATATAAAGATCCCCTGCGTTGGCGGGGGATTTTTTTGCCCTATTTCCTTGCAGTTTGCCAACTTTTTTGTACTTTTGCAGCCAAGTTTTGTTCAACCCCTTTTGTTGAGGGGAAACCGAATAGTAATAAACATCAACATGAAAGTATTAAAGTTTGGCGGAACATCTGTAGGTTCCGTACAGAGCGTCTTGAGTCTCAAGCGCATCGTAGAAAAAGAGGCTAAACACGGACAGGTAGTCGTCGTGGTAAGTGCATTGGGAGGAGTTACCGACAAATTGCTGGCAACCAGTCGGCAGGCACTCATGGGAGATGAAACGTGGAAAACAGAGTATGACACCATCATCGACCGACACCACCAGATGATTGACACCATCATCACCGATACAACCAGCAGGGAACAACTTTTCAATACCGTTGATCCACTCTTCGAACAGTTAAGATCTATCCTCTTCGGAGTATATCTCGTACACGACCTTAGCCAGAAAACACAGAATGCCATTGTCAGCTACGGAGAACGACTCAGCTCTTACATCGTAGCAACACTTATAAGAGGAGCCAAGCGCTTCAACGCCAGAGACTTCATAAGAACCGAACTGAAGAACGGGAAACATACACTTGACACTCCCCTCACCTACCGTCTTGTCAGAGAACACCTGTTGGAACCCGACAAGAAAGAGAACATCCTAAAGAACAGAATCTGTGTCGTTCCTGGCTTTATCAGCAGAGACAGAGACTCCTTAGAAACAACCAACCTCGGAAGAGGCGGCTCTGACTATACCGCTGCCATCATTGCTGCAGCCATCGATGCCGAAGTGCTCGAGATCTGGACGGATGTTGACGGATTCATGACGGCAGACCCACGGGTCATCAAGACGGCCTATACCATCAACGAGCTCTCCTATGTGGAAGCAATGGAACTGTGTAACTTCGGAGCCAAGGTCATCTATCCTCCGACCATCTACCCCGTCTGCGTCAAGAATATTCCCATCAAGGTCAAAAACACTTTCCGGCCGGAAGCAAAGGGAACAATCATCAAAAACAAGATAGACAATGACCAGAAACCCATCAAGGGTATATCAAGCATCAGCGGAACAACGCTTATTACCGTCACAGGTCTCTCGATGGTCGGCGTCATTGGCGTGAACCGTCGTATCTTCACCACACTTGCCGACAACGGGGTCTCCGTATTCATGGTTTCGCAGGCATCGTCTGAGAACTCCACCTCCATTGGCGTGAGAGATGAAGATGCTGACAAAGCAGTAAAAGTGCTCAATGAGGAGTTTGCCAAGGAAATCACAACAGGAGCCATGTTCCCCATGATGGCTGAAAGCGGTCTCGCAACCATCGCCATCGTTGGAGAGAACATGAAGCATACACCCGGTATTGCAGGAAAGCTTTTCGGAACACTCGGAAGAAGCGGTATCAGCGTCATAGCATGCGCACAAGGAGCCTCAGAGACCAATATCTCCTTCGTCGTCGATGGCAAGTTCCTCAGAAAGTCTCTCAACGTACTGCATGACTCCTTCTTCCTCTCTGAATACAAGGTCCTCAACCTCTTCCTCTGTGGTGTAGGAACAGTAGGAAGCAAACTCATCGAGCAGATTTGTTCACAATACGAGGAACTCAAGGAACACTCCCGACTAAAGCTCAATGTCGTTGGAATAGCCAGCTCGCAGAAAGCCGTATTCAACCGCGACGGACTTGACCTTACCAATTACCGCCAGCTATTGAACGAGGCCGAGACAAGCACGCCGGAGAAACTACGCCAGAACGTCATCGGCATGAATATCTTCAACAGCGTATTCGTGGACTGTACGGCAAGCAGGGAGATTGCAGCACTCTACTGCGACTTCCTGGAACATAACATCAACGTTGTTACCGCCAATAAGATTGCAGCATCATCGGCATACGAGAATTACCAGAAGCTCAAATTTACGGCACTCACAAGAGGCGTCAAGTTCCTCTTCGAAACCAATGTGGGAGCCGGACTGCCCATCATTGGGACCATCAACGACCTTCGCAATTCCGGCGACAAGATCCTACGCATAGAAGCCGTACTCAGCGGAACGCTCAACTTCATCTTCAACGAGATAAATGCAGATGTTCCCTTCTCTGAGACGGTAAGGAGAGCAAAGGAACAGGGCTACAGCGAGCCTGATCCACGCATAGACCTCAGCGGAACAGATGTTGTCAGGAAACTAGTCATCCTCACGCGAGAGGCCGGCTACCGCATTGAACAGGAAGACGTACGAAAGGAACTTTTCGTTCCCTCATCCTACCTCGAGGGAACCATTGACGATTTCTGGAAACAACTGCCTTCTCTTGACCACAGCTTCGAACAGCGAAGGCAAATCCTTGAGAAAGAGGAGAAGCGATGGAGATTTGTCGCCACTATGGAAGCAGGAAACGCTTATGTGGCGCTGAAAGAAGTGAAAAAAGGACATCCCTTCTACAATCTGGAAGGCTCCAACAATATCGTCATGCTCACAACTGAGCGCTACAAGGAGTACCCCATGCTGATCCAGGGCTATGGAGCAGGAGCCAGCGTTACAGCTGCAGGGGTCTTTGCCAACATCATGAGCATTGCTAACATATAATCAAACGCAACACGCATGAAAAGAATCATCATACTCGGCGACGGCATGGCCGATCACCCCGTAGAACGACTCGGAGGAAAGACCTTGCTACAGTACGCCAACACCCCATATATGGATTTGCTCGCACGCAAAGGACGTTGCGGAAGGCTCATAACCGTTCCGGAGGGATTTCCACCAGGCAGCGAAGTTGCCAATACCGCCATACTCGGTTACGACCTCAACCAGGTGTATGAAGGACGAGGCCCGTTAGAAGCAGCCAGCATCGGCTACGAGATGCATCCCGATGACCTGGCCCTTCGCTGCAACATCATCACCATAGGTGATGGGAAAATCATCACCCACAACGGGGGCAACCTGCAGACTGAGGATGCCAGAAAGCTTATCGACTTTCTCAACGAACGGCTGGCCAAACCTATCAACGAACGCGAAGGGTGCGAACGGATAAAGTTCATCTGTGGCATACAGTACCGTCACCTCCTCATCATCAAGGGGGGCAACAAGCATATCATCTGCGCTCCACCCCACGACCATCCTGACGAGGAATGGAAGCCTCTGCTGGTTAAGGAAGAGGGAAAAGGGATGGGACAAGAAGAAACGGCCGCACTCATCAACGAACTAATTCTGCGCTCACAGGAACTCCTGCCGCAGCATCCCTACAATCTGGAGAAAGCCCGACGTGGAGAAAGGCAGGCTAACAGTATCTGGCCCTGGAGCGGAGGCAACCGACCATCCATGCAGACGCTCATGGAACAGTATCCGCAAATCAAATCAGGAGCAGTTATCTCTGCCGTTGACCTCATCCAGGGTATCGGCAAATATTCTGGTCTACGCATCATCAAGGTTCCCGGAGCCACAGGACTTGCCAACACTAACTACGAAGGCAAGGCACAGGCTGCTATCGATGCCCTGAAGACAGATGACTTCGTGTTCCTACATGTAGAAGCAAGTGATGAGGCTGGTCACGACGGCGACCTAGAACTTAAACTCCAGACCATAGAAAATCTTGACAGTAGAATTGTCAAACCCATCTACGAAGAGGTTTCCAAATGGAACGAGCCCGTCTGCATCACACTATTGCCAGACCATCCAACACCCGTGGAGCTACGCATCCATGTAGCTGAACCCGTTCCCTTCCTCATCTGGTATCCCGGCATTCAACCTGATAATGTTGAACACTACGATGAAGTATCCTGTGTCACAGGCAGCTACGGGCTCCTCCGTCTACAGCAGTTCATGCAAACCCTAATGAACCTCCATTAATCCTTCATATTCAATTCTTCAACCAATATGAAATACTACAGCACCAATGGAATGGCTCCCGTAGCCACACTTGAGAAAGCAGTTGTTAAAGGCCTGGCCGAAGACCGCGGTCTCTACATGCCTCAATATATCAAACAATTGCCCAAAGAGTTCTTTGACAATATCGCCAACCTGTCTTTTCAGGAGATAGCCTACACGGTAGCCGATGCTTTTTTCGGAGAAGACGTGGAAGCAGAAGCGCTGAGGAAGATTGTCTATGATACGCTCTCCTTCGACTGTCCTGTCGTCAAGGTGGAAGAAAACATCTACTCGCTGGAACTCTTCCACGGTCCCACCCTCGCTTTCAAAGATGTGGGCGCGCGATTTATGGCGCGACTGCTACAATATTTCATTAAATCCCAGAACTCCCTCGTCAACGTCCTCGTCGCAACTTCTGGAGATACGGGATCAGCCGTTGCCAACGGTTTTCTGGGTGTGGAAGGCATCCACGTCTATGTACTCTATCCGAAGGGCAAGGTCAGCCCCATTCAGGAGTGCCAGTTCACAACCCTCGGACAAAACATTACCGCTATAGAGGTGGACGGAGTCTTCGATGACTGCCAGGCTCTTGTTAAGAATGCCTTCATGGACGAGGAATTGAACCAGCACATGAAGCTCACCTCTGCCAATAGTATCAACGTGGCACGTTTCCTCCCTCAGGCATTCTACTATTTCAATGCCTATGCGCGCCTCGCATCATCCTTCAACAGTCAACCTTCACTCCTCGTCATGTGCGTCCCCTCCGGAAACTTCGGCAACATCTGCGCTGCCCTTTTCGGTCATCAGATGGGCCTGCCCGTGAAACGGTTTATCGCTGCCAACAACGCCAATGACATCTTCTACAACTACCTGCAGACGGGACATTACAACCCGAAGCCCTCTCGACAGACCCTCGCCAACGCGATGGACGTAGGGGATCCCAGCAACTTCGCCCGCATCATCAATCTATATAGCAACAACGGACAGCTATCGCCCGAAGAGACTCACCAACGCATTACATCCCTCATTAGCGGAGCCACCTATAGCGACGTGCAGATTGCCGACACTATGCGCCGCTGCCAGAAAGAGACTGATTACATACTCGACCCACATGGTGCCTGCGGCTATCAGGCTCTCAAGGAACAGCTCCAGCCTGGAGAAATTGGCGTGTTCTGCGAGACCGCTCATCCCGCTAAGTTCAAGGAAAAGGTTGATGCCATCGACAATATAGACGTCGCCATCCCCGAACGCCTCCAGGCCTTCATGAAAGGTACCAAGCAAAGCATTCCCATGACCAAGGATTTTGCCGATTTCAAGCAGTACCTATTGAAACAACTGTAAAGAATTCCTCGGTATAGAGACGCTAAAGAATATAAAAAAAATCTAATTTGCTAAACCAAGGACTATAAAGGTTCGTCTAATTTAGTAATTTTGCAAAGATATAAACATCCATTAGAAAATAGGTGGAACAAATTATCAAATTTAAAACAATAAAAACAGAACGATATGAAGAAGTTTTTACTCATGGCCGTGATGCTGCTAACCCTTACTGGAGCTTCTGCACAAGAGGCTAAGACCACAGCCAACACACAGGCCACTCAAGAGAACAAGGCACAGATCAAGTTCGACAAGGTGCTACACAATTTCGGAAACTTCTCCGAATCAGACCCTGTGCAGAGCTGCGTATTCACCTTCACCAACGTGGGCACGGCGCCGCTCATCATTAATCAGGCTGTAGCAAGTTGCGGCTGCACGGTACCCTCATATCCTAAGCAGCCCATCGCTCCCAACCAAAAGGGAGAGATTAAGGTGACCTACAACGGCAAGGGAAAGTTCCCCGGCCACTTCAAGAAAACAATCACCATCCGAACAAATGGTGTTCCAGAAATGACACGACTGTACATCGAAGGTAACATGGAGGAAGCAAAATAAATTCTCCTTACACGTTATGATCTACTATTTCTCCTGCACAGGAAATACACGCTGGGCCGCACGCCAACTGGCAGAGGCGACTGGCGAGGAACTGGTTTGGATTCCCGATGCCCAGAAGCAGCACCATCGTGTAGAACTAAAACAAGGAGAACGTATCGGCTTCTGCTTTCCCGTTCATGGATGGCGTCCGCCAAAAAACGTGAGGGAATTATGTCGCAACCTGTGCATCAGCAATCCAGAGGGCCACTATGCCTTTGCGCTCTGCACGGCAGGCGACAACATCGGCGAGACCATGAGACTGCTGAAAGAGGACTTGTACTCTTGCGGAATAAAGCTGCAGGCACTCTGTTCGCTCGTCATGCCAGAAAGCTACATAGGCTTGCCATTCATGGACGTAGATAAACCTGAGAAGGAAAAAAGCAAAATAGCCCAGTCACAGCGGGTACTCAACAGGTTCATACAGAGCGTCGTAGAGCGTAAGGCCTATTCAAACTTGGTCGTAGGAAACTGGCCGCGCATCAACACCCGCCTCATTGGTTCCTATTTCCTGAACAAGCTTGTCACCGACAAACATTTCCGCGTGGATGCGGACAAGTGCATCGGCTGCGGAAAATGTCAGCAGGTATGTCCGACGGGCAATATGGGACTGGGTAACGACCGCCTGCCCCATTGGAGTCACGATGGATCATGCCTGACCTGCTTCGCCTGTTATCACTACTGTCCGCAGAGAGCTATCGCCTTCGGACATAGAACAGATGGAAAAGGACAATACTATTTTCAAAGAAGTAACAAAGTATAATAAAAATAGAATATGAGAAAAGTTCTACTTACTCTTTGCCTGATTGCAATGACTACGGCAACGTGGGGCGCACGGGCACTCACCACGCCGTTCACGGTAGTACAGCCTGACGGTACACAACTCACGGTCATTCTCCATGGTGACGAGGATTTCAGCTGGTACACCACACTCGATGACATACTGCTTATCAACGAAAACGAGCACTTCCTAATAGCCAAGGTTGATGAGGACGGACAGTTGTTGTCCACGAATATCCTGGCACATAACAAGGAGCTGAGAAAAGAAAACGAAAGAACTGCTATAGCCCTTCAGGAGAAGAGCCGCTTCCTGGAACAGGTTCCAGCCGTCAAGCGCAAGAACATGATGCGCCGCATCAGCATTGGAGACTACAATCCACCCTACTTCCCACATGTAGAATCACCCAAAGCAGTCGTCATTCTTGTGGAGTTTGCCGACAGTACTTTCAGCATGCCCAATCCAAGAAAAACCTTCAATGACTATTTGAACGGTGAAGCTCCCTTCACCAATGAAGGATTCCGCGAAGACCGCAACTACGGAAGCGTGCGCGAGTACTTCAACTATGTGAGCGACGGTCAGTTTACGCCCCAGTTCGACATCTACGGTCCCGTCAAACTTCCAAAGGAGCTTGGATACTATGGACAAGACCAAGGAAAAAACGACAAAGATATTAACATCAACGAGATGATGAACAAGGCCTGCCAGCTCATGAACGACTCTCTCGACTTTAGCCAGTATGATGCTAATGGCGATGGGTATGTTGACCTCGTCTATTTCATCTATGCCGGTTACAGCCAGAGCGTAGGAGCTCCGAGCTATTCCATCTGGCCAAAATCCGGCTTGGCTGCTCTGAATCAATTCGATGGAAAATATGTGCGCCGTTATGGACTGAACAACGAACTGAACTACTTACCCGACTACAAATTCTCAGCACCTCCCTACAAGCGCATAAACGGCATCGGACTCTTCTGTCATGAGTTCTCGCATACACTCGGACTACCCGACCTCTATGCTAAGGATGATCAAGCTAAGATTGATAACCAATGTATGGAATACTGGGATCTGATGGACTACGGAGAATATACTGACAACGGATACCGCCCCACACCCTACACCCCTTGGGAAAAAGAAGTCATGGGATGGGTAGAACTGGAAGAACTCACGGAACCTGCCATCATAACAATGGCGGAACAGGATGCCTATAAGATTACCAATTCGGAGAATAAGGAGTATCTCATTCTACACAACATACAGCAAAACGGATGGTCTGGCAAAATGTTAGGCCACGGCTTGCTCGTCTACAGGATAGACTACAAGAAAAGTAGTGTAAACCTTTCTGACTATCCTAACAATACTGCTGGTAAACCTTCCGTTACCGTGGTAGCTGCCGACGGCCTGCTCATTAATGGCGATAATACTGCACATACTAAGTTAGAGCATCAACAGAGTCATGCTGGTGATCCATATCCCGGCAGCAAGAACGTGACGGAGCTCCTAAGTGTCCAAATGAATGAGACCACCATAGAGAAACCTCTCTATGACATTACGGAAGAAAACGGAAACATCACCTTCAAGTTCCTCAACAAGAATCTGGGTACAGGTATTGCAGGACTTATACTGAAGGAAAGAAGCAACGAAGATAAGAGAATCTATACGATGGATGGTCAGCTGGTTAGATCAACGCTTTTAAATCTTCCGAAGGGTATCTATATTCAAGCTGGAAAGAAACTGGTAGTAAGATAAGCTGCACACATCTCTGCGCAGCGCTCACCATCGACACCAGCAGATACGATGCCGCCAGCATAGCCGGCCCCCTCACCACAAGGAAACAAGCCCTCTAACATTACATGTTGGAGGGTTTCGTTGTTTCTGAGAATGCGCACAGGACTGCTTGTGCGGGTTTCTACAGCAATGAGCGCAGCCTCATTAGTCAAGAATCCGTGACTCATCCGACCAAACTTCTTAAATCCCTCCTGCAACCGCATGCTTACAAACGGCGGAAGCCAAAAATGAAGAGGACTACTAATCAAGCCTGGTGCATAGGAGCTTTTAGGCAGATCATAACTGAGCCTTCCATTGACAAAGTCGGCCATGCGCTGTGAAGGAGCTGTCTGGCGACGATTTCCCTGCAGCCAACAGTTGCGCTCAAGTTGCTCTTGCAATGCCAGCATCTTTAGTGCTGGAGAGACAGATGATGAGGACTCAGAGATGAGAGAAGCGTCTTTTTCGTTGATGTCCTCAGGTCTAATCTCCACCACCATACCGCTATTAGACCATTGCGTGCCTCGATTAGAAGGACTCATTCCGTTAACGACAATCTGTTCTGGACCTGTGGCTGCTGGAATCACAAAACCACCTGGACACATACAGAACGAATATACACCACGGCCTTCAACTTGAGTGACGAAACTATACTCAGCAGCAGGCAGGTAGCGTCCCCTACCCTGACGACTGTGATACTGAATCTGATCAATAAGTTCTGCCGGGTGCTCTAAACGTACACCCACGGCGATACCTTTTGGCTCAATGAGAATATTGTTGCCGGCCAGATAGCGGTAAACATCACGAGCAGAGTGTCCGGTAGCAAGGATTACAGGACCATGATAATTATGTTGAACACATCTATCTCCATTATGCACTTCTGCCTCCACACCTATAACTCTGTTGTCATGAAGAAGGAAACCTGTCATACGAGTTTGGAAATGCACCTCTCCACCACAGCGTAGAATTGTCTCACGCATACTCTCTATGACACGCGGCAACTTGTCAGTACCTATATGCGGATGGGCATCGGCAAGAATAGACGTAGAAGCCCCGTGCTGACAAAAAACATTCAAAATCTTCTCTACACTTCCACGTTTCTTCGAACGAGTATAAAGCTTGCCGTCAGAATAGGCTCCGGCACCACCTTCACCGAAACAGTAGTTGCTCTCCTCATCCACACATTGGTTCTTACTAATAAGTGCAAGGTCTTTCTTGCGCTCGCGTACATTCTTTCCACGCTCCAGTACAATGGGTCGAATGCCGAGTTCTATCAGCTTCAACGCAGCAAACAGACCTCCAGGACCGGCACCAACGACAACAGCCTGCGGACGGTCACTTACATCTGTATAGTCAGTATGTTTATACGCTTCGTCGGAAGGAAACTCGCTAATATAGACTCGAACTGCCAGATTAACGAAGATAGTGCGATGACGTGCATCTATACTTCGTTTTAAAACACGTACATGTTTTACCGTATGGGCATCGAAACCTTTTTCCTTAGCAACATATTCTATAATATGCTGTTCGGAAACAGCTTGCTGAGGCAGCAGGCGCAATTGGTATTCAAAGGTCATGCGTGCACTCCTTTCTTCGGACAGAATGAGTTGAAAGGACAGTCTTTACAATGGGGAGAACGACTGGTACATACATAGCGTCCATGAAGCAGCAGCCAATGATGGGCATCGGCCATATCACCTTCAGGAATATGCTTCATCAAACTTTCCTCCACCTTGCGCGGTGTATTGGCATTGGTGGGAACAAGTCCTAAACGATGACTCACACGATAAACATGAGTATCTACTGCCATTGCGGCACGACCGAACCAGACGGCCTGCATCACATTGGCAGTCTTTCGTCCAACACCAGGTAACTTCACCAAATCATCAAGAGAAGATGGTACTTCACCAGCAAAATCGGAGACAATCATACGCGAAAGCTCTACCAGATGCCGTGCTTTGGCATTTGGATAAGACACACTCTTTACATAGACGAGTACATTCTCAGGCTCTGCCTGAGCCATCGCCTGTGCCGTAGGATAAGTCTGAAAAAGTGCAGGCGTTATCATATTTACGCGCTTATCCGTACATTGCGCACTCAATACGGTAGCACAAAGTAACTGGAAAGCAGAACCGAACTCCAGTTCCGTCGTAACTGCAGGCATTTTCTCGCGGAAATACGCTAATAAATAGCTGTAACGCTCTTCTCTCGTCATCATCGCTCCTTAATGTCCTTACTTATACTCCTGCCAACTCTTGATGTCAATATCATCGATATCAAGCGTGCAGAAAGCATAGATAAAAGCACTGGCCAAACGGCTATTAGTAATCAGCGGAACATTCAAGTCAATAGCTGCTCGCCGTATCTTATAGCCATTGGTAAGCTCACGAGGGGTTAAATCCTTGGGAATATTCACAACCATATCTATCTTCCGTTCATGTAATAGCGTCAGAGCCTGCGGTTCCATACCCTCATCAGAAGGCCAGTAGACACGGGTATTATCGATACCGTTATCAGTAAGATACTTGCTGGTTCCTCCCGTAGCAAAGAGCTCATATCCATGTAACTTCAGCATGCGCGCCGCATCAAGTAACTCTGCTTTCTGCTTAGCACCACCCGTGGAAAGCAGTACCGTCTTCTTGGGGATGCGATAGCCAACACTAAGCATCGATTTAAGCAAGGCCTGATTGGTATCATCACCCAGACAGCCCACCTCTCCTGTAGAAGCCATGTCAACACCCAATACGGGGTCTGCTTTCTGCAAGCGGTTGAAGGAGAACTGCGAGGCCTTTATGCCAACATAGTCAAGGTCGAAAAGGTTCTTGCCAGGCTTTTCTACAGGAATGCCCAACATCACCTTTGTTGCCAAATCAATGAGGTTGAGTTTCAACACCTTCGAAACAAACGGGAAAGAACGTGAGGCTCGCAGATTGCACTCAATAACAAGGATCTCGTTTTCTCGAGCCATGTACTGAATATTGAACGGACCATTGATATGCAGCGCTGATGCAATTTGACGGCTGACACGCTTGATACGACGTACCGTTTCTACATACAATTTCTGTGGAGGGAACTGGATGGTGGCATCACCAGAATGAACACCAGCAAACTCTATATGTTCGGAGATAGCGTAAGCAAGAATCTCACCGTCGCGTGCAACAGCATCCATCTCTATCTCCTTAGCATTCTCAATGAAGCGAGAAACAACAACAGGATGATCTTCTGATACGTTAGCAGCAAGTTTCAGAAAACGTTCCAACTCATCCATGTTGGAACAAACATTCATGGCTGCGCCACTAAGCACATAGCTCGGACGAACCAAAACGGGGAATCCAACACGTTCAATAAAGCGATGAATGTCATCCATTGAAGTCAACGCACTCCACTCCGGCTGATTGATACCATTACGGGTAAGCATAGCGGAGAATTTGGCACGATCTTCAGCATTGTCGATGTCAGTTGCTGATGTACCGAGAATGGGCACATTCTGTTCGTCGAGGCGCATAGCCAAGTTATTAGGAATCTGACCACCCGTGGAAATAATCACTCCAAAAGGATTCTCCAATTCAATAATATCCATGACACGCTCGAAGGTAAGCTCGTCAAAATAAAGACGATCGCACATGTCATAGTCTGTAGAAACAGTCTCAGGATTATAGTTAATCATTACCGAACGATACCCCTGTTGACGAATGGTATTGAGAGCTTGGACGCCACACCAGTCAAATTCAACAGATGAACCGATGCGATAGGCTCCAGATCCCAGGACAATAACCGATTGATCTTTACAACCTTCAGCAGAAGTATTAAAAGAGATGTCATGAGCAGGCGATGACAATGCTCCTTGATATGTAAGATATAGATAATTGGTTTGTGCAGGATACTCCGCAGCTAACGTGTCAATTTGCTTGACTGCCGGAAGAATGCCCAGTTCCTTACGCAATTTTCTGACAACAAGCATGGCACGATGCATATTTCCTTCTTGCTGTTCCAACCCTATGGCGCGGGCTATTTGAAAATCGGTAAAGCCATAGACTTTGGCATCTAAAAGCAATTCACGTGAAATTGTATTGAGATGGTTCTTCTTGAGCTCTTCGTCAATATCAATGATATGCTTCAGCTTGTCGAGGAACCAACGGTCAATCTTCGTAAGAGCATGTATCTGTTCTACGCTATAGCCTTTGTGCATTGCCTTTGAAATGACAAAGATACGTTTGTCGGTAGGTTCACGGAGAGCAGCATCAATGTCTGATATTTCCAGTTCCTTGTTTTCTACAAAGCCATGCATACCTTGACCTATCATGCGAAGACCTTTCTGGATGGCCTCTTCAAAGGTGCGACCAATAGCCATTACCTCGCCAACCGACTTCATGGATGAGCCAAGTTCCTTGTCAACACCACGGAATTTCGATAAATCCCATCGCGGAATCTTACAAACAACATAATCAAGTGCTGGTTCAAAGAACGCAGAGGTTGTCTTTGTAATAGAGTTCTTCAATTCAAATAGACCATATCCCATTCCCAACTTGGCAGCGACAAATGCCAATGGATAGCCGGTAGCTTTAGAAGCCAAGGCGGAGGAACGTGACAAACGGGCATTGACCTCAATAACACGATAGTCCTCTGATTGTGGGTCAAAGGCATACTGCACGTTACATTCACCAACGATGCCGATATGACGAATAATCTTTATGGCTAATGCACGAAGTTTATGGTATTCGTTGTTGTTCAACGTTTGAGAAGGCGCAATGACAATAGACTCTCCTGTATGGATGCCCAGCGGGTCAAAATTCTCCATATTACAAACGGTGATACAATTGTCGTAACGATCGCGCACCACCTCGTATTCAATCTCTTTCCATCCTTTCAAGCTTTTCTCTACAAGCACTTGAGGCGAGAAGGAGAATGCTTTCTCTGCAAGGCGATTGAGTTCTACTTCATTGTCACAGAAGCCCGAGCCGAGACCGCCTAAGGCATAGGCTGCTCGCAGGATAACGGGATAACCTAACGAATGAGCTGCCAGACGAGCCTGTTCAATATTCTCACACGCCTCACTCTTAATGGTTTTTACATCTATTTCGTCTAGTTTCTTGACGAACAACTCACGGTCTTCTGTATCAATGATGGCCTGAACAGGTGTACCAAGCACTTTAACACCATATTTCTCAAGCACACCTGACTTATACAGCTCCACACCACAGTTGAGGGCAGTCTGGCCTCCAAAGGCTAACAAGATACCGTCAGGTCGTTCTTTTGCAATAACTTTCTCTACAAATAGCGGCTGTACTGGCAGATAATATATCTGGTCGGCGACTCCCTCTGAGGTCTGCACAGTGGCTATATTGGGGTTAATGAGAATGGTCTCCACACCCTCCTCGCGAAGCGCTTTCAAGGCCTGGCTACCTGAATAGTCAAACTCCCCGGCCTCACCAATTTTCAACGCGCCGGACCCGAGCAGAAGCACTTTCTTGATACCTTGTTCTTTCATATCACTAAGCCTTTCTCTTATTTCAATGTTTCAACAAAACGATCAAATATAAACTCTGTGTCAACAGGACCGGAACAAGCCTCTGGGTGAAACTGACTGGAGAACCAAGGATTCTGCTTATGGCGTATACCTTCATTTGAGCCATCGTTCATATTAACAAAAAACTCTTCCCAATCGCTCCCAAGTGTTTGGGCGTCGACAGCATACCCATGATTCTGACTAGTTACAAAACACTTCTCTGTTCCCACCATACGCACAGGTTGGTTATGAGAGCGATGACCGTATTTCAACTTATAAATACTGGCACCTCCAGCCTTTGCTAAGAGTTGGTTACCCATACAAATACCACAAATGGGCTTTGAGGAAAGTGACATCTGGTGACGTAATATTTGAACAGCATCATCACACATATCAGGGTCACCAGGGCCGTTGGCTAGAAAAAGACCATCAAAGCTCATGCTCGTGTAGTCATAGTTCCAAGGGACACGAATAACTTCCACTCCCCTCCTAATGAGACAGCGAATAATGTTTGCTTTTACACCACAATCTACCAATACTACCCGTTTGCCTGCTCCCTCATTGTAGTGGACAATCTCCTTAGTAGATACCATATCAACAAAATTAACACCCTCATATCTAGCTTCAGGAATCTTGTCTGGCATATCATCGAAAAGAATCTTACCCATCATTACACCATGTTCACGGAGGACTTTGGTCAACTCACGCGTGTCTATACCCGTGATGCCAGGAACCTGTTCACGCTTAAGCCACTCAGCAAGACTCTCTGTGGCATTCCAGTGACTATATTTATCACTATAATCAGCCACAATGATAGCAGATGCATAAATGCGGTCACTCTCCATGAAATCAGGTAAAGCAGGATTCAGGTCTTCAGGTCGTATCGATTGCTGCTTGCCTCCGAAAGTAAAAGGAGGTACACCGTAGTTACCAACTAATGGATATGTTAGAACCATAAGCTGACCCGCATAGGAAGGATCTGTTAGACTCTCAGGATAGCCCATCATTGCAGTATTAAAGACAACTTCACCAGCCACGGGAGCATCAAAACCGAAGGATTCGCCGTAAAATTGTGTTCCATCACTCAGAATCAATGTTACTTTCTTCATATAGTGTCAATAAAAATATGTCGTTAGAATTTCTGTTCAAACTGATAGTACTTCTCTATGTAGTTGATATAAGCCTGATTACACAGTTTAATGCCACCAGGAGTTGGGAAATCGCCAGTAAAATACCAGTCTCCTATGTGCTTCGGACAAGCCTTGTGAAGCCCTTCAATAGACTGGAAAACTAACTCCACGGGCGTCTCCATTCCTTCAGGAAGGAGCATCTGAACTATTTTCTTGTTAATAGTATCCACACAGAAGGGCTTATAGATGTCCTTTACAGCATTGCGCATGTCCTCTTTCGGTTTACACAATTCCTCTTTGCAGCGGTAATAAGTGTCGATGATTAATTGATGCATGTTGCGTTGCTTCAACAGCTCTATGGTTGCACGAAATACGCAAAACTCCTCAAGACGCGCCATATCTATGCCATAGTAGTCTGGATATCGAATCTGTGGAGCACTCGACACAACAACAATCTTCTTCGGATGCAAACGATCAAGAATACGGAAAATGCTTTCCCTTAACGTTGTACCTCTAACGATAGAATCATCAATGACAACGAGGTTGTCTATGTCTGGACGAACGCTCTCATAAGTAATATCATAGACATGCGATGCCAGATCATTGCGCGAGTTTCCTTCAGTAATAAAAGTTCGGAGCTTGATATCCTTCCATGCAACCTTCTCGCTACGTACATATTCATGAAGTATTTCCTCTAGTTCTTCACGGGACGGGATATGACCTAACTGTTCTATACGGGTTATTTTCTGTTCGTTTACATACTGCTTGAAACCATCGAGAAGACCGTAGAAAGCGACCTCCGCCGTGTTTGGTATAAAAGAGAACACAGTATTATGCGTATCATGCTCTATTGCTTCAAGTACTGGTTGTACTAACTGATATCCCAACCGCTTACGTTCTTGATAAATGTCTCGATCGTTTCCGCGACTGAAATAAATACGTTCAAAAGAGCAGGCTGTATCAGTCTTCTTGTCAATAATCGTCTCTATACGGAAGTTTCCATTGCGACTGACCATCAGCGACGTTCCAGGATAGAGTTCACAGACATCATCACATTCTATATCGAATGTAGTCTGAAGAACAGGTCGTTCGCTGGCTACAGCGACAAGCTCGTCATTACAATAATAATATGCAGGACGAATACCCCATGGATCACGCATCGAGAAGAGTTCTCCACTTCCTGTAAGACCACAGACAACATAGCCTCCATCGAAAAAAGGCATGGACGATTTCAAAACATTACCCATCTGAACGTTCTCTTCAATGTAGCGAGTAATGTCCTGATTCATCAACCCTAGTTGACGTGCGGCAACGAAATTGCGTTCCACTTCACGATCAAGACGATGTCCCAGAAATTCAAGCATGATATTGCTATCACTATATATACGAGGCGACTGTCCCTGCAGAGTCAGCTTCTCAAATATCTCATCAATATTGGTCATATTGAAGTTTCCGCAGAGGCAGAGATTCTTCGCTTGCCAATTGTTACGACGAAGAAATGGATGGACATAGCTTAATCCACTTTTCCCCGTCGTAGAATAACGAAGATGTCCCATATATAGCTCACCGACAAACGGTTCCACCTCACCGCTATGGGAGGTATGATTTTCAATGCTTTTCCCTACCCGTGCGAATATCTCGGTAATGGCATCCTTACCCTCGGCACGTTCACGGAACATATATTCATGACCCGGAGCTACATTTAGCTTCACGCAAGCCAATCCAGCTCCTTCCTGACCTCGGTTGTGTTGTTTTTCCATCATCAGGTAAAGCTTGTTTAGACCATACATCCTGGTACCGTATTTCTTCTTATAATATTCCAACGGTTTCAGGAGTCTGATCATTGCAACTCCGCATTCATGCTTCAATGGCTCCATAAACGTGTTAATCTTGAATTATCTAAATCTAATCTCTAAAAAAAGGATGAAGAATGTAAACAGCCTTGGGAGGTCATCTGTCACTCTTCATCCTTTATATTTTTTCTAATTTTCTATCTTTTTTTCTTATCAGTCTCGTAAAATGTTAACAAGCAGCGAAGCAACCGATGTTACAATTCCAATGAAAGAGAACCAAATTGTCGTTGACTGACCGATACTTGAATTTTTTGCTTTTACAGCATTAGGCTCAACATAAATGATGTCATTCTGTTGGACATAATAATAAGGAGAGTTCAACAAGTTGGCATCAGTAAGATCGATACGATGGGCTGTCTTTCTACCATCCATCTCTTCTCTAATGAGCATAACATTTTGACGCTTACCATAAATTGAAAGGTCACCAGAAGATGTCAGAGCTTCTATAACACTCATCTTCTCTGTTGTGACAGGAATGACAGCAGGACGGCTCACCTCACCGATAACCGTCACACGGAAACTTGACATTGTAACAGTTACCACAGGGCGTTCATTGGAATTCAGGTAGGGCTGAACCTTTTCCTCAATCAAACTCTCACACTCACGTTTCGTCAGGCCTGCCACATGCAGACGGCCAATCTTCGGGAAGTTGATATCACCCTCGTTATCCACCAAGTAAGATAACAGCGTACCATATCCACTAGAAGATAACTGCTGACTGCCACTTAAAGGATTTAAAGGCTTGGACACCGATAAATTAAACATACGAACAGCATCCGGATCACTCGCACTCACTGTAATAGTGAGTGCATCCTTTGGCATAATTCTGGCATCATAGAGTCCCTTTGAGTCTGACAGATCTATGTTGTCAATGTTCTGAAAATAGGCAATCTGTTTGCTACCTGAGCAACTGGCCATGATGACAATCGCTGAAAACAAAGCGATTTTATTAAAAATTTTCTTCATATCTCTTGAACAAAAATCTAAAATCTGTGCAAAAGTAATACTATTTTTTTATATTTACAAAGATTTCTAATAGAATTTGAAATAATTACGCGCATTATTGTACGAGATGTCCTCCACCATCTTTCCTAATAACGCCCTGTCATTGGGAAGCAGGCCACGTTCAACGTCGTTTCCCAAAAGGTTGCACAATAAGCGACGGAAATACTCATGTCGCGGATAACTAAGGAATGAGCGGGAATCCGTCAACATTCCGACAAATCGACTCAACAGCCCCAATACTGACAACGCATTCATTTGTTTCGTCATACCATCCAACTGGTCGTTGAACCACCAGCCGGATCCAAACTGAATCTTACCTGGACAGCTTCCGTCCTGAAAGTTGCCTAACATCGTGGCAACGACCTCGTTTGCACAAGGATTTAACGTATAAATAATAGTACGCGTAAGTTTTCCTTTTTTATTCAGGTTATCAAGGAAGCGACTCATCGCCTTGGCCGTTGTAAACTCGCCAATAGAGTCGAAACCGGTATCAGGTCCCAATACATCAAACATGCGACTATTATTATCTCGGATAGCACCATAGTGATATTGCTGACTCCAATCGGAGTCATAATCCATTTCTGCCATCAAAGTCAGGAAGCAATGCTTATATTGTCTTATCTCAAGACGGGATAGTTGTTGCCCTCTTATTGCCTTTTCAAATATAACGTCTATTTGAGAATCGGTGTAGGAATCGTCATAGAACTCCTCTATCCCATGATCACTCAAGCGACAACCACGTTCATGGAAGAAATTATGACGTTGCTGAAGAGCGTCCACAAGATCTTTGAAGTTGCGGATGGGCATACTCGATACTTCACTGAGTTTCTCTACATAGGACGAGAAGTCGCTCTTTTCAATATTCATCGCCTTGTCTGGACGCCATGCAGGAATCATCTTGATTTCAAATCCCTCTCGCTGCACCTGTTCGTGATATCGAAGATCATCGATGGGATCATCCGTTGTACATACACACTCAACATGATATCTGCGCATCAAGCCACGGGCTGTATATGCGTCTTCCTTCAATTTTTCATTGCACTCATCATATATTTCACGAGCAGTCTGAGGTGACAATAATTTCTCTATTCCAAAAGCAGTCTTCAATTCCAAATGAGTCCAATGATAAAGGGGATTGCGTAGCGTATAAGGCACCGTTTCTGCCCATTTCTCGAATTTTTCCCAATCTGTTGTGTCTGTACCCGTACAATAGCGTTCCTCAATACCATTTGTACGCATAGCACGCCATTTGTAGTGGTCACCGCCAAGCCAAAGTTCCGTTATAGTCTTAAAACGATGATTCTCAGCCACCATTCTTGGATTCAGGTGACAATGATAGTCAATAATAGGCTGCTTGGCAGCATAGTTGAAATACAACTCCTGAGAAACCTCCGTATCCAATAGGAAGTTCTCGTCCATAAATCGCTTCATAATACAATTTACACCTTATATAGTTAATTTGATGCAAAAATAAACATTTTTTTTGGAACAAACAGAAAATTAAACTATATTTGCATAATTAATATCCAAAGAATGAATCCAACAGACAATAAAAGAACTGGTCGTGTGCTACTTATCTATACAGGAGGAACCATCGGCATGGGCAAGAACCCCGCCACAGGTGCACTCGAACCTCTTGACTTCTCCAGGTTGCTCAATGAGATACATGAACTAAAGTATCTGCGAACCACCATTGAACTTGAACTCTTCCCCCATCCTATTGATTCAAGCGATATGTCACCGAATATCTGGAAAAAGATAGCTTCCATCGTTATACAAAGATACGACCAATACGATGGATTTGTCATCCTTCACGGAACTGACACAATGGCCTATACAGCATCTGCATTGTCTTTCATGCTGCAAAACCTTACAAAGGCTGTTATCCTTACAGGTTCACAACTGCCAATTGGCCAACCACGCACAGATGGTAAAGAAAACCTTGTTACGAGTCTCGAACTTGCATCCATCACGTCACCGGACGGAAAATCACCTATTCCGGAAGTGTCTATTTATTTCAGCGGAAGACTATTGAGGGGAAACAGAACAACAAAGATTAACGCCGATGGATTCCATGCATTTGAATCCTTCAACTATCCCCATCTATGTGATGCAGGTGTGGACTTCAACTTCCATTATCACCACATCCTTACACCAAACTATAACAAACCTCTCATCACACAAATCAACATGGATGACCGCGTTGCCGTCTTTTCTCTTTTTCCTGGCATTACAGAGCAAACTGTAAAACTGCTACTCGCATCACCAGATATCAAGGGAATCGTTATGAGATCGTTCGGAAGCGGAAATGCACCCCAGCAACCATGGCTCATCAATTTGCTCAAGGAAGCCTCTGAACAAGGAGTTGTTATCGTCAACATCAGCCAGTGCATAGCCGGATTTGTCCAGATGTTACGCTATGACACGGGTTATCAGTTACAAGACGCAGGTGTTATCTCCGGTTATGACAGCACTGTGGAAGCTGCCGTTACAAAACTTATGTTCCTTATCGGACAATACAAAGACACCAACACTGTGCGTCAGCTCATGCAAAGTAACATTGCCGGCGAAATAACGCTTTCCTAATTTTCTGGCATATTGTCATCCTGAGTTTCGGGTTTTCTTACAACATACCTCTGGTAATAAGTTAACAAAAGTGTAGTCATCGGCAAAGCAATTATCATCCCCAGCATCCCCAACAGAGAGCCCCACACCGATAGCGATAACAAGATAATGGCTGAATTCATCCCCATTACCTTTCCCATAATACGCGGAGTGAGAATGATGTCCTGAATTAGCTGTACGACAGCAAAGACACATAAAGCTCCTAACATAATTACCCAGAAATTTTCACCTGTGTCAGCACTTTTCACAGCAGCTAGCAGAAGTGTTGGGACAAAACCAACCAACTGCAAATAAGGAACCATATTCAGTAGGCCGATAAACATGCCTAGACCGACAGCCATTGGGAAATCAATTATCCAAAAGCCTATACTGAACAATATACCGACACAAAATGCCACACATGCCTGTCCACGAAAATATTTATTCATGCCTGTCTCAACATCTGTCAAGAGTCGGACACAAAACCCACGATAACGTTCTGGGAGAAGTGTTGGCCATCCACTACACAGACGCTCATAGTCCATCAAGATAAACAACGTGTAAATTAGAACCATTGTCAGCGTCAACAGACCACTAAGTACATTCACGCCCTGCGTTACAATCCCCCAAAGTTGAGGGACGGCTGCTTTTACTCCGTTTACAAAACCATCTTGAGTGACAAGCCAACCCAATTGTTCCCTCGTTAGATTGCGACGAAGGAAATCACGAACCATTCCAGGTATTGTACTCATCACCCGATCATTCTCAATATAGTCAACAAGCAAATCCTTCACCCTCACGCATTCCTCAACAACGGGAGGCACCATGAGTAGAAAACCTATTGCAAGGATAGCACCGACAACGACAAAAGCACTTATAATGCCTAATATTCTATATCGTAAATGAAGGCGATATTGGAAAAAACGGACCAACGGAAACAACAGATATGAAATTAACCAAGCAAAAAAGAAGGGAAGTAACACCCCACTCAACCGGTGAAGAAGCCAAAGAATGCTGCCCCCAATAAACAACAGCGTCACAGCCCTGACAACATTCTCAAAAGTAATACCTTTATTCATTTGTCCAATATCTTGAGAATTGCAAAAACAAAAAAACGAAACAACGATAGACTATATACGCAACTCCTTCAAGATGGCCGCCATCTTTTGCATAGTCGTAATACGAGTAGGAACAAGGGGCAGACGTAATTCGTTTTCGATAAATCCCATCTCATGAAGCAAGGCTTTGACACCTGCTGGATTACCATCGACGAACAAGAGACTATAGAGTTCCGTGAAACGATGATGTATCTTCCGTGCGGGCTCATACTCACCTCGAAACTCATAGCGTATCATGCGTGAGAACTCCTTAGGCAATGCGTTACCGATAACAGAAATGACTCCAGCTGCTCCGCTTGCTATCATGGGGAAGGTCAAGGCATCGTCACCGCTGATTACGTCAAAGCGAGAAGGCTTGCCCTTGATAATCTCATCAACTTGTTCTAAAGAACCACTTGCCTCCTTAATACCAACAATATTCTCGCAGTCTCTTGCAAGTCGAAGGGTTGTTTCTGCCTTGAGATTGATGCCTGTGCGACCTGGAACATTATAAAGTACAATGGGAAGTGGACTTGCAGCAGCGATAGCTTTAAAGTGCTGATAGAGGCCTTCTTGTGAAGGTTTATTATAATAGGGGCAAACACTGAGTATCCCATCTATTCCAGACCAGTTTGTTGTACGCACTTCTTCAACAATAGCAGCAGTATTATTGCCTCCACAACCCATCAGGACGGGTAATCGTCCATGATTCAACTCTACGACAAAATTCTTTATTTTCTGTTTTTCATCAATACTTAGGCAAGGGGTTTCTCCCGTTGTAGCCAGGATACAGAAAAAATCTGCTCCGTTCTGTATTTGGTATTCAACCAATCGTTTCAAAGAATCATAGTCAACACTATGATCAGACTTAAATGGTGTTATCAGGGCAATACCTAAACCCTTGAAGATATTTTGTGCCATAAAGGAGGAATTATCTTTTCAGGTTGCAAAATTACACAAAAATTCCGATTTATTAGTACATCTGATGGAAAATATCCATTTTTTTTGAAAACAAGTAACATATAATAAATCATTTTGATCCAATATATAAGAAAAGTAGCCCCATCAAGACAAGACCTAAATCGACGGCCTTACTCCGGAGATTCTTCTCATGAAAGAAAAGAGCACCAAAAAGGAAACTCACCACTACAGAACCTCGTCGAATCATACTGACAATGCTAATCATGCTACCCTCAAGACTAAGAGAATAGAAATATAGGAAATCTGCAGCACTGAGAAAGACACTGATACCTATTATTGTCCAATCCCAATGGAAAGACGTAGTTTTACATCGATAAGGAATCCAAAAAAGCATAAGCATAACTCCAATCATTCCACACTGATAAACATTATACCAACTCTGTACATACATGCAATTCAAGCCAAGTCCACCCTCAAGCACGGAACCCATCAGATATTTGTCGTACAACCCACTCAACGCTCCAAATATGGCTGCAAGAATAACACAGAATATCCATTTGTTGTGTTTAAAGTCAATCCCCTCCTTCCTGCCACTATGACTCAATAAAAAAAAACTGAAAATAGACAACAGTACACCTATCCATTGCCATACATTCAAATGTTCACCCCAAAAAAGTAATGCGCCAAGCAACACCAATACCGGACGAGTGGCATTAATGGGGCCAACTATAGTCAGGGGAAGATGTTTCATTGCGAAATAGCCAAAGAGCCATGAGGAAAGAACTATGAGACTCTTCAGCATAACATATTTATGGACATCCCATCCTACACTTACGACATAAAATAAACTGCTATTGAGACAGTCAGAAAAAGAAGACAAAAGAATGAACGGAAGAAAAAGTAAGCTGGAAAACACTGTATTTAAAAACAACACAGGAATCACAGCATTTCCCCTCAATGCCTTTTTCTTAAATGAATCATAGCAGCCAAGCAATCCGGCTGAAAGAAATGCCATTATTAACCACATGTTATGGATGCATATGAGAGATAGTGGATGAGGGATGAGGATACTCTACATCAACGAGGAACAAAGCATGTGCAGGTACGCTTTCACCCGCTGCCGCACGTTGTCTCATTGCAACAACTTCCTGAAAATCCCTAACAGACAGACGACCACGTCCAACTTCTATCAACGTACCTACGACAGCACGAACCATATTACGTAGAAAGCGATCAGCAGAAATCTCAAAATGCCAGAGCCCCTGCCCGTCATCTATCCAGTGAGCCTCAGTCACATGGCAAATTGTTGTTTTCACATCGGATCCCATCTTGCAGAACGAGGCAAAATCGTCAACTTCTTTTAGATAGGCAGCCGCCTTATTCATCATTTGAAAATCTAAAGTGTAATGAGTTTCCCAGGAATAGTATCTATGGAATGGAGTTTTACGGGTATGGAGAAAATAATGATAGGTTCGCTTGACAGCACTGAATCTTGCATGAAGGTAGCTTTCAACAGGGAAAATACTTTGTACAGAGATATCGCATGGAAGTATACGATTGAGTTTGTAACAGAGCTGGACACATGAGTCAACATCAAAACATCCTCTTACTATAGGCTCAAAGTCAAAATGTGCAATCATCTTACTTGCATGAACCCCTGCATCAGTCCGTCCTGCACCAACAACTTCTATATTGGTGCGTAGCAAGAGGGAAAGACAGTCTTGCAAAACAGCCTGGATGGTAATACCATTGGGCTGTATCTGCCATCCATGATAACGTGAGCCATCGTAGGCAAGCTCTATGAAATAACGTTGCATTCTCAGTGTTTTGCTGCACGTTTAAATGCTTGGCGATGAAAACGTTCTTCTGCTTTTATAACTTTTAAAACTTTTGATGCCGGCAAAATCTTCAGGAACTTCTGATGATAAGCCTGCTGAAGATCCTTCATCTCGACATCCAATCTGTCTTGCAGCTTGATAGCTTCTTCGCATGCTTTTTCACTATTCAGTTCAGCCTTCCTATAACGTCTCATCTGATTAAACAAAGCCTTTTGTTTAGTTCTCATCTCTTTATAAACCGGGAAAAAGCGTTGTGACTCTGATGCGCACAGTCCAGCTTCTGTGGTGATATATTGTTGCAAATCTGCCTCAAACTTGGCGGGGTCAAACTTAGGCTGAGGTTGCTGAGCATAAGAGAATATTGATGACAGCATCATCAACATTACAAGATATGTCTTTTTTAATATCATACTATATACTTTTTCTTCTGTAAACAATTAAAAATCCGCCACATAGGCATAGAAATCCTCATTGTCTGTCATCGTGTAATCAGCCATCTCATCGAAGACATCATACTGGCTTTGCAAAACCTTCGACTGATTTGAGGCTATAGAAGACTCTGTCACTGTTCTACTACCGAAATAAGCCGTTGCACCGATTGCTATAGCACAAACAGTTGCTGCAGCAATACTAATAGGACGCCATGTCCTGATTTCAATACGGTTCATCTTTGCAACTTTAACCTGACGGACTGACCTTTCTGGCAACTGTTTCATCAGATTAGAAGCAAAAGAGTCAAAATAACCCTTTGGGACCTTAAATGGTTCCTTTTTCCCAAACCATTTCGACAAGATTTTTTCGTCTTTTTTCATCGTAATATGTCCTTTCTGACCATTTGACGCATATTGCATACAAAAGTTTAATTATTATGCTTAAAAAAATCCGTTATTTTCTTTACTGCTAGATGGTAGCTTGCTTTCAACGCCCCCTCAGACGTACCAAGCACACTGCTAATCTCGCTATACTTCATTTCATCGAAATAGCGTAAATTGAAAACTACACGCTGCACTTCTGGCAAACTCGCTATCGCCTCTTGCAACAGAGCTTCAGTTTCGTCTCCGTCAAAATATTCATCTGCTAGCAACTTGTTAGAGACAGTCATATTTTCGTCTGTACTCAGCACCTGTTGATGTTTCTGTTTCCGCAGGAAATCAAGCGATTCATTGATGGCGATACGATAGAGCCATGTAGAAAGTTTCGACTTATTTTGGAAATCTTCAAGATTCATCCATGCTTTGATGAAAACATTCTGGAGAACATCATTAGCATCCTCATGATTAAGCACCATACGACGAATCTTCCAGTACAATTGTTCACTGTATTGGTGTACCACATCACTAAACGCTTGACGTTGTTGGCTGGGGTCGGACAATCTTACTATAAGATTCTTTTCGTTTAATGCCATCTTCATTGTGACAAAGATTACAATCCGTATGTCTTCAACCGTTCATAGAGAACCTTGTCATATCCGTAGATATCAGGCAAATCTATCGTTTGTTTTGTTGTTGGATCAATATATATAGTATAATATGTAATAAAAAGAGGAATCTCAGGAGTAACAGTGAGACTATGGACAAGTTTCCCTTTGTTTAAACTGGGGGATTTCAGATCAACAGTCATAGAATAATGTATACGTTGGAATAAGTCTTCGTCTTTATCCTTCAACAAGAAACATGCCAATTCATAGGGGTGTTCTACTCTGATACAACCATGTGAAACACCACGGTCCTCCCTATTGAAAAAGCCCAGTGTAGAGGTGTGATGCAAATAAACGGAATAATCATTATCGAAACGAAACACGATTCTTCCCAACGAATTTCCAGCCCCACCTTCCTGAATGACATGATTATCACGGTTCCGAAGGTCGACAGCGGTCAATTCATACAGGTTTAGCTTTTCACCAGTTTTCTTGTTGCGAACATAATAGTTATGTCGTTCAAAATATTCTGGATCCCCAGCATGACTAATGATGTCCTTATCAATAATACTTTTGGGAATAATCCATTGAGGATTAAGTTCTATGCGTTTGATGCGGCTTGTTAGAAGCGGAGTCTTCGTCCGACGTGTACCAACTCCAACCTTCATTGTAATGAAATTGTGGGCATCTACAGCATAGAGTCGGAAAGCCGGTAGATTAACCTGAACATATTTAGAATGCATGTAAGGATGGTCATTTATCCGCCATCGGCAACGCTCAATATTACATATAACTTTCATACGCTTTTCACTTGTCAACGTGTCACTATTGAGGATTGCCACCAAACGGTGATAGAGAGGGGCTGTAGGTTCTAGACTCCGCAAGAAAGGCACCAAGCTGTCATTTGTCAACTTGTTCAAAGCTGTTTTCAGAAAATCACGATCAACCGTTTTTGTTGGAATGCCGTACAATTCCCTGAATTTTTTCCCGGTACTGTCATTGTCAGCATGATCCAGCCTGTTGTAAAGTATAAAGGGGGTCACCAAACCAAAACCCACTATGGAGGCATACTTTAAATAAGCCTTTGTAAGATTATATTCCAGCCTTGCTAAAACCTTTCCAGCTGGTCGATCTGAAGTAAAAGAATACCATTTCGCGCAAGAAATATCGTCTTCTATTTGCATTAAATTCAATATTTTATCACTTATTCCTTCGTTCTTTGCTTTCTTCAAAAAAGACCATAAGGAATCCGCTTTGCTATCAACTCCTTGATAATTTATCCAAAGGAGAGTTTTATTTCTTGCATAATATTCTTGTGCAAACTGGGCTTCAGGATTTCTTTCAACATCATTCTTGCTTTGTGAAAGAAGTGTCTGCATCACCATGTTATAATCAACGACCAAGTCCTTTGAGTGAAGTGGCGTATAATAAAAAATGTCCAAACTTCGATTTGAACCATGATGTTCTCCTTGACAAGATGACATCAAGGCAGCAACAAAAAAAATCAAAATATTTTGACGAAAGAACCCCAAAGAAAAAAACAATTAGCGAATAGATATCTTGCGTACAGTCTTACCGATTTTTACGATATAACATCCTTTATTTAGACATCCCAAGTCTATTCTGCGATCCAGTCCTTCTATCTTGATGCTAAGTACTCTTACGCCAGCAATATTATAAACATGGAGCATCTGACCATTGGCTCCAGACACATGAAGTACTGACTCACTAATCGTAATAATTGGTTGCGGAGTTTCTACATCAATAATCTCAATGGAAGCATATGTATCCATAAGTGTCGGCGTTCCAAAGAGGAATGCTACAGAGAGCATTATTTTGAGTATAAATTTTATCATATATATATCTTATTTCAATTTCTTTTCGCAAAGATATAAATTAATGTGTAAAAATGCTCTCATAACATCCAAGAATATTCAACTTTTAAAATTATTTAACATCAATAACCATATTCTCCCCTGTTAGTTGAGCATTTGGGAACACCTTTCGCGCCTCTTGAAGCAACACATCCTCATCATCATAACGTGCACTATAGTGCCCCAGCAACAATGTTCCGACACCAGCCTCGGCGGCTATGCGGCCAGCATCTTCAGCCGTACTATGATAGTAGATACATGCATTTTTTTTCATACTTTTATCATAAGTACACTCATGATAAAGGACATTGACTCCCTTAATTAATTCATGAAGATTCGGCATATAACGTGTATCACTGCAATAAGCATAACTGCGTACAGGATCAGCGCGTTTCACAAGACAACTATTGGGAACAATATTACCATCTTCATCCGTCCAGTCAGCTCCGTTTTTGATGTTATTTATCTGCGAAATAGGAATCTTATAAAAATCTATCATTTCTCTCTTAATATGGGGCATTCCCTGTTTCTCGCGGAAAAGGAACCCCGCGCATGGGATTCTGTGTTCCAACGGGATTGTTTCAACTGTAAGCGATCGATCTTCATAAATAACTTGCATGCGTTTAGTATCTATTGGATGAAAAATAACATCATAGCCCAATCCGCCACAAAACATCTCCATCTGTGCCTGGAAAAGAGTTTCATAGTATCCAGGCGCATAAACATGAAGGGGAGCCTGTCTATTTAGAAGCCCAAAGGTGCTTATCATTCCTATCAACCCTAGACAATGGTCACCGTGCAAATGAGAGATGAAGACATTACAGATACGAGTGAACGCTATACGAGAGCGCCTGAGAAGGATCTGCGTTCCCTCGCCACAATCCACCATCATCATTTTTCCGCGTATTTCCACAATTTGCGAAGAAGGTTGATGGCGTAATGTAGGAAGGGCACTGCCACAACCTAAGATATAGATTTTGAACGGTTCCATAATAATGTATATTGAAGATATTGGATGAGGATTATTGACGTCTATAGACGAAAATACCGCTGGCATTCTCGAGAAATAGACTATCTGCGTCCAGTTGTACGATACAAAACGTATCCGTATTCAGCAAAAGTTTTCCATTAAGGATTTTCCATGCCGTCCACGGATTACTCTCAGCCCGTACATAGGAAATGACGGTTCCACCCTCCTGTATCTCGAAATTCTTGTCGAGGCTTGTCCACTTACCCATCAAGGTTGTGAGATTAATACCGCAGACAACTCTTAGACCATCTTTGGAATCTGTTCCCACAACGGCCAGCCGGTCACCCACCAATAAGCCTCCAGTGACCCCACCTGCTTCCGTTTCTTCATCATTCATGTGGATACTGAGCGTATCACCCTGATCAGTAACGAGTTGAAGCGTATGCATAGTGGAGCCCTCACCGCAGACACCATAAATTGTAGTGTCAACAACAACGACTTCTTCAAGTATTGTATCAGAATCTGCAGCCTGACTTTCGTTTTTTGTATGATAGCAACCTGTTATTGTCAAAAACAGAGCAGACAGCAATGCCAACAAGTAGAAAACATTCTTTCTCATTTTATTATAATTTTTCAAAGCCCTTTGCTTCGTTCCATAATTCGTCCATCTCATTTAAAGTCATATCCTTCAAAGGAATATTTCTCCTGACAGATTGGTCTTCTATATAATTGAAACGCTTAATAAACTTTTGGTTTGTCATCTCAAGAGCATTATCAGGATTTAATTTATAGAGCCGCGCAGCATTGATTACACTGAAAAGGAAGTCGCCCAACTCCCGTTCCGCATGAACCTTGTCGTTTTTGGTCAGCTCAGTTTCAAGTTCAGATAGTTCTTCATGTACTTTCTTCCATACATCCTCGCGTTTTTGCCAGTCAAAGCCAACATTGCAAGCCTTATCCTGAATACGATAAGCCTTAATGAGTGATGGCAAAGAGCTTGGTACGCCCGAAAGGACTCGTTTATTGCCATCTTTCTCTTTCAATTTAATCTGCTCCCAGTTTTGGAGCACCTCTCCTACTGTCTGGGCTTCAGAAAAGGCTTCCGTTTCACCACCATTCTCATTTTCTCGATAAGGAAGCGGCTTAGGATGAGACTTTCCAATTTGCGAAGGATGATAGACATGGGGGTGGCGGAAGATGAGTTTATCTGCAGAACGGTTGCATACGTCTGCAATGTCGAACTGTCCCTTTTCATCACTTATTTTTGCATAAAAGCAGATGTGCAGCAAGACATCACCCAGTTCTTCGCAGATCTCTTGCACATCACCCTTGATAAGTGCATCGGCAAGTTCGAAGGTCTCCTCTATCGTGTTGGCTCTCAGGCTCTCGTTGGTCTGTTTTCTGTCCCACGGACATAGATTCCTCAGGGCGTCAAGCACATCCAGATATCGCCCAAAAGCTGCCATTTTTTCTTCTCTTGTGTGCATATTCATTGAAATTATTATGCAAAAGTACACATTTTCCGTGGAAATTTATTACTTTTGCACCGTTTTTTGAAAAGAAATATAAATTTAAAAGATAAAAAATGGAACTTGCAACAAAGTATGATCCAAAGGAAGTAGAGTCAAAATGGTATCAATATTGGCTCGATAACAAGCTATTCAGTAGTAATCCCGATGACCGTGAACCCTACACCATAGTCATTCCACCACCCAATGTGACAGGTGTACTGCACATGGGGCACATGCTCAACAACACCATTCAGGATATTCTCGTACGTCGTGCTCGCATGGAAGGGAAAAATGCCTGTTGGGTGCCTGGCACAGACCACGCATCAATCGCCACAGAAGCCAAGGTGGTAAAGAAACTCGCCGAACAGGGAATTAAAAAGCATGACCTCACCCGTGACGAGTTTCTGAAGCACGCATGGGATTGGACTGACGAACATGGAGGCATTATTCTGAAACAACTACGTAAGTTGGGTGCATCCTGCGACTGGGACCGCACAGCCTTTACAATGGATGAAACACGCTCCAAAAGTGTCATTAAAGTGTTTGTTGACCTCTACAACAAGGGACTCATCTACCGCGGTCTCCGCATGGTAAACTGGGATCCAAAGGCTCTCACAGCCCTCTCAACAGAGGAGGTCATCTATAAGGAAGAGCAGTCAAAGCTTTATCACCTAAAATATTATGTAGCCGATTCTGAGAACTTAGTTATTCCAGATAATATAGAAAAATCAGGAAATATTATCCACAACGACGAAAAGGGTTATTACGCTGTAGTGGCTACAACGCGTCCAGAGACCATCATGGGCGATACCGCTATGTGCATCAACCCGAAAGATCCAAAAAACCAATGGCTGAAGGGACATAAGGTTATCGTGCCGCTCGTAGGTAGAGTGATTCCCGTCATTGAAGACCGCTATGTGGACATTGAATTTGGAACGGGATGTCTGAAGGTTACTCCTGCTCATGATACCAACGATTACATGCTAGGTAAGACCCACAACTTAGAAACCATTGACATATTCAATGCCGATGGAACGATCTCAGAGGCCTCTCCCCTATATGTTGGAATGGACCGCTTTAGCTGCCGTAACCAGATAGCCAAAGACCTAACGGAAGATGGGTTAATGGAACGTGTGGAGGACTATGTAAACAAGGTTGGTTATTCAGAGCGCAATCCGGACACTGCCATCGAGCCACGTCTTTCCCTACAATGGTTCCTAAGGATGCAACACTTTGCCGACATAGCCCTACCGCCTGTCATGAACGGAGAAATGAATTTCTACCCTACCAAATACAAGACCACCTACAAAAACTGGTTAGAAAACATTCAGGACTGGTGTATCAGTCGTCAGCTGTGGTGGGGGCACCGTATCCCAGCTTACTACTATAACGAGAACGATGACTATGTAGTAGCTGAGACTCGTGAAGAAGCATTGAAGTTGGCCCAGGAAAAAGAAGCAAATATTACGGATGCAGATTTGCGTCAGGACGAGGATGCCCTTGACACATGGTTCTCCAGCTGGCTCTGGCCCATCTCACTCTTCGATGGTATCAACCATCCTGACAACAAGGAGATCAGCTACTATTACCCCACTAGTGACCTCGTGACAGCCCCTGACATCATCTTCTTCTGGGTAGCCCGCATGATTATGGCTGGTGAGGAATATATGGGCAAATATCCTTTCAAGAACGTCTACTTCACCGGCATCGTGCGCGACAAGCTGGGCCGTAAGATGTCGAAATCGCTCGGTAACTCGCCTGACCCCATTGAGCTGATTGACAAGTTTGGGGCCGACGGCGTGCGTATGGGCATGATGCTCTCAGCTCCTGCTGGCAACGACATCCTTTTCGACGAAGCTCTCTGCGAGCAGGGTCGTAACTTCAACAACAAGATATGGAATGCATTCCGTCTAGTCAAGGGATGGGAAGTGGCCGACATTAATCAGCCTGAAGTAAACAAGATTGCTGTCAATTGGTTCAAGGCCAAGCTCCGCCAGACCAACGGGGAAATCAAGGATCTTTTCTCAAAATATCGTATCTCTGAGGCACTCATGGCTATTTATAAGCTTTTCTGGGACGAGTTCTCCAGCTGGTATCTGGAAATGGTAAAGCCTGCCTATGTTAATGGTGTAGCACAGCCAATTGACCGTCAGACATTCAATACTACTCTCGATTTCTTCGATGCTCTGCTGAAGATGCTTCATCCGTTCATGCCGTTTATTACTGAAGAACTATGGCAGGCACTTTACGATCGGAATACCGGAGATAGCATCATGCGCGAGAAACTGGAATTGGCTCCCATGAACGAGACCGACCGCCAGCTCATTGCCGACATTGAGACTATGAAGCAAGTGGTCGGCGGTGTGCGCATGGTTAGAAGCCAAAAAAACATCGCCCCAAGGGAGCAGTTGGAGCTGCAGGTTATAAGTAAATTGGCCATAGAAAATTTGCGTATGATGAATTATGCATCGTGCATTATAAAGATGGCTAACCTAAAGGCTATTACTATGGCAGAAGAGAAGTCTGCAGATGCCAGTTCTTTCATGGTGGGAACTGAAGAGTACGCAGTTCCTCTGGGTAATCTGATTGACGTGGAAGTCGAGATTGCGAAAGCGGAGGCTCAACTGAAGCACCTGGAAGGTTTCTTAGCGGGTGTAGAAAAAAAGCTCTCAAACGAACGTTTTGTTCAGAATGCGCCGGAAGCCGTTGTCGCTATGGAACGCAAGAAACAGGCAGACTCTTTGGAAAAGATAACGTCACTTCAACAGCTTATTGCAGAGCTAAAGAAATAATTTGGTGGTACGGTTGTTTAGAAATTAAACAGATGAAAACTGTACTTGTTCTCGTTGGAAGAACTGTCGATAAACATTTCGAGGCGGGCATCAACGACTATGTAAGCCGCATCAGCCATTATATACCATTTGATGTGGTAACTATTCCTGAACTGAAGTTGACGAAGTCGTTTACGGAGGAGCAGCAAAAAACGAAGGAGGGTGCTGGGATTTTACAGAAAATACAGCAGTCTGACTATGTCGTACTGCTTGATGAACGAGGAAAGGAAATGAGTAGCGTGATGTTTGCCAAATGGTTGGTACGCAAACAACTGTCGGCGCGTAGGCTGGTTTTCGTGACAGGTGGTCCGTATGGCTTTTCTAAGGAGGTGTACGAGAGAGCGGATGAACTTGTGTGTCTCTCGCAGATGACTTTCTCTCACCAGCTGGTGCGCCTTGTGTTCACGGAACAGTTGTACAGGGCATGTACAATCATCAAAGGAGAGCCGTATCATCATGAATGAAATATTAAGCCGTGAGAACTATTAAGGTGTTTTCATTTACACGGAAGTGGATATCGTATCCTGCGAAGGACATACCGTATATTTTCTCCGGATTGTTATGATAGTGTGGTCGTGGGTCAAGAGAGAGTGTTTTTCGGAGTGCGAGGAGTTGCTCTGCAGAGAACAAAGAAGCGATTACTTCCGGAATTTCTACCTGCAGTCTTGTTTGCTCACATCTGTCTATGAATCCGCTACAGGCATTTTCGTGGCAGTCGGCATAGGGGATGTATGGTTTGATGTCGTATATTGGTGTTCCATCCATGAGGTCTGCTCCTTTCACATGCAGGACGGGTCCATTGGCACTCTCCCACACCACCTGATCTATACGCACAGAAGAAAGGCCAATAGGGTTTGGGCGGAAGGGTGAGCGGGTAGCAAAGACCCCCATTTTTTCATTGCCTCCGAGTACAGGAGGTCGAACGAGCGGACTTGTAGCTTCATGTGGATTGGCAGAAAACTCCCAAATGAGCCAAATAAAGTCGAATCCCTCTATTCCACGCAGGTAGTTGGGATTTCGGAATGGTGGTTCAAAAATTATTTTCCCTGTAAGTTCTTCGACGAGCCCACTCTGTTTAGGTATGCCAAATTTGCTTTTGAAGGGCGAACAGAACCTTGCTATCGGATTAATCTTCATTGTTTATTTTACTTCTAGTGCCAGTCCACCTTCGGCAGTTTCTTTGTACAAGGAGGGGAGGTCGTGTCCTGTTTTCTTCATAACTCTGACAACCTGGTCAAAGCTTACCCTGTGCTTTCCATCAGAGAATGCGGCATAGAGATTGGAGTCCAGTGCTCGTGTTGCAGCGAACGCATTTCTCTCGATGCATGGTATCTGGACGAGACCGCACATGGGGTCGCATGTCATTCCGAGATGGTGTTCGAGTCCCATTTCTGCAGCATATTCTATCTGTGCTGGACTCCCTCCAAAAAGTTGGCAAGCAGCTGCAGAAGCCATTGCACAAGCTACTCCGACTTCTCCCTGGCATCCCACATCGGCTCCAGAGATACTTGCGTTCTGCTTGACAATATTTCCAAAGAGTCCTGCAGTTGCTAATGCGTGTAAGATGCGCGTGTCACTGAACTGGTGTCCTTTGGACAGGTGATATAACACGCCTGGTAAAACACCACTGGATCCACATGTAGGTGCAGTAACGATGGTTCCTCCTGCAGCGTTTTCCTCACTCACAGCGAGTGCATATGCATAGACGAGTGCTCTTGACTGAAGTGAAGCCTTGTATCCTGATGCCTTAACGTAGTATGTCGCAGCCTTTCTTGGTAGGTTCAGGGGTCCTGGGAGCACACCCTCATTGTCAAGACCTCGCTCAACGCTTTCCTTCATTGCCATCCATACCTTCATGAGATAATCCCAAATATCTGGATCTTCCCATTCGTTGACATATTCCCAGTATGCCCTTCCATTGTGATTACACCATTCCATAATTTCCGTCAACGTATTGAGAGGATATATATCATCGTTTTCTTTCTGTAATTCTGTTATTCCCTCAGAAAGAGCTCCTCCCCCTACGCTGTAAACAGTCCACTCATCTGAATGTCCGTCATGATAGCAGGCCACAAACTTCATGGCATTAGGATGGTAAGGCAGAAATATAGAAGGTTTCCAAACGATGCTCAATGGTGCGATAGCTTCCAACACCTCGCTTATAGCGACATCTGTCATGTGTCCTTTTCCTGTTGCGGCAAGGCTTCCATAGAGTGTAACCTCAAATCGGGCAGCGTTTCTGTTACGTTCTGCAAAGATATTGGCAGCCTTGTGCGGACCCATGGTATGACTGCTTGATGGACCTTTCCCTATTTTAAAGAATTCTTTTAGTGATTTCATATATTCTTAACTACATATTTTAAAATCAATATATGTTTAGTGTTTTATGTCATTATCTCCTCAAGCTGTTGCTTGTGGTGTCCTGGTATGATGATATGATGGTTTCCGATGGGATTCTTCAGAAAGTATTCTGCATCTTCTGCGTGTGAGAGGCGTATGAGTTGTTGTGTTCTACAAAGGTTTTCTTCTGCCAAATTTCTGATGAGCATTCCTTCTGCAACGAAGTATCGTGAGAGGTCTCCGGCAACCTTAAAAATGGTAACCGGTCCTTCCTTCATAAATCCTCGAATAGCAATTCCCAATCCGGATTCGAAGTGTGTGTGCAGCTCATAGTGTTCAACCATATTAAGTGGTATGGTACAATGCGCGAAGATAATTTCTCCCCTTTCTATGTCTATATAAGCTGGGTTTGCTTGGAATCCGGAAACGCCAGTGAGGGCATTAGAAATTGTCATGGAAATCAACGCAGGCACGTCTCCTTCGCATCCTGCGACAGTTCCCTCTGCATTCAGTCGTGCGAGCGCAAGGCATCCTGTATTTCTGACGGCAGTGAGTAGGTCGAAACATCTGAGTGTGAATCCCTGAAGTTCGTATTTCTGTACGATATTCCTGAGCGCATTGTAAATATTTTCAGCTCCTTCCTTTGTGTTTTGTACAGGTTTCAGCTTCTGTAGGAGTTCATTAATATGTATATTGATGAGTTGTATGCCGAGGCAGTGCTTTATCTGTACTGGTGACACGCCGCTTGAGATGAGCCAGTCAGAAGGTTGTCCAATGATACCGAGTGTTGTTTCTTGTAATCTTTTCATTGCAATCTCGGTGTTTAGGAGAGCTTTGATACGCTTTGCGACGTAGTCAGTATTTCCGTGAATGATTTCTCCTTTGATTCCTTGCTGTCGTAGGTAGGATAGTATTTCGAGTGATGCGGCAAGAGAGTTATTTTTGCCGGAAGTGAGTAGATAGAATGGTCTTTTGTTTCGACGTTGCAAACTTGGCAGGATTTGCTTGAATGTAGCTTCGGTTCCACCTGTCACAATATAGATAAGATTAAGTGACTGTTGTCCGAAATCTGAGAACTCTTGTCCTTTAAGCTCGAATTTGACATGGGGTGTTTCAATGAACATGCATGCAAGTGTGTGGATGAACTTGCGTGTAAGTGCGTCGCAGTTGTTTTCGTTGTGTAATGGTGATGTGAGTGTGTAAACGGGGATGTTCATGTCTTAAGCTTTTTGTTGAAAATCATGATTATGGGGCAAAATTACGAAAAAACTTTCTTTTCTTACAATGTTTTTGATTATATTTGCAGGCGGAAAGACAGAATAAACAATAAAGCGATGTTAGAAAAGCGATTATTATTAGGTGACGAGGCGATAGCTCAGGGTGCCTTGGATGCCGGTTTGTCAGGTGTATATGCTTATCCAGGTACTCCTTCGACGGAGGTCACTGAGTATATACAGCAGAGTGATCAAGCAAAGGCTCGCGGCATTCATAGCCGTTGGTGCGTAAATGAGAAAACCGCAATGGAGGCTGCACTGGGTATGTCTTTCATGGGCAAGCGTGCATTGGTATGCATGAAGCACGTCGGTCTGAACGTTTGTGCAGATCCTTTTGTAAACAGTGGAATGACAGGTGTCAATGGTGGGCTCGTCGTACTTGTTGCCGATGATCCCTCTATGCATTCCTCGCAAGACGAACAAGACTCACGATTCTATGGAAAGTTTGCCATGCTCCCCATCTTTGAACCATCATCACAGCAGGAAGCATATGATATGATGGATGCCGCATTCAATTTCAGCGAGCAGCAGCAACTTCCTGTTCTTATGCGTGTTACGACACGTATGGCTCATAGCAGAGCTGTTGTAAAAACAAAAGGAGTTCCACGTCAGATGAATGAACTGAACTACGATGCTGTAGCAGCCAACTGGGTTCTACTGCCAGCCAATGCCCGTAGGCGCAATGACATCGTAACAGAACAGCAAAAAGTTTTAGAAGATGAAGCGGTAACGTCACCTTATAATATATATATGGAGGGGTGCGATCATTCTATTGGAATCCTTGCCAGCGGAATAGCATTGAACTATGTCAACGAATGTTTCCCAGAAGGCAGTCCCTATCCTATTTTAAAAGTTTCTCAATACCCACTTCCGAAGGAACTTGTCCGCAGGCTCCTAACAGAATGCGAAAAGTTACTCGTTGTAGAAGAAGGTCAACCATTTATTGAGGATATAGTCCGAGGAGTTGGCGACTGTCCTAATGTTTATGGAAAACTTAATGCCACACTTCCCCGTACAGGTGAACTGACACCTGACGTTGTAAAGATAGCGTTAAACAACCTTCAATCTTCATCCTACAATCTTCAAGTTTCTGAGAGTTTCGCCCCTTGTGAGGACATTGTCCCCCGTCCTCCAGCATTATGTCAAGGATGCGGCCACAGAGATGTATATGCAGCACTGAACGAAGTACTTAAGGAGTATGCTCATCCCCGTGTGTTTGGCGATATTGGCTGTTATACTCTGGGATTTTTACCTCCTTTCCGTGCCATTCATTCCTGTGTGGACATGGGTGCTAGCATTACGATGGCAAAGGGAGCTGCCGATGCCGGCCAGTGGCCTGCTGTTGCAATCATTGGCGATTCAACATTTACCCATAGCGGCATGACAGGACTTCTAGATGCCATCAATGAGAATGCGAACATCACCGTTATTATCAGCGACAATCTGACGACTGGTATGACAGGCGGTCAGGATTCCGCAGGTACCAATAAATATGAGGCTATCTGCCGTGGCTTGGGCCTAAGTGAAGAACACCTTAAAGTTGTTGTACCCCTGCCAAAAAACATGGCAGAAATTAAATGTATAATTCGGGAAGAAATCAACTACAAAGGCACAAGCGTCATCATTCCAAGAAGAGAATGCATGCAGACGCTTCAAAGAAAACTAAAAAGCAAAAAATAAAAAGGTAAAAAAAGTAAGAATGTAAGATGAAAACGGATATTATACTGTGCGGTGTTGGAGGTCAAGGAATCCTCTCAATTGCGACGATAATAGGTGAGGCAGCACTACAGGAGGGTCTGTATATCAAACAAGCGGAGGTTCATGGTATGAGCCAACGCGGCGGTGACGTGCAGTCAAACCTACGTATCTCCTCAAATCCCATCCATAGTGACCTTATTAGTAAAGGTGGAGCTGACGTTATCATCTCTATGGAGCCAATGGAGGCCTTGCGCTATCTACCTTATCTGAGTAAAGAAGGTTGGATAATCACCTCGTCAACACCTTTTGTGAATATTCCGAATTATCCTGATATAGAACTTATCAAAGCCGCCCTGTCTAAGCTCCCTCATGTTGTCATGCTAGACATTGAGAAGATGGCCAAGGATTATGGTATTTCCCGTTCAGCAAACATGATTCTTCTGGGTGCAGCTCAAAAAGCTTTGGGAATTGAAAAAGAAAGACTTGAAGCTGCAGTTCGCAGCGTTTTTGGCCGCAAGGGTGAAGCTGTCGTAGAAGCCAATATCAAGGCTTTGGAGGAAGGAGGAAAAGTAAAAGGGTAAAAAGTAAAAAATGGTTTTATGATGATGAAAACGCCTATAGACAAGGGGTTGGTGGATGGCCTGATTGCGAAGATGGGTATTCAAGACTTTGCGAAGGCTACTATTCGTGAAGTAAAACAGGTTGCTGCACAAGCAGAGCAAGCCTCAGGTGTGGAGTATATCAAGCTTGAGATGGGCATTCCAAGTCTTCCTGCTGCTCAAGTTGGCGTAGAAGCGCAGATACAAGCCCTCCAAAATGACATTGCTCATAGTTATCCTGACATACAGGGTTACCCAGAACTAAAGAAACAGGCATCAAGATTCGTTAAGGCATTTATTGGCATCGACATACAGCCGGAAGGTTGTATACCTGTATGCGGAAGTATGCAGGGGACCTTTGCTTCTTTCCTTACATGCCGCCAAGCAAATATAGAGAAAGATACGGTATTGTTCATCGACCCTGGTTTCCCCGTTCAAAAGATGCAGTTGCAGGTTCAAGGTGTGAAACATGAAACCTTTGATGTCTATGACTATCGCGGCAAAAAACTAGGCTCAAAGTTGGAGAGCTATTTGAGTAGTGGAAGAATCTGTGCCATTGTTTATTCGAATCCGAACAATCCCGCTTGGATTTGCCTAACGGAGGAAGAGTTGAATACCATCGGTACGTTGGCTACAAAGTACGATGTGATTGTTATGGAGGACCTGGCTTATTTTGCGATGGACTTCAGAAAAGATTTGTCAAAGCCTTTTGAGCCACCCTTTCAACCCAGCGTGGCACGCTATACGGATAACTACATGCTTCTAATCAGCGGTTCAAAGGCTTTCAGCTATGCCGGTGAGCGAATTGGAATAACCTGCATTGGCGACAAACTGTTCCATCGTCATTTTACAGACTTGTCCGCACGCTACGAAGGGCTTCCCTTCGGACTTGTTTTCTCGACTCGTATGCTGTATGCCCTGTCTTCTGGAACAAGCCACAGCGCACAGTATGCATTAGCTGCTATGTTCAAGGCGGCATGTGACGGTGTGTATGATTTCCGCTCGGATGTAAAAGTTTATGGTGAGCGTGCACGCAGGCTGAAGAAAATTTTCGTTGATAACGGTTTTAGGATTGTGTATGACAAAGATCTGGATGAGCCTATTGCCGACGGTTTCTATTTCACAATCGGTTATCCAGGTATGAGGAGCGGTGAACTTGCTTTGGAGCTGATGTACTACGGCGTGTCTGCAATCAGTCTTGTGACAACAGGTAGCGGTCAGGAAGGGCTTCGCGTCTGCACCTCATTTGTAAATGAGAGCCAGTATAGTATGCTTGAGGAACGTATGAAAATTTTCTCTGCAATGCATGGAAGAATTAAATAATATTAATGATGAAGGATGAGGGATGAGGACTGATGAGATTAGGAATAGTAAAATACAATGCAGGTAACATATATTCGGTTATCAATGCTGTGCGGCGTCTTGGTGTTGATCCTATTGTAACGGATGATGCAGAGACTCTTGAGAGTGTTGACGGTGTAATCTTTCCAGGCCAAGGTGAGGCTCGCAGTTCGATGGAATATCTTCGTGAGCGTGGCTTGGACAGGGTTATCGTTGGCCTACGTCAACCTGTACTAGGAATCTGTATCGGTCAGCAATTGTTATGCGGCCACTCTGAGGAGGGTGACACGGAGTGTATGGGTATTTTTCCTGTTACCGTAAAACGTTTTTCTCCAACGCTTCATAATGAGAAGGTTCCTTGTATGGGTTGGAACAGGATTAGTCCACTCGTTTCCGCACATAGAGGGATGAGGGATGCCGGTGGTCTTTTCGCTGGTATAGAGGATGAGGCATATGTGTATTTCGTGCACAGCTACTATGTTCCTATTTGTGAGTGGACAATAGCGCGTACAGAGTACATTGTTCCCTACTCGGCAGCACTAAGAAAGGGAAATTTTTGGACAACACAGTTTCATCCTGAGAAGAGTGGATTGGTGGGTGAAAGAATTTTGATGAATTTTCTTGAAAATATAAAAGGGTAAAATAAAAGAGGGTACTGGAAAAGTAAAATAGCATAAAATAAATAGTAAATGATAGAGCTGATACCTGCGATAGACTTGATTAACGGAAAGTGTGTCCGTCTGCGTCAAGGTGACTACTCACAAAAAACTGAGTATAGTACTGACCCTGTGAATGTTGCCTTAGAACTAGAAAAGGTTGGTTTCCACCGCCTTCACATTGTAGACCTTGACGGTGCACGGTCGAAACACGTTGTAAACGACGGGGTGTTGCGTGCGATAACGCGTGCAACAAGCTTGAAGGTGGATTTCGGCGGCGGCATCAAGACGGTAGAAGACCTAAAGAAGGTTTTTGCGTCAGGTGCAGCTATGGTTACGGTTGGGAGCATTGCTGTGAGTGATCCGAACTGTTTTCTAGGTTGGATAAAGGAATTTGGCGCCGACCGTCTAATTTTGGGTGCTGACGTGAGGAACGGCAAGGTTTCGGTAAACGGCTGGCAAGAAGACAGTGATGAAGAACTGGTTGCTTTTTTAGAAAAATATGTAAAAGCCGGTGTGAAACATGTCCTATGTACGGAGATTTCGAAAGACGGCATGATGGAGGGGCCCGCAATAGATTTGTACAAGAACATTGTGGAGAGGTATCCCGATTTACATCTGATAGCGAGCGGTGGTGTTTCTTCAGAAGACGATATCTTACGCTTGGAGGAGGCAGGAATAAGCTCTGTTGTTTTTGGAAAAGCTTGGTATGAGGGTCGGATTAATTTGGCCCCCCTAAGGAGATGTATGGGGGGTAAAGAGGGGCTTGCAAAACGAATCATTCCATGTCTTGACGTGAAGGATGGTGAGACAGTGAAAGGTGTGAATTTCGTAAACCTTCGTCATGCAGGTGACCCGGTGGAATTGGGTAAGACATATAGTGAGGCTGGTGCTGACGAGCTTGTTTTTTTGGACATCACAGCAACACACGAGGGGCGGAAAACATTTACAGAGATGGTAACGCGCATTGCATGTGAGATTAATATCCCGTTTACAGTAGGAGGTGGAATCCATTCGATTGAGGATGTTGACCGACTATTGTCTGCTGGGGCCGACAAGGTAAGCATAAACTCTGCAGCGATTCGCCGTCCAGATCTTATCAATGAAATTTCGAGAAAGTACGGCAGTCAGGTCTGCGTATGTGCGATTGACGCACATGAAGACTCCGATGGCTGGCATTGTTATGTAAGAGGTGGACGTGAACGTGTAGATCTTGGTCTCTTCGATTGGGCAAGAGAGGCTCAGGCCCGCGGTGCAGGGGAAATACTCTTCACGAGCATGGATCATGACGGAGTGAAAAGAGGCTATGCAAATGATGCACTGTCCCGTCTTTCAGCGGAGCTGTCCATTCCTGTCATCGCCTCGGGGGGAGCAGGCAGAATGGAGGATTTCCGTGATGCATTCATAAAGGGGAAAGCTGATGCAGCTCTTGCAGCGAGCGTTTTCCACTTTGGTGAGATAAGCATAAAGCAGCTAAAGAGATATCTTCATGGAGAAGGTATTCATGTGAGGATAGATTAAAAGATTAGAAAATTTAAAAATTAAAGAATTGAATATAAATTTTGAGAAGATGGGGGGACTGGTCCCTGCCATCATACAGGATGCAAGCACGAGAAAGGTATTGATGCTTGGCTTCATGAACAAAGAGGCTTACGAGAAGAGCATTGAGACAAGAAGAGTTACTTTCTGGAGCCGTTCTCGTCATATACTATGGACAAAGGGTGAAACCTCGGGAAACTATCTGGAGCTGGTAGATATTAAGAACGACTGTGATGAAGACACGCTACTTATAAGTGTACACCCTCATGGTCCAACTTGTCATAAGGGTACAGATACATGCTGGGGAGAGGAAAACAAGATGGAAGATGAGCATCCCCTACTCTTTCTGCGGGATTTGCAGGATTTTATAGAGAAGCGCCAAACAGAGATGCCCGAAGGCTCGTACACGACGAAACTTTTCCGTGAAGGTGTAAACAAAATGTCTCAAAAGCTAGGAGAGGAAGCGTTAGAAACTGTCATTGAGGCGACGAACGGTACAAATGAAAAGCTAATCTACGAGGCTTCAGATATGATTTACCATCTATTAGTGCTTCTGACAAGTAAAGGTTTACGCATTGAAGACATTGCGAGTGAACTACGCAAGCGTCACAACCCAGAATGGGACAAGGAACGGCGAATAGCAAAAAGCAAGAAATAAAAGAGAAGATGCTGATAGAATATAAGAAAGTGAACGTCTATCAAGGCGATAACATCGTACTGAAAGAAGCGGACTTCAGAGCTGATGAAGGTGAGTTTATCTATATCATCGGGAAGGTTGGTTCAGGCAAGAGCTCATTATTGAAAACGATGTACTGCGAGCTGGACGTTTATGAAGACGAGGCAGAGCAAGTTGAAGTGCTCGGCAGGAACTTGCTCAAACTAAGACGCAGGGAGGTTCCTGCGCTGAGACGCGAAATGGGGATTATTTTCCAAGACTTCCAGTTATTACACGACAGGACGGTGGGTGAGAACCTTCACTTTGTTCTCAAGGCAACAGGCTGGAAAGTCAAACAAGAAATAGAGGAGCGTATAGAACAAGTACTTCAGAAAGTTGGGATGAGCGAGAAGAAGACATGTAGACCCAGTGAACTTTCCGGTGGAGAGCAGCAGCGCGTAGCCATTGCCCGTGCGCTACTCAACAATCCAAAAATCATTATAGCAGACGAACCTACAGGAAATCTGGATCCAGAGACGGCAGATGACATTGTAAAGCTGTTAAAAGAAATTACGCAGACTGGTACAGCGGTAGTGATGTCAACACATAACATCGGAATGCTGGAGAAATATCCAGGTATAGTGTACCTATGTGAAGGAGGAAGGATTCAGGGGGACAGATTATTAGATTAATAGATTAAAAACAATTAAGAAATAAATGATATGAAAGTTATGAAATTCGGAGGCACGTCCGTCGGTTCTCCCGAACGCATGAAAAGCGTTGCCTCACTTATTACCGAAAGTGGAGATCCCACGTTTGTAGTTCTTTCTGCCATGAGCGGAACGACAAACTCCTTGGTAGAGATTTCGGACTATCTCTATCGTAAAAATCCTGAAGGAGCCAACGAGATTATCAACCATCTGGAGAAGAAATACATGGGGCATGTGGATGAGCTCTATGCCACCGATGAATACCGAAAGAAGACAAGGGAATTTCTTCAGGGCGAATTCAATTATTTACGCACCTTCACAAAAGACATTTTCACCAGTTTCGAGGAGAAAAGCATCGTAGCAGAAGGAGAGCTCATGAGCACGAACATGATGGTAAACTACCTTCAAGAGCAAGGTGTCAAGGCGGTATTATTATCTGCTCTTGATTTTATGCGCACCGACAAAAATGCAGAGCCTGATCCTCAATACATCAAAGAAAAGCTCTCGGCCGTGATGTCAGAAAACGCCGACTACCAGATATACATCACCCAAGGATTTATCTGCCGCAATGCATATGGAGAAGTGGATAACCTTCAGCGTGGTGGTAGCGACTATACGGCTTCACTTATTGGAGCCGCGCTTCCTGCTGATGAGATTCAGATATGGACAGACATCGACGGAATGCATAACAACGATCCCCGAGTGGTAGAAAAGACGGAGGCCGTTCGACAGCTCAATTTCGAAGAAGCAGCTGAGCTGGCCTATTTTGGAGCTAAGATACTCCACCCCACCTGTGTTCAGCCTGCAAAATATGCCGGCATTCCTGTCAGGCTAAAAAACACGATGGACCCAAAGGCAGAGGGAACCATTATTGACAATGTAATTGTACGAGGAAAGATTAAAGCGGTTGCTGCCAAAGATAACATCTATGCCATCAAGATTAAATCATCTAGAATGCTTCTTGCAACGGGTTTCCTACGGAAAGTCTTTGAAATATTTGAAAGTTATCAGACCCCTATTGACATGATTGCCACCTCAGAGGTTGGAGTGAGCATGAGTATAGACAACGACACTCATCTGAATGAGATTGTCAACGAACTGAAGAAATATGGAACTGTAACGGTTGACAGCGACATGAGCATCATCTGTGTAGTGGGCGACCTTGACTGGAGTAACCTTGGATTTGAGAGCCTTGCACTGGATGCCATGCGCGACATACCTGTACGCATGATTTCATATGGAGGAAGCAATTACAACATCTCATTCCTGATTCGTTCTGCTGACAAAAAACGTGCACTACAGAGCCTAAGTGATATGCTGTTCAAAATAAAAGAGTAATAATTTATCCTTTATGAAAGGTATATTCCCCGTAGACCAGTTCCTGCAAAAGAAAACGCCATTCTACTATTATGACACAGATCTTCTCAGAGAGACCTTGGCAAGTATAAAGGAAATAACGCAGAAGCAAGAAAACTTCGAAGTTCACTATGCCGTGAAGGCTAATGCGAATCCGTCCATTCTTAGAATCATTGCCATGGCTGGTCTCGGAGCAGACTGTGTTAGCGGCGGAGAGATCCAAGCAGCCCTCGATGCAGGTTTCCCTGCATCGAAAATAGTATATGCTGGTGTTGGAAAAAGCGACTGGGAGATACAACTTGGGTTAAGGAAAGATATTTTCTGTTTCAATGTTGAGAGCATACCGGAACTGGAAGTTATCAACCTGTTGGCTTCAGAACAAGGAACCATAGCAAGAATATGTCTGCGCATCAATCCCGATGTAGGTGCCCACACTCATGCAAACATCACGACAGGTCTGGCAGAAAACAAGTTCGGAATCTCCATGAACGATATGGAGACAGTGATAGAACATGCAGGAAAAATGGATCATATCAAGTTTATAGGTCTTCATTTCCACATCGGATCACAGATACTCGACATGGGTGATTTCGAGGCATTATGTAATCGTATCAACGAATTGCAAGATCAGCTGGAACGACACCACATCAAAGTGGAGAACATCAACGTGGGAGGTGGTCTTGGAATAAGCTATGACCATCCAAACAGATGTCCGATTCCAGACTTCAAAGCATATTTCAACACGTTTGCTCACAAACTACGACTACGTAACGGCCAAAGGCTTCACTTCGAGTTGGGACGTTCAATCATAGCACAATGCGGCACTCTTATCTCACGCGTACTTTATGTAAAGAAAGGTGCCGTCAAACAGTTTGCAATCCTTGATGCGGGCATGACAGACCTGATACGACCTGCCCTTTATCAGGCTCTTCACAAGATAGAAAATCTAACAAGTGAGGAACCAATAGAAACTTATGACGTTGTTGGTCCCATCTGCGAATCAAGCGACATCTTCGCCAAGGCCTACGACTTGAACCGTTGTCATCGTGGAGACCTGATTGCCATCAGAAGTGCTGGTGCCTATGGTGAAATCATGGCTAGTCAGTACAATTGCAGGAAGCTGCCTATTGGTTATACGAAAGAAAACCTATGATCATCGACACGGCATTGTTTTTCATTTGCATAACACTCCTTACCGTAGCTGTTATATCACCTCTGTTCAGTCCTTTCAACAGGCTTCGAACTGAAGAGGGGGATATTGAAGACGGGGGAAAAAAATTGCCACCGCTGACCATACTCCTTACACCACACAAGCAGGGAATTGAACTGGAAAAGAACGTGCCTCTGATGTTGGCACAAGATTACCCAGCCCCAATAGAGATTATCATTGTCGTAGAAAGAGGTGACATCGAGACAGAGGATGCACTGAAAAGACTGTCTAAGGACAAAAGGGTTTATGGAACCTTCATCCCTGAGAGATCACGCTATATGAGCCGTAAAAAGCTTGCCATCACGCTGGGTGTAAAGGCATCCCATCACGAATGGATTATAATGACCGATGCCAACAATACTCCTGAGAGTGACCAATGGCTGAAGACGATGGCTCGACATTGCACTAACGATATAGATTTCGTCCTGGGCTACAGTAACTATGAATCATCGGCATGTAGCTTTTACCGTTTTGAACGTCTTTATGCAGCATGCTACCTGTTCAGAGAAGCCACCAAAGGAACGGCCTATCGCACTAATAGTACAAACCTACTCTTCAGGAAGGCCATCTTTACCGAAGGCGATGGCTACAGAGGCAATCTTGATATCGGTCGGGGGGAATATGACTTCCTTGTTAATAAATATGCAAGGGAGGGTCGTTCTGTTATAGAGTTATCACCTATGGCATGGATGACAGAAGAGAGTCCTGTGAGACAAACATGGCGTAGCCAGAACTTGTACTATATACATATTCGACAATTTCTGAAGCGTAATTTATCTCATCGTTTACTCCCTTTTTTCGATGAAGTGGTAATACAATCTACATGGCTAATACTTGTTACAGCCCTACTCTATGGATGCATTAGCATAACTACGGAAGGAATAGAGACAAAAAACGCCATCCTAACCTTAACCGCATTTGCTGCACTCATTGCAAACATCATATTGCGTGCCCTTTTTTCCAAGCGCGTCATTAGATATTTCAAGACACAACTACCATTATGGTGTATTCCATTTTACGAGATGAAACATCTATGGCATTGTATATACAACCTTCTCCGCTACAAGTTTAGTGATAAAACTGACTATACTACCCACAAACTATGAGAATAAGAATCTTTGCCACACCAGAAGTGAAAGCACTGCCGTTTTCCAGTGGTTTCTTCAATATACTGACATCGCGACTTGGGATGATCAACGGATGGGTAGTTACGGAAAAACAACCAGACATCGTACACATCATAGGATGCTGGAATATGGAAGCTCATCATCTGGCAAAAAGAATGTACAACATGCGCATTCCTTATATTTATAACACGATGGAGGGTCTAATGCCATGGAACAAAAATAAATGTATAGGAAACCTGCCTTTCTATGCACAGCAGAAAGAAGCCATAAGCCATGCCGCACTTGTATTGGTTGGCGGGAAGATGGAAAAGACATCGATGGAGGAACTGGGATGGAACCATCGAATAGCTATCTTAGCCAATCCGCTGACCACCAAAAGTATAACGGAGTCAGAAACGATGGAGAACCTGCTCTCATATTATGAACAGGTAGCAAACAAACATGATCTAGTTATTCGCAATGAGATAGCGAAAGAAGTGAATCTGATGTCACTGAATAGCAATGATGCACAAGAGGTTATGAGCAAATTTTTGTATGCACAATACTTATGTCGTAGGAAAATGATTCCGCAGAGATTTCTTGATGAGTTCTCCCAAACATTGACAAAAACCAACTACGATGAAGACCTCATGAAAAATATGCTTCAGAAGAAGGGCCTGCTCCTCACTGCTTCCCGAATAGAACAGGTAATGGAGGATGAATCAACCTTGACAGAAGGATTCATGCCCATTCCAGCAAGAAATGATAAAGAAACTGACAAAATAAAAACCTATATTCTATGAAATACGACTTACAAAAAGACATGAGATACCTGAAGTTATTGGCTTCGGCGTTTCCAACCATCGCTGATGCAAGCAGGGAAATCATCAATCTACAAGCCATTCTGAACCTTCCCAAAGGAACGGAGCACTTCCTTGCAGACATTCATGGTGAACACGAAGCGTTTCTCCATGTCCTGAAGAATGTATCAGGAAACATCAGAAGAAAAGTGTTTGAACTCTATGGAGCAACGCTTAGTGAGTTGGAAATGCGCAACCTATGTACCCTCATCTACTATCCGGAGCAAAAACTGGAGTTAGTAAAAAACAATGAAACCGACATTAAGAGCTGGTATCACATCACTATTCACCGACTGGTAGCAATCTGTCGTGAAGTAAGTAGCAAATACACACGTTCGAAAGTGAGGAAATCCCTGCCAAAGGATTTCTCCTATATCATTCAAGAACTCCTTCATGAGCGTACGGAAGACGCCAATAAGGCTGCCTACGTTAACGTCATCATTGACACCATCATCTCCACTGGCCGCGCTGATGATTTTATCAGTACCATATGTAACGTTATCCAACGTCTGGCCATTGACCAGTTGCATATCCTTGGTGATATTTACGATCGTGGAACTGGTGCTCACAAGATTATGGACTTCATGGGAGACTATCACAACTGGGATATCCAGTGGGGAAATCACGACGTACTATGGATGGGTGCCTGCGCCGGCAACATTGCCTGCATCTGTAACGTCATCCGAATATCTTTGCGCTATGCAAATCTCTCAACCCTCGAAGATGGCTATGGCATCAACCTCCTACCCTTAGCCACATTCGCTATGGAGACCTATGCCGATGATCCCTGTGATGAATTTCAACCGAGTCTGAGCGGAGGCGCAAAGAAAGTGGACGAGAAAACCAAGCGGCTCATTGCCCAGATGCATAAGGCCATTACCATCATACAGTTCAAGGAGGAGGCGGCTATCTATACTCGTCACCCTGAATGGAACATGGAAGACCGAAAGATGCTTGATTTCGTGAACTACGAGCAGGGAACAATTATGTTAAACGGCAAGAAATACAAACTTAGAAGCAATCACTTCCCCACAATAAACCCTGCTCATCCTAATGAACTAACCTCAGAAGAGCGGAAGCTCATGAAACAGTTGCGCCACTCGTTCATGGTGAGTGAGAAGTTCCAGAAGCATATCGGATTGATGCTGAGTCACGGATGCATGTATGCCGTATACAATGGCAACCTGCTTTTCCACGCCGCTATTCCATTGAACGATGATGGAACATTGAAGGAGGTATGCATCTACAAGAATCAGAAGTACAAGGGACGCGAGCTGATGCACAGAATAGGAATGCTCATACGCACGGCTTTTCAGAAAGACACGGAAACAGAACTTCAGGATTATGCTCGCGACTATTTCCTCTACCTATGGTGCGGTCCGGAAAGTCCCCTCTTTGACAAATCAAAGATGGCGACTTTCGAACGTTATTTCATTGAGGAGAAAGAAACCCATCACGAAGAAAAGGGCGCTTACTTCAAACTCAGGAACGAAGAAAAAGTTATAGACTCCATTTTAGATGCCTTCGATGTGAAGGGAAAGAGTCGCCATATCATCAACGGACATATTCCTGTACATGTCATGAGCGGTGAAGAACCCGTCAAAGCAAATGGAAAACTCATGGTCATTGATGGTGGATTCTCACAGGCTTATCACAAAGAAACGGGTATTGCCGGCTATACACTGGTGTACCATAGTCGAGGATTTGAACTTGTCCAGCACGAGCCGTTTACAAGCAAGCGTGATGCCATCATCAAGGGTTCTGACATCAAGAGTACTACCCAGATTGTGGAGATGTCCAATCGCCGTATGTTAGTAGCCGATACAGATAAAGGCGAAGAGCTGCACCAGCAGATTTCTGATCTGCAAGAACTGCTCTACGCCTTCCGTCACGGTATTATCTCAGAGAAAGAACGTCAAGAATAATTACTTACGTTTGAACACTTTCTTACTCTTAAGGGCAGGGATGTTAATCTTCTGCCCTTCTTTCAGCTCCTTCACGCCAGGATTGACAGCCTCCAAATAGCAATCCATACCGACGCCAAGATAAGCTCTACTGATACCGGCAAGTGTCTGCCCCTTCTGTGCGGTCACGGTCTGCGCAATGCCCATGATATAATAGGCACCCGTACGCACGCGTGAATCTTTGTAATAAAGGGTCTGATCAGGCACAGCAGGTTCTGCTGGCTTAACATTCTCAAGGACTTTTTCTTTGTTCTTTTCTTCTTTGGCCTGCTGCACTGGCTCTTCTGCCACTCCAACAGGCTCTGTTTTCTTTTCCACATTGGCAGGCTCAGCAACAGGCTCTTTAACAGATTTTGCTGATGCCATATACTGCTCCAACTTTGCGTCGAGATTCTGGTAGCGCTTGAAGGCATAATAGCCTAATCCTCCACCAACGAACAAGGTAAGCAACAATGCAAACAAAGTAACATAGAAAAGAATCTCATACTTATTAACGCTTTTAGGAGCATTTATATTATCCATCATTTCTTCATCAGATCTTTCTGCAGGTTTTTCTATAGGCTGTTCCGAATTCTTTACTATGGGCTGTTCTTGAATCTCTTCTAAAGGCTGTTCTGAAAGTTCCTTTACAGCTTCCGCTGGCTGTTCAACAACCAGTTTTATAGGTTCCTCTGCAGGCTGTTCTATAAATTGTTCTCTCGTTTGGGATGAAGAGTCCTCAACAGACTCTTCTACAAGTGTTTCCTTATATTTCTCATCGATGTCGGAGAAATCTATTCCGTCATTAAGAATTACCGTTTCAAAATGGGAAAACGGTTTATTCACGAGGTCGCGTATCACTGCGTCTGGCGTGAAACTAATCTTCTCACGCCCATTAAGCAGAATACGCTCACCTGTATTTACATCAACGCTCTCACGCGCGCTGATTGTTGTCATCTTAAAGGTTCCAAATCCCTTAATTTTGACCATACGATCCTCGCGAAGGCCTTCGTTTAAGACATCTATCATCGTTGTGACAAAGGCCGATGAAGCTTTCTTCTGGAGCCCGTACCTGTTCATGAGCTGCCGTGCAATATCGCTGTTCTTAATCATAGCTCAGTGTCTCCTTTCTTTAGAATTTCTTTAATGGCAGTCGTTGGTTTAAAACTTAGGACAAGTTTAGGAGGAATCAGCATAGTCTGTCCAGTTGAAGGATTGGACATCGTACGTTCCAATCGTTTCTTTACCTCAAAGGTTCCGAAACCGGTCAACTGAAGTGGATTATCTTCAGCGATGGCGTCACCAATAAAATCTACCATCGTCTGAACCATCTTCTGTGTCTGCTCGTGAGTAAAGCCTGTGCGTTGTGCCAGTTCACGAATAAAATCCTTGTTATTCATATTAAATACTTATTTAAAGAAGTACAGGTTCTCCATACAAATCAAATTCATCCGCATCGGTAATCCGCACTTGATAGAAACATCCTTTGCGCAAACGCCTACCTGCAATAGGAATAAGCACTTCTGGGTCAACCTCAGGTGAAGAGTACTCCGACCTTCCGATATAATAATCGCTCTCCTTTCTGTCAATGATTACCCTCATAACGGATCCGACCTTCGCAGCAGCTATCTCTGTGCTGATTTCTTGTTGTAGCGACATGAGTTTGTCCAGTCGGTGCTGCTTTACCTCTTTTGGAACATCGTCTTCATAGTGAATAGCACTATAAGTGCCCTCTTCTTCTGAATATATAAAGGCTCCCATACGTTCGAAGCGTGCCCAGCGAACAAAATCAAGGAGTTCCTGAAAATCTTCCTCTGTTTCACCAGGAAAACCGACCATCAGAGTTGTCCTCAGATAAATGTTTGGTACTTTCCTGCGTAGTTGTTTCACGAAAGCAATGGTTTCTGCCTTAGTTACATGGCGGTGCATGCGTTCCAGCATGTGGTCAGAGACGTGTTGAAGGGCAATGTCAAGATAATTGCAGACATTCTTCTTCCCTCTGATAACCTCTGCAAGTTCCCATGGAAACTGGTTCGGATAAGCATAATGCAGGCGGATCCATTCTACGCCATTAATATCTGCCATCTTCCTGACAAGCTCTGCTATATGACGCTCTCCATCAATATCTACCCCATAATAAGTCAGTTCCTGAGCAATAATCTGGAATTCCTTCACGCCACGGGCAACAAGACTTCTGATCTCATCAAGAATCTCATCCATCGGACGACTTACATGATGTCCCGTAATGAGGGGGATTGCACAATATGCACACCTGCGGTCACAGCCCTCGCTAATTTTCAAATAGGCATAATGGGCAGGTGTTGTTAACATCCTCTCCCAACTTGCACTTCGCACTTGATGACATGAAATCTCCTCTATCAGCTGATGATAGTTGAACTTTCCATAAAAGCCGTCAACTTCGGGCAGCTCGGCAGGCAGTTCCTGACTGTAGCGTTCAGAAAGACACCCCATCACATACAATTTTCCGATGCGGCCGGATTTCTTGGCTTCCACCATCTCGAGTATCATGTTGATACTCTCTTCTTTTGCATCACCGATAAACCCGCAGGTATTCACCACAACAATCTCCCCGCGAACGACCTTTGGATCGTGAACGCAATGATAGCCACGCTCCTTAAACTGGTGCATCAGTCGCTCGCTATCAACGAGATTCTTTGAGCAGCCCATTGTGATGACATCTACCTCGCCGTACCTCATCCTATCCGAAAAGAGAATCCACGAACTGTGTCTTGTTGAAAAGTTGGAGGTCTTCCATGCCCTCACCCAGTCCGATGTACTTCACAGGCACTTTCAACTGATCGCTAATTCCGATGACTACGCCACCTTTTGCCGTTCCATCGAGTTTGGTAACGGCAAGAGATGTAATCTGTGTAACGGCAGCAAACTGTTTGGCCTGTTCAAAGGCATTCTGGCCGGTGGAACCGTCTAAAACGAGCATTACCTCATCAGGAGCCTCTGGCAGCACCTTCTTCATTACATCCTTGATTTTCTTCAATTCATTCATCAATCCCACCTTATTGTGAAGACGTCCTGCCGTATCGATAATCACAACGTCAGCAGCATTAGCCTTGGCAGAACTAAGGGTGTCGAAAGCTATGCTGGCTGGATCACTACCCATCTGCTGTTTGATGACAGGAACCCCCACACGTTCTCCCCAAATACATATTTGTTCCACAGCAGCAGCGCGGAAAGTGTCAGCAGCACCAAGATAAACCCTCTTGCCAGCCTTCTTAAACTGATAGGCAAGTTTGCCGATAGTGGTTGTTTTGCCCACTCCGTTTACTCCTACCACGAGTATAACATAAGGGGTATGGTCGGCAGGCAAATCCCATTCATCGAGATCTTCAGAATTATTCTCCGCCAACAGCGATGCTATCTCCTCACGAAGAATGGCATTGAGTTCAGAAGTGGACACATATTTGTCACGTTCCACGCGTTCCTCAATCCTACGGATAATTTTCAAAGTTGTATCAACACCAACATCACTCGTTATAAGGACTTCTTCAAGGTTATCCAACACATCGTCATCAACTTTCGATTTACCAGCAATGGCACGAGTCAACTTGTTGAAGACACTTTGTTTTGTAATTTCCAAGCCCTTGTCAAGTGTTTCCTTCTTGTTTTTATTAAATAAGCCAAATAGTCCCATATCATTAGTCCCATATCATTATTGTTTCTGACTGCAAAATTACGATTTTTTTTTCTAAAACATCAATGTCATCGTATTTTTCTAATACAATGTATCATAAAAAAACAATTCGAATTGCGCAATGCAATTCGAATTGTTCTACTAAGAAAAGACATGATATTATTTCTTCTCTTCCTTGGGAGCCTCAGCCTTGGGAGCCTCTTTCTTGGCGGGAGCCTTCTTCACAGCTTCCTTCTTGGCAGCAGGGGCTTTCTTGGCAGGAGCTTCCTTCTTGGCAGAGGCTTTCTTGGCAGGAGCCTTCTTGGGCTTATCCTCTACTGCTCCATGCATCTCTTCCAGCTTCTCGATCTTTGCCTGCAGGCGGATGAGTTCCTTCTCCTTCTCCTCAATTTCCTCACCCTGATTGCGGATGGTGGTCAGGAGTGACTCCAGCTGCTCATTGTCGATTTCCTCCGGATAGAGTCCGTTGACACGGTTGATGAAGTCGCCGATAACGTTCATGTAGTTGGTGAAGGCATCAAACGGGCTGCTGTAGATACCGCGGTCGAGGCCGACATTGGAAGGCTTCGTCGTCATGAAGCGGAAGTTGTTGGAAGCCTGCAGGTAGTCCCAGTCCTGATTGATGCGTGAGTCATTGGCAATGCGCACGCGGTCGGCAACGCTATAGAGCTTGTTGAAGGCTTCGCGCTGCATGGGGTTACCAAGCCAGCAGCTGACATCGCGCTCCTCATCTACCCATGAGAGGGTGTCGGGAACATAGAGGTCACCCACGCTCTTCATCTTCATGCAGATCTCTGTCGGCGTGGAGAAGGTGATACCCCTCGTCTTGGCACATGCGGGCAGGGCACGGAGGAACTCCAGGATGTTGCTGGACAGCGGCTGGGCGATGCCGAGTGCTGACAACTCCATGAAGATGTTGATAACCTGCTCTTCTTCGGGCATTCGTGCAATCTGGTCGATATAGGTATCAGCAAAGAGCGGATAGCCTTCCCACTCGCTGTTGTTGAAGCGCAGGGAGATATCGTCGCTGAGGTTGATGTCGCGAAGCAGGAGCTTCAGGTTGGGTGCCAGAGAGCAGTTATAGACATAATGGGGAGACTTCCAGCCCAGCACATGCTTGGCACCTTCGGTCAGCATTCCCTTGAAGCCCATCTGCGAAGCCTGCAAGCCGATGTCATCACTATAGATGAGCGAGGAGTTGCGGAGTACCTTCGGGGTCTGTCCGAAGTATTCCTTCATCTTCTGCATCTGCTTCTTCACGTCAGCAGCGAAGGACTCTTCGTTGATCAGGGAAGAAAGGCCATGAGAGTAAGGCTCTGCCAGGAACTCCACGCATCCCGTGTCATTCAGCTCCTGCAGCTTCTCAAGAACCTGGGGAGCGTGCATCTCCAGCTGCTCGATACCTACACCGGAGAGGGAGAAGGCCACCTTGAAGAACTTTCCGTTCTCCTTGATCATCTCCAGCAACGTGTTCAATGCCGGCATATAGGAGCGCTCGGCAATATCCGTTACGGTGCGCTCGTTCTCATAATCATCATAATAATAATGGTCTCTACCGATATCAAAGAAGCGGTAGCGTCTGAGATGGATGATCTGATGCATCTCAAAATATAAGCATATTGTTTTCATGACTCTAATTTCTTATTTCTTAATTCATAATCGCATAGCGATAACTCATAACTCTTAACTCTAAACTCTTAACTGTCATTGTTCCCATCCGAGGGTTTTCAGGTAAAGGGTTCTGATCCATGCGCCGACCTTTTCCCATGTAATCTGATCCACCTCGTTCTTTCCTTCCTCCTGCAAGAAGCGGAAGAGGCTCTCATTGTGGCAGATGCTATAGATGGCGTCGGCCATAGCATGGATGTCCCAGTAGTCAACCTTGATACAGTTGGTAAGAATCTCGGCGCATCCGCTCTGCTTGGAGATGATGGTCGGGGTACCACACTGCATGGCTTCCAGCGGAGAGATACCGAAAGGCTCACTCACGGAAGGCATCACATAGACATCAGAATCCTTCAGGCACTCGTACACCTGCTTGCCTCGCATAAAGCCTGGGAAGTGGAATCGGTCGGCAATGCCGCGCTCGGCAGCCAGATAGATCATCTGATCCATCATGTCGCCGGAGCCTGCGAAGCAGAAGCGCACGTTGCGTGTACGGTGGAGCACCATATTGGCAGCCTCCACAAAATATTCCGGACCTTTCTGCATGGTGATACGTCCCAGGAAGGTTACCACCTTCTCCTTGCCTGTATGGTCGGGACGAGGTATTGCCTGCAGTTCTTCCTTCAGGGGATACACGGCATTGTGTACGGTGTAGCACTTACGCGGATCCTGATGGTAATGGTTGATGACGGTCTGGCGCGTCAGCTCACTGACACACATGATGCAGTCGGCATTGTCCATACCGTCTTTCTCTATGCCATAGACCGTGGGGTTCACCTTACCGCGCGAACGGTCGAAGTCGGTGGCATGCACATGGATGCAGAGTGGTTTTCCACTCACCTTCTTCGCATGGATTCCTGCGGGATAGGTCAGCCAGTCATGGGCGTGGATGATGTCAAACTCCATAGTACGAGCGACAACACCGGAGATGATGGAGTAGTTGTTAATCTCTTCATGCAGGTTACCCGGATAACCGCCGGCAAACTCCATACAGCCAAGGTCATTGACGTGCATGTAGTTGAAATCAGCATAGATATGATCACGCAACTTATAATAGAGATCAGGGTCCATGATGTTTCCCACACGGCTCTTGACATACTCGTAGTTGACATCACGCCATGCGATAGGCACAGCATTCATCGCAACGATATTGGCAGCGGTGCGGTCTTCATCACCGAAGGGCTTGGGCAGGCAGAGAATGGTCTCTATGTCACCCAAAGCATGGAGTCCCTGAGAGATTCCGTAGTTAGCAGTGGCAAGTCCACCGAATACATGGGGAGGATACTCCCATCCAAACATTAACACTTTCATAGCAGTTCCTCCTTATTTAGAATATTTGTAATGTTCAAGCAGGTCAAGTGTGCGAAGCACTTCTGCCACATTCATTGCAAACGACATAGCACCACGTCCGTGGAAGGGCGGGTTGCCGTCGAAGAGTTCAGAGATGGAGCCGAGACAGTGGTAGGCCATTTCGTCTTCATAGCCAACCATCTGACGCTCGATGAAGCTCAGACGCGTGCGCTTATAGACCTTCAGGCAAGCCTCCATATAGAAGCCGCCGAGCCAAGGCCACGCCGTTCCCTGATGGTAGGCATAGTCGCGCTGTACCTGCGGCCCTACATAAATGGGGTTGTAGCCACCACTCTTCGGCGACAGTGAGCGCAGTCCCTTCGGGGTGAGCAGTTCACGCGTACAAACATCGAGCACGCTCTTCTTCTGCTGCTGGTCGAGGGGTGAATAGTCGAAGGCTACGGGGAAGATCATGTTCGGGCGAACGCTCCAGTCCATCATGTTGCCATCGACATAGTCGAACAGATAGCCGTAATCGTTGAGGAACGTCTTCACGAAAGACTCCTTACACTTGGCGGCGAGTTCCTCCAGATGGGCGGCATCCTTCTCGTTGTTCTCGTCTGCGGCCAGACTTGCCACGAACTTCAGGGCATTGTACCACAGGGCATTGAACTCTACGATGTAGCCTGTTCTGGGAACCACCGGACGACCGTTGGCCGTGGAGTTCATCCAAGTAACAGCCTCATCACGTCCCTCTGAACGCACGAGTCCGTTATCGTCAAGAATCAGGTTGGGATGCTTGTCCTCCTCAATAAACTCGATGATGCTGCGCAGGAGCTTGCCATAGAGTTTCTGGCAACGCTCGCGACCCATCTTCTTGGCATATTGCTGGATGGCCCAGACAGCCCATAGGGGCACGTCGGGCTTCTCTATCTCATAAATCTTCACGCTGAGCGGACGGTCTTCCATGAATTCATACAGACCCCGCTGCGCCGTCTCCATAACAAGTTCAAAGTACTCGTCTTCTCCGATAGAAAGCGTCAGACCGGGAAGGGCAATGAAGGTATCACGCGCACGGCACTTGAACCACGGGTAACCAGCCAACAGGTAGCGGTCGTCTGCTGAATAATAAGTCCTTGAGGTTCCTGCAGAGGTACTATAGACCTCTTTCTCGCCAACGCCGGAGCCACGCTTCACACGCACATGGAACTGATGGGCTGCGTTGACCAGGCAGTGGAAGAAGTTGTCACGCGGAGGACGATAGCCTACCTCTTCATCGAAGAGCTTCTTCAGGCGGCTCGTCTTGATCTCTGATGTAGAGGCTGCAAAGACAATGCTCTCACCCTTGCGGATAGGCATCTCAAAGTAGCCGGGCACATACAGGTCTTCATTGGAAGCATAACCGCGCTCCTGCTCCTTGGGATACTCCACGCCGCGATACCAGTCGGGCTGGAAGATAAACTCGTTCTTCTTGGAGAACTGCATATACAGGTCGGGATAACCAGCGTACATGCGGGTCTTGATACCATTGTCCACCAGGTGATACTCGCGTGATGCCACAGAGTTCTCATGGGTGAACTGGCGAACGGAACGGAATGCCAGGAACGGACGGAAGCGCAATGTCGTTGCGGAGTGTCCGTCAACAAGCGTGTAGCGGATAAGCAGACGGTCCTCATAGTTCTGGAAGAGGAACTCTTTCTTGAGAATAACACCACCTACACGGTAGATAGTGGTAGGAATCTTGTCACAATCGAACTCCCGGATGTACTTGTGACCATTGGGACTGTAATGATTGCCCTGATACTTATGCAGGCCAAGGTTAAACTCGGCACCATGCTGTACGACTGTACAGTCGAATGATGACAGCAAGACATGGTTCTCGTCGTCGAGTTCCGGAACAGGTACGACGAGCAAGCCATGATACTTACGGATGTTGCAGTCAACAATCGTAGAGCACGAATAGGCACCCGAACGGTTGGTACGCAACAGTTCCTTCGGTAGTGAGTCCTGCAAGTTAGTCATCAGAGCCTTCTCAAATTTCAGATAACTCATAGGTTAACTCCTTTTTATGTTAAAGTTTTTAGTTAATGTGCTCAAAGGTAACTATTTTTATCGTTATGCAAAAATATTTCCCTTGTTTTTTTTAAAAAAAGACAAAATTGCGGTTTATAACGCAATTTCGTCTCTTTTTGACACATCATGAAGGGTGTTTCAGGAGGGAATCATGAAATTTATCACCTCCTGCTCCACGCTGATACTGAACGGTCCCACGGGTGTCTTGATAGGCCGTCCGTCAACACTTACCAGCGCGTGTTGGGCCTCCAGCACCTCCACCTTGTGCGTACGATAGGGATGAACGCTGCGATGGTTCAGGAACTTTCCCTTCACAAACAGGTAGATGCCCTCGAAAAGTTGCATCATCTCCGGATGGTACACCACGGAGACGTCGAGCAGCCCATTGTAGGGAACGGCGTTAGGAGTCTGACCATAGCCATGGGCATTTCCTGCACAAAAGGTCATCACCTTGCGGTCAATGTTATCAGTATTGATCTTCAAGTGCATCTTATACTCCAGACGCTGGAAGATAAGCAGGATAAAAGAGAAGAGATACGAAGCCGTTCGCGAGATAAGATAGTGACGCGTCTGTCGGCGAAGATTCATGATGGTCGCCACGAGTCCAACATTCACACAATTCAGGAAATAGCGATGACAAGCATCGCCTTCCTTATTCGTATAGCGCAAGCACCCCAAGTCGATTTTTCTGATGCGACGCTCCTTGAGCCACTTCACCGTCTGTTCAGGATCGCTGTCCTTGAAGCCCCAGAAATGGGCAAAGTCGTTCATCATTCCATTGGGAACAACACCCAGCGCAATGCCTTCACGCTTCTGTGCATCTACCTGCATCAGGCAGTTCACAGCATCGTTCAAGGCAGAGTCACCCCCCACAATGACAATGGTCTTATAGCCATTGTTGATAAGCATCTTTACCAAACGGTCCACACTTCCCTGTGACTCGCTCTGTACGAAGTCGTAGTCCACCTGCTGCTCGTCGAGCACACGCTGAATCTTCTGGCACTGCTTCTTGTCGTTTGCCTTGGGACAATACAGGACGCCCCATCGTGTATTCACTTCGCCCATATAATGAGTATTTAATAATAATGACTGTTTTTTAACTTTCGTCCATCAGTTTCCTGATGCAATCCACTTTCTCTTCCATTGACAGCGTGGCATCAATCCAATGGATGGTGAAACCACGTCGTTCCATACCTCGGAACCAAGTCATCTGGCGCTTTGCGAACTGGTGGATGGCTATCTCCAACTGGCTGAACATTTCCTCGAAGGAAAGCTTGCCAATGACATACTCCGTCACATACTTGTATTCCAACCCGTAATAGATGAGGTCCTCTGCAGGGATACCCCGTTTCAGCAGTCCCCTAACCTCCTCCACCATCCCTTCTTCCAGACGGGCCTTCAGTCGGCGTGTAATCTTCTCTCTGCGCAGTTCACGGTCGATGCTGACACCAATGACCAGCGAGTCAACAGGCGGCAGTTCTCGATGCGGCATGGGATGCTCCATGTTGTAGATCTCAATCTCAATGGCGCGGATGGCACGCTGTGAGGAGTCAACATCCGTTGTATTGTGCATCACGCAACCATTTTTCCTTTTCAGTTCGCAAAGTATCTGCGTGAGTTCCTCCAATGATTTCCCTTCCAGTCCAGCCCTTAGTTCTGGATTCTGCGGAACAGGCGACAGATGATACCCTTTCAGCACGGCTTCAATATAGAGCCCTGTTCCTCCACAAAGTATCGGCATCTTCCCTCTACCTATTATATTATTATAGGCATCGAAGAAATCCTGCTGATACTGGAAGAGGTTATATTTCGTACCCGGCTCGCAGATATCTATTAGGTGATAGGGAATACCACCATAATCTTCTAAATCCTTTCCTGTTCCGATATCCATTCCCCGATACACTTGACGCGAGTCGGCAGAGATGATTTCTCCGTCAATCTGCTTTGCCAAGGCTGCCGCCAGCGGTGTCTTCCCGCTAGCCGTAGGGCCGAGTATGGTTATCATTTTCTGCATTCTGATTGCAAAGATACGAAGAAGCTGCCGAAATGCCAAATTCTCAACAGAAAAAAGAGCAACAAAAAAGCCGTCCGATTTCACATCGGACGGCCATCTCCAAATAATGGAAAAAGTTTTTCGCTTTTTCTTATTTCAGCTCAGCGAGGTACTTAATGGTGCGAACCATCTGAGAAGTGTAAGAGTTCTCATTGTCGTACCAAGCAACAACCTGTACGAGAGAGTTGCCGTCACCAATCTTGCTGACCATGGTCTGG
>Ga0247611_10000205_pt1 | contig 122753 bp, 112 predicted proteins | sample 177DNAGHGhighgp2_FD_192422 | JGI IMG/M metagenome (GOLD analysis project Ga0247611, IMG submission 192422) | Sheep rumen microbial communities from Palmerston North, Manawatu-Wanganui, New Zealand - 1770 DNA GHGhigh gp2 | ecosystem: Host-associated > Mammals > Digestive system > Stomach >...
TGTCTATGTAAATCTTTCAAAGAACTCTTTCTTGGCTCCCCTCGTTCGGAAAGCGGGTGCAAAGGTACACACTTTTTCCGAACTAACAAAACTTTTTCGGGAAAATTTTCATGTTTCATGCAAAAATCTATCCACTCTTGATGCAAGTCAAGACCCAAAACACACTACACCTTATTAGTATATATAATATAGAGAAACTATTTAAGGGCTTAAGAATAATTAACGCCTAACGACACAAGATTTCACGACATTCCGCGTTTATTTGAACAAAAAGTCATACAACAACAAGAAAATGAAGGAAATGAAGTTTTGGAGTATTACAATGACGATGGTTGCGGCGCTCTCTCTCGTCTCTTGCAGCAGCGACCCTGAATATGCAGATCAAGAAGCATACGAAAAGACAGAGCAACTGCGACAGCAATACACACCATTCATTATTGGCACCTGGCACTATGAAAAATCCCTTGATAAGCAGCGGGCATTCGAACAACTGACGTTCAATGTTGACGGTACACTCAATGGACAGCGCAAATGGCAGACACGGCAAGTCGTAACCATTGGCGGCGAGGAGCAGTACACCGACTGGGAAGATATGCCAGAGGAGAACGGCACCTTCACTGGCACATGGTCGCTCAAATGGGAAAGGAATAGTAGCGGTGTGGGCGAGAACCGCATTATTATTTATGCCCTATGGGACGACAAGGACAACCCCTTCACTGCCTACTCCCACAATCCGCTCTTTGGCAATGCCGACAAAAACAACTTGCAATTCGCAGGCCATTGGCAGAACAGCGATGGCTGGACAATTTACGAGCGAGGCGAGGCAGAATCAAGTTTCTGATTTTAGTGCCAGGAAAAAGGCAGAGAGTGCCGTACTAAAAGGCAGGAAGGTACGGGTAAAAGTTAAAACAACGCCGACGTTTGTTAAATCATCGACAGTGATTATTAAATCAACGTCGATGATTAATAAATCTGCGACAATGTTTAACCTTTTTCTGACCAGAAGTACTATGTACTGGAACAACCCTACAATGTGCAATTCCTGTCTGTAAAGGGCAATTCTAAGTTAATTTCTGATAAAACGATTGATATTGACGGAAAAGTTCGTACCTTTGCATCTTACTAAATAGATGACAAAGAAGAAAATGCCGACAATACTACATATAGAAACCAGTACGGATATTTGTTCCGTCGCCGTATCGGAGGACTCTCAGGTCATCTTCCAGCAGGAAGACCACTCTGGTCCCAATCACGCCGAGCGACTGGGTACGATGGTAGACGAGGCCCTCTCGTTTACCGATAATCACGCCATTCCCTTCGACGCCGTAGCCGTGAGTTGCGGTCCGGGTTCCTACACGGGCCTCCGTATCGGTGTCTCGATGGCAAAGGGCATCTGCTACGGTCGCGATCTGAAACTGATCGCTGTGCCGACGCTGGAACTGTTGTGTGTACCCGTCTTGCTCCGTGAGATACCAGAGGAAGACGCCCTGCTCTGTCCGATGCTCGACGCCAGGAGGATGGAGGTCTATGCCGGTATTTATACCCGCGCCCTGAAACCCGTCAGAGAGGTAGGTGCCGACATTGTGACGGCAGAGACCTACAAGGAATACCTCGATGCACATCCGGTGTACTTCTTCGGCAATGGTGCCAAGAAATGCATGGATGTCATCCATCACCCGAACGCCCATCTGATAGAAGGCATCGAGCCTCAGGCGAAGTGGATGCAACCCCTGGCAGAGCGCCGTTTGCTGAACGGCGAGACGGAAGATGTGGCCTACTTCACGCCGTTCTATCTGAAGGATTTCGTGGCCAAAATGCCGAAGAAGCTGATATAAAGGTAAAAAAGTGAAAAGGTAAAACGTAGACAAGAATATGGATATCAAAGGATTAGACTACAACACCCATCGCGAGAAGCTCCTGATGCCGGAATACGGGCGGGAGATTCAGAAGATGGTGGATCATGCCGTGGGCCTTCCCGACAAACAACAGCGTCAGGACTGCGCCAACGAGATTATCAGGATGATGGAGACCAAGGTGCCCGACGTGCGTGGAAACGCGAACTACGAGCAGACCCTCTGGGATCACCTCTACCTGATGAGCCACAAGCAGCTCGATATCGACTGGCCCTTTGACGTCAGCGATGCAGAGAAGATCCATAACAAGCCCAAGGCCGTTCCCCTGCCCCAGGAGAACATCCGGCTGCGCCACTACGGCAAGCTGATTGAAGGACTCTTTGAGAAACTCAAGGAGATGCCTGCCGGCGACGAGCGCGACACACTGGCCTACTATACCGCCTGCCAGATGAAGCGCGACCTGCTGACGTGGGGTCACGGTTCGATGAGTGACGAGAAGGTTGTCGACGACCTGGCCCGTTTCACCGACGGTGTCATCCAGCTGGATCCAACCAAGCTCAAGCTCGACAAAGTGACTGCCGCAGAAGAGCCCAAGCCGAAAAAGAAGAAAAAGTAACCCATACAGCCTATGTCGTCGTTTATCATTGAGGGAGGCCATCCTCTAAGCGGAACCATCAGGCCGCAGGGCGCCAAGAACGAGGCCCTGCAGGTGATCTGTGCCTCTCTGCTGACAAGTGAGCCGGTGACCATCCACAACATCCCCGACATCCGCGACGTGAACAACCTCATCCAGTTGCTCCGCGACATCGGGGTTAAAGTGTCGAGGAGCGAGGAGTGTGGAGTGAGGCGTGAGAACACCTATACATTTCAGGCCGATGAGCTAAACCTCGATTATCTGGAAAGCGATGAGTTCGTCCACAAGTGTGCCGAACTCAGAGGCAGCGTGCTGATGATTGGTCCGTTGCTGGCTCGTATGGGCAAGGCTGTGATCACCAAACCCGGCGGCGACAAGATCGGGCGTCGTCGTCTCGACACCCACTTCCTCGGGTTCCAGAAACTCGGTGCGAAGTTCAAGCATGTGCCGGGCCGTGATGTCTATGAGATAGCCGCCCAGCGGCTGAAGGGTACCTACATGCTGCTCGATGAAGCCTCGGTGACGGGTACCGCCAATATCGTGATGGCAGCCGTCTTTGCCAAAGGCACCACCACCATCTACAACGCCGCCTGCGAACCCTACCTGCAACAGCTCTGTCATCTGCTCAACCGCATGGGAGCCCACATCACCGGCATCGCTTCAAACCTACTGACGATCACGGGTGTCAACGAGTTGCACGGGGCTGAGCACCAGATTCTGCCTGATATGATTGAAGTGGGATCGTTCATCGGCATGGCCGCCATGTGCGGCGACGGCATCCGCATTCAGGATGCCTCCGTCGAAAACCTCGGCATTATCCCCGATACGTTCCGCCGTTTGGGAGTGAAGATCAAGGTGGAGGGTGACGACCTTGTGATCCCCCGTCAGCGCCACTATGAGATACAGTCGTTCATCGACGGCACCATCATGACGCTGGCCGACGCTCCCTGGCCAGGTCTGACGCCTGACCTCCTGTCAGTACTCATCGTCGTGGCTACCCAAGCCCGTGGCAGCGTGCTCTTCCACCAGAAGATGTTCGAGAGCCGTCTGTTCTTCGTCGACAAGCTGATCGACATGGGTGCCCAGATCATCCTCTGCGACCCCCACCGTGCCGTGGTCGTAGGTCACGACCGTAAGATCTGCCTGCGGGGTGGTCGTATGTCGAGCCCTGATATCCGTGCGGGTATCGCCCTGCTGATTGCCGCCATGAGTGCCAACGGCACAAGCCGCATCGACAATATCGAACAGATAGACCGTGGCTACGAGAATATCGAGGTCCGTCTCAATGCCCTCGGCGCGAAGATTGTCAGAGGTGAGAAGTGAGAGATATGATTAGAGAAGAAGAGGTATATCAGATAGGTAAGTTGGGGAAGACTCATGGTGTGAAGGGAGAGATCTCTTTTCTCTTCGACGACGATGTGTTCGACCGTGTTGACGCCGACTACCTTATACTGAAGATTGATGGTATCTTAGTGCCCTTCTTCATCGAGGAATACCGCTTCAAGAGCGACAGCAACGCCCTGATGAAGTTTGAGGGTATCGACACCCAGGAGCAAGCCCGAGAGCTGACGGGCACCGATGTCTACTTCCCCCGCAGCCTTGCCGACAGCGACGACGGCACACTCACATGGTCCGTCCTCGTTGGCTTCGACATTATCGATGCCGACAGCGGGCGCACCGTCGGTCGTATCGCCTCCGTCGACGACTCCACACTTAACATTCTCTTCTGCCTCGACGACGGCCGTCTCATCCCCGCCTCCGAGGACCTCATCATCGCCGTCGACCAACAGGCCCGCAGCCTCACCATGCATATCCCTGCCGGTCTGCTCGAACTCTAAGCATAAAAAATCAAATTATATTCCGTTTATTCAAGAATTATTCGTACCTTTGCGGCCGAATTGTATAAAAGGAATGATATGAAGAAACAAATAGCCATTCTGGGATCGACCGGATCCATCGGTACACAGGCTCTGGAGGTCATCAAGGAGCACTCAGACTTGTATGAGGTCTATTGTCTGACGGCAAACAACAAGGTGGAACTGTTAGCAGCACAGGCCCATGAGTTCAAGCCCGCCGCTGTGGTCATCGCCAACGAGGCGCGCTACGACGAGTTGAAGGCTCTGATGAGCGACTTGCCCGAGGTAAAGGTCTATGCCGGTGCCAAGGCCCTTGACGAGATTGTCGAGGCAGGTCCCATCAACATGGTGCTCACCGCCATGGTAGGTTTCGCGGGTCTCTCGCCCACCATCCATGCCATCAAGGCCCATAAGACCATCTGTCTGGCCAACAAGGAGACGCTCGTGGTGGCAGGACAGCTGATCTGCGACCTCGCCCTGAGCCATCGTTCCCAGATACTACCCGTTGACAGCGAGCACTCGGCCATCTTCCAGAGTCTCGTCGGCGAGGACCATAACCGCATTGAAAAGATCCTGCTGACAGCCTCAGGCGGTCCATTCCGTCTGAAGTCGATGGAAGAGATAGCCCACGTGACGAAGACCGACGCCCTGAAGCACCCGACATGGAATATGGGTGCCAAGATCACCATCGACTCTGCCTCGATGATGAACAAGGGTTTCGAGGTAATCGAGGCCAAATGGCTCTTCGGCGTCGAAGCCGATCAGATACAAGTGCTGGTGCATCCGCAGAGTGTCGTCCACAGCGCCGTGCAGTTCGAGGACGGAAGCGTGAAGGCGCAGCTCGGTGTGCCCGACATGCGTTTGCCCATTCAGTATGCCTTCTCCTATCCGAAGCGTCTGACACTCTCCGGCGAGCGCCTCGACCTGTTCAAGCATCCGTTGGAGTTCTTTGAGCCCGACCTGAAGAAGTTCCGCTGTCTGGCCATGGCCTATGAGGCTATCAAACGTGGCGGCAACATGCCGTGTATCCTCAATGCTGCCAACGAGATTGTGAACCGCGGGTTCCTCGACGACCAATGCGGTTTCCTGCAGATGGGCGATATCATCGAGGAGACCATGAGCCGTACCACATATATCGGCACACCGAGTTACGACGACCTCATCGATACCGACCATGAGGCCCGCCGCATTGCCACAGAACTTATGAACAATTAATTACGACCACGAATTAAACGAATTATACGAATTAATGGAAATATTCTTAATAAGATTACTTCAATTCATGCTGGCCATAGGCCTGCTGGTGCTGCTCCATGAGGGCGGCCACTTCTTCTTCGCCAAACTCTTCGGGGTGCGCGTCGACAAGTTCTACCTGTTCTTCGACCCCAGCATCTGGAAATGGGACGGCAGCCTGTTCAAATGGAAACCCAAGGGTAGCGACACGCAATACGGTGTTGGCTGGCTGCCACTGGGCGGCTATTGTAAGATAGCTGGTATGATCGACGAGAGTTTCGACACCGAACAGATGAAACAGCCTGAGCAACCTTGGGAGTTCCGTGCGAAGCCCGCCTGGCAAAGACTGCTGATCATGATCGGCGGTGTGCTCGTGAACTTCCTCCTGGCCCTGTTCATCTACTCGATGATCCTCTTCCACTGGGGCGACACCTATATCCCTGTGAAGGACATGACGATGGGTATGAAGTTCAACGCCGAGGCCAAGGCCCTCGGATTCCAGGACGGTGATATCCTCCTCGGCACTGACAAGGGCGAGTTCAAGGACTTCTCTGCCGACCTCTATCGTGATATCAGCGAAGCCCAGCGTGTAGACCTGATCCGTGATGGCAAGAATATGTCATTGAATCTGCCTGGCGACCTGAACCTCTTAGGCATGCTCAAAGCTGAACCTTCGTTCGTACGTCCTCTGATTCCTGCAGAGATCGACAGTGTGATGCCTGGCACCCCCGCAGCCTCCGTTGGTTTGCAAAAGGGTGACAGGATTGTGGCCATCAACGACAAACCCATCGACAGTTATAATGAGTTTACAGACCAACTCGGCATTCTCGAGGATATGATGACTGCCGCCAAGACCAAGGATGACAGTCTGAAAGTGCGTACGGCCACTATCGTCTTTGAACACAACGAGGCCCAAGATACGGCCACTGTCACGCTGACGCCTGAGTTGAAACTTGGTTTCTACGTGAAGACTTTGGCCGGCATCTACGAACCCTATACCCGTGAGTACGGCTTCTTCGAGAGCATCCCCGCCGGCATCAAGTACGGATGGAACGTGCTGGCTGGCTATGTGAACGACATGAAATACGTCTTCACAGCCGACGGTGCCAAGTCACTGGGAGGCTTCGGAGCCATCGGCAGTCTGTTCCCCCCGATGTGGGACTGGTACATGTTCTGGAAGATGACCGCCTTCCTCTCGATCATCCTTGCCTTCATGAACATCCTGCCCATCCCCGCCCTCGACGGTGGACACGTGCTGTTCCTCATCTACGAGATGATCACCCGTCGCAAACCCTCTGAAACATTCATGATCCGCGCCGAATACGTAGGTTTCGGCATCCTCATCCTATTGATGGTGGTGGCGAATCTCAACGATATCCTTCGCTGGCTCGGCTACATGTAAGCATCGGCAGCAGTCGCTTGACAAGCAGATAACAGGCCGCGATGATGACATACATCATCGCGGTCTGCAGTTTGGTGGGGTGCAATCCCTCGATGCTGGCCAAGGGAATGGCAGCCATCTTGGTGAGAATAGCATTCAACAGTCCCACTACATATAATAATAGGTACGCGAGAGAAGGGAAGACGAGTACCACGGGCGACAGCCAGAGAATGAGCGTGGCAGCAGGGATGACGATGAAGTTCGTGAGCAGGAAATAGGTGGAGAAGCGTCCGAAGTAATAGGCAATCAGCGGAGCGACACCAATCTGGGCAGCACATGAGACAGCCACCATAGACCATACCCATCGCACGGCCTGATGAGAGAGCAGAAACGTCATGGGGAACACCCCCATCATCAAGGGCATCAGCACCAAGATGGCGAACACGGCCATAAACGACATCTGGAAGCCCACATCGTAGAGTGACAAAGGATTGGCTATCAGCATCACGATAGCCGTGAATGCCAAGGTATTAATCGTCATCTTGTCACGATGCCCCAGCGACAGCAAGGCATAGACGGTGAGCATCGTAGCAGAACGGACGACACTAGTGGACATCCCTACGAGAAAGACAAACGCCCAGATGCAGAGTACGATGAGCACCTGTGAGACCATCTGCCAGCGTCTTCCCACCACCAAGAGTGAGAGCAAGGCGTAGATGATGCCAAGATGCAAGCCACTTAATGCCAACACATGCGAAGCCCCTGTCACAGCATAGACATCTTTGAGTTCCTTCGTCAAAGCCGACTTATCACCCAAAGCCATCGCCGCCAGCACCGCATACGGTCCGTTGTCCTGCCCTTCTACCACAAATCGCTGCAAGAGAAGGCTGCGCTGTTTCAGGAAAAAGAGTCTGGTACGCTCTAAACGTGAGAGTCCTTTCAATGACACACGGGCCTTGCGCCATTTCCAACTGGAGACGAAGGAGCTCCCTGTGAAACCGTGTGTCTCCAGATAACGCCGATAGTCAAAAGTCCCCCTGCGCCAGTCGCTGTTGGCATTGATCCGAGACTGAATCCTGAGACCATCACCGATCTTCAGTTCCCTACTCCGTGCATCCTTATATAAATACCCCTTTATTTTCTGTCCACTCTTCACCAGCATGATGTCTACCGCCATCGTCTTCGGTTTCTCTACTGGCTCAGAGAATACCACCGCCTCATAAACGACTTCCCTTTCTGGCCACTGCACACGTAATGGGGCCTCCTGTCTTACTGTCAGCAGCCATCCTAACAGCACAAAACACCCAGCGATGGCCACAGACTGCAGCAAAGCATACCGCCATAACACGATGGTCGTCACGACAGCCAGCGCCATCAGCCACCATAGCCAGATACCACCACCCAAACTATCACCCATCACGATTCCAGCCATCAGACAGACAGCCAGACGCAATAACGGAACTTCTCCAAACAGACTGTTCTTCATATCGTTTAACGTTAACGTCGGCAAAGATACAAAGATTTCCTTAAACAACGCATAATTTTTGAAAATATCTTTGCATTTCGCTCAATTTACACTATCTTTGCAGTCGAAATGGAAATAGTCAGTATCCCCCTGTGGGCGTGGACCCTGTTTTATGTGCTGGTCATCGCGATGCTCTATATCGACTTGAAGTCGTTTGGCAAGAAAGGTCAGCATGAGGTCAGTGTCTCTGAGGCCCTGAAGATGACAGTCGTCTGGATTGCCGTGTCGATGGTGTTCTGCGCAGGCATCTGGCTGTTCTATCCAGTAGAGCCCCAGGAGAAGGCAATGGAGTTCCTGGCGGGCTACCTGATTGAGAAGTCGCTGTCGATGGACAACCTCTTCGTGTTTCTGATGCTTTTCTCCTTCTTCGGTGTGCAAAGGAAATACCAGCACGAGGTGCTCTTCTGGGGCATCTTCGGGGCATTGGTACTCCGCTCCGTCTTCATCTTCGCCGGAGTGGCAATGATCCAGCGGTTCGAATGGATACTCGCCCTCTTCGGACTCTTCCTAATCTATACAGGCATCAAGATGTTCTTCCATCAGGACGACGAACAGGTAGACCCCTCGAAGAACATCTTCGTGAAGGTGTTCAAGCGGTTCTTCCCTGTTACTGACCAGATGCATGAGGATAAGTTCTTTATTAGAAGTGAGAAATCAGAGATGAGAAGTGAGAGATGGCTGGCGACGCCACTGTTCATTGCGCTGTTGGTGATTGAGACCACCGACGTAGCCTTTGCCGTCGATTCGATCCCTGCCGTATTCTCCGTATCGAGGGATCCGTTCATCGTGCTCACCTCCAACATCTTCGCCATCCTTGGTCTGCGAGCCCTCTACTTCGCGCTGGCAGCCATCACCAAGTACTTCACCTATCTAAAATACGGCCTGGGCATCATCCTCAGCTTCGTCGGCATCAAGATGTTGCTGGAGGTGTTCTGGAACATCCACGTTCCCACGCCCCTCTCGCTGTGCATCATATTCGGCATCCTCGTCCTTTCCATGGGCCTGTCGATGTGGGTGACGAAAACAAAAAAGACATAACAAAAACCAACCATCATGGAGACAACATACTACACGAACGACGCCGTAGCCCTGCTCAAGGAGCTGATAGCCATTCCTTCAGTGAGCAGAGACGAGAAGCGGGCAGCCGACAAGCTGGCCGAGTACCTGAACGACTGGGACCTGCCCCATGGAAGGGAAGGCAACAACCTGTGGGTGGGCTGTCCTGACTGGGACAACAACCGTCCCACCATCATGCTCAATGCCCATATCGACACGGTGAAGCCCGTGAGTTCGTGGACCCGTGACCCGTTTACGCCCTCCCAGGAGGGTGAACAGATCTTCGGTCTGGGATCCAACGACTGTGGTGGTGGTCTGGTGGCCACGCTTCAGGCCTATCGCATCATGCTCCATCGTCCCCGACACTATAACATCCTGTGGGTGGCCTCTGCCGAAGAGGAGATCTCCGGCCCCAACGGTTTCAGCCGTGTCTTGCCCCTTCTGCCGAAGATAGATGTCGCCATTGTCGGAGAGCCCACAGGCATGCAGCCCGCCATCGCCGAGAAGGGTCTGATGGTCATCGACGGCTATGCCCACGGAACATCAGGCCATGCTGCCAGAGAGGAAGGTGTGAACGCCATCTATGAGGCCCTCGACGATTTGGTATGGCTGCGCGACTACAAGTTCCGTAAGTCCAGTCCGCTGTTGGGCCCCACGAAGCTGACGGTGACCGTCGTGGAAGGCGGAACACAGCATAACGTCATTCCAGATACCCTCCATTTCATCATCGACGTGCGTACCAACGAATTCTACCAGAACGAATTCCTCTTCGAGTTCCTCCGTAAGAAGATGAAGCGTTGCGAACTCCATGCCCGTTCATTCCGTCTTCACTCCTCCAGTATCGCTGAGGATCATCCATTGGTCAGACGGTGTCTGGAACGTGGCATGCAGCCCTTCGGCTCTCCCACACTGAGCGACCAGGCGCTGATGCCGTTCCCCTCGCTGAAGCTGGGGCCTGGCGATTCATCGCGCTCTCACGCTGCCAATGAGTATATCAAGATTTCTGAAATACAACAGGCCATCGAGACCTATGTCGGCCTGTTAGACGGCCTCACCCTCTAAGCATCATCTGCTTAACCACTGTTCCGGATTCAGTTTGGCATTACCATGCCGCAGCTGAAACTGAATCATGCCTTCCGAGCCCACCTTTCCGATGGTCTGCCGGGCGCTGACCTTCTGTCCGCGACTGACGCTCACAGAAGTCAGTTCACAATACACAGAGAGGTAGCTGCCGTGCTTGATGATGACCACTGTCGTGCCAGAATAGCCAAACACCGCACTCACCTCACCATCGAAGACACTCCGCACAGCGGTTCCTGGCTGAGCCTTGATATCGATGCCCTTCTTGTCGAGCGTCACATGACCCTTCACGTCAGTGACTGTGTTCGTTCCAAAACGATGAACGATCTTATAACCACCGGCAACGGGCATCGGCAGGCGGCCACGGTTACTCTCAAAGCTGCCACTGAGCCGTCTGTCCTCGGCAGGCATCGAGAAGTCTGTATCCACAGGTTTGCTCACCTTCGCCTCAGCCATCTCCTTCTTACGGGCCTTCGCCTCCTCGGCAGCCTTACGCTCTGCATCCTTACGAGCCTGCTCAGCCTCTCTGGCTGCCCGCTCAGCCTTGGCTTTCTCCTCGGCATTCTTTTTGGCAGCAGCCCTCGCCTCAGCCTTCGCCTTCTCCTCACGGGCCTTGGCCTCAGCAATCCGACGGGCATTCTCACGTGCAGCAGCCTCAGCGGCAGCCTTCTTACGAGCCAGCTCCTCGGCTCTTTTCTTCGCAGCCTCGGCTTCTGCTTTCCTGCGGGCCTCGGCCTCTGCTTTCGCCTTGGCACGGGCGATCTCCTCGGCAATCATCTTATCGATGCGGGCATTGAGTTCGGCATCACGACGTTTCTGCTGGTCGATGATACCTTGGATGGCCTTCTGCTGTTTCTTCAGGCTGCTCACCACATTCTGCTGCTCCACCTGTTTGTTCTCCAGCGATTTCTTCTCCTGTTCACCACGATACAGCAGGTCATTCTTCAGGCGTTTGGTGTTCTTGAGTTCATCAAAAGCTTCCCTGACCTGAGCCTGCATCGACTTGACGGCCTCACCTTGGGCCTGTTCGTAGGCGGCATATTCACGGACAAAGCGGAGCCGACGATACATCTGTGAGAAGTTGTCTGCGCTGAACACAAACATCAGTTTGCTCTGGATGTTGCGGTTGCGATGCATATACCTCACAGACTGCCTGAAACGTTGCTTACGCTCCTCCAGTTCCTTGGTGAGTGTCTGCAACTGGTTCTCAAGCACATGGATATCACCGTCAAGACGGCTGATATCCTGACGGATGGTGTCGATGGTTTTCCGTTTGTCGGCAATCTCGTTGGTGAGGACCATCAGATTCTGCAACCTTTTCTTCACATCGCGCTCATTGGCCTGCAGTCGTCGCTCCTGCACCTGAATCTCCTTGCGAACCTGAGCCTGTTCGTTCTTCAGCGACTTGACGGTCACCGTAGGCTTGGCAGCAGTACCGGATTTCTTGGTTTTACTGGTCTTGGCAGACTTGGCAGGCTTTGAGGATTTTGTGGTTTTGGCAGACTTGGTGGTTTTTGCAGGCACACTACGCTGTTTCGTGGTGGTTGTCCGCCTTTGCACAGTTGTCTTTTTCTTTTGCTGTGCAGGAACAGCCGCCACGAAACACGCGAGCATCCAAAGGATAAGAAGTCTCCTCACCCTTACCCTTTAAATTACAAGGACATGAATCGACGCAGGATCTCGTCGACAGTCACTTCACGGTACTTGTTGGAGATCTCAGTACGCGTCTCCCACTCTGTCTCAGCACCGATATAATTCAGGGTCATTCCGAGTTTTACTTCCTTCTCAGGTGTTGTCAGCGTGATAGCCGACTTCATCGGGAAGTAGCTCTTATTGAGTTTCTCAAACTCATCGTAGTCCCAATTCAACTGCGTATTGCCGTTGAAGCGGTCCTTATACAGGATGTTGGCCATCTTGATCAGGGCAGTATTACGACTGGCCAGCCAGCTGTAGTCCATCTTACCCTGCTCCAGGCTGATGATCATATCGTCGCCACTATCCAAGAGAGCATAGTCAGCCACGGAATCCGTAGGATGCTTCTCCACGATAGTCTTGCTGGGACGGAAGAGCTCGTTCCAGAACAACGACTGGAGCGTATTAAAGTCAATACCGCTGTTACGGAGGAAGTCCACCGACATCCAGGGAGCCTTCAGGTACTGCTTATTGATACGGTCCATGATGAGCACATAATCCTTCGTCAACTCAATGCGTCCAGCCTCGACGAAGCCGAAAGCCATGAGCTGCAGACGGATCACGTCGTCACGTTTCATCTTCAGGTTGCCCGTCAACGTCAGTTTCTGCGGACCCACCTCTACAGAGAATTTCACCTTTGAAGTGAGAAACTTTACGGTCTGTGCACGATTCTGCACATTAGAGATAAAGTCGGCCTTAGCCTTCATCTCTGGTGTCAGGCTCACTGGTTCCTTAATCACTTTCTTGCGCGATCCGCAAGACGTAAATACTAACGGTAATGCCACTACGGCAATTTTCAAAATACTGGTTAGTCTCATTCTTTAATGTATTTTTTAAGTTTGATTTTTCTTGAGAGCAGCGGGTCTTCCGGCTTTTGTTGCCGGGCGTCCTGCCAGAAAGAGATAGCGCGGTCGATTTCCTTGTTTTGGGCATAGATATCGCCGGCATGTTCGATAATCACAGCATTACTCTCCGTCTGTTCCATGTTCTGGAGAGCCTGATCGATATATACCTTTGCCTCAGAGTAGCGCTCCTGCATGAAGAGTATCCAGGCATAGGTATCCAGATAAGTCGCATTCTTGGGTTCTGCCTTGATGGTCTTATAACTCATCTCCTCAGCCTGCGACAGCCGCTCGCCACGCTCACTGAGGTAATAGGCATAATTGTTCAGACAGCCCACGTTGTCGTCCTTCCACACCAGACAAGAGTCATAGGCCGCGAAGGCCGCCTCTGCCAGACCCTTCTGATGCAGAATGTCACCCATCACGGCATAGAAGTCGGAGACGATAGCGGGATCACTATTGTCGTTGATCACGCCGATACCATTCTGGAAGGCGGAGAGCGCCGACTCCAGATTGTCGCGCTTGTAGTAGGCAATGCCCTGATAATAGTAGAAGAGCATCTCGTCAGGAGAGTATTGACGGGCTTCCTGACACAGGCTGATCACCCTGTCCATATCGTCATTCTCCCAGGCATAAGCCACCAGCTGCATCCTGGCAGGCGCATAGTCTGGCGACAGGGCCACAGCTTTCTCGAGCACGGGGAGCACACTGTCCTTGGGCATTTTCTTGGCATTCATATACGATGCACAGAGCAAGGCCAGATCAGCATCGCCCTGAGGCAGGGCCAGCAATTTGTCGAACAGCCGCATCACACGGGTGCTGTCACCGCCGGCGGCCTCTGAGGCTGCTATCTCCTGTCTGATCAGCCTGACTTTCTCTTCTGTCACGGTATTGCGGTTCATCAGCACACGCTCTGTCAGCGAATCGGCCACAGCCGTCATACCTTCGCCTTGATAATAAGTACGCAACGAGAGCAGCACCCTGATGTTCTCTGGGTCTTCACGAAGGATCTCTTCATAGACGGCCAGTGCCTTCTTCTCCTGGTCGTTCATCATCAGCGTCTCACCATAGAGCGCCTTGTAGTTCAGGTCGTTGGGATATTGCTTGGCCAGCGCCGCCATTTCCGCGATTGCCGCCTTGCTGTTACCCTGACGATTAAAAATAGCACTCTTGGCTAAGGACAGCCGTTCGCTCTTGCCGTCGTTCTGCTCCATCAGCTCCAGCACACCGATGGCACTCTCAAAGTCCTCCGTCTGCTGATACAACTGAAACAGCATCTCGAGCATCTCCTCCTGACTCTTGTCACGTTCGTAGATATCCTTGATGACAGGAATGGCACTGGCATAGTCTTGTTGACTGATATAGGCCTGTGCCAAGGTCTCCAAATAAGTGGTATTATCAGGATCAAGTTCTGCAGCCCGCTTCACACATGCCATCGATTGCTCGGCATCTTTCAGGGCCGCATAGTACTGTCCGAGGAAATAGTACACCTCAGGCGCCTCGGGGTTCAGGTCACGGCAATGCCGCAACAGATCAAAGGCCGCATCATGGTTACCCTTCTGACGCTGCACCATCGCTTCGAGAAAGAAATGGTCGTATTCGGTCGATTGTATGTTTACAGTTGACGGTTTACTGTTTACAGATGATTTGACCTGAGCACAGACTTGCATGCTGCAAATCCATGCTATTGCCATCACCATAACTGCCTTCTTAGTAATCATCTGTAAACTGTAAACTATAAACTGTAACCTCTAAACTACTTCACTCCCGTATGCCCGTAGCCTCCTTCGCCACGTTCCGTCTCATCGAGCACCTCCACAGCGACGAACTGTCCCTGCTCATGACGGGCGATCACCATCTGAGCAATCCGCTCCCCGTCGTTCACGATGAAGTCCTCATTCGACAGGTTAATCAGCAGCACGCCCACCTCACCACGGTAGTCCGCATCCACGGTCCCTGGCGAGTTCAGCACGGTGATACCCTTCTTCAAAGCCAGTCCGCTGCGCGGCCTCACCTGAGCCTCATAGCCCTCTGGTAAGGCAATGTGCAGTCCTGTGGGAATCAACCTGCGCTCCAAGGGCTTGAGCACCACAGGCTCCTCCAGATTAGCCCGCAAGTCCATGCCGGCACTCTGGGCAGTGGCATACTGCGGCAGTGGCTGATGCCCCTTGTTGACGACTTTGATTTTCAGCATACTTTTAAAATTTTATTTTAATCACGTGCAAAGGTAATGTTTTTACGCCATATTCCGATAGTTATCGGCAATATTTTTTCATTTTTTCGTTAATTTCTGCGAAATATGTCGATTCTGCGGTTAATTTTCGTACCTTTGCGGTCAATTATGATGAATTGGCAACAACTAATATCCAACAAGCGTCTGGGCCAGGAGCACCGTCATCCTGAGCGTCACGACGACCGTACAGAGTTCAAGCGCGACTATGACCGTTTGATATTCTCTGCCCCCTTCCGTCGTCTTCAGAACAAGACCCAGGTATTCCCTCTGCCTGGCAGTATCTTCGTCCACAACCGTCTCACCCACTCCCTCGAAGTGGCCAGCGTCGGCATGTCATTAGGCAACGATGTAGTGCAACAATTAGTCAAGCGCCATCCCGAACTCAACAATACACTTTTCATGGAGATTGGACAGATTGTAGCTTCGGCCTGTCTGGCCCACGACATGGGTAATCCGCCTTTCGGCCACAGCGGCGAGAAGGCCATCCAGTCGTTCTTCACCGAGGGTGCTGGCAAAAGCCTCCAGTCAGAGGTCAGTCCCCAGTTCTGGAGCGACATCACCCACTTTGAAGGTAATGCCAATGCATTCCGTTTGCTGACCCATCAGTTCCAAGGCAGAAGACCTGGCGGATTTGTCATGACTTATTCCACTCTTGCCAGCATCGTCAAGTACCCGTTCTCATCCTTGGCTGCCGGCAAAAAAGGGAAATTCGGATTCTTCGACAGCGAGAAGGACATGTACCTCCAGATTGCCCAAGAACTCGGCCTTATCCGCAAGTCAGCAGAAGGCGAGCCCCTTCGGTTCACCCGTCATCCGCTGGTCTGGCTCGTCGAAGCAGCCGATGATATCTGCTATGAGATCATGGACATTGAGGACGCCCACAAACTTAAAATAATTTCATACGAAGAAACAGCACATTTGCTTCTCAGTTTCTTCGATGAAGAGACACGCCGTCAGATCCATCAGCGCATCCTCGACGAAGGGGTCACCGACCCTAACGAAAAAGTGGTCTATCTGCGTGCCAGGGTCATCGGCTTACTGGAGAGTGAATGTGTCCGTGTCTTTGTCGACCATGAGGATGACATCCTTAGCGGCACGTTCGAAGGCAGTCTCATCGACCACATCAGCCCCTTGCCACAAGAAGCCTATCGTCAGTGCAGCAAGCTGTCTGTGATAAAAATATATCGCAGCAAGCCCGTCCTCGATGTCGAGCTCTCAGGTTATCAGATCATCGAGACCCTCATGAGCCGATTCATAGAGGCGGCAGTACATCCCGAACGCTTCTACTCACGCCAGCTCATCGGCCGTGTCAGCAGCCAGTACGACATCACCGCCCCCTCTCTCGAGACGCGCATCATGGCCGTTATCGACTATATCAGCGGCATGACCGATGTCTACGCCCTTGATGAATACCAGAAGATCATCGGCGTCTCCCTGCCTGTGGTGTAAACAAACATCCCGCCATCTTGTACGAAATGGCGGGATTGTTGTACGAAATAATTTTATTGTTCTCTCAAGTAATGGTATCGGGGTCGCAGTGATGCGGCCCCGATACTTTATACGAAAGGATCTCGGAACTATGTTTGTTTCGATTTCTCCTGACATAACCAAGGTCCTTTTTGTTATGAATAATCAATTATTTCTTGCTATAAGTTCTGTTCTTATTGCCTCCATGTGGTTCCAAATAGCCGAACTCAGTAAGCTGGCGAAGATAGCGTTTGGCTGTTGTGGCGTTGAAGCCGAAGTGACTGACTATTTGTTCTGTAGTGAATTCGTCCTTATCGGCCACAAATTCCAAAATATCGACCAGTTTCTCTGCCAAAGATGGCTTTATCGACCATTTATCGACCATTTTCTTCTGCAAATCCTGTTTATCGACCATTTTCTCACTGGTGGATTCAATATAATGGTCGATATCTGCCTTTAGGTGCTGGCAATGCAGACGAGTCATGCAATCGAGGAAGATGTTGATATCCTCGTTCTCACGAGTATCTATCAGAGCCTGTATATACTCCGCTTTATCCTCTTTCAGCACCTTGGTCGGCAAAACGTCATACTCCATTTGCAGCAAGTTCATCAGCAGACGACAGGTGCGCCCGTTTCCATCAGCCCAAGGATGGATGGTTACCAACTCGAAGTGCGCCCAGAAACTCAGCTCGTAGATAGCTGCAACATCCTTTTTGTCAATGGCTTTACGACGACGATTAAGTTCCTCGCAGAAAGTAGCCAGACGTGCAGGCACTTTCAAGTATGACATATACGACTTGCCTCCCAATCCAGCAGTGACATTCAGCTTGCGCAGTTCACCCTTAGCTGCGGAGAAATCTCCGCCAGCAGCGTGATACTCACTACCCGTGTGAGCCATCACCTTCGAAGCCAGCAGAACAAGCCAATCTACCGTGATGTCCTCATGCTGCTTAATCCATAGCATGCCATAGTCGTAAGCCGCCTTCAAGTCAAGGTTCATCTGTTGCTCCATCATCGTGCGCTTGCTGCTGGTGATACCTTCGTCGAACAGCAGTTGCGCTTCCACCTCCGTCACTGTTGAGCCTTCGATAGCCGTCGAGTGCGTGATGATGGAGTACAGATAGAACTTCTGATAGTCTATCTGCTCTGATATACCCAGTTCCTTATGCCGCTGGAGCAATCGTAGCAATATGTCTTTATCTTCTTTCGTCATATTTCGTTTGCAAAGTCACACCTTTTTTCTTATCAGGATGCCGCTTTGAGTCCCAATTCTTTTATTATGTTCAGAATATCATTCATGCTGCAAATTTACTGCTTTTTTCCAAATTAGCAGTAGAATTTAGTGTTTTTTTGATAAAAGAAAATGTTCTTTCATGTTTACTACTCCCTGTGGTGTAAAGAACAACATCAAGTGTTCCTAGCCAAGTATCACATAGAAGGGGCAGTACCTTCTTGCAAGATTTTATTGAAGAATTTTGGCGCTTCGCTGAATAAATTTGTAGTAGAAGGCCATTGTTTGTACCTTTGCACCATCAAAACGCAGTTAGTTTTTTCATACATAGATTAGGTTATTGTTAGTTAATTGGTTAGTAATAGTATCGGGGGCGCAGGGATGCGGCCCCGATGCTTTATACATAAGGATGTCACCTAATCTATCATGATGACGGTTCCCGTTTCTTTCATGTCACCTCCGCACTTAGGGCATTTCCTCGGAACCTTTTCCGTTTCGATTTCTCCAGACATAACCAACGTACGCCCTTTCCTGGTGCCAGTTACGGTATAGCCACAACCATTGCATTGATACTCTTTTAATGTTCCCATAATCTAAACCCCTTTCCTTATTAAATATCTCTGATAATACTCGATGATCTTCATTGACAGGTCATCCGCTTCGAAGAACAACATCTCCGTCCTGAATGCTTTAGCCAGTCGCTTTATATCCTCCTCTTCCTGCTCATAGATCCAGTTGTTCCGAATCCACATACCCAGCGAAAAGTGATACTCTATAGGATCACTCTTAGCCATTTCACGCTTTTCCTCCTCACTCAGCATCGCATCTAACTGAGCAAAGGCTTCATTCTTTGTCTTAGGTACCATCGTTTTCATCATATTATTTGTTTCTTTTGCAAAATTACACTTATTTTTTGAAAACACCTAAATTCTCCACCTATTTTGTTGTACGGCGATGATTCTTCCTGTTAAATCCATAGCTTAATTGTTTTTAATTTGTTGCTTTTCTTGTTTTCAACAGACGAAATTACTAAAAATAGTTTGAATTCATAACTTTTTTCCTCAAAAACTCGATAATTCCAGAGAAAAGAGTTATCTTTGCACATGATAGGGCTGAAATCCCGTAATAGGATGAAGTCAAGTTTTAAACTTTAAATTAGTCCATTATGGCAAAACAGATATAACATGTCAGGCAACGAAAAAGATCCTCCGCTATTGCAGTAGCGAAGGATCCGTAGGATTCTCTCACCCGATAGATTTTCCGAGTTGCCCCAGAATTAACCGGGAATCATCATAGTTCCTAGGTGCAAAATTAAGAATTTATTCTTGAATGTTGTCAAAGGTGGTTCTCATTTCGGGTGTTATTTATGATAAATTAATAAAATTGCATAAATTATATAGGTGAACGTCATCTACTATGATCTGACACCTAATTGCAAAAAATAAAGAACCATTAAAGATTGTAATGAATTATATTGAGAACAACATATTCAGCAAAAAAGATCTCTACCTGATGGAATGTCAGCGCAGAGAATTCAACCAGATGCCAAAGCAGAAACGATCTGCCAAGGCAAGGATGGAAACATTCAATAATATGCATCTGGCTAAGGATATGCAGTTTACGACCACAAATGGATTCCCTATACTGCAACCATACCAAGGTTCCGTAGAATTTGAGGTACATGCATATTCAGAAAGGAAGGGGCTAAATGGAAGGAATCAGGCGATACACTTCTTCCAATACGATTGCACCTTTGACAATGCGGTATGGAAAAGATTGGAAGCAACCACCTATGAGTTACGTCGCTTTGATTATCTGTTTACGCCAGATTATTCTTTATATGTTGACGATTTCCTCTGGCACCAGAATATCGATTTCACCTATAAGACACGATTCTGTGGCGCATATTGGCAGGAATGTGGATTTAATGTCATTCCTACATTCAGCTGGGGGAACGCCAACTCTCTTCCCATAGCCATTGAGGGGTTACCACAACATAGCGTTCTTGCTGTATGCGGTATTGGGAACAAACGTAGCTCAGACCATCTTAACTTATGGCGATACGCTATTAAATACATAGAAGAGCATCTGAGCCCGCTTTTGATTATAGTTTACGGAGAGTACGTGGAAGTACCAAGCATCCAAACTCCCCTTAAGTTTATTCCAGATTACATTTCAAAACATTTTAGACAATGAATACAGAAGTAAACAAACTTTGGCCTGAAGACTATAAACTATTCGCCGATATGGAGGGCCATTACATCTCTGAGAACGAAAAGACTTTTTTCGTGAAAATGAAGTACAAGATGGAGTATGAATTTGCTCCTTCAAATGACCTAATTCTATTTGAAGAAGACAATGATGATCACATCTATATTGTACGCTGTTACTATGACGAGATAATTGTAGGGCATGGACTCAAAGGGAACTTTGATGAGGAATACCATGTGATGAATCTCTCTGAAGCTCTCAATGCCAACCTTAAAAAGTTGGGATATCTAGATCGTGACATCACACTACTTGATTGGTTGCGTGAACGCGATTACAAAGGAATAAGGTACAATCACAATTATGCATTTTTGTAATTATGGGAAATCAACGAGAATATATAGCAAGCGGGGGATTCAGTCAATATCTATACAAAGATGAGAGTCCCAAGGTAACTATCAATGGTGTTACAGGCAAGATGATAAGCAAGATTACAGACCCAACGGGTACTCATGATGGTCTGCCAACATATTCGAACACATCGGATGTTTACTTCAAGAAAGGCATAGATGGTTTGGCTTCACAAGCCAAAGTCTATAAAGACAGAAAGACTATTCTGGATTTCGACTGGAGTCACAACCATATAAATAGTGACGGTCGAGTCTTCCACAAAGGAACAGTTCACGTCCAAATCTACAAGGTTAATCCTGACGGTAGTATATCAAGGCTTTCAAAATATGCCCGACTTATGAATAATCATGAAATGAAGAAGTACGGCCCCATCATCAAGTATTTCAATCCGAATGCCAAATTCAGATAAAAGCAGATGCAGGATTTTGAAGTCCTGCATCTTTATTTATATTGTTTTCACCTCTTTTGAGAATACACTGTGGAAGATAATTGTCTGACGCACTAACCAGTCCAAGGCTTCTTCCATCTTGTCTGGATCTGATAAGTCTGTGCTGTAAGAAAGTGCGATAGTCTTGTCCCTTGCATCAGGATTGGCATCCCATATCGGCTCACAGCCAAGAGCCCTGTTGATTTCCTCCTTCTTTGCCTCTAACGCTGGGTAATACACGTCTACGACATTGCTCCTTATATAAAGCCGGACACCAACAATATTCTTCTGTGTACTGCAAATGTTTGACAAAAGGATGTTTGACCGTCCTATTCTGACATCATACCAATAGCGTGGCCTTGGCGCCTGCAACGAAGGGATCTTCTTGGTGCTTTGTAGTTTGTCTCTGAATTTTGTCCAAAACTCCAGTTGAGTATTCCTTGATTCACTTTCGTTGTTAGTTTTGCTCTTGATGGTTTTAACATTCGTACTGGGCCTGCTGACGATATTCAGTCTCATGGAAGCGGTGTCTTCCGATATCTGCCACAACTCCAGCTGAATACCCCAGAAAGCCAAATCCTCGTTGGTATTGTCATTAAGCCAGTCCAAGGCTTTCTTGTGCTCCTCCGTGAAATCAGTTGCTATCCACACAATGGTCTTCGCATTCAGGGCTGAGGCGTATGTAATGCTCTTTCCCAGATGGTCATGATTGGTCTTCTCCAACTGGTTTTCTATCACGACATAAGAGTCTGTATCAACATCTTTGGCAAGGACGTCTGCCGAATAAGGACCTACAGATACTTCCTGCCCAACGACCTCCAGTTCCATACCGATCTTCTCGCCTAACTCCGAGATGTTCTCTGCCAGCCAAGGAGTGAAATTCATCGCCTCGTTGGGCCACATCTTTCTCGGATTGATTTGCTTCTGCTTGATGAGTTTCATATCAGTTTCTTCTTATTTCGTTAGTTCTTGGTAAAGTTTGAATAGTTCTGCAACGCATTGGCTTTCTGTAAACGATGACTTAACGGGGAATCCGTAGGCAGCCATTACTGCCCTATCATTATCCTGATGAGCTTTACGGAGTTCTACAGGCATCAACACCTCATCGTAAAGTTTAGCCAAAGAGGAATTAGGATAGAGTGCTCGCGCATTGAGGATGGCTTGAGCAGTTTGTTCTATCCTCACCTTTTGGTCATCTGTTGGGTTAGGCCAGGGAAAATTGTTATAAACTACACTACCAGAATATCGATAATCACTTTTCAATCGTCCACACACGATACGCATCCATGCCATGTGAACATTGCTTGTTAATACACCAAAATGATAGATGCTAGCCCCTGGGATTATAGACAAGGAATCTGCTGCTATTGTATCAGGTGTCATAAAACCTACTGGTATGTATCTGCGTCTTTCAGATGATACACGAGGTATCACAAGATAACTCTCATTAGTCTGTGGCATTGAGAAGAACAGATGAGGTTTATCTGCTGCAATTCTTGTAGGAGCTGCTGTACTAATAGCCCTCATTTCCTTTACTCGTCTAAGCCTTTCATGAATATCCTTGTTCTTTGAATATACTTCAAAAGGAATATCTCTCAACCATAGACAATATCGAATCTCATTGTTGTTCAGATAATCCCTTGCACCAACATACCTTCTTATGCAAGTTGTTATTGTTGGGTCATTATGTATAAACATAGCCCTTTCTTCTTCTGACAAAACAAGATTGCCTCCGTCTGATGGTTGATTTCCTTTGGTCAATTTGGGAACGTTACAGATTGGAGTTGATCGACTTTCAATGAAAACGTCTGGTGCATCTACAAGATAGGCATTGATGTTATTTACATGGAATAGTCTTTCTCCATCAAATACAACTTTTCTTTCATTATTTCCCTTTTTAAATCCAATTATTACACAATGAACATGAGCCTTCAGACTTGCTTCACTATCCCATCGAAATGTGCGATATGCAAACATTATTCTGATGCCATAACGTTTATATAGAGGTTCCCATAATGCAGCTACTTGCTCTCCTTGGCAGATGCTATTAGTGGATACCAATGCTGCATGAAGTCTTGCATTGATTTCCATGAGCTGTGCAGCTTTGAAATACCATGCTCCTACAAAATCTATGCTGTTTGATAACTTAATCTTGCCAAAAATATCGACAGCATCTTTTTTCTGTTCAGCAGACATCATTGATGCCCCCACAAACGGCGGATTACCTATTATATAATTAAGGTGGTCTACTGGAACTATTGTTTCCCAATCTGTTCGGAGGGCATTACACTCATGGATGTTAGTGTATGACTTCAAAGGCAGGAATTCTATGTCTTGCTTGATTATCCGCTCCGTCTCACTAAGCGTCTGGGCCTCACTGATCCAGAGGGCAGTTGTGGCAACAGTCACTGCAAAGTCGTTGATCTCGATGCCATAGAACTGCTGGATGCTCACCTTGATTGGATTCACAAAGGCACCCATCATCGTTTGGCCATGATAGCGTTCACGTATCACCTCGTTCTCTAAGCGGCGTAGGCTCAGATAGGTCTCCGTCAGGAAGTTGCCACTACCACAGGCTGGATCAAGAAAAATGAGAGAGGCCAGCTTGTCTTGATAGACATCGAGTTTCTTTTGGCGTTGCTTCTCCACTTTTTCCTCTAAGATGTCATCAAGTTCACTTCTCAGGTCATTCAGGAACAACGGATCAATGACCTTGTGGATGTTCTCGATGCTCGTATAGTGCATGCCACCACTACGGCGGGTCTCAGGATTCAGCGTACTCTCAAACAAAGCGCCAAAGATGGTAGGCGATATCTCGCTCCAGTCAAAGTCAAGGCTGGCATTCTTAAGTAGCTTTTCCTTCAACTCCTCTGTGAACTGAGGTATCTCGATTTCTTCCTCAAATAGTCCGCCATTTGTATAAGGAAAGGCAGCCAATTCTGCCTGGAGGTATTTGCTGCGCTTCTCCTGCGGGGTATTCAAGACCTCAAACAAGTCGCGTAATGCCCTCCGCAAGTCCTTCGCTTCATAGATAACGAGGAAATCATGGAACTGATCTCTTGTAAATATGCCTGCATCCTCAGCATAGAGGCAGAACACCAAGCGGACACAAAGGATATTGAGCCAGCGCAGGGCTTCAGGCGAGTTGTCATCGTATTGTCTGAGAAGTGCATCGTATATATCTCTTACGATATCGCCAGCCTCCATTGACACCTTCATCTCCTTCGACAGATGCTCGTTCTTGGCATCAACCAGGAACTGCAGGCGATAGTACTCCTTGCCTAAGTTCTCCAACAATATCTGCTCCGGCTCAGCATTAGGCCGCTCCATATCATAGACAAGGAACTCAGAGAAGTTGCAGGTAACGATCCATCGGGGATGCTCTGAGACAGGTAGGCTAAGGACATATCTGCGAGCTTGCAAGAAGGGATTAAGCAATGAGTTGTCGCTTTGGCGGATACCCTTACGCAAATCCTTGCCTAACGATTTCTGTTCTATAAGTACCTTTGTGGAGGGAATGCGGCCATCGATGAAGTTCGAGCTGTCCACCATGTGATGCTCCTCAAAGCAAATAAAGCCATTAGTAGGCGTTTCTATGCCATACACATTACTTAGGAGGTCAATCCAGAATGGCTGTGACTCACCCCTTTCCGATCCTCTGCCTTTCCATCGCTCTGCAAACTCCGCAGCGGCAGCAGCCTGTTGCTTGTCAGTCTTCATTATACTGCTATTCGGTTTTTAGCGCACTCACTGACTTATCGGGATTTGTGACGGGCTTAAACCAACGAGACCTCAGGACATAGAAAAGGCGTGAACCGCCTTATCCACGTCTTGAGGCCCTAGGAAGCCCGAATTGCCTGATAAGTCATGTCCACACCCAAAGGTGCAGACATTAGTGACTATATTGGCAATTCTATCATTGAAATTTCCTAGGTTTCAAGACATGCCGAATAATCAGCTAATGCTGTTATTATTTTCCCACAATGTCATACCGGCACCTCCGCTGAGGCTCGCTGAGTTTGGGCTGTTTAGACAGCCTCAACTCCCGCTTACGCCGTCTTCTTGCGAAAAGAGGACTCAAACGTGTCACGACGATTAGCCGGTACTTGATTGCAAAAGTACGAAGAAAAACTGATATTTGAGTATATTTTTTGCAAAAAACTTAAAAAACTACTGAAATTCCTTGGAGAATTGAAATTAAACGCTTATCTTTGCATTCAGAAAGAACATCGGAGGCGAGTTCTCCGTTATCAGAAGACTCCTTGGAAGCAAACGGGCGCTTTATCTCGTCAATACTTCTGAGGAGTTTTTCCTTTTCTATTGGTGTGAGGGCATGATCATAGTACGTTGTTCCGTTCTTAACACCTATCACCAATTTCACGGTATAGTCAACGCCTTCCATCTGCAAGCCCACATAACAACTAACAACATAACAAAACCAATTTCCAAATATCAGGAATATTCACATATTAATTATTATATAATATATATTATTGTAATATATATTATATAATAATTTTATTAGGTTATTTTGCCATCCCTGCATAATTATTTTTCATTTTGTTATGTTGTTAGTTGTTATGTGGGTTCACGAGTTCACAAGTTCACAAAAGGTAAAATCGATTGGTAAAAATAGTCACATTAAATTATATATTATATTATATATATTATAATATATATAATATAATATATAATTATTAAGTAAATTCCGGTGTGATTGAAAAAAGGTTTTGTGAACTTGTGAACTTGTGAACTATTTTCCAAAATAATTTACAAAACAAAGAGCCAGAAATGCCTCTCAAAAAGACGCGTACGAAACCATAAGTTTCCTGACATGAAAGTCGAAGTTTCAAGGCAGGAAAGTCCGAGTTTCATGGCAGGAAACTCCAAGGGCCCAAAATACGAGAAAAATGGCTGCTAAAGGCAATCAGAAACGTTGGTAAATTTTGTTTACTTTCCACAAGAAAAAGGCGCGTCACTTAGATGTGAGCTAAACGAGAGCGGGATCCTCGGTGAGTAGAGGCAACGCAATAAAATTATAGAATATTCTATAATAAGACGAAAAAGTTTGGGGATTTCACGTTTTTTTCGTAATTTCGCAGCCGAAATGAAGAAACTATATATTGAGACATACGGCTGTCAAATGAATGTGGCTGACTCGGAGGTCGTTGCCTCTGTGATGCAGATGGCAGGCTATGAGACCACAGAGGACCTGAAAGAGGCAGATGCCGTACTGCTGAATACCTGTTCCGTAAGAGACAATGCCGAGCAGAAGATATACCGGCGCCTGGAAGCACTCGATGCCGAACGCCGCAGCAAGGCAAGAGCAGACAGGAGTCGTCTGATCATCGGCGTATTAGGCTGTATGGCCGAGAGAGCCCAGCAGGACTTGCTGGACAATCATTACTGTGACCTCGTGGCAGGTCCTGACGCCTATCTGACCCTGCCAGACCTGATTGCACAGGCGGAGACAGGCCATAAGGCGATGAACATTGAACTCTCGACGACAGAAACCTATAAGGACGTGGTGCCACAGCGCATCGGACTGGGACACAAGATAGGAGGCTTTGTGAGCATCATGCGTGGCTGCAACAACTTTTGCCACTACTGCATCGTGCCCTATACCAGGGGACGGGAGCGGAGCCGCGACGTGGAGAGCATCCTGAGGGAGGTTCGCGACCTGAGAGACCGAGGCTTTAAGGAGGTGACGCTCCTGGGGCAGAATGTGAACTCATATCAGTTGACAGTGGACAATGGACAGTTGACAATTACCTTCCCCGAGCTGCTGAGGATGGTGGCGGAGGAGGTTCCGGAGATGAGGGTGAGATTCACCACGAGTCATCCGAAGGACATGAGCGACGAGACGCTGAGGGTGATTGCCGAGATGCCCAACGTCTGCAAGCATATCCATCTGCCCGTACAGAGCGGTTCAGACCGCATCCTGAAGCTGATGAACCGAAAGTACACCCGTGAGTGGTACATGGACCGTGTGGCCGCCATCCGCAGGATTATACCCGATTGCGGGCTATCAACGGATATATTCGTGGGCTATCACTCTGAGACGGAGGAAGACCACCAGTTGTCGTTGAGCCTGATGCGAGAGGTGGGTTACGACTCGGCCTTTATGTTCAAGTATTCTGAGCGTCCTGGCACCTATGCCTCCAAACACCTGCCCGACGATGTGCCCGAGGAGGAGAAGATACGCCGTCTGAACGAGCTCATCGCCCTGCAGACGGAGATTTCCGCCCAGCAGAACAGGAAGGACGAGGGGAAGGTGTTCGACGTGCTTGTGGAGGGATTCTCGAAGCGCAGCCGTGAGCAGTTATGTGGCCGTACGGAGCAGAACAAGATGGTGGTGTTTCCTAAGGAAGGGCATCATATCGGAGAGACTGTCCGCGTCAGGATTCTGGGGAGTACCAGTGCGACGCTCTTAGGAGATATTGTTAAAGTCGATAGAGCATGAAAGAATTCATCAATGTGTTGCGGAGGTTTGTGCCGCCATATAAGAAATACCTGATAGCATCGGTGGTGTTCAATATCCTGTCGGTGATATTGAACGTGTTCTCCTTCGCGGCCCTGATCCCTATCCTGCAGATCATCTTCAAGACAGGCGACGGAGAGTCGGCCACACAAATGATGGCGTGGGACTGGAGCAATGCCCAGGAGGTGCTGATGAACAACATGAACTACGTGGTGAACGGTCTCATCAGCGACCTCGGACCTACGACGGCCCTGCTGATCATCGGACTGTTCCTCGCCTTGATGACCTTCCTGAAGACAGGTGCCTACTTCCTCTCCTCAGCCACCATCGTACCCATCCGCACGGGTGTGGTGCGCGACATCCGCAACCAGCTCTACCGTAAGATCAACGCCCTGCCGCTGGGTTTCTTCTCCGAGGAGCGCAAGGGGGATATCATTGCCCGTATGAGTGGTGACGTGCAGGAGATAGAGAACAGCATCATGTCGTCGTTGGAGATGCTCTTCAAGAACCCCATCCTCATTCTGGGCTACTTCGCCATCCTGCTGTTCATCTCGTGGCAGCTGACACTCTTCACACTCATCATCGTACCGTTGATGGGATGGTTCATGGGTTGGGTAGGCCGTAAGCTGAAGGCCCAGAGCGTGAAGGCCCAGGCCCTGTGGAGCGACACGATGAGTCAGGTGGAGGAGACACTCGGCGGCCTGCGTATCATCAAGGCCTTCTGTGCCGAGGAGAAGATGAACAAACGGTTCGACCAGATCAACTCCGCCTATCGCAACGATATCATGCGGGTGAACATCCGCCAGTCGTCGGCCCACCCCATGTCGGAGTTCCTGGGCACCATCATGATCGTCATCGTACTGTGGTTCGGCGGTATGCTTGTGCTCAACACCCACACGCTCTCGGGTCCCATCTTCATCTACTATATGGTGATGCTCTACTCCATCATCAATCCCCTGAAGGACTTCTCCAAGGCTGGTTACAACATCCCCAAGGGCCTGGCCTCGATGGAGCGTGTGGACAAGATACTCATGGCAGAGAACACCATCAAGGAGCCTGTCAACCCCAAGCACATCAGCAGTTTCGAGCACCAGATAGAGTTCCGGCATGTGAGTTTCGCTTACGGCGAGAACTACGTACTGAAGGACATCAACCTCGTGATCCCCAAGGGCAAGACCATCGCCCTCGTCGGACAGAGCGGCAGCGGCAAGTCGACACTGGTAGACCTCATCCCGCGTTACTACGACGTGCAGGAGGGTGAGGTGCTGATCGACGGCATCAACGTGAAGGAGCTGGGCATCTACGACCTGCGACAGCTCATCGGCAACGTGAACCAGGAGGCCATCCTCTTCAACGACTCGTTCCGCAATAACATCTCCTTTGGCGTGGACAATGCCACCCAGCAGCAGATCGAGGAGGCAGCGCGCATCGCCAACGCCTACGACTTCATCATGGCCTCGGAACAGGGCTTCGACACGAACATCGGCGATCGTGGCGGGCGGCTCTCTGGCGGTCAGCGGCAGCGTGTGAGCATCGCCCGTGCCATATTGAAGAATCCTCCCATACTCATCCTCGACGAGGCCACCTCGGCCCTTGACACAGAGAGTGAGCGCTTGGTGCAGGATGCCCTGGAGCGACTGATGAAGACGCGCACCACGGTGGCCATCGCCCACCGCCTGAGTACCATCAAGAACGCTGACGAGATCTGCGTGCTCCACGACGGACGCATTGTGGAACGCGGCACCCACGAGGAACTGTTGAGTACTGACGGTTATTATAAGAGATTGCATGAGATGCAGAGTTAAGTTCCTGACGAGAGTCTACCTCTGGACGGTGCTGGTGTTCATCATCGCCAAGGTGGTGTTCATGCTGGCGTGTAAGCCCGACAGCATGGGCGACCTGTGGCAGGTCATCACCCACGGTCTGTCGCTCGATCTCTCCACAGCCCTCTACATCCTGATCATTCCCTTCCTGCTGACGATGGTGTCTGTATGGTGGAAGGCCCCAAAGACCATCCGTCGCCTGCTGACAGGCTACTTCGCCATCATCTCCTTCGCTATGGTCCTGGCCTTCGTGGCTGACACGAGCCTCTACCCTTTCTGGGGCTTCAAGCTCGACGCCTCGTGTCTGCAGTACCTCTCCACACCCACTGAAGCGATGGCCAGCGTGACGACTGGGTATCTGATCGTCAGACTAGTCATACTAGTGATACTAGTGATACTCGTATTCCTGGGATATACACACCCCGATATCCCACTCCTGCCATCTCGCCATCGTCTTGTCGGGACGGTGGTCTGGCTGGCCTGCATACCGCTGATCGTCATCGGCATCCGAGGAGGACTGGAAGAGTCGACGACCAACATCGGACAGGTGTACTTCTCGCAAGATCAGTTCCTCAACCACTCGGCAGTCAACCCCGTGTTCAGTTTCATCGCCTCGTTCGAGAAATCGGCAAGCAACAACATCGTCTACCATTATATGGACGACGAGCAGTGCCAGCAGATCATCAGCGAATACTACAACACCCGGAGTGAGGATGCAGACACCCTCCTGAATACCCAGACGCCCAACATCATCCTGATTCTTCTGGAGGGCTGTGGCGGAACCTTCACGGACATAGGCGGGCGCACGGACATCACCCCTCACCTGAACCAGATCGCCAAGGAGGGCGTGTACTTCGCCAACTGCTTTGGCAACACCTGGCGTACAGACCGTGGTACCGTCTGTGCATGGAGCGGCTATCCGTCGTTCCCCTCGATATCGGTCATGAAGATACCCTCGAAGTCGCGCACCCTTCCCAATATCGCCAAGACACTGCAGACAGAGCGAGGCTACAACACCAGTTACCTCTATGGTGGCGACATCAACTTCACCAACATGCGCAGTTACCTGATTTCAGGCGGTTTCCAGACGCTCGTGTCGCAAGACGACTATACGGCCGAGGAGCGTTCCACCTCCAGATGGGGTGTGTGCGACGGCATCACCTTCGAGACGCTCTACAAGATGGCCACGGAGACCAAAGGTCCGTATCTCATAGGCTACTCCACGCTGAGCAGTCATGCCCCATGGGATGTGCCTATCAGGAAGTTGGACGATGAGATCCTGAATGCCTTCTACTACCTGGATCAGTGTCTGGGGAGTTTCATTCAGAAGTTCCGTAAGACAGAGGCCTGGAAGAACACCCTGCTCATCCTGGTTCCTGACCATGGCATCCCTTACAAGGAGATTGGCGAGAACACCCGTCTGATGAACCATATCCCGATGATCTGGACTGGTGGTGCGGTGAAGGAGCCGCGACGCATAGAACAGGTGTGCAACCAGACAGACCTGCCTGCCACGCTTTTAGGACAGTTAGGTCTCAACCACGACGAATACACCTTCAGCCGTGATGTCATGAGCAGCACATATACCAAGCCCTTCGCCATACACACCTGTACGGAGGGTTACTCGATGTACGACAGTGTGAGCTTCGTGAACTACGACATGATCAGCGACAGGGTGGTCATTGAGGAGGGGGCCAATACCCAGAACCTCATGCAACGGGCAAGGGCCATCCTGCAGGCATCGACAAAAGACTTGAACGAACGATGAAACGGATTCTCAGCCAGATATACGCCCCTGTGGTGGCAGTCCTTTGGAACCTGCTGCTCGTGTATCTCGTCTATCAGGTGGCGCGTCTGGCGTATTATGCTGAGAACGCCAGTCTCTTCACCCCCCTCTTTGGAGAGGGCATGGGCGATGTGTTCCGTGGCGGACTGCTCTTCGACACTTCTGCCATCATCTACACCAACGCCCTCTACATCCTGCTGATGCTTCTGCCCTGGCACAAGAAGGAACATAGAGGCTACCAGCTGTTCTGTAAATGGCTCTTCATGATTGTCAACGGTCTTGCCCTGGCCATCAACCTTGCTGACTCCGTGTACTTTCGCTATACCCTGCGCCGTACGACGACCACGGTGTTCAGTGAGTTTTCCAACGAAGGCAACCTCGGCAGCATCATCGGCACGGAGTTCCTGAACCATCTGTATCTCGTGCTGTTATTTGCTGTCGTCGTGGCAGCGCTTTGGCTGCTCTATGCCATGCCCCGTCTTTATGATCGCAGGATATCACATTTGGGGCGCTACTACCTGGTCTGTCTGCTCTCCCTGGCACTGGCAGTGCCGCTCTGTGTGGCAGGCATACGCGGAGGATTCACCACAGCCGTACGTCCCATCACCATCTCCAACGCCAACCAGTACGCCCCACGGCCTACTGATGCCGCCCTTGTGCTGAACACCCCCTTCTCGCTGATCCGTACCATCGGAAAGAACGTGTTCACGGTGCCTCACTACTTCGACACCCCCGAGGCACTGACGGCTGTCTACACCCCCGTCCATCATGCCAGTCTTACCAATGATACTGGCTTTGTTAAGAAGAATGTGGTCGTGCTGATCGTCGAGAGCTTCGGCCGCGAGTACATCGGAGCCCTCAACAAGGGTCTCGAGGGAGGCAGATATCAAGGCTACACCCCCTGCGTGGACTCCCTCATCAGCCACAGCACCACCTTCACCCACTCCTACTGTAACGGTCGTAAGAGCATCGACGGTATGCCCTCCATCCTGTCGAGCATCCCTATGTTCGTGGAGCCTTTCTTCCTGACACCCTCCTCGATGAACGACTATACGGGTCTGGCAGGCATCCTCGCTGCAGAAGGTTATGAGACGGCCTTCTTCCATGGCGCACAGAATGGCAGCATGGGCTTCCAGGCTTTCGCACAGAAGACGGGCTTTCAGCGTTATTTCGGACGTACGGAGTATGAGGCAGCCCACGGCACAGACGACTTTGACGGTACCTGGGCCATCTGGGACGAACCGTTCCTGCAGTATTATGCCGAGGAGATGAGCCGTATGCGAGAGCCCTTCATGACGGCCGTCTTCACAGCCTCCAGCCATCACCCCTTCGTCATTCCGGAGAAGTACCAACAGCGATTCCCTGAGGGGAAACTGGAGATCCACAAGTGCATCCGCTATACCGATATGGCCATCGGACGGTTCTTCGAGACCGCCAGCCGTCAGCCTTGGTTCCGCAACACCGTTTTCGTGCTGACCAGCGACCACACCAATATGAGTGACCATCCTGAATACCAGACAGACCTTGGCGGATTCTGTTCACCTATTATTGTATACGATCCCAGCCAACCTACCGGTGAGATGCAAGACAAGATCGCCCAGCAGACAGACATCCTGCCAACGGTACTCGGTATGTTAGGCTATCAGAAACCCTACCTCGGCTTCGGCATCGATCTCTTCAACACGCCTGCGTCAGACACCTGGGCAGTGAACTATCTGAATGGTATCTATCAGTATGTGAAAAACGGATACGTGCTCCAGTTCGACGGCCAGCGGACGAAAGCCGTCTATGCACTCAGCGACTCACTGATGCAGCACAATCTTTTGGGACATTATCCAGCACAAGGTCAGATGGAACAGGAAGTCAAGGCCATTATCCAGCAGTATATGGAGCGGATGACGCAGAACCGCCTCCTACCCTAAACCTCTCACTTCCGAAACTTGTACCAGGGTTTCCTGGGGGGAGCGGGGATGTTATCAGGATGGTCTTTGGCGATCACCTTCCCGTCGATCACCTCGAAACGCTCGTTAAACTCCTCACGCGTACGCTTCCACCTGTCGTGACTCCACAGCCAGAACTCAGGCGCGCGACGGATACTCTCCTCCAACAGTCGGAAATACGCATCCGTAATCTCATAGTCGGCCATCTTCTGAGGCTCACGCGTAATCAGCTTGAACGTCGCCTCGTAATAACCACGACGCACACGACGGATATCGAGGAAAAACACGGCGTGGTTCACCTTCTTCACAATCCTCTCCGTACCCGTGAGTACAGGGGTATCGTGATGCAGGAAGTCCACCCAATGATGGATATTCACCCAGTGGGGTTTCTGGTCTGCTATATAGCCGATGACCACGGGCTGATTCTCACGACGGTACCTGACGATCTCTCTCAACGTGTCCTTCATAGGTATGCACACAGCCCCCAGCCGCTGGCGCGACCTCAGGAACAGACGGTCGAAGTCGCTGTTCTCTATGGGATGGTATATCTGTCCGCACTGAGCCTTCGGCGTCACCCACAACGGCAGCGACGTCACCCACTCCCAGTTGCAGAGGTGCCCCAGGAACACGGCACACGACTGTCCGCTCTCTATCACCTCGTCTACCTGTTCCGCGCCCTTGAAGACCATCCTTCTGCGCAGGTTCTCCTTGCCGATGGTCATCAGTTTCACCGACTCTGCCAGATAGTCGCAGAAGAAATGATAGAATCCCTTTTCAATCCTCTTCAGCTCGTCTTCAGATTTCTCAGGGAACGCGCTCTCCAGATTCGTCCTCACCACCCTGCGCCTGTAGCCCAGCAACCTGTAGAGCAACAGGAACAGCACATCGCTGATCACGTAGTGCACCCTCAGGGGCAACAGCGACAGCAGGTACCATCCCGCCAGTAGGAGGTAATACAGAATCTTCATGGGTGATAGTTTTTGTACGGTTCTTCCAGGTTCAGATAGTGGAAGTTATGCTGACGCTGATGATCGCCGTCAGGGATCGTCATATAGTCGCCGTACTTATTCGTCAGATAGGTGTCATATTGCTCCACGCCCAGCGCCTGTATGCCCTCAAAGTCATAGGGCGTAGGCGTACCCAGGATGGTCTTCGCCATGATACCCTTCGTGCCGTCGTCGTAATCGGCCACCAGTCGGCAACTGTCGTAGTCGTAAGTCGTCAGGATCTGGCGTATCTTTCTCTGCACCTTAGCCAGCGAGTATAGTTTTCTGCAGAGCAGGGGAATCCAGCTGCTGGGGCCGTGGCCGTGCTTATACGGATCGCGGAACAGCAGATAGAGCACGCGCTTGTAGTATTCATATCTTCCGAAGTGCCACTTCTGTCGCAGCCAGCCCTCTGGGGCTCCGTCGATGGGGAACACATCCATATACACCCCTCCAAGATACTTCAGATGCATCCTTTCGATGATCGTGGTACTGCCATCCTGCACTTTCGCGAAAGGCAGCGGATAGACCTCATCGTTCTCTGCACACACCATCTCGTAAGGCTCTGGCAGCCACTCCTTGCAATGGGCTATCAGCTGGTCGTAGTCAGGTCGCGGCATGGCGATATCGAGGTCATCGTCCCAAGGGATGAAACCCTGATGCCGTATAGCACCGATCATCGTGCCCGCCCAGATGTAATAGCGCAGCCCATGAGCCTTACAGGCAGCATCGACAGCCTGCAGATTCTTGAGAATTCTTAATTGGAGCGGACGTATTTCGTAAAGTGCCATAACCTTTTTGAGTGCAAAAATACAAATTTTCCACTATTCACTATTCACTTTTCACTTTTTTTTGTATCTTTGTGCCAAAATTTTTCAGTAAGATGAACAAAAGGAAGATATATTATCTTTTGCACAACGGCAAGAATAGCAATCTGAAGTTTTTCATCAAGGGCTATCTGCGTGAGTACACACCCAAGTTTTTCGACCAGTGGAGCCTGGACCGCATCCTGCGCAGTCTCGACGACCGTCCTGACAAGGACGATATCCTGAAGCGCGTGGCCTATTATTGCAAGCTGGAGGCCGACACCCCCTACGACCGTCAGGCATGGGACGAGAAAGCCATCTGCCTGCGTAACCAGCCCATGCTGCCACAGAAGGTGTACTACTTCGACGCCATGGAGATAGCCCGCTATTTCGACCAGAGCCTGCGCTGGACCATCAAGTCTGGCGACATCACCGACCTGATGCCTGTGCCTACGGTCGTCAAGAGCCGTCCTTTAGGCGACGACAACCAGAACTCCATCATCCTGAAGCTTGAGAAGAACCGTCACTTCCTCTTTGTCGACGACAAGAAACCCTGGCGCGAGAAGAAACCCGTAGCCATCTTCCGTGGTGACCTGGGGCCACGCAAGGAGAACCGCGATGTGTTCATGAACCTCTTTGCCGACGGTCAGAGTAAGATGATCGACGCTGCCTCTACGAATCGCAGCGAGGCTCATCCTGAATGGCAGAAGGGAAAGATGACAATCGGCGAGCACCTCGACTACAAGTTCGTCATGTCGCTGGAGGGCAACGATGTGGCCTCTAACCTCAAGTGGGTGATGTCATCGAATTGCATCGCCGTCACACCCCGTCACACCCGTGAGACCTGGTTCATGGAGGGCACCCTCATTCCCAACTACCATTATATCGAGGTGAAGGATGACTTCTCCGACCTTGAAGAGCGTCTGCAGTACTACATAGACCACCCCGATGAGGCCGAGGCCATCATCCAGCATGCCCACGAGTACATCGACCAATTCCGCGACCTGAAGCGCGAACGCCTGATTTCCTTGCTGGTGCTGAAGAAATATTTTGAGATTACCAACGGACGCTACAAATGATCTTTGCCCGCGACAAAAGCCAGATGTGCAACAATCTGTTGCAGTACGCCCATGTGTATGCCTGGGGGAGGGAGCATGGGCGAAAGGTGATTTCCATGCGCTTCAGCTATAAGTATCAGTATTTCCATATCTGTCACACTTCGCTGACGGGCTTCGGATGGTATCTCCTGGCGAAGTATCTGGCGGCAGTCAAGATTCTGCCGACGGCCAGTTTCAAGCATGCAGACTGCGACCGTGAGGCATTGGAACGGATGATGCTCCGTCACAGGCATATTGTGGTGAGCGGATGGAACGTGAGGTTCTACGACCTCTTCCTGAAGTATCGTCAGGAGATCTGCGATCTGTTCAGGATTGACGACTGTTATACGACGCCTGTGAAGAAAAAGATGGGGGACATCTGTGATTCACCATCTGCCACTTTACGCCTGGGCGTGCATATCCGCCGTGGCGACTATGCGAAGTGGAACGACGGCATCTATTGCTATGACGATGAGACGTATGCGCGTCATATCAACAGGTTTGCCGAGATGCACAAGGACAGCGAGGTGCACGTGTTTCTCTCCACCAACGACTCAACGGTGACAGAGGAGAAGTATCAGGAACTGTGTCCGAAGGTGCATGTCCACGCCTTCCAGGGCAGCGCCCCTGAGGATCTGTTCATGTTGTCGGAGTGTGACTATCTGATAGGTCCTCCCAGCACTTTCTCGCTGGTGGCCGCCATGTACAGGGATATTCCTCTCTACCGTATGGATACTGCCGATGAACGTCAGATGACGGCAGAGCGTTTCCAATTGTTTGATTTCTGGTTCAGACGGATTATCTGACCACCCGATAGCCTGCGATAGTGAGCAGCAGGTCTGGCAGGTCTTCGGTATTGAAGGGTTGCCGTGACATCTGTTGCAGTTGTGCCATGACCTCAGGATGGGTTGTACGGAAGGCTTCTGTGGTATAGACCACGAAGGGGATCCTTTGGGCTGCTTCCACCGAGGCCTGGTTGCTGGTGTTGGCATGGGAACAGTAGTCTGGCGAGGACTCGTAGATATCGAGGCCGTGGTCAGGGAAGTAGATGGCGATGGCGCGACGGTCCTTCAGCGTGGCGAAGAGGCGGGCCACGATGGCATCGTTGTAGAGTGTGGCATTGTCGTAGGTGGCCAGGTCCTCGCGTTGTGACTCCAGACGGTCAGGATAGTCTGCTTCCTTAAAACGGTCGTATGCAGACGGGTATCTCTCACGGAAGTTCACGTGCTGTCCCATGAGATGCACAAACACAGCCTCCTGTCTCTTGTCAACTGTAAACCGTGAACTATCAACAGTTTCCTTCATATACTTCTCCACGCACGACAGCAAGATGCCGTCTGGCCGTGAGTCCTGCTCGCCCTCGCCTGTCACAGAGGTGAAGTGCACGGTGTCGCAGAGGTTGGCGAAGGATGCCGTAACGTTGTCGTGCCAGCCTGTCCGTGCCTGATTAGAGAACCAAGCCATGTGATAGCCTGAGCATTGCAGCATCTCAGGCAGCGTAAGACAGGTGAACCAGTCGTCAGGAGAGTCGTTGCTGAGATTGTGGGATAGGTCAGCACCGTAGGTGCTCATGAATCGTTTGAAGGCCTCCGACGTATGGGTATCGGCAGCCGTTACCTGTTGGAATACGATAAGTTGTCCGCTGTCCCTGAGTGCTGTGAGACGTGGATTGGTAGGTTTGTCGTATCCGTAGAGCGAGCTATGGCTCCTGCTGAAGCTCTCTCCGAAGACCAGCATGATCATGTCGGGATGGCTGTCGCGAGTGGCTTGCATCTCTGGGTGATGAAGGTATTCTGAGAGGTCTTTCTGTTCTGTACGCAACAGGCCTTCAATACGTCCCGGGAGAGTGTAGAAGGAGAAACCCAGGCAGAAGCATCCCACCAGCACTGCCACTCCAAGCCCCTTCAGCAGCTTCCCGGATGGTTTCTTATATCGGCGGGAAATGCACCAGACGAAAAGGGCGAAGACGAGGATGACCGTGACACAGTAGGAGATAATCAGCGAGGGGGTGATATAAGTCTGCATGAACTCGTTGGTCTCGTCTGCGTTGGTGCCTGCCACCAGGGCTATCATCACCTTATCCACGGGTGTGCCGAAACTATACCAACAACAGGTGAGCGTGGCGAAATAGACAGAGATCACCAGTGAAAAGAGCAGGAGCAAGGGCTTCAGGAGATGGGGAGATAGCCGTGCGACTAATCGGCAGGCCAGCCACATGGCGATAGCCATCATGTAGTTGGCACCGAGAATGAGAAAGCTCTTGACGATGTCGCCGTCGTGGATGGTATAGAAGAGCACATCGGCTATCGCTGTGAACAGCGTTGCCATGAGCACGAAGGTCACATCGCAGCCCGTTATCTTCTCCACAAGTCGTAGCACATTCTTACCCATGCCAGTGAATAGAGGTAAACATCGATGTATAGCGTACCGTTCAGGAATCCGTGGATGTCCTTAGGCACAAAGAGGTCGACGGGTATGATGCCGAAGAACACGAACATCGCCCAGAACAACACCTTGTCTGTCAGCGTGTGGATCTCCTGCAGATAGTACCAGAGCATGTAGCCCGAGAGTGCGATGAGATAGGTGTGTGTCTCCGAGGAGTCGCCAAACACGATGATCCATCCCATCAGCACAGCCAGCACGGTGGCTCGGAATCGGAAGTCGCCCCACCGCTTATGCTGCCAGAAGAACGTCGCCACCACGAAGCCCACCGTCAGCAGTTGGATGATCCTGTAGTGTGTCAGCAGATAGCGCAATGGCCAGGCGTAGAGCAGCGATACATAGTAAGTGTCTGTCTGGTGCTGTGCCAGCATGTTCCACCAATTCTGGTAACACGGCAGCAGTCCATCGAGGCCCGTCTTCAGAGCTGGCGAGAGTGCCAGCAGCACGCCGATGGCGAAGGCGTAGAAGAGTCGTCGCCAAGGTTTCGGATAGGCGAACAACAGCAACAGCTCCACCACGCCATAGACCTTGGTCATCGTCGAAACCATGATCAGACAGACCGCCCAGAAGCCGTGGCCGCGTTCCAGAAGCGAATAGGCGAAGAAGAAACAATAGGCCACCACGATGTTCATCTGGAACGGGAAGACGCTCTGTTCCAGGATCAGCAGCAGCGAGAGGAATATCTTCAGTTTGTAGTCGTTGTACTGTTTAGGCAGCGTGAATACCGAAAGCGCGAAGAGCGAGTAGTTGCACAGGTTCCACACGAAAGGTCCCAACCACTTGGGCAGGACGGCTATCGGCAGGTAGAGCACAGAGAACACGGGGGTATAGAGGAAGTATCGTCCATGGGCATCCACGAAGTCCTGCGTGTAGGGATTGATACCGTTCCAGAAATCTATCGTCGAGTCGGTATATACCAGATAGTTGGCGTATCTCAGCCGGAATGTCTCTAAGGCTGTGGCCACAATAGCCACCACCAGGCCCAGCACGAAGGCTGTGCGCTCAGGATGCCGTCGAAGGCTGTCTGCTACTGTCAGTCTCATGCCGCTTGCCGTTGTAGGAGTTGATAAAATAGCCAGGCCTTCCCTTCACCTCGTTGAACACGCGTCCCAGATACTCGCCGAGTATGCCGAGACTCAGCAACTGCACGCCCCCAAGGAACAGTACCGTCACCATGATCGTAGGATAGCCCTGCACGGGATCACCGTAGAGGTTGGTCATCAGGATGATGTATATGAGATAGGCAAACGCTACGGCCGACACCACCACGCCCATGACCGATGCCAGTCGCAACGGGGCTGTGGTAAACGATGTGATACCGTTCACAGCTAGATTCATCAGCGACCACACGCCCCACTTGCTCTTGCCCTCCAGCCGCTCCTGCTGCTGGTAGTAGATACCTTTCTTGTGGAACCCGATCCACGAGTACATTCCCTTCGTATTGCGCTCACTCTCACGCATCTGTCTGAGGGCAGCCACGCACGAGTGGTCCAGCAGACGGAAGTCGCCTGTGTCCTTTTGTATGGGAATCCGCGTCATCTTCTGCAACACCTTATAATACCATTGCGAGGTCTTACGCTTCAACCACGACTCCTGGCTGCCCTGGCGCTGGGCATACACGTCGTCATAGCCCTCCTCCCAGTACCTGAGCATCTCGGGGATCACGTCTATGGGATGCTGCATGTCAGCATCCATGATGATGAGCGCGTCACCCTGGGCATAGTCGAAGCCTGCCATCATGGCCACCTCCTTGCCATAATTGCGGGAGAGGTCGATGTAGTTATAGTGCGGATCGCTCTCGTGAAGCCTGATCATCTGCTGCAATGTATGGTCGGTACTCCCGTCGTTCACCATCAGAAACTCCCAATCGTAGTTGGGATTGTCGGTTATCACCTTCTTCATGTTCTCGATGATCAACGGGAACGATGCCTCCTCGTTATAGGCGGGCAATAATATGGTCACCTTTTTCATCATCATGCCTGTAATTTCGCTGCAAAGTTAGCAAAAACTTTTCACTTTTCACTTTTCACTCTAAACTTTTCACTTCTCACTTAAAACTTTTCACCATTCACTTCCCACTTTTCACTTTTTTTCATTACCTTTGCACCCGTAATTATTTACCTCATGATCAAAAGAGAGACCTACGGCGAGTTCGTGCGTTTTGCTGTGGTGGGCACCACCTCGGCCACAATCAACTATGTCATCTACTGGATACTCCAGCATTGGGTCAACGTCAATATAGCCTATACGGTGGGCTACGTGATCAGTTTCTTTGCCAACTATTATATGACGGCCCACTTCACCTTTAAGGAGAAAGCATCGGCAAAGAACGGCATCGGCTTCGGCGGCGCCCATTTCGTGAACTACTGCCTGCATATCGTTCTACTCAACTTCTTCCTGTGGATTGGCTTCAGTCGAGAGCTGGCCCCATTGGGCGTGCTCGCCATCGCCGTCCCCACGAACTTCCTGATGGTGAGGTTTGTATTCAAACACTTTAAGCGGAAGGACGATGATCATCGGATATGACGCCAAGCGCATCGTGCGCAACGGTACCGGACTCGGCAGCTACGGACGAACGCTCGTGAACGATATCGCCCGAGTGAATCCCAGCCTGCGCCTGAACCTCTATGCGCCAGACAAGGGACGCGACGACCTGCGCGAACAGATCATCACAGCCCCAGGCCTCACGTTCTGCTATCCGAAGGACTGTCACCTGCCTTTAGACAAGGCGCTCTGGCGCAGTCGTGGAATCGTGAAGGACCTGAAGAACGATGGTGTACAGTTGTATCACGGGTTGTCAGGCGAACTCCCATGGGGCATCCGCAAGAGTGGCATCCGTAGCATCGTCACCATCCACGACCTCATCTTCCTACGTCATCCGGAGTTTTATAACTGGATAGATACGAAAATCTACGCCTGGAAATTCCGTCAGACCATTCGCGAGGCCAACCATATCATCGCCATCAGCGAGTGCACGAAGCGCGACATCATGGAATTCGGACATATCGGCGACGACCACATCTCCGTCATCTATCAGAGTTGTTCCCCTCGCTTCAAAGCCTGCCCGGAAGGGGAACAGGAGAAGATCCGCCTTCACTACGGTCTCCCACAACGGTTCATCCTCAATGTCGGCACCATCGAACGACGGAAGAACATTCTTTTGGCCGTCAAAGCCCTGACAGATCTCCCAGAAGACTTGTCGTTGGTCATCATTGGCCGCCATACCAGCTATACCAACGAGGTGCTCGATTACGTGAACACCCACGGCCTGAACCAGCGGGTTTTCTTCCTGCACGGTGTGCCTGATGAGCACTTGCCAGCCCTTTATGCCCAGGCAGAGGCGTTTGTCTATCCGTCGCTCTACGAAGGTTTCGGCATCCCCATCATCGAGGCCATCAGCAGCGGTCTGCCGGTGGTGGCTTGCACAGGATCCTGCCTTGAGGAGGCGGGTGGGCCAGACAGTCTCTACGTAGCCCCTGACGATGCCGAGGGAATGGCAGCCGCCATCCGTCAGGTGTTGAAGGGGGTCCCTGATCGCGAGGCCCGCATCGAGCACAGCCGCGACTATATCCGCCGCTTCGAAGGCAATGATGTCGCCAGCCAGGTGCTCGACCTCTATCGCAGCCTCCTGTAATCTAAAACTTCCACCTCACCTGCAAATCAAGGTCCGTAAGCGACGAGCCGTCTACCTCTTGGTAGCCGCTGCCCGTAGAGTTACGGTCGAAGTAATCCGTCACACCAGCCTTTGCCGTCAGCATCAACTTCCTTCCAATGGTGGCCCTCGCCATCAACCAGTAACGGATGCCCTCGCCATAAAACTGCGCCATCGAATAGGTATAGAGTGGGCCTGACTCATAGAGATACAAACGGCTATCATAGCCGTCAGTATGGAAGTAGCCCACCCCGCCATTCAGCCTCAGCCATTTCTTGGTGAACGACAGGCTACAGCTGACCATCGCGCCCCACTCTCCCTGCATCCGACAACCGTCTATCTGCAAACGACCGCCGAATACTCCAGCTCCTGCATAATCGGCACCCAGTCTGGCACGATGTTCCCAACGATCTGTCAGCGTTTGCTTATCCTCGCTGTCCTTTTGCTTCAGTCGGAGTCTGTAACGCCCGTTAATGGTCAAGCTTCGTTTCTGCCAGACGGCTTGCAGCATGTTGTCCCACGAATAAGACGACTGCGATACCTGATACTTCGCCCAGGCGAAATAGGCATAGTCGGAATAGGCCGATAATCGCAGGGCGACGGAGGGTTGCCAGGTAAGGCCGAGGTAGACGCCGCTTTCGTTCTGAACCTTCCCACCATCGCTGTAACTCTGGGCGTCGAGGGCACTATAGGCGTATGAATAGAAGCGCTGGAGCACCACCATGCTGACGATGTCGCTGAGTCGAAGGCTGGCGCTGTTGATAGTGGCCAGATGACCCTCGCGGTCTGTGGCCGTCTCTCCGCCGAGGGCCACTCTCGGCGAGGCATAACCATAGTCGAGGCTCAGGTTCAGGAAGTCTGTGCCCTGAGGGTAGTGACGGCGATAGAGGATAGAGGTATTGGGCTTCAGTTCCCTGTCGAGATGGGTGTAGAGCGTGTTGATGCCGAGACGGAGCCCGTGATCCTGATAGCGCAGGCTGCCGCCCGTCTTCAGCGCGTGGAGGTTGTGCTTCTTCGCCATCTCCGTCTCAGTTCGGTGGTAGTCGGTATCGAGGATGGTGGCTGCTGTGCCGTCCTTGTTCAGCGTGGCATCGGCAGGACTGTACGAGGCGAAAGCCGTCAGTTTCAGTCCCTTACCCACATCGACGGTGGCTGCCAATCCTCTGAGACTGCCTGCGGATCGTGAGGAGTGGGCACGCAGGGTGTAGGCCGAGCGTCCCAGATTCTGTAGCATCGCCAGTTTGCCTAAGCTGAAGCTGTTGTTCATTACCAACCCCATACCCATCGACACGCGGTAGTTGCCCACGACCAACGACTCCAGTCGTCCCATGTTGCGCAGCTGCAGGTACATCGAGTAGTAGTCATAGCCCCAGCGGTTCTCGTGGGCCAGGAAAGGCTCGCCAGCATCCTGAGCCCCCACAAGCCCGGCCTTCACCTGATCGCCGTAGCTGAACTGGTAGCGCAGCCAATGGCGGTATTTCGGCCCCAGGTAGCCTTCCTTGTCACCCTTGCGCTCATAGAAAGGAACGCGGCCCGTCGCCATCAGCTCATGATGGCCATACTGAGCGACGTCCTTGATATTTGGTGCTTTCTGGCGGTCGTCAGCGTCCTTCTCGTCTATATATATAAAATAGGTGAGCAGTCGCCGCTGCGAGTAGTCCAGCTCCCTAATCATCGCGAGTTCGCCGAGCGACTCCATCCGCCCGTAGCGCCACAGATATTCCATGATGCCCTCCACCTGCTGCGCCGAGAGGAAGGGAAGTTCCTCCAGCTGTTCCCTGGTCACGCGGTTAATATCCATCGGATGCTGCTCCAGCCCGCACAGCAGCTCATAGGTCTCCTCCCACGTTGCCGAACCAGCATCCTCTGCCGTCATCACCTCGTTCAGATACTGCTCCCAAGGCCGTTGCTCCTGGGCCATCACGCCCGTCGCCAGCCACAACCATAGACATACGATTTGTGTCCTCATAATCATTCGTGTTTAAGTTTAACGGGGACAAAGTTAATACATTTTCCTTGAAAACCGTTACATCTTATGAAAAAAGTTGTATCTTTGCAAGCAAAAACAGTCAGATTATGGATGCAAAACGGATATTGAAGTACCTGAAACAGCTTTCGGCCAACAACAACCGCCCTTGGTTTCAAGATCACAAGCCAGAGTATGAGGCCATCAGGGCCGACTTCGAGCGTGGTGTGCAGCAGGCGCTGGAACGCATCGTGACCTTCGACAACTCTGTTGCCCATCTCACGGTGAAAGACTGTACCTACCGTTTCTATCGCGACACCCGCTTCTCCAACGACAAGTCGCCCTACAAGAACCACCTCGGTGCCTATATCTCTGCCCACGGCAAGAAGTCGCTCCACGGAGGCTACTACCTGCATCTGGAGCCTGGCCATTGCATGGTGGCCTGTGGCAACTACTGGCTGCCCACCAACATCCTCACCTCATGTCGCAACGAGATCATGGGCAACACGGAAGAGTGGCTCCGATGCGTCCAGAGCCCGGAGTTTCTGAAATACTTCGGCAGTCCTGTGTCCAGCAGCTTCCCCTCACCCACCGATGTGTCGAGCTGGGACCAGCCCCAAGGTTTCGGCCTTGAGCGACTGAAGGCCTGTCCCTCAGGCTTCCCCCGCGACTGGGAATACCTCGACTATCTGCGCCAGAAGGACTACTGCTGCTGGCATCAGGTGCCCGATGATTTCTATCAAGGCGACGCCTGGCTCGATGAGGCCGAGCGCATGTTCCTCGCCGCCAAACCCATGATGGACATGATGAACGCCGTAATCGACGATTACGAGTAGTCTTATTCAGGTGCAAATATTGGCAATTAATCTGAAAGTTCCAAATAAAATGCTAAAAAAGGGGATATCTTTCTTGTTTATGGAATAATAAAACTATCTTTGCGCTCAAAAAGACCACATAATCGAGGTGTAACGGATATGCGAAGGATGGGCACCATCATATTGGCAATAGCCTTGGGTCAGCAGATGCTGGCGCAAGAGCAGAGGCTGACCGCTGAGCAGGTACTGGCGGAGATGGACTCGCCGACATTTGTGCCCACGGTGAAGGTGGGTAAGGTGTTGCATGAAGGCGACAGCATACAGTATATGGAGATGAACAACGTGTATGTGTATCCCCAGCTGACGTTCAAGAACAAGAAACAGGCACAGGCTTATATGCGGCTCGTGACCAACGTGAAGAAGGTGCTCCCCATCGCCAAGGAGGCCAGGCAGATGCTCATTGAGACGACGGAGTATCTGGAGACGCTACCCAACGACAAAGCAAAAGAAGAACACATCAAGCGCGTGGAGGAAGACATCTTCCGCACCTATAAGCCGAAGATGAAGAAACTCACCTACTCACAAGGCAAACTGCTTATCAAACTCGTAGACCGCGAATGCAACTCAACGGGCTACGATATGATCAAGGCATTCATGGGTCCGCTGCGTGCAGGCTTCTGGCAGGTATTCGCCTGGGGCTTCGGGGCCTCGCTGAAGAAGGAGTACGACGCGAAAGGCGTAGACCGCCTGACAGAAAGAGTCGTGCTCATGGTAGAAGCAGGACAGATATAATGTCTATTCCGAGAATAATACTTGAATAAGGGTTTGGCCGACGGCCTGAAGGGTGTTACGGTCGATGTGGGCCATATCGTCGGTGACGGTGTGCCACGTAGGACCAAAGGAACTCTGCTGACAATCAGGATAGTAAGGAATGATGTCGATGCATGGAATCTTGGCCACACGGTTTACGGGCACATGATCGTCAGTAATAGATACACCCTCTTTCTTCGGGAAATAGCTGCCGAAACCAACGGTCTGGGCAGAACGCCACACCTTGTCTACCACACTACGGGCATAGCTAAGCGACTGCTGTTCCTGATAGAACTGAGCCCCCTCGCCGCCAACCATATCGAGCAGGATGCCATAACGGGCCGAATAACCATCGACATGAGGATTGGCAGCCCAATACTGGGCACCAAGGGCCCATGTGTCGCTATATGACGGAGAGTCATCCCACTGTGGCGTGCCCCAGTCTTCTGCATCGAAACAGATGAAGTCTACTCCGAGTGAAGAGCGAAGAGTGAAGAGTGAAGAGTCGGCTGGTGCCGTATTCAGCAATCGGGCGATTTCGAGCATGACGGCTACTCCCGAGGCACCATCGTTGGCAGCCATCACGGGCTGATGCCAGTTAGCCTCATCAGGGTCATTATCAGCCCAAGGGCGACTGTCCCAATGGGCACAGAGCAGGATACGGTCGGAGAGTTCAGGGCGGTAGCTGGCGATGATGTTCGTAGCACGTAGCATCGTGCCATCATAGCCCTTGAGCAGAGCGTGCTGGGGTATCACCTGCAACCCATAGCTGGAGAACTTTTGCATGATCCACTGACCACAGTCTTCGTGGGCCTGGCTGTTCATCGTGCGAGGGCCGAAGTCGCATTGCTTCTCACAAAAGGCAAAAGCGCTGTCGGCACAAAAGGCGGGACCCACAGGCTGCAAGGCAACATTATCCGTGTTTGCCGCCTGCTTGCGAAGACCACAGGATACTAATCCGAAGAAGGAGAATAAAACGAGGAGGGAGAATAGTCTAGCGGCTAATCTCATTGACACGATATAATTGTTGCTTGTGGTCATCATTACTCTTAATTCTATATTCTTATTTGTCTTGCACTTCACGCATGACACGGAGGAAGTTACCTCCCCAGATCTTCTGGATGTCCTCATCGCTATAGCGGCGAGCTAAGAGCTGACGGGTGAAATTGATCAGTTCAGAGGCATCGGCAAGTCCTCTGACACCACCGTCGCCATCGAAGTCGGTGCCCAGTCCTACGTGATCGATGCCCATCACCTGGATCGCGTGTTCCAGATGGGCCACGACATCGCGGATGGTGGCCTCACCATCCTTGCGCAGGAAACCGTTATAGATCGTGGTCTGTGCCACTCCGCCTTTGGCAGCAAGGGTTCGCATCTGGTCGTCAGTGAGATTACGAGGATGGTCGCAGAGGGCTCTGGCAGACGAATGGCTGCACACGATGGGCTTGCTGCTGATATCGAGGGCATCATAGAAACTCTTCTCGCCTGCATGGCTCATGTCAACCAAAATGCCCAGACGGTTCATCTCGTGAATCACCTGTTCGCCGAAAGCACTCACACCCCCATGGGTCTGGTTACTCTTTGAGGCAGAGTCACAGATATCATTGTCGCCGTTATGGCAGAGAGTCATATAGACAATGCCACGATCTTTGAAATGCTGCAAGTTCTCCAGTTTTCCGTCGAGGGCGATGCCATTCTCAATACCAAGCATGATGCTCTTGCGGCCTGCCCGCTTATTCTCCCACAGATCAGCAGGAGTACGGGCGATGCGCACATACTCACTATTATTCGCACAAATGGTCTCAATCTGGTCGAAGATGTTATCAGCATAAGCCGTGGGGTTCTCCGTCGGCTGTGGAAGATAGGCCACCATGATCGTAGCATCGAGCCTGCCCTCAGTCATCTTAGGCAAATCGACGAGAATACGTGGGTCGCGCTGGTCGAAGCGGATGCCCTGCGGGAAGAGCATAGGTGTGTCGCAGTGGGTGTCGAGGGTAAGCACAAGGTCGTGAACACGATGGGCCTCCCTGTAGCTCTGAGCCTCGCGCACCAGCCACTGGAAGAGTGGCAGCCCACTCTCCATACACTCTGGATGCCATTGTACACCGATGATGGATTTGAACTCCGTACTCTCCATCGCCTCGATGACACCATCGGGAGCTGTGGCAACGACTCGGAACTTATCACCGGTATCACTAACGGCCTGATGATGGAAGGAGTTGACAGGAATTTGTGGAGTGTGAAGTGAGGAGTGAGGAGTGAGAGATGATTCGTAGGCGGAATAGAGGATAGAATCCTTTTCCACTGTGACGCTGTGGGTAGGTTCTGAACGATCGGCATCCTGCGAATGCTTCACTATAGCGATGTCACTGATATCCTGTTTCACCTTACCACCGAGGGCTACAGCCATCGTCTGTATACCTCGGCAGATGCCAAGCATAGGTATCTGACGGTTATAGGCCAGCTGCGTAATCAGCAGTTCTGCCTTATCGCGCTCAGCGTTAATGCCATGAAGCAGAGGCGATGGCTCTTCACCAGCCCAAAGAGGATTAATGTCGCCGCCACCACTGAGAATCAGGGCATCGATACGGTCAAGAGAATTAATGATGACCTGTCTGTCAGCTACTGGTGGTATGATAACGGGCACACCACCTGCCTCCACGACAGACTGATAATAGCCGCGACCTAACTTACAGGTCAAGTCCTCGTAGTTGCCGGTAATGCCGATAACAGGCATCAGCGAGGCCTCCGGGAAATGAGAGTAGACATCTCTCAGCTGCGCTTGCAGGTTGAATCTGTCCATCACTCCTCGACGTTGATGGGTATTTCTCGCTTCAGACTCTGCTCCAGCGAGATGAGCGTCTCTGTGGCCACAACACCATGGATGCTCTGCAATTTTCCATTCAGCAGTTCCATCAGTTGTTCATTGTCACGGGCATAGAGCTTCACAAGCATGGTGTACGGGCCTGTCGTAAAATGACACTCCACCACCTCGGGGATATGCTTAAGACACTCCACCACGTCCTTGTACATGGATCCTTTCTCCAGATTGATACCCACATAGGTGCAGGTGCTATAGCCGAGGCTCTTGGGGTTCACATCGAAACCACTACCTGTGATGACGTCGGCATCGATGAGATGCTGTACACGCTGGTGGATAGCTGCACGTGACACATTGCACTCAGCTGCCACATCCTTGAAGGGGATACGGGCATTCTTAGACAGAATGCTCAGAATCTTCTTGTCCAAAAGATCAATTTTTTCCATTTCTTCCTCATTAAGTTACATTCTGAAAGCAAAAGTACGCATTTTTATTGAACAATGCAACTTTTTAAAGGAAAAAATCAAAAAAGTGTGCCACTTTCGTGACACACTTGCTTAATTCTTCACAATTTCTACCAGTTCTACGTCGAAGATCAGTGTACTATAAGGTTTGATCTGTCCTTGATCCCTGTCGCCATAAGCGAGCTCACAGGGGATGAACAGACGCCACTTTGAACCCACGGGCATCATCGTCAGAGCTTCCGTCCATCCGGGAATCACCTGACGAGGTGAGAACTCTGCCGGCTTGTCGCCATGACGGGCTGAAGCGTCGAACACCGTACCATCAATCAGACGACCCTCGTAGTTAACCTTCACACGATCGGAGGCCTGAGGCACCTCACCCTCACCTTTGACGAGAATCTGATACTGCAGGCCACTGGGCAGGGTAATCACGCTGTCCTTCCTGGCATTCTCAGCAAGGAACTGACGACCTGCCTCACGGTTAGCACCATAGAGTTTCTCCTGTTTGGCGGCCATATCGGCTTCGCGCTTCTGACGGAAGAATTCCTCAGCGGCAGCCTGAGTGAAGTGGGTGGTATCTGCTGCCAAGGCATCTGCAAAACCACGATAAAAGACATCGGCAACGATGGAGTCTGATGAGTCGGCGAAATCCTTGACCATACCAGGCAGCATACGATCACGTACCTGACCAGCAATATCCATACCAGCCATGTAAGCCTTGACTTTCGGATCAACGCCTTCCTTGACAACCTCCTGGAAACCACGGATGAAATCAGCCATATAGGTGGTATCGACACCCTGCTGCTGAACAAGGAAGGGGATGAGACCCTTGGTGACACTCATACCACCAGCATAACTGACAGAGTCGGCGCTGGTGACGAGCTGTACTGGCTGTACGACAGGTGCGGCCTCCACCACCGTCTTCGTCTTCTTCTTGGCAGCTTCAGCTGTTAAGAAAGAAGCACTCGCCACGAGGACGAGTGCTATCATCATCACTTTCTTCATTATTTCTTAGGATCAACTTCGAGCAATTCCAGTTTGAAGATGAGGGCTGAGAAAGGCTTGATGTCCTGGCCCTGCTCACGCTCACCGTAAGCCAACTCCTGGGGAATGTAGACCTCCCACTCAGAACCTGCAGGCATGTGGCAGAGGATTTCCGTCCATCCCTTGATGACGCTCTTCACAGAGAAGGTGGCAGGCTCGCCACGCTTGTAAGAGCTGTCGAATACGGTACCGTCGATCAGACGACCCTCATAGTTCACCTTCACAACAGAGGTATCGGTAGGAATAGCACCGTTACCCTCCTTGATGACCTTGTACTGCACACCGCTGGGAAGTGTCTTCACACCCTCCTTCTTGGCGTTCTCAGCAAGGAACTTCTCACCAGCCTCCTTATTCGGACCATAGGTCTTTGCCATCTGCTTGGCCTTGATCTCACGCATCAGGCTCTCAGCGAGGATCTGAGCTGAGTCCATCGTCATCAGAGCCTTCTTACCTGTCGTGGCAGCCACGAAACCAGCCATAAAGTTCTTCAGGGAGATGGTCTTCGTAGAGTCATCGCCAAACACCTGGTAGTTGATACCCTTCACCATACGGTTAGCAATCTGCTGACCAATCTGGATACCTGCATAGTAGGCGGCCTTCTTCTTGTTGTCACCGGCATTGGCACCCTCGTTCACACCTTTGATGAACTCAGCCATATAGGCCGTATCAACGTCAAGGCTTCCTACAAGGTACTCCTTCAGACCCTGGGTCTGAGCCATACCGATTGCATAACTCATCGTGTCGATGTCACTCTTCAGGTTAGCCTTCGGAGTGCCGTTGCCACATGACGTAATCATGATGGCAGCTACAGCTGCTATAGCAGCGAATGTAAACTTCTTCATTTTTCTAATTATTTAATGATCAATTATTATCAATGTTCAATTTTCACACAACCTGTATCAACTCTACATCGAATACCAGAGCGGCAAACGGTGGGATCGAGGCACCTGCGCCACCTTCGCCATAAGCCAGACGATAAGGGATGAAGAAACGATACTTAGCACCCTCCTGCATGAGCTGCAGACCCTCTGTCCATCCAGCAATCACCTGCTGCAGGGGGAATGTGGCGGGCTCACCACGCTGATAGCTGGAATCAAACACCGTTCCGTCGATAAGCGTTCCCTCATAATGGCACATCACCGTATCCTTGGCTGTCGGCTTCTTGCCGTTGCCTTCCTTCAACACCTGATACTGCAGGCCACTGGGCAATGTGATGACATCTGCCTTCTTGGCGTTTTCTGCCAAATACTTCTCACCAGCTTCCTTATGCGCCTTTCCTTTCTCGGCACGCTCTGCCTGAAGCTTCTTCTCCTGCTCCTGGAAATAGGCCTGAACAATTGTCTGGGCCTCACGGTGACTTACCTTCAGTTCCTTTCCTCCCAGCACATCCTTGATGGCCTGTGCGAAATCGTCAGCACTGATATCGTTGGCACCCATTTGGGCCAGCTGCTGGCCGATGCCCAAACCTAAAGCATAACTCAATTTATCCATTCTTTCTATATATAATAATGTATAGTCTCAAAAATCGGCTGCAAAGGTAGTAATTAATTAAGAATTAAGAGTTAAGAATTAAGAAAATTTGCTGCTATCAGATATTTTTTCTTAATTCTTAACGCTTACTTCCCAACTTTTTCGTACTTTTGCATCAAAACAAATCGCATTCCTATGAAAAAGATCGTAGTCTTAACAGGTGCCGGCATGTCGGTGGAAAGTGGCTTGAAAACTTTCCGCGATGCTGACGGACTTTGGGAGGAATATCCCGTAGCCAAGGTTGCCACCCACGAAGGTTGGGAGGCTGATCCAACATTAGTAACCAACTTCTACAACATGCTCCGCAAGAAGTGCTGGAACGTGCAACCCAACGAGGGCCACAAGCTCGTGGCCAAGTTGGAGGAACAGTATGATGTGACGGTGGTGACGCAGAACGTTGATAACCTCCATGAGATGGCAGGTTCGTCGAAGGTGATCCACCTGCATGGTGAACTGATGAAAGTATGTTCAAGCTATAACGTAGATGACCCTCGCTACATCCAGCAGTTGACGCCCGATAACTGCGAAATCGAGCCTGGCACAAAGGCTGGCGACGGTTCGCTGCTTCGTCCTTACATTGTGTTCTTCGGCGAGGCTGTTCCCAATATCACCGTTGCCGCAGAAGAGGTGCAGGAGGCCGACATTCTCATCATCATCGGCACCTCACTGGTGGTCTATCCTGCCGCAGGACTGCTACACTACGCACGCCCCGAAGTTCCTGTCTATCTGATTGACCCGAATCCCGTCAATGCAGGCGGACGTGTCCAGCAGATCCAGAAAGGTGCCTCAGAGGGCATGAAGGAGCTCATTAAAACCTTAATGCCATAAAGAAGAATCCCGCTCATCAGCGGGATTCTTCTTATGATAATCTGTCTTTACGGATCAGTTCCAGCAACTTCTCTACGGCCTCTGCCTCGGGAATGTTCTTCTCAACACATTCCTTGGCTTTGTAAAGTGATATCTTCCCGCGGCCTGCCCCCACATAGCCGTAGTCGGCATCAGCCATCTCACCAGGGCCATTGACGATACAGCCCATGATACCAATCTTCAGACCAACGAACTCCTTCGTGGCTGCCTTAATCTTAGCGATGGTATCCTGGAGATTATAGAGCGTGCGTCCACAACCCGGGCAGCTGATATACTCTGTCTTCGTGAATTTGATGCGCGCCGCCTGAAGGATCGCATCAGCAAGACTAGTGAGACTATTATCAGTAGTTGGACTTGTCAGACTAGTAGAACTTGTAACAATCTTGAGCTTCGTTGCCTTACGGTCGATGAGAAGACCTCCGACAGCCATCGCTGCCTTCAACTGAAGCGTTTCCCAATCTGGGGCATCAAGGGCGAGGGTGATAGTATCGTCTTTGATGGAAGCCTCTGCCTCTTCGCGCAGACGACTACACTCCGGAATCATATCCACCAGCTTTCTGGCAACAGGAATTTCACACTCCGGCTCCTCACTGAGCGACACACGGATCGTGTCACCGATGCCCTCCGTCAGCAGCGCTCCGATACCCACGGCACTCTTGATGCGCCCGTCTTCACCCTCACCGGCTTCTGTGACACCGAGGTGAAGAGGATAGTGCATATCCTCACGATCCATCGCCTGTACCAACAGACGGACGGACTGTACCATCACCACCGTATTGGAGGCTTTGATGGAGATGACGACGTCATTGAACTGCTCCCGTTTGAAAATCCTCAGGAACTCCATACAACTTTCCACGATACCCTCGGGGGTGTCACCATAGCGCGACATGATGCGGTCAGAAAGCGAGCCGTGGTTCACGCCGATACGTACAGCGGTATGGTGTTCACGACAGATATTCAGGAAAGGCACCAGTTGCCGCTCTATCTTCTGCAACTCAGCCGCATACTCCTCATCCGTATACTCCAAATGTTTAAATGTGCGCCCGGGGTCTACATAGTTGCCCGGATTGATACGTACCTTCTCACAGTACTGTGCCGCCACATCGGCCGTATGGGCCGTGAAATGGACGTCAGCGACCAACGGCTGTGTATACCCCTCTGCCTTCAGACGAGCAGAGATATGCTTCATATTCTCAGCCTCACGGGTACCTTGCGTCGTGAAGCGCACCAGTTCGCCACCGGCGTCGATGATACGTTTGGCCTGCGCCACACAGCCTTCTGTATCGTTGGTATCCACCGTCGCCATCGACTGTATGCGGATTGGGTTCTGCCCGCCTATGCCGATGTTGCCCACACGGGCCTCACTGCTAATTCGTCTTGTACTCATACTTCACTTCTGCTAAATCCTTGTTGGCCTTCTCTATCTTCACACGCAGACTGCCCTTGTAGACCGCCAGTCGCTGGGCGAGCTCCGCATCGTAGAGTGCCATCATCTGCACAGCGAGGATAGCCGCGTTCTGAGCCCCATTCACACCAACGGTAGCCACAGGGATGCCAGGAGGCATCTGGACGATGGATAGCAGAGCGTCGAGGCCGTCGAGCATACCCTTGATAGGTACGCCAATCACTGGCAACGTCGTACTGGCAGCAATGACACCAGGCAAGGCGGCAGCCATACCGGCACCAGCGATGATCACCTTCACGCCACGGTCTTTGGCCGTCTGGGCGAACTGCTCCACGGCATCGGGGGTACGATGGGCAGAGAGGGCATTCACTTCGAAGGGCACTTGCAACTCGTCGAGCAACTTACAGGCTTTTTCCATAACAGGCAGGTCACTCGTGCTGCCCATGATAATACTCACTAATGGTTTCATATTTCCTAGTAAACTATAAACTCTAAACTAAAGGTAGACTAATCCGAGGATAGAGCAGATAACTCCGACAAAGAATCCGACAACGACCTGGGCTAATGTATGCTGGCGGAGAATCATACGGCTGGAGCCGAGTATGCCGGCAAGGAGAATCACCAGACAGAGCCACCACACGGGATTGAATCCGAACAGCTCACCGAAGATGAAGAGGGCGCCCGCCACGCCGCCTACAGCCGCTGTATGGGTGGAGATTTTCCACCACACGTTGACCAAGGCACAGACCACTTGTATAAACAAGGCAGCCGAGAGAATCGAACTCATAAAATGGGGGATATGCACCAGATCCATCAGATAGATACAGAAGAAGTAGCTAAGGATTGAAATGACGTAGGGCACCATCCGTCGCTCCTTGAATCCAAGCTCCACTAGATTCCATCCTTGATAGCGGCGATAGAGGTGGATGAGCACCGTGGGCAGCAAGATGGTAAATACATAGACGAGGGTGAGCACCTGAAGCTTATAGGCCCAGGGCATCAGCGACAGGTAGCTGAATGAGAACAAAGCCACCAGTCCCAACAGCGGCAGATAGAAGGGTGTGAACAACATGCTCACCACCCGCGCTGCCAAAATCATCGTCTTCTCCCGCTTCATCATCACTCTTTCATCTTTTCACTTCCTCAGCCTTGCGATAGGGATGCCCAACTTCTCACGATATTTCGCCACCGTCCGTCGGGCGATGGGGAAGCCTCGCTCCGCCAGAGCTGCCTTGATGTCATCATCGCTCAGTGGCCGACTCTTGTCCTCAGCGTCAACGATGTCCCTCAATGCCGCCTTGATCTGTCGTGTCGACAATTCCTCGCCACTCTGGGTCACATAGCCGTCGCTGAAGAAATGGCGCAGGGGGAAAGTACCCCAGCGCGTCTGGGCATATTTCGAGTTACTCACACGCGAAACCGTTGAGAGGTCCAGCCCGGTCTTCTCGGCCACGTCCTTCAGAATCATCGGTCGCAGCGAGGCCTCGTCGCCGTCAACGAAGAACTGGTGCTGTAGCTGTATGATGGCCCTCATGGTGATGGTCAGCGTGTGTCGCCTGGCTTTCAGTGCCTCGATGAATCCCTGGGCGGCATCCACCTTCTTCTTAATATAGAGCAACGCCTCTTTCGACTGCCTGCTCATGTGGTCACGGTTCTGCTGATACTCCTTCAACGAGTCTACAAACGACTGCGAGACCCTCAGTTCGGGAACCTCCCCATGGTTCAACGTGAAACTGACCGTGCCGTCGTCATGCGTATCGACGATGAAGTCGGGCGTAATCTGCTGGAGGTTCCTGCCCACCGTCTCACCCAGCGAGGCCCCGGGCCGTGGGTTCAACTTCCTCAGCTCACGGAAGAGCTGTTCTGCCTGTGCGTCACTCAGCGAGAGCGTCGCCTGTATCTTGTCCCAATGCTTGCGCGTAAAGGCCTCGAAATAATCGCTGACCACGCGCAGCATCAAGTCCTTCAGCGCCGAGGGCTCCCGACGGTCGATCTGTAATAGCAGACACTCCTGCAGCGAACAGGCGCCGATGCCGGCAGGGTCGAACCCCTGCAGGAGCCGCAGCACCCAACTGAGCTCTGCCTCGTCGACGTCGATGTTATGATAGACGGCCAGTTCGTCACTGATAGCGTCAAGTCGCTTGCGCAGCAGCCCGTCATCGTCGAGCGATCCGATCAGATACTCCATGATGTCGTGCTGTCGTGGCGTCATGTCGAGCATATCCATCTGCTCCTTCAGCTGGTCGAAGAACGAAACGGTCTGGCCGTATACCATTTCCTCCCGCTCGTCGGCCACAGCGTTGCCACCGTGATAGACGGGCAGCTCCTCATCATCGCGCCCGATGTTGCTGAGCGCCTCGTCGAGGGCCGATTGCCGGTCTTCCCGTTCGCTGAGCGTGTCGAAATCATTCGCCGCCTCAAGGCCGTCATCATCATCTCTTCCGCCCCCCGGCTCCAACTCAAAATCGACGTTGTCGTAGGGCGACTCCTGCTCCAGGGCGGGGTTATCGTTCATCTCCGTGTTCACGCGGTCTGCCAGCTGCATCAAGGGTAACTCTACCAGAGATGCGGTCAACAATTGTTGACGGGTCACAGCCTGCGCCAGTTTCTGCTGCTGCAACTGCTCCTGTATCTGTGAAAACTTATCGCTCAATGTTTAATATTCAATATCCAATGTTCAATTCCTAAAGTACGCTTTCAACTGACTGGCATAGGCTGCCAACGCCTCGACGTCGGCATTGCCGAATCTGCGCCATACCTCCTGACAGGGCCCGAGTAGCGGGTCGAAGCACACGTCGCGACGGTTCAGATAGGGGTCGCAGTGCTGCAACACCTCCATCACGTCGACCACTTCCTTCGGCTTCACCTTCATCAGCCGGGCAAGCTCCTGCACCTCGGGCGTCTCAGCCGCCATCGTCTGAGGTGTCAGTCTGAAGTAGAGGTCCAGTATCAGGATCAGCATCACGGGCGTCAGCCTGTCGTTCTCCTCCAGCGGTTTGAAGTCACGCTCAAAACTCTCATTCACCTCCACACCGTCGTAGAAGACCTCCGGATTGTTGAATCCCTTCATCTCGCGCAGCAGTCTCACCGCGCGTGCCAACTTGCGGGGGTTATGGCCATACACCTCCCAGATATGCTCGATACGTGGCGTCTCGAGGTTGGCTATCCGGTTCATCCTTTCAGCCAGTTTCTCGGGGGCAATGTGCAGTTCCAGGCTCAGGTCTACCATCCGTCGACAGTACACGGGTTTCACGCCCACCGGTTTCTGTAGGTAAATCTGCATCAGCAGCAGCCAGTATTCATCCTGCCATTTAACGTCTTTAGTCATTATCAATCTTTTCTCCGTTTCACTCTTTCACCTTTTCACTCATTATTAATGCCTTCGGGCTGCAAAGTTACGCATTAAACCCGAAACATCCAAATCTTTTCTACATTTTTGTCATAAATGTAACATTGTAACAGCCCGAATATGTTAATGTATGTTATAAACGGGAAACCAAACATATAGAACGAAGTTTTGAACACGCATAATTGATAAATAATGAGTAATTTTGCACCCGAAATGGAAGAAGTAAGGGTCATCAAGGTCAGTAGTAGACAGGAAATGAACGATTTCCTGGACGTCACAGACAAGATCTATGCCGGGTGTGCACAATATGTTCCCGACATGAGGAGTGACGTGCGCGCCATGTTTGCCTCAAAAGACTCTTCCGGACAGGTTCCCACGGAGTCACAGCCTTTTGTGGCCTATAGAGGGCAGGAAGTCGTTGGAAGAGTGGTCGGCGTGGTGAACCATAAGGCAAACAACACATGGAAGACGCGCCATGTACGATTCTCGATGATTGAATTTATCGACGATCTGGAGGTTTCAAAGGCTCTGCTTGCCGCCGTCGCCGAATGGGGTAAGACCCGCGGCATGGAGAGGCTGCAAGGACCGATGGGCGTGACCGACTTCGACAAAGAGGGAATGCTCATAGAAGACTTTGACCTAAGAGGCTCGATGACGGCTTATTACAATCCCGACTACTACCCTCGACACATGGAACAGCTAGGCTTCGAGAAAGAGGCAGACTGGCTGCAGGTACGCATCAACATCCCCAAGGAGATCCCTGCCCGCTATCAGCGCGTAGCGCAGTACGCCCGTGAACAGTTCGGGTTGAAGGTGAAGAAAGCCAACCGTCAAGAAGTGCTGAAGGGAGACTACGGTCAGAAGATTTTCATGTTGCTCAACGAGGCCTATGCCCCACTCTTCGGTTTCTCCGCTTTCTCGCCCAAGCAAGCGCAGGCATTCCTCAACAAGTATGTACCGCTGTTCAATATGGACATGATACCTCTGATAGAGAATGAGCAGGACGAGTTGGTGGGTATTGCCGTCACGATGCCGAGTCTGACAGAGGCGCTACAGAAATCGCAAGGCAGACTCTGGCCCACGGGCTGGTACCATCTGCTGAAGGCGCTGAAATGGAAGCATGAAGACAACACAGAGATGCTTGTGGTAGCCGTGCGTCCAGACTATCAGGGACTGGGAGTGAACGCGCTGTTCTTCGACGACCTCATTCCCATCTATAACAAGAATGGTATCAAATGGGCCGAGACGGGTCCGCAGTTGGAGGACAACGTGCGCGAGCTGACACAATGGAAGCCGCTGCACCCACAAATCGTGAAACGTCGTCGTTGCTGGGGAAAAAGTATTGAGTATTAAATAATTAAGACATAAGAAATGGAAAGAAGAGTAGTCATTACAGGAATGGGCATCTGGTCATGCTTGGGAACATCGCTCGACGAGGTGAGGCAATCACTCTATACAGGGCGCAGCGGCATCATCTTCAGTCAAGAGCGCAAGGATGCTGGATTTCGTTCAGCGCTGTGTGCCGATGTACCCAAGACCAACCTGAAGCCGTATCTGAACCGCAATCTGCGTCAACTGATGCCCGAAGAGGCAGAATATGCCTACATGGCCACCATGCAGGCTATGGAACATGCAAGGCTCACACAAGATTATATTGACGCCCATGAGGTGGGTGTCATTTATGGCAACGATTCCGTGGCAGAGTCCACCATGCGTGCCCTCGACAAGTTCCGTCAGTTTGGTGCGACGGCCGCCTGTGGCAGTGGTGCCATCTTCCAGTCGATGAACTCGACGGTGACGATGAACCTGGCCACATTATTCCATCTGAAAGGTATCAACCTGACAACCTCGGCTGCCTGTGCCTCGGGGTCACACTCCTTGGGATTGGGGTATCTGCTGATTAAGAACGGTTTACAAGACTGCATCATCTGTGGCGGTGCTCAAGAAGCGAATATGTTCAGTGTCGCCTCGTTCGACGGTCTGATGGCTTTCTCTGTCCGTGAAGACGAGCCCACGAAAGCCAGTCGTCCGTTCGACAGAGATCGTGACGGACTGATTCCTGGTGGTGGTGCTGCCACCCTTGTAGTGGAGAGTTATGAGCATGCCAAGGCCCGCGGCGCTAAGATCCTTGCAGAGATCATCGGCTGGGGGTTCTCTGGTAACGGCGACCATATCTCCACGCCTAATGTGGCAGGCCCGGCCCGTTCGCTGGAGCTGTGTCTGAAGGATGCCGGCGTTGACATTCATGAGATCGGCTATATCAACGCCCATGCCACCTCGACCCATGCCGGTGACGGTCGTGAGGCACAGGCCATCGCACAAATCTTCGGCGATTACAAGGTGCCTGTCACCTCGACGAAGAGTCAGACGGGTCATGAAATGTGGATGGCAGGTGCCAGTGAGATCGTGTATTCGATGCTGATGATGAAGAATGATTTCATCGGTGGCAGCCTCAACTTCGAGAATCCCGACGAGGAGACAGCCTGCATCAACGTTGTACCTGAAACCCAGGAGGCACACTTCGACATGTTCCTCAGTAATTCATTCGGTTTCGGTGGCACTAACTCCACGCTGATTGTGAAAGACTGGAAAAAATAAGAAGTGAGAAGTGAGAGAATACAAAAGAATTAGAAAATTGTTAATAGTTTAAAGATTATATTGTTATGACAAGAGAAGAAATTATTGAGCAGGTGAATACCCTGCTGGCAGAAGAGTTTGAAATCGAACAGACTGATTTCGCGCCCGATGACATGCTGAAAGAGGCCCTCCAGCTCGACAGCATCAACCTGGTAGATCTTGTAGCCCTGGTGCATTACACCTATAAAATTACCATCCCTGCTACTGATCTGCCTTCTATCAAGACATTCAACGACCTCTACGATTACATCGAACAGCATCTACCTGCATGACAGGACTCTTCATCAGATTATACAAATATTTTCGTGACCATCAGGCAGTCTGCTGGCTGTCGATGGTTTCATTATTTGTGTTTCTGGGCTACTTCGCAACAAGTATCCATCTCGAAGAGGATATTGACAAGCTGATGCCAGCGTCGAAGAATGAAGACGGTACGACGAAGCTGGCCTTTGCCAATCTGCGCATCAAGGACAAGACCTTCCTACTCTTTGAAGGACAGTCTGTGGAAGAACTGACAGAGACCTGTGATGCCTTTGTAGACACCCTATTGCAGCATGACGCTGCGACGCACACCGTGGGCGATGTGTTTTATAACCTGCCTGAGGAGCTGATGGCCGACGGCATCGGCTACCTGCAGGATCACCTGCCTGCTTATATAGACACCAGCATCTATGCCCGTATCGACACGATGCTGACCCGCGAACACTTCGTCAGCCAGATGGCTCAAAACAGGGAAGACCTGCAGGGAGAGTTCGGGGAGATGTTCCCAGAACTGATCCAGCTCGACCCCATAGGTCTGCGCTCGTTGCTGGCAGAACAGATGGAGCCCCTGCTCAACTCAGGAACAGGCAGTTACAAGACCATCGACGGTCACTTCTTTGTGCCCGACTCTACTGTCTGCATCGCCTTTATCACGCCAGCCTTCTCCGCGACAAACACAGGACAGGGCTCGGCCATGTTCGAGATGCTTAACGAGGAAATCGCACAGTTTGCCAAGACGCATCCAACCGTGGAGATCAGCTACCACGGCACCCCTGCCAGCGGCTATTACAACTCATCGCAGATCAAGCACGACCTGACAACAACCATCACCGGGGCACTGATCTTGGTCATGGTGTTCCTCTTCATCTGTTTCCGCAACTGGGAAACAATTCCGCTGCTATTGCTACCCGTGGCCTTTGGCACCCTTTTCGGACTGGCGATGATGTACCTGATCAAGGGCCAGTTCTCGCTATTGGCCCTGGGCATCGGCGGGGTGGTCTTAGGCGTGGCCATGAGCTATGTGCTCCATGTGCTGACACAATACAAATATGTGAGCGACCCAGAACTGGTGCTGCGCGATGAGACGAAACCCGTGCTGCTGGGATGTATCACGACCATTGGATCGTTCGTGGGACTGATATTCGTAAAGACCGACCTATTGCGCGACTTCGGACTCTTTGCCGCCTTCGCCATACTGGGCACAACGCTCTTTTCACTAGTTTATCTCCCGCAGATGCTTCGAGCCAAGAAAAACAAGGTAAACAGAAAGGCCTTTGCACTGATAGACCGTCTGAACAACTACCCCTTCGACCGAAAGAAGCCGTTGCTGATCGCCATCGCCCTCATCGTCGTGGTGGCTGTGGGCTTCTACTTCTATGGTGGTACCCGTTTCGACGCGGACATGCACAATCTGGGGTATCTGGAGGAAAGGACTGAGCACTCTGAACAGCTGTTGCGCGACAAAACCTATACTGGCGACAAGCAGAAATATTTCGCCAGCCGGGGGAAGACGATGGAGGAGGCTATCCAGAACTTCGCGCGGCTCGACCGGAAACTCGACTCGCTAGAACAATTAGGACTGGTGAAAAGTTACACCCACACCAGCGAAATGTTCATACCCTTAGACAAACAGCAGCAGCGCATCGACACGTGGAAAGCCTACTGGACACCAGAACGACTCTCAAAGGTCAGAAGCCTCATCGCTGCCACGGCTCCACAAGCAGGACTGCGCCCAGAGGCCTTCGAAACCTTCTTTGAGGCAGCCACGGCCGACTATGAGCCCGATGCCCTCTATGAGGCGGAGCTGATACCCGAGGGCTACCTGTCGACGCTGATGGAACAGAGCTACAACGGCGACTATCTCTGCTTCACGAGCGTGCGCTGTGAGAACGACTCTGTGCGCAGCAGCGGGAGCGACTATAACCGTATCTGCGACGCGGTGGCTACAGACCCAGACCTGCTGGTGCTCGACACCTATTATTATACGACCGACACGCTGATACAGATGAGCGAGGACTTCAACATGCTACAGTGGCTGTCGATGGGGTTTGTATTCATCGTACTGTTCATCAGTTTCCACTATGACTGGCGACTGACGCTCCTGGGCTTCGCACCCATCCTGCTCAGTTGGCTCATCGTCTTGGGGGCCATGGTGATCTTCGATGTGAACTTCAACCTCATCAACATCATCATCTCCACCTTTATCTTCGGTATTGGCGTCGACTACAGCATCTTCGTGATCAATGGTCTCATCGGCAAGGAGGAGCGACTGCTGAACTACCACAAGACGGCTATATTCTTCAGTGCCGTCATCCTGACCGTCACCGTGAGCAGCATGCTCATCGCCGTTCATCCCGCCATCAAAAGCGTGGGATTCTCTACCCTCATCGGCCTCCTATCGGCCGTGATTCTCTCCTATGTTGTACAACCTGCCGTCTATAGATGGCTTAAACGTAAGAAACAATGAAGAACAATATCGTTCTCTGGGCACTGTTACTGCTCACGGCACTGCCGTTGTCAGCCCAGAATACAGACCTGCAGAAAGCGGTGGCACGCTACAAGAAAGCCACCGTCATTACAGCTACTGCCACGAAAACCAGCCATAAGGATGCCATCGCCAAAGATGTTACCGCCAAAGGAACGCTGACAATGAAGAAGCCCGCTGAAGTGGGAATCACCATCGATGACGGCAAGGACCAGCTGATCATGCACGGAAGCGAGTTCACGATGGTCGTCAAAGGCAAGAGCCACAAGACAAGCAGCCAGAAGAATCCGCAGTTTGCCACCTTCCAGGCTGTCTTCGAGTATATCCTCAAAGGTGGCGAGGGCAGTCTCGCTTCCCTCAGCGACCTGACTGTCACGAGGCAGGGCAGCCATATTGTGCTCACCATCACCCCGCAGTCGGACTCCAAAAAGGAACGGCGGCGCATGCTGTTCTCCTCTTTCGTGCTGACTATCGACAAGAACACTTCTGAGATCAAAACCCTCCGCATGAATGAGCGGGGTGGATATACGGAATATACATTCACTGGCTATCAGTTTAAATGAAAGTAAATAGTTTACGGTTTACAGTTTACAGTTTACGGCCCGTCGCCCTAATCCTGCTGTTACTGTTGCTTAGTCTGCCTGCAGGTGCCCAAACATACGTGAAAGGCCACATCACAGACAGGGAGACGGGAGAGCCCATCCCATACGCCAGCGTGGTGTACAAAGGTCATAACGTGGCCGTCATCTCCGACCTCAAAGGCCATTACACCATCGCCCGTCATGCGGGCTGGCGCATGACGTTCAGCGCCGTGGGCTATCAGTCGCAGACGATGATGATTGGCGAAGACACAAAGTCGCCTCTCGACATCGCCCTGAAGCCCGACAACGCGGTGCTGAGGGAGGTGACGATCAAGGCCGACCGTGGCAAGTACAGCAGAAAGAACAATCCCGCCGTGGAGCTGATGAAGAAGGTGATAGCCGCCAAGAAGCTCAGCAACCTGGAGAACCACGACTACTACAGGTATGACAAATATGAGAAGCTGACGCTGGCAGCCAACGAACTCACACCGGAACGACTGCAGAAGAAACCCTTTGCCAGCACGCCATGGCTGTTGGACCAGGTGGAGGAATGCCGGTACACGAACAAACTGATACTGCCTGTCAGCGTAGATGAAACGGTGGAGGAGCATATCTACCGGAAAGATCCTAAGTCGAAGAAGAAGATCATCAAAGGTCAGCAGAGCAGCGGCATCAACGATCTGTTTCAGACGGGTGATGTCTTGAATGTGGTGCTGAAAGAGGTCTTCACCGACGTGAACCTCTACGACGATCAGATACGACTGGTGCAATATCCCTTCACGTCGCCCATCGGCAAAGACGCCATCAGCTTCTACCGCTTCTATATTGAGGACACGGTGAAGGTGGAGCGTGACTCATGCATCCATCTGCACTTCCTGCCCAATAACCAGATGGACTTCGGGTTCAGGGGCGACATCTACATACTGAAAGACTCTTCGTATCACGTGCGCCGCTGTGAGCTCACGCTGCCTAAGCAGACCTCGGTGAACTGGGTGAAGAGCTTGCACATCAACCAGGAGTTTGAACAGCTCGACAATGGCGACTGGGTGCTCACGGAAGACGACATGGTGACCGAGCTGCTACTGGCCAAAGGCATGGAGGAGTTTGTCGTGATCAAGAATAACCGCTACACCGGCTACAGCTTCGACGAACTGCCCAAGAAGCGCTTCAAGGGCAAACGCACGGAAATCAAGGAGCCCGACGCAGCCATGCGAGGGAAATCCTTCTGGAACGAATACCGACAGGTGGAGCTCACGAAGAGCGAGGACGCAATGGGCTCATTTGTGAAGAACATCAAGAACATCAAGGGCTTCAAGTACATCATGTTCGGACTCTCTGCCCTCATCGAGAACTCCATCGAGCTGGGCGAGCCGAACCCAATCGACCTCACGCCCGTGAACACCATCTTCACGAGTAACAGGTTCGACGGCTTCCGGACTCGCCTTAGCGCCACTACCACAGCCAACCTCTGGAAACGATGGTTCGTGGGAGGCTACTACGCCCACGGCTGGGGCAGCCATAAGAACTACTACAGCGCGAGCCTCGACTACTCGTTCATCGACAAGGTCTATTCGCCGTGGGAGTACCCGAAACGGACGCTGCGACTGCAGAGCACTTACGACGTGCAGACACCCTCAGACCGGTTCCTGCCTACCGACAAGGATAACTTTCTCGTCGCCTTCAAATGGGCCAAGATCGACAAGATGATGATCTGCAACCGACAGTCGCTCGCCTTCGAATACGAGATGTACGGCGGTCTGAAGACCACCCTCTCGCTAAAGGCCGAGGAGATGGAGGCCTGCGGCGCCATGTCGTTCCGCACGCTCAACCAGCCCAGGCAGGAGAACACCGACATCACGGCACACCACCGCGAGTTTATGCGCACCACCGAGCTGCACGCCGAACTGCGCTATGCCCCCGACGAGACCTACATCAACAATAAGCAGCGCCGTCTTACCATCAACCGCGACGTGCCCATCATCACACTCAGCCACACCTTCGGCTTCAAGGGATTCCTGGGCGGACAATACGCCTCGAATGTCACCGAAGCCAAGATCTACAAGCGCTTCTGGCTCAACAGCTGGGGAAAGGTAGACCTCTTCCTGAAGGGTGGCATCCAGTGGAACCAGGTGCCTTACATGCTGCTCATACAGCCACCGGCCAACCAGTCGTATGTCATCGAAGAGGAGATGTACAACCTGATCAACAACATGGAGTTCCTCAACGACCGGTACGCCTCGATGATGCTGTCGTGGGACATGAACGGTAAGTTCTTCAACCGCATACCCCTGCTCAAGAAACTGAAGTGGCGCGAGTATTTCGCCATCAACACGCTGTGGGGCGAACTCTCCGACAAGAACAACCCCTTCCTGCCCGAGAATGCGGGCAGCGACCGCCTCATGTACTTCCCCGAGGGCTGTTACATCATGGACCACAACCAACCCTATATGGAGTTTGTGGTAGGGGTGCACAACATCTTCAAGCTGCTCCACATCGATTTTGTGAGACGTCTGAACTACTTGGACCTCCCCACCAGCCACAAATGGGGCATCAGATACATCTTCCGACTCACATTCTAAAGATGAAAAGGTGAGAAGCTGAAAAGGTAAAAAGTAAATAAAGTGCAAATAATCAGTAAATTTGGATAGAATTTCAAATATTATTCATACCTTTGCACCCGAAAAAATCATTAGATATGAATTACCTTGATAGAAACGAATTTAACTTTGAGCCAAGCCAGAAAGTGCTTGACGCCGTGAAGAACTTTGATCCAAAGGATCTCTGTTTCTACACACGTATATATGACCAGGGCAAGAAGAGCGTCATCTCCGTGCGCCTCAGTGAGATCTACGGTGTGCCCGAGGAGCGTGTGCTCCTGGCATACGGCGGTGAGGAGATCCTCAAGAACGCCATCCACTATTTTCTGATGGAAGGCGACAACAAGACCATCCTCATCCCAGAGTTCTCATGGTGGTACTACAATCGGGTGGCCAGCGAGTGCGGCGGCACCTTCGAGATGTACCCCCTGCACGAACAGGAAGACACCTTCGCCTACCATGTCGACGAGGTCATCGAGTACACCAACCGCATCCATCCCCGCATGCTCCTGCTCGCCTCGCCCAACAACCCCACGGGCAACAGCCTCAGCAGCGAGGAGATCGGCCGTATCATGGAGGACATCCCCTCTGATACGATGGTGCTTGTCGACGAAGCTTACGCCAGCTTCATCACCAGCGATACCGATTACATCGCCCCGTTGGTGAACAAATACAACAACCTCATCATCTCGCGCACCCTCTCCAAGTTCTACGGCCTGCCTGGCTTGCGCTGCGGCTTCGGTTTCATCGGCGAGGGTCACGACCAGTTTCTCAGCTACTCGAACAAATACCTGGGCTTCAACCGCTTCTCCGAGGCCGTTGCCTTGGCAGCCCTCGAGAGCGACGAGCACTACCGTCGTGTGGCCGATGATATGGAGTGGGGCCGTCAGCTCTACAAGAAGGAACTCGGCGATCTGCCCGGCTTCAAGGTCTATAAGAGCGTGGCCAACTTCATCCTCATCAAATACCCCATTGAGATCAAGGAAGCCCTCATGGAGGCCCTGAAGGTTCAGGACTACAAGATCAAGTTCATGGCCGACAAGGGCCTGGAGTCATGTCTGCGCATCACCTTGGGCCGCAAGGAACAGACACAGGTTGTCGTCGACACGATCAAGAAAGTTTATTCAGGTAAGTAAGTATTTTATTCATTAAGAATTAGAGAATTATAGAATTAATTCCTATTTCAGATTGATTCTATCATTTGAAAGAATTCTCAAATTCTCTAATTCTTGATAAAAAACAACTATCGTGACCGAGAAATATAAAGCAACGTTGAAATCAGCAGAGACTGAGGACTGGCTCGACCTTCACGTCATCCGTCCCCTGTGCTATTATTGCGCCGTCATCTTCGCCAAGCTCGACATTCATCCCAACACCGTGACCATCGCCTCGATGTTCGTCGGTGCGGGTAGTGCCATCTTCTTCGGTTGTGCCAGCTACTACTACTGCGGCACCATGGGACTCCTGCTCAACATCATCGCCATCGTGCTACTGATGATAGCCGACATCCTCGACTGCACTGACGGCCAACTGGCCCGTATGACAGGCAAGAAGAGTCGTCTGGGGCGCATCCTCGACGGTGTGGCAGGCTTCACTTGGTTTGTGCCTATCTACCATGCTCTCGTGTGGCGATTCTATCTCCACCACGACCTGGAGTTCTCATGGCTCGGTATCGCTGACACCACGCAGAACGCTATCATCGCCACCGTCATCGTCTACGTCTTCGGCCTGTGGTCAGGCATCGTGGGCATCGCAGGACAGCAGCGGTTGGCCGACTATTACATCAACGTCCACCTTTTCTTCCTGAAGGGCGAGAAAGGCAGCGAACTCGACAACTCCCGTCGCCAGGAGGAGATCTACGACCAGATGTCGCCCGACACCCCGTGGATAGAGCGCCTGTTCCAGCACTCCTACATCGGCTACACACAGAAACAGGAGAAGGTCACCCCGCAGTTCCAGCGCCTCATGGCCCGTCTGGAGGAGAAGTACGGTCCCCATGCCAGCGACATCCCCGCAGAGGTGCGCGAGTCGTTCCGTCAGAAGTCACTGCCTGTCATCTTCTGGAACGGACTCCTGACATTCAACTTCCGTTCCTTCTGGCTGTTCCTCTTCTGTCTGATCGACCTGCCCGCCATGTATTTTCTCTTCGAGATCTTCGCGATGGGTCTGCTCGCATGGTATGTGAACCACCGTCACGAGGCTTTCTGCCGCCGTCTCGCTGAGAGCCTATGACCAAACAGCGCCTCAATAATATTTTCTTTTTCCTCGGCATAGCCGCCGTGGTGGTCATGCTCTTCACCTTCGACGTGAGTTTCGTCGAACTCTGGGAGCACATCTGCCATGCAGGCTACTGGCTCATCCCTATTGTCGGCGTATGGATCATCATCTATGGCATCAACGCCCTCTCCTGGCAGGCCATCATTCGCAGTCGTAGCGGTCATGAGGCCGACAGCCTGAGTTTCTGGCGCATCTACCGCCTCACCATCACCGGCTACGCCTTGAACTATGCCACTCCTGTAGGTGGCCTCGGTGGCGAGCCCTACCGCATCCTCGAACTGTCGAAGGATGTCAGCCGCCAGCATGCCGCCTCGAGTGTCATCCTCTATGCGATGATGCACTTCTTCGCCCACTTCTGGTTCTGGTTCTCCAGCATCTTCATCTATCTGGGGCTGGCAGCTGTGGGCGACCTGCCCATCAACACCGCCATCGCTACCGTGCTGGGCATCATCATCGTGTTCTGCCTCATCTTCTTCTGGATTTTCTCCCGCGGCTACCGTAAGGGACTGGTCGTAGGCGCCCTCCATCTCATCAGTCGCATCCCCGGCCTCAAGGGTTGGAGCACCCGCTTCCTCGAGAACCACGCCGAGTCACTGCATAACATCGACACACAGATAGCCTCGCTCTATGCCGAAGACAAGCGCGCCTTCTACCGTTCGCTGTTACTCGAATACCTGTCTCGCGTTGTCCAGTCGAGCGAGGTGTTCTTCATGCTCCTGCTCTTCGGCATCGACTGTGGCGGAGGCTTCACGGGTCTCACGCTTACCTATCTGCACTCCATCCTCATCGTGTCGTTCACCACGCTGTTCGCCAACCTCATCGGCTTCCTGCCCATGCAGTTGGGAGTCCAAGAGGGTGGTTTCGTGCTCTCCATCGCTGCCCTCGGCCTTTCCGCCGCCCTGGGCATCTTCGTCAGCATTATCTGCCGTGTCCGTGAGATTATCTGGATCGTCATCGGCATCGCCCTCATGAAGATCAAGGATTCCTAGATACTGCTGGCGGGTCTTACGTTATCACTCTCAGCACATAGCCTTTTTTGTAGAGTGCCTCAATGCTGACCGTTTCATCCGAACTGAGGGCACGGCGGAGATAAGAGATCTGCACATTTAGGGCCAGTGAGTTGGAATAGGAGTCGTCGCCCCAAGCCTGTATCAGGATTTTCTCTCTCGTCACCATCTCGTTTGGCGTCTGGCATAATATGTGCAGTATTTCCGCCTGTCGCGATGTGAGGATGACACGCTCTTGTTTATGTCGCAGTTCGTTGAGTTCATAGTAGAAATCAGTATGTCCGATGTGGATGCCATTCTCTGTCTTCGATGGCTCTGTAGGCGGCTGTTTCAGCTCAAGCACCATGTTCTTCAGGAACTCATGCCGCAAACCGTCGATGCGTCGCTGAATGAGGATGGTCTTCAGCTGATAGGTCAGGCAGAAGGCAAGAACAATGAGTAACAATCCGCTGCCCAGCAGTGGCCATACCATCCCCAGTAGCATAGGCTTGATGGGGATATCAACATAGAATTTCACCCCCTGACGGAACAATGGATTATGGGAATAGATGACGGTGACGGTCTTCCTGAAAAAACCAGAGACGGAATAGACCGCCGGATAGTAGAGCGTGCTGTATTCAGAATAGGTGAGATTGTGCATCTTGCCATAGCCCTTTGTCTGCAGCAAGGAATCTACTACAGCAGGATTGAACTCCGACGTCAGGGCTACGTCGGCATAATTCATTACCATATGGCTCTTCAGCTCTGTCAGTCCTTTCAGATAGGTTCTGATACTCTTTTCTGTATAATTAGCCCTCTGGGAGTCCAAGCCCCGTCTGAAACTCCTGTCCTCATTGCCGTCAAAACACGTAGGCGACACTTGAACATATGGCCATTTCAGTGTGTCCTTGTCGTTTTCGTCCCTGTCTTGAATCTTGAATGTCAGCACATTGTACGATAAATAAGGATGATGTTCCTTCCTGGTTTCCATGGTGTACTTTCGGCGTAATGTCTGCCGGATGTTGAACTCCTGATTAAGAATGCTGTCGCAGTCGATCTTAAACGCCTTAAACTGCTCTTCGGAGGAATAGGTGTACTGTTTGGTGATCCAGTAGCAGTTAATCACGAAGATGAGCGCCATCGTCACGATACTCAACAGCCATACGATTCTGATTCTTTTATCCATTGCTTGTAGAAATTTGTTGCAAAGATAGTTATTTGTTCCCGAAAAAAGTCCGATTCCATCGGATAGTAATAAAATAGTAATAATTCAGGCAATGCAGATTTATAATAGCATAATAAATAAAATAGGTGTGTTGTACGGAAAGGACTACCTTTGCACCATGAAAACCATCAAGCGAATGATTATGAACAAGTGGACATTACTCGTGGCAGCAGCCACATTCGCGCTAGGTGCAACAGCACAGCAACCAGATGAATTCAAAGACAAGGTGATAGACCAGGTAAAATATCGAGTTACCTACCGTATGTCGGTCACCACCGACACCACCCGCACACCACAAATCTGGCGGAAGCACATGATGCTGCTTGACATCGGCGACCACCTTTCAAAGTTCTATGACTACAATACGTGGCAATCCGACTCCGCCCGGCAGGCCAATCCCAACGATGAAGCTTATCTGGAATATCTCGAAGGTCGCAAATCCAGCATCCGCCATTGTAACTGGGAACTCTACAAAAACTATCCCGGAAAGGGACTGTTCACCACCAAGGAGTTGCTGGGCCTTAACCACTTCTATGTAGAGGAGATAGCCGACGTGCCGGAGTGGTCCCTCCAGTCTGACAGCATCAGGGAGATCATGGGCTATACCTGTCACCTGGCCTCGGCCTTTTACAAAGGGAGACTCTGGAGTGCATGGTACGCTGAAGACATCCCCATCGACGATGGCCCATGGAAACTTCGAGGACTGCCCGGTCTGATACTCCGTGCTGAAGACTCCCAACGCCATTATGTCATCTATGCTCTCGGACTGAAACAAGTTGATGGCAGCGAGACCATAAGATACAAGTCTGGAGATTTCAACGCGGGTGAGAAAGTCAGCATGAAGCAACTGGCTGAACTCCGTAAGCGCTATTATGCAGATATGGAAGGGTTCATCAACAATACCAACCCGAAAATCAAGGTCATCGTTTCAGGTAATACCCGTCAGAGTAAGGCCATTCCTTTCAATCCCATAGAACGCTAAGAAAATGTATGAAACAGATACTGACGCTTCTGATGCTCATCTGCTGTATGACGGGCTTTGCTCAGCACATGATTCAGGGAACCGTGACCGATTCAATCACCATTAAGCCGTTGGAACAGGCTAATGTCATGGTGCTGCGAGGCGGGAAGACGATTAAGTTTACCAAAACTGATGCAAATGGCAAATTCTCCATCGCTGTGACAGAAGGAGACGAATTGGCTGTGACCTATCTAGGCTATCGGAAACAGACCATGTCAGTACCATCAGGTAATACAGTCAGAATCTTTCTCGTTCCTGAAGATTTCATGCTGAAGGAAGTGACGGTGAAAGGTGCGCCCGTCTTCGGGCATGCCGACACCATCACCTACGACCTGAGCCGCTATGCCACAGAGCGTGACAATACACTCAGTGATGTGCTGAAGCGACTACCCGGTGTAGATGTCTTGAGAAATGGTACCGTCAGTTATCAAGGAGAGCCCATCAGCCGTCTGACAGTTGAAGGACTCGACCTGACGGGTGGACGCTACCGCAAGATGACAGAAGCCCTGAAGGCGCAGGATGTGGACAAGGCTGAGATTGTAGAACACGACCAACCTATAAAGGCCTTGCAAGGCAAGATATTTACCGACGATGTAGCCATGAACATCAAATTAAAAGACACAGCCCGTGATAAATGGCTGCCGACACTCTATCCCCAGATAGGGGTTGGCGATGATTTGTATATAGGTGGTAAGGCAGATGTATTGCAAGTCGGAAAAGAACGACAGCAGATCTATAGCGGTGAACTCGACCGTCAAGGGAAACAACTCAGTGATTCCCATGCCCATTTGGCAACGAGTAGTCTTACAGCCACCAAACAGGAAATGGACAGTCCGCATTGGTTTAGCATGCCTGCACTCAATGCCCCTATTGATGCAGAGCGACTGCGCCGTAATCTCTCACACCGCTGGAGCGTTGACCGCATCACCAAAGACAGGGATGAGAGGGAGGTCAGGACATCAGCCAACTATCTGCACACTACTGAATGGCAGACCACCTCGAACAGTTCCAGTTATTACTTCGGAGCAGAGCCCATCATGACAGAGGAATCCAAACAGGTACATATAAGCAGGGACATCGTCTCTGTGGACTATAGCCAGAAACTGAACAAGGCTGAAGCATACGGCAATGAATACTTTCTGGCCAATGCGACCTTCGCCAACGGACTCTCTGACATCGGTCATACCGTCAGTCAGCAGAGCAAGCAGACAGAATTGCATCTGCAAAACACCTTCAACCGGATATTCGTTCATGACAATTACCAGTTCTCCGTCTATTCTGATGTGGAAGTGGCCTACCTGCCCTCAGAACTCATCATCAATCGCGAACGACAGCAACTGAAGACCTGGCAGGGCTATACGCACAATTATCTCTCTTGGCTACGCCACAAAGCATTCTCTACCTATTCGCTCAGAGGCGGCATACGGGCCGAACATCTCAATGTTGAAGGCAATAATACCCAAATAGGCCTGTATCTCCAGCCTGGCTATGAGCATAGGTCGGGTAAGGCCACCTTGCGTCTCAACTTGCCGATAAAGTGGGAATATTTCGTTCGGCAGCATCAGTCATACATTAATCTTTCGCCAACGCTCAGCTTTAACATCAGGCAGAGCAACCATTGTGAGTGGTATCTCTATGGCAGTTATGGAGAGCTGTCGGGTAGTATGTCGGACGTCGCCCTTGACAGACTCCGTATTGACTATCGTACTTACAAGGTCTGCAGTAGCATCATCCCCCGCAACCGAATGGCTTCCGCAGGTATGAACTATACTTATAAACAGCCAATCCACGAATTTTTCTGGGTATGGCGGGCCAAATACAGTCATCAGAGAAAAAACCTGACTGCCGATCTTCAGATTCATGAGGGACAATACTGGTATGCTTACTTGGAAAAAGCAAACCATGGCGATACCTATTCCATCGGTACAGATCTGTCGAAGGGTATTTTCAAGTGGCGGTTGAAAACAAAGACGAGTCTCACCTATTCCTATTATAAAGGACAACAGGCTTCTGGCGGAAGGCTCATCGGGTTCAGCGCCCAGACTCTGAATGCTACAGAGGATATCATCTGGTCGCCCTCCTGGTGCGATGTCACCTATCAAGGAAGTTTTACCCGAAATGTCTCAAGTACCGATTTCTCATGCCTTACTCCCCTACTTCAGTGGCGGCAAAGCTTGTCGTTGACGAAGACCATCGGCAAGATAGACCTTACCATTAGTGGCGTACACTATCATAACGAGTTACAGACTTCTGCTGTGAAGAACACGTTGCTGGCCGATGCTTCTGTTGTCTGGCGAATGAAAAGGATACGGCTCTCTGGAGAACTGCACAATTTGCTGAACCAGAAAGACTACATCTTGACTGACTATAGCGGCCTCACTTCCTCAACCACTACCTATCACCTCCGTCCAAGGGAGGTAATCATGAGATTGCAGTGGAGTTTCAGTACATAATAGGTTTCAACTCCATACATTGCTGCGAGATCAAAATCAAGCATCACCTTCTGGCCTCTGATGGTGTAGTCCCGCAGGATAAGAAATAAGCGACTTTTCAGATATAAAAATAGGAGCATGGGAACCAAATCCCGTGCTCTTTTTTATATATCCGGCTTCTTTTTACTCTTGCGTTTGTCAGAATATTTCAAAACCAGAATCGTCTTCCACACATCTTTGTATCTAACTGATTATCAAGCCGTTGCAAAATCCAAATTTTAGGCTAAGTAAACTGGGACTTTACAGGCAGTAAACTCGGAGTTTAGGCTAAGTAAACTCCTACTTTAGTCTATCTAAAGTCTGACTTTACCGGCTTACATTTTCGATTGTAAAGTGATTTCAATGATAGCGCATCAGCATCGCCAATCATGTTGTGACAATTGTGACAGTTGTGACAGTTAAATATTCACCCACCTGAACAATACTACTATATACTATTATATATATAGGTATATAATTATAATTTCAAAGTTGTTTTCTTCGCGAAAATAACTGTCACAACTGTCACAGCCACCTCACAAATAGGATGAATATCTCCCTTCCACCAAACATTTCATCAAATAATTGCATAAAAATTGTTATTTTTCAGATAAAGTGCAACATTTCACTTTTGAAATACGTCTAATAGGTGTAAACATTTAAAAGAGAACGATTATGATACTAACAACAACCCCACAGATTGAAGGTCATCCCATCCGCGAGTATAAGGGAGTGGTGACAGGCGAGACTATTATCGGAGCTGTGGTTATATGAAAATAGTGATACTCGACGGCTATACTGCTAATCCGGGGGACCTCTCGTGGGAGGCTTTGGAAAGATTAGGAGAGCTGACGGTGTATGACCGCACCAGGCCTGAAGAAACCGTTGAACGGGCAAAGGGTGCGGACATTGTGCTGACGAACAAGGTGTGCCTACGAAAACAAGAAATAGAACTGCTGCCTAAACTGAAGTATATCGGTGTGCTGGCAACAGGCTATAACGTGGTAGACGTGGAAACAGCCAAAGCGCACGGTATCGTCGTGACCAATGTGCCGGCCTACAGCACAGAAAGCGTGGCCCAGATGGTGTTTGCCCATCTGCTCACCGTCACTAACCACACAGATCATTATGCCATTCTCAATCGTAACGGGAAATGGACGGCCAGCCCTGACTTCTGCTATTGGGACACGCAGTTGACGGAGCTGGCCGGGAAGACCTTCGGCATCGTTGGACTTGGGAATATCGGACGACGGGTAGCAGCCATCGCCCAGGCTTTCGGCATGAAGGTATTGGCCTATACGAGCAAGGCTGCCGAAGAACTGCCATCGGGCATTGAAAAACGGACGATGGACGAGTTGCTGAAGGAGAGCGACGTTGTGAGCCTGCATTGTCCGCTGACTCCTGGCACCCACCATCTGATGAACAGTCAGACGCTTCAGATGATGAAGCCGTCGGCCATTCTCATCAACACAGGTCGTGGCCCCTTGGTCAATGATCAGGATGTTGCAGATGCATTAAAAGCCCATCGGCTGAGGGCCTATTGTGCTGACGTTCTGAGCGAGGAACCGCCAAAAGCCGATAATCCTCTCCTGCCATGCAAGAATGCTTATATCACGCCACATATTGCATGGGCCACAAAAGAAGCCCGCACTCGTCTGATCGATGTAGCCATCAGGAACGTGCAGGCTTTCATAGACGGCAAGCCTATGAATGAAGTTGGTTCTTAATATCTCGACTTTATCCTCAGCCAGCAGCAGCTCATCACCAACAGTATCGCCCGTACTGGTTGGTTTACGGCTCGTATCGCCAAACAACTCGAATCGAAGAAAGACAAGCGGAGCCGACAGTTCGTCGCAGCCTTCCGCACAGCCCTTGCGAACTACAAGACTCAGCTCGACAAACAGTCGGCCGAGACGCCCTACGGTGTGCCTTATCGGCCCAGCATCTGGGGTGCAGGCTGGGATATCCAGCGTTTCGGATTCGAATACTATTTCCTGGCCAGTGCCTATCCCGATATCTTCCAGAAGGAGACGGTTTATCATGCATTGGACTTCGTACTCGGCTGTCACCCCGGCAGCAATACGGCTTCCTTCGCCTCTGGCGTTGGTGCCCGTTCTGCCACCGTTGCCTACGGTCTGAACCGTGCTGACTGGAGCTATATTCCAGGCGGTGTGGTGTCGGGTACGGCGCTCATCCGCCCCGACTTCCCCGAACTACTCGAGTTCCCCTTCCTCTGGCAGCAGACGGAATACGTGCTCGGCGGCGGTTCCTCGCACTACATGTTCTTAGTCTTGGCAGCAATCCACTGATCGGCGATGGTGTAGTTACATGGTAGCAGTGAGGAAAGTGGCGTTTCCAAAGATGTAAAGCACATTCTCACAGGCAGGCACGAGGATGGTCTCACCTTGGCTAATGTGGATGCCATTGATGTTGGCCTCGCCCCAGAGACACATCACGATGACGAACGAGTCGCAGTGGAAATCAACCTGCTGCGCCACTTGGACGACGACACGGTGCACCACGAAATAGGGGCAGTTGATAAGCTGGCTTGTGGGCTTCGTCGAGTCATACGACGTGCGGTACTCCGGCCATACTTGATAGTCGATGGCCTCCTTGGCCTGCTCGATGTGCAGCTCCCGAGGATTGCCGTGGGCGTCCTTGCGTCCGAAGTCATAGACGCGGTAGGTGATGTCGCTGGTCTGCTGGATCTCTGCCAGGAAGTTTCCTGCGCCAATGGCGTGCAGTCGGCCTGCAGGCAGGAAATAGAGGTCGCCTTCGTGGGCCTCATGGGTGGCGATGACATCCTGCATAGGCGAATGGCCGTTGACGGGTTCGGCCGTAGCAAGCCGCTCATAGTCCTCGGGGGTGATGCTTTTCTTCAGACCAGCATAGATCTTCGAGCCCACGTCGCTCTTGATGACATACCACATCTCTGTCTTTCCGGCACAGCCGTGACGCTTCATCGCCAGCTTGTCGTCAGGATGCACCTGTACGCTCAGGTCCTGGCGCGAGTCGATGAACTTCACCAGCAACGGGAATTTGTTGCCGAATTTCTTATACACCTTATTGCCGATCAAGAGACCTTTGTACTTGTCGATGAGTTCGGTCAGCGTCAGCCCCTCGTCGACATCGTCCACCAGTCCGCGATTGACGGCAATACTCTCATGACCAGGCACACCGCTGATCTCCCAACTCTCGCCGATGTTAGGCTGTGCGGTATAGATGCCTTTAAACGGTGCGATCTGGTAACCACCCCAGATGGTGGTCTTCAAATATGGCTGGAATTTGTAGGGTTTCATCTTTTTTGGCTGCAAAGGTAGATAGTATCCAGCAATCCGTCTGTCACTATCTTAGCCATCTATGACACTTTACTCCTATTCGTCTAAATAATGACCTTCGTCTTACAGTATTTCTCGCGGAACTCGGTAGGATTACACCCCTTGCGCTTGCGGAACTGGCGGTTGAAGTTGCTCAGCGTATTGAAGCCGCAGCAATAGCAGATCTCCGCCACCGTGTCGGTGGTGTCGACGAGCCGCCGCGCGGCATAGCCCAGACGGATGTCCAGGATATACTCCGAGAGATTCTTACCCGTGCGGTGCTTGAAGTAGCGGCTGAAAGCCGTAGGGGTCATGCCAATCAGGTCGGCCAACTGTTCCAGGCGGATATCATCCTTATAATGCTGGTCGATGAAGTTCTTGACCTTCAGCACACGGCGGCTCTCACTCTCCAGATTGACCTTCGCGTAGGATGACGACGACAGTTCGTGGGCATCGTCGAATTTCGACAGCTCATAGAGGATGTACAGCAGCTCCTGGGCCATCACGAAGCTTTCCTCGATGACAGACAACCGCGTCAGACGGTGATAGACCGTCATGATGGCCGGCCGCGAGAAGGCCAATCCCTGCTTGGCGCGCTCCATCATCTTATAGATGCTCTTGAAAGGATTGGTCTGCCAAGGGGTGTTCTCACTCTCAAAGTCGATCTTGAACTGCACGGTCACCTCGTGGATATCGCCACTACGGCACTCATGCTGTTCCCAGACATGTTCCAGGTCGGGACTGGTGATCAGCACCAGGTCGATGTCGTCGATCACCTCGCTCGAGTCGCCCACCACGCGACGGCAGCCGGCAGCGTTCTCCACGAAGTTCAGCTCCAGCACATCGTGATGGTGGATAGGATAGTCCATCACCTGTTTGTGGCGGTCGGCCACATACATGAAATCGTGTACACCCAATGGCGTAATCTCGTGAATCACCTTTGTCTCCATGTTGCCTGATGATGAGGTATAACCAATAATCCGTTGCAAAAATACAACATTTTTCTCATTTCGTTATCAAAAGGGATGATTATGATCGAATAATTAGAAATTTTTGTTAAAAAACGGCCCTATGGCAAAAAAGTGTCAAACTTTAGCAAAATAGAATAATAGGATCTTAAAAAAAAGCTATACCTTTGCAAACGCTTTAACTACAATAAGCTCGATATAACTACCAATTAATTATACATATTATTATTTAAGTATGAATCAAACGCTTAGAAAGACTGCGCTATTCATGGGTGTCATGCTCCTTCTTGGAACAGGATACTCGTCGAAGGTGCACGCTGTGGAATCCGTGCAGGAGACGCAGCAGGCAAAGAAGATCACAGGTACTGTGACCGATGCCATGGGCCCCGTCATCGGAGCCAGTGTAGTAGTGAAAGGGACGTCGAACGGTGTAGCCACCGACTTCGACGGCAACTTCTCGCTGAATGCCAATCCGGGGCAGACCTTAGTCATCACCTACATCGGCTACACCACGAAAGAGGTGAAGATTACCGCCAGCCAGGCCGTCTACGACATCACGCTGGAAGAAGACAAGCAGCTGTTGGACGAAGTGGTGGTGGTAGGCTATGGTACGATGAAGAAGAGCGACCTCTCGGGTTCGTCGTCATCTATCGGCGAACAGGCCCTGAAGGGATCGGTCATCACATCGCTTGACCAGAGCTTGCAGGGTCGTGCCACCGGTGTGACCGCCGTCACCACCTCGGGTGCCCCTGGATCAGCCTCAGCCATCCGAGTACGTGGTATTGGCTCCGTGAACTCCAACCAGGAACCGCTTTACGTGGTCGACGGTGTCATTTTCCAGGGAAGCGGCCAGTCTGGAGCATCCCTTGGTTTGGCAGACCGTCTGGGTAACGGTAAGGTATCAACCGTCTCCCCGTTATCCACGCTGAACCCGAGCGATATCGTATCGATGGAGATTCTGAAAGACGCCTCTGCCACCGCCATCTACGGTGCCCAGGGTGCCAACGGCGTGGTGCTCATCACCACCAAGCGCGGTAAGTCGGGTGAGGCCAGATTCAACTATGATGGTATGCTGGCCGTTAACCGTCAGGTGAAGCGCCTCGACATGATGAACCTGCGTGAGTATGCAGAATACTATCAAGACTTCGTCAACGACGGATGGATCGTGAAGAGTCAGGCGAACCCCACCTACTCCGACCCCTCTATTTTAGGTAAGGGTACCAACTGGCAGGACGCCATCTTCCAGACGGCCATCCAGCACCAGCACCAGCTTTCGGCTCAGGGTGGAACTGACAAGGTGCAGTATTACGTCTCGGGTAACTTCATGAATCAGCAAGGTACCATCATCGGCTCCAACTTCAAGCGTTATGCCGTGCGTGCCAACCTCGATGCCCAGTTGAAACCCTGGCTGAAGCTAGGCATGTCGACCACCTTCTCGACCACCAACGACGACCTGAAGCGTGCCGATGGTACAGAGGGTATCATCTCCTATTCGCTGACCACCCTGCCCGACATCCCCATCTACGATGTCTTCGGCAACTACTATGCAGAGGTGCGTGAGGGATACACCAATCCCAACCCTGTAGCCCTGGCCAACATGAACCAGTATACCCTGGAGCGCCGTAAGCTGACAGGCAACATCTTCGCAGAAGTGAACTTCCTGAAGAACCTGGTATGGCACACCGAACTGGGCTACGACATCTCTGGCTCCGACGCTGAAACCTGGGAGCCTTCAGTCGACCTCGGCGGCTGGCAGAAGCCCGCTAACCAGGACCACTGGCAGAACAACACCAGTAAATACTGGCAGTTGAAGAACTACCTGACCTACACCGGCAAGATCGGCCGTCACAACTTCACCGCCATGCTCGGACAGGAGTGCTGGGAGTCGACCTGGAAGTATCAGGGTATCACAGGTCAGAACCTGCCGCGTAACGACGTACAGAACCCGTCGCTGGCAGAGAAGGCCGACAAGGACTTCAGCTCCGGCTTCGGCAGCTCCTCGATGGCTTCGTTCTTCACGCGCGAAACCTATAATTATGATGAGCGCTATTATGCCACCTATACCTTCCGCTACGACGGATCGTCGAACTTCGGCCCCAACAACCGCTGGGCAGGGTTCCACTCCTTCGCAGCCAGCTGGCGCTTCACCAACGAACAGTTCATGAAAAACGTCAAGTGGCTCTCCAACGGTAAGCTCCGTGTCGGTTGGGGACAGACAGGTAACGCCAACATCGGTGGCTATAAGTGGGGTGTCGCCCTGAGTGTGATGCCCTCCATCCTCGGTCAGTCCTATCGTCCCACAGGCCTGCCTAACGAGTCTATCCAGTGGGAGACGTCAGAGCAGATCGACTTAGGTCTCGACCTCGGTTTCTTCAACAACCGCCTGAACCTGACGATCGACTGGTACCAGAAGGAGTCGAGAGACATGCTCATGCTCATGCAGCTGCCTTCATACCTGGGCACACAGGGTAACGGCTCTTCAGCCCTTTCAGCCCCCTACGGCAACTATGGCCACATGCGCAACACCGGTCTGGAGATCGAGCTGAAGGCTGTGCCCATCAAGACCAAAGACTTCAACTGGGAAACCGACGTGCAACTTTCCTTCAACAAGAACAAGCTGCTGGCCCTGCAAGGTACCACCTCTGCCGCCATTATCGGCTACGGCCAGTGGAGCGATGTGGTAACCGTGTCGTCCATCGGTCGCCCCATGTATGACTTCTATGGCTATGAAGTAGAAGGTGTCTATAAGGATTTCGATGACATCCTCAACTCACCTGTGAACACGCTCTACAGCCAGTCGTGTATCGACAACGGCGACGGCACCTACAGCCACGTGACCGACCCCACCAAATACAGTAAGAACAATACCGTATGGCCTGGTGACTTGAAGTTCAAGGATGTGAACAACGACGGCAAGATCGACGAGAACGATAAGACCAACATCGGTTCCCCGCTGCCAAAGTTCACCTTCGGTTTCAACAACACCTTCAACTACAAGAACTTCGACTTGACCATCTTCATCAATGGTTCTGTAGGTAACAAGGTGATGAACTACACCTCTATCAACCTGACTTCGATGACCAGCACCTGGAATAACCAGATCCAGGAGAAGATTGTCGACCGCGCCCAGCTGGCCGCCATCGACCCCGGAAAGGTCTATGCAGACGGCAGCGCATGGTACAACGACATCACTAATGTCTACGTCACCAATCCCGGCACCAGCACCCCACGTGTCGCCATCGGTAACACCTATAACCAGAACATCTCCAGCCGCTACGTCGAGGATGGTTCATACATCCGTCTGAAGAATATTGCCCTGGGCTATACTTTCCCGAAGAGCTTGATCAGGAAGATGTATCTGGAGAATCTCCGACTCTACTGCAACTTGCAGAACGTCGTGACGATCACAGGCTACGACGGCTATGATCCGGAAATCGGTGCCTCGACCACTGATGCCAACGGTTATGTGTTCGGTCTTGACAACGGACGTTATCCGATGCCTTTCACCTGCACATTCGGTATTAACATATCATTCTAATTATAAGGAGGACAATCAATATGAAAAAAAATCAAATCAAGATATTCCTGGCTGCCTCTCTCTTCGGACTTGGACTGACTTCATGTGAAGACTTCCTGGACCGCCCCACAGAAGACAGCTATGTGGCCGATGGTTATTATAAGACCGATGCAGAGTGCATTGCCGCCGTCAACTATCTGTACAATTCGCCCTGGTATGACTTCCAGCGTGGATTCTTCAAGGTGGGCGAAGTGCTGTCGGGTAACTATTATTGGGGATCAAGCCCTTACCTGAACTTCTCACTCAACTCCAACGACGAGGACCTGCGTAATATGTCATATTCGCTCTGGGCCGTCAACGGACACTCGAATGTGGTCCGCAAATATATTGAAGGCGGTGGTGCATCACAGGCCGTCAAGAACCAGACCATGGGCGAATGCCTGCTCTGGAAGGCCATGGCTTACTTCTACTTGGTACGTACCTTCGGTGACGTGCCCATCGTTCATGACAACTCTGCCATGATTGCAGCCGGCACCTACAATGATCAGCCCAAGGTTCAGAAGGCAGATATCTATGAGTATATCATCATGACACTGGAGAAAGCCATCGAGTGGCTACCTGAGCAGTGCACAGAGGGTCGTCTCGACAAGTATTGTGCGAAAGGCCTGCTGGCTAAGGTCTATCTGACAAAGGCCGGTGTCAGCGGTTCGTTGAACAGCAGCGATCTGCAGATGGCAGCCAGTCTGGCCAAAGATGTCATCGACAACTCCGGCCGTTCGCTCGAAAAGAACTATGCAGACGTATTCAAGCTGGAAGGCAACAAGTCGCCCGAGAACATGATTGCATGGCGTTGGGTGGTCAGCAGCCAGTGGACATCACAGAACACATTCCAGTCAGACCTCGGCATGACCGGTATCGATGAATATGGTGATGTATGGGGCGAATGGGGTGGCCCGTCGGTAGACTTGCAGGATGCCTTCGGCTTCAACGTGCTTGACGATCCCGCTACGCGTCCTGACGTCGACACCCGTCGTAAGGCTACCATGATGACTGTTGGCGACGTTGTGCCTTACCTCTGGCGCGACAAGGGCGGTTTCGACTACATGCGTTTCGAATATGACAAGACCTACAATGCTGCAGCATGGGGCGAGCACCGTTCTCCTACGGGCTGTAACGTGGTAAAGCACCTGTATGGAAACAATGCAGACCATGTGACTGTGCTGGGCACCTCAGCTGCCCGTATGGCCAGTTCACTCTGCACGCCGATCCTTCGTCTGGCAGACATCTATCTGGTATTCGCCGAGGCTAAGGTCCTGCAGGGTCAGGGTACTGATGCTGATGCCCTGAAGGCTTTCAATGCCGTTCGCCAGCGTGCCATTCCCAATGCGTTGGCAGTATCATCGCTTACCTTCGATGATATCTGGAAGGAGCGCCGTCTGGAACTGGCTTGTGAGGGTGACCGTTGGTACGACTTCGTCCGTCTGGCTTACTACAACCCGGACCGTGCCATCTCTGAGCTGAAGTCTCAGCGCCGTAATCAGTACTGGAACTTGAACCTCACATTCAAGAACTACTTCAATACCGGCCAGTGGCTGCTAGAGAACAAAGATGATGACGGTAATAGCCAGAGTACAGTCTATGACGCAGATACACCTGCTCCCAATGTGACAGTCAACAGTTTCACTATTCCATTCCCGATGGAAGATCTCACCTTCAATCCTCATCTGAAGGAAGATGCCGTCCATGTGGATGTACGTGCAACATACCATTATTAATCATTCAAAATTCAAACAAGATATGAAAAGATTATTCAACAGTCTCTGCTTGCTAACGACAGTCGCTCTCTCTGCCTGTGTATTTACAGCCTGTGAGGACGAACCCGACAAGTATGAGATCAGCAGCGGAAATCCAACGATCCGCTATATACGCCCGGTGAATGTCGAGAGTGCCGACTCTCTCCTGACCGGAGCTTACATGGACAATAACATCTGCATTGTTGGTGAGAACCTCCGCAGTATCACCAAAATGTTCTTCAACGACCAGGAAGCTAAACTGGTGCCAAGTCTGATTACCAACAACACGATGATCGTGACCGTTCCCGGACAGATCCCCGGCGAGGTGTTCAACAAGATCTTTATGGTCAATAACGCTAACGACACCACCTCTTACGACTTCAAAGTGCTGGTACCCGGACCGTCTATTAATAACATGAGTAACGAATGGGCTCAGCCTGGAGAGCAGGCTACCATCTACGGCAATTATTTCGTTGACGATCCTAACACGCCGCTCACACTGACCATCAACGGCACTAAGGTAGACATTGAAGAGTTCGACATCAGTCATCTGACCTTCACGATTCCTGCCGGCCTGACTGAAGGTCCTGTTGAAATTTCCACCGTCTACGGTAAGAAGAAGGCCAAGTTCAACTACCGTGATACCCGTGGTATGCTGTTCAATGACTGGGGTACTAATGATGCCGGTGCCGCTTCTACCGGACTTACCAACCATGGTTGGCATCCGATGAAGATAGTCAGCGATGAGTATTCTATTGACGGCAGTTACCTTTTCCTTGGCGACTGTGACCTGGATGACGGGGCCTGGCAGGATGGTGCTGTATCGTTCGAGTACTGGCCTGGCGACTGGGACGGCACGTTCACAGGTGTCAACTCCCGCCTGTCTGACCTTGTCAGCTTTGCAGACTTTGCCAATATGGCCTTGAAGTTCGAGGTGAATATCCCATCGAGCAATCCCTGGACCAACCTCTCAATGCAGTGTATCTTCTCTGGTGACGCTCAGGTAACCCTGCCTACTGCCAACAACACATTCTTCAATGGTACAGACTATCCACGTGCACTTTGGACCCCTTGGAGTAAGACGGGTTCTTACGACACTGGCGGCAAGTGGACGACAGTCACTATTCCGCTGTCTACCTTCAAGTATAAGAACGACGGAACAGTTGCCGGCACACCTCTGACAGCAGACTGCTTCACTGGTCTGACCTTGTTTATCTGGAGCGGTGTGACAAGTGGCACCACCTGTCATCCTATCATCCGTATCGACAATATCCGTGCGGTAGCTTATTAAAATTGATAATTGATAATTGAAAATTGATAATTATGAAACTATATCGGAAAATATCAGTATTGGCGATGGCTACACTGGTGCTCGCTGCCGGTTTTACCAGTTGTAGTGAGGATGACCTCGACACCAACCAGTACAATAAGAGCGGTGTGAATATCCTGGGCTTCGGTCCTATGCCTATCACCCGTGGAGCAACCATGCGTGTTACAGGTACTCAACTGAATCAGGTGAAAGAGGTGCTCTTCCCGGAGGGTAATCAGAAACTCACGCCCGCCACGACCTATGTCAACGGAGATTTCTCTGTTCAAAGTTCTGAGGAGATGACCGTTACGATTCCCGACCAATGTGTGCCCGGCAAGCTTCGTCTGGTGACCAGTAACGGCGAGACTATCGTATCGGCATCAAATATCACCTTTGTCGAAGAGATCAAGGTGTCTTCTATATCTCCCGATCCGGTACACCCGGGCGATGTGGTTACCATCAAGGGCGAATATGTCTGGAATATCGGACAGGTGGTGTTCTTCGACCATGTGACCGTCAATGCAGAGGACTTCGTCAAGAACACCCGTACAGAGATTCAGGTCCGTGTGCCCATGGAGGCAAAGACGGGTGATGTGGCTTACAACGACGGTTCGGATGGCGCAGAGAACACGGTGATCGGAACGCTCAATGTGGACGCTGCAAAGGCTACAGGCGTTTCAAATGCGAATCCCGAGTTTGGCGAGACTATCACCATCACGGGTGAGAACCTCGACCTCGTTTCAAGCATCGACTTCCCGGCTGTGGCTGATGTTCCGTTCCAGGTGGCTAACGATGGTAAGTCTATCAACGTGACTGTTCCCACTAACACTATTTCTGGTACTGTCACGCTCAACTCGGCCTCGGGTCTTACAACATCTGTTGACATCACCGTTCCTCTGGCCAGCGTCAGCAGCACCTCTCCCGTCAAGGATGTAAAGGTGGGACAGACGATCACCATCAAGGGTAATAAGCTGGATCGCATCACCCAGTTGATTCTTCCCGCCATCGACAATCCTCTCAAGAAAGGCCAGTTCACTCAGAGCGCTACTGAAATCAGCTTCGTCGTTCCTGAGGGCATGGGTGATGGTAAGGTTACCCTTGTACAGCACGACAACTACAGCGTTGAGTCTGATAAGATCTCCATGTATAGCGAAGCTCCTGAGACCACGATCTGGGCAGGAAAGTTCGTCATCGGCAACTGGAACGCCGGCATGCAGGAACTGGCTTGGGGTGGCTACGACTGGTCGACGGTGAAACCTGGTCAGGTACTGACTGTCTACCTCACTCCTGACATGTCTGAAGGTTGGTCGCAGATCCGTATCGGCAACGGCTCGTGGGCTGCGCTGCCAGGTACTGCCGATGTGAATCCGTTGACAGCAGCAGACACTAAGTTCTCTGTCACACTGACTCAGGCCATGATCGACGAAATGGTCAAGAATGGCGGTCTGGTCATCTGCGGTGCATTCTTCACCATCACGAAGATCACGCTCTCCATCCTCGAGACTACCATCTGGAGCGGTCATTTCGCCTTAGGAAGCTGGGCTGCAGGTATGGGTGACCTCTCATGGGGTGGCTACGACTGGAGTAAGGTGGCCGTTGGCACGACGCTGAAGCTGTACTATGAGGTAGACTCATCCGTAGGCTACATCAACATCCGCTTCGGCAACGGCAGCTGGGAGGCACTGCCCTCTACAAAGGGCTGGGGATCCGACGGCAATGCATCGCCCGATCCCTCTGAGACGTCAATTAAGACCGTACTCACCAAAGACGATTTGGACCAGCTGGTCAATAAAGGCGGCCTTGTCATCTGCGGTGCAGGAATATTTGTCAAGAAGGTCGTCCTTCTGTAATCATTGATGAGCAGAGTGTCCATAAAACACAGGGACACTCTGCTCTATTTTTCTCATACATTAAAAGCATTTCGACAATGAAGAAGCATGTATTTCGTTATATCACCTGCTTGCTATTCTCAAGTTTAACCTTTACGTCATGTGACGGAAATAGTAATGATGGCGAAGAGACTTCACCTAAAACAAGCATCAACCTTCGTTCGTGTAGCATAACAGAAGGAACGGAATATGTCGCTTCTGAGTTGAAGGAGGTCACGTTGTCCTACAATAATGTGGTGGTCGTCAGCGCGTCAACTAACATCACGTTGAACGACACAAAGTGCTCAGTACAGTCCAGCAGCACGACGGCGATGGATGTTGTCATCACCCTTCCCACATTGGAGGAAGGGAAATCCTATACGCTGACCATCCCTGAAGGTGCCATCGTCTATAAGAATGACAAAACCATTTCAGCCCCTGCCTATAAGGTCAGTTTTACCACCAAAGAGGGTGCCAAGCCTATCCATAATGAGGCGACTGCCCTTACCAAGAAACTCGGATGGGGATGGAACCTGGGTAACCACTTCGATACCAGTTCGGGCGAAGACGGAAAACCCAACCAGTGGGGCTGGTGGGATAACGCCACGCCTACCGCCACGCTCTACCAGAACCTGAAAAAGGCTGGGGCAAGCACCGTGCGTATTTGTGTGACTTGGGGTAACTACCAGACCGCCGACCCATGGACCATCGACGCCACCTATATGGCCGATGTGAGACAGAATGTGGATTGGGCAGAGGCCGCAGGTCTCAATGTGATTCTGAACATGCACCACGATGAGTATTGGCAAGATATCAAGGAGGCTGCCAATAATAATCTCATCAACGATGGCATAAAAGACCGCATCGAGAAGACCTGGACCCAGATAGCCGAGGCCTTTAAGGATAAGGGCGACTTTCTGTTCTTTGAGTCGTTCAACGAAATCCAAGACGGTAACTGGGGTTGGGGCGACAACCTGAAAGATGGTGGCAAGCAGTATAAGACACTCAATGAGTGGAACCAGCTGGTAGTGAATACTATCCGTGCCACTGGCGGGAATAACGCCACGCGTTGGATTGGTGTACCGGCATACGCTTCAAGTCCGAAGTTCGCTCTCGAGAACAGTTTTGAATTGCCTGCCGATGCGGCCAACCGCGTGATGGTGAGCGTTCACTTCTACGATCCCGATGCTTTTACGCTCTCACCAGAGAAGGCTGGTTACGGCGTGCCGGAGTGGGGCCATACAGCTGCTACAGGCAAGTTCATCGCCGGAACGAACGAGGATCACGTGGTGGAGACGTTCCAGAAACTACAGGAGAAGTACATCGCCAACAACATCCCCGTCTACATCGGCGAGTATGGTTGCGTGATGCACACCTCAGACCGTTCTAACCTCTTCCGCAATTACTATCTGGAATATGTCTGCCGTGCAGCTCACACCTACAATCTGCCTGTCTGCATCTGGGACAACAACAGCACAGGTGGCGGCAACGAGCATCATGGCTACTTCAACCATCACGACGGTACTTATCTCAATGGTCTGGAGTCGCTTGTGCAGACCATGATCAAGGCAGCCACATCTGACGATACCACTTATACGCTGGAATCTATTTACAACCGGGCTCCCTAACGCTTCGAAAGGGTCTTGACAACAGGACCTTGATAGGTGTTAAGCGACACACGGAAGCTGTCGACAGTCATCCGCGACACGGGCAGGCTGAGCCAGGCATCCGAGGAATAGTACTCTGGCTGGCGGTTCTGGTCGTGATGCAGAAGGATGCTACAGGTGCGAGTGCTGTCGGTATGGGTGATGATCGTGTCGCGCAACAGGGCTATCTGATGAACGGCTGACGTATCTTCAGGGGTTCCGACCATCAGCTGGAGATGCATGTTGAGATACTTACCCGACTTGCTCATCCAGACGCTCTGCAACTTAACAGGATCCGACTTGTATGCCTGCTTGAAGTCAGCCAGACGCACCAGACTGGCACAAGGCACCAAACCCATGGAGATGACCTCGGCCTTGCCGTCCACCTTATTATAATATAACATGCAGCGATAGCTAGTATCGGCCTTGGCGACCCACTTCGCCGTGAATGGAGACGTAAGCGGCAACTCTTCACCATCGTCGGTCACAATCTTGGTCACTTGCTTGCTGCCGTTCACGATCGCCTCAGCAAAATCGCCACGCATCAGCGAGTATTTGCCGTCGCCCTTGTCGTAGGTATCCTGAGTGCAGGAAGAGACGAGGAGTGAGGAGAGAGGAGTGAGGAGTGAGAATATCAGGAGGTGGAAGAGTCTTTTCATAAGGCGGCAAGTTGATTACGGACAGGATTGGCATACATGGTGAGGATGCGTTCACGAAGGAAAAGCACATCCTTATTGGGAAGTTGAATCTTGGCCAGCTGGCCAGACAGATACTGCTCGAAACGCTGGCGATCGGCCTCGGTATAATGCGACGCATGGGCTTGATCGCCATTCAGCTCATCCAAGGCCAGATAGTTGCAGGGGAATAGTTGGTAACCCCGATGGATGGCCTTGTCCATACGCTCGGCCAGCGTACGGAAATACTCGGTCTTAGGCAGATGGGCGAGTTCGTCAAGCCACATATTGACAGGCGCGGCCGTTCGGTAAACGACACGACCCTTGTAACCGAAGATGCCGGCCTTCATATTGTCGAGATCATCCTGCCGCGACTTCTTGAAAGCGGGGTTGTCACGCTTCTGCTGGAATTCCTGGGCCTTGAGGTAGTCACAGGGGTCGAACTCATAGCTGATGGTCAGAGGGACAATGTTCAGCTCTTTCAAATCGCCACCCATGGCCAGCATCTTCAATACGGATTCCTGCGTCCGGTCGTCGGAGTCCTTCGCTCTACCCTCGCGCTGGGCAATCCAGATGTTTTCCTTCTTCTGGGTCAAAGCGAAGTGGATGTAACGGCTCATGAGCTGTGAGGCGGAGAGCGTCTCACGTAGCGACAATCCACGGCGAACGGTGAAGGCCTTGTTCATACGGACAAGCCTTTTGATCCATGGATAGATAAGGAGGTTATCGCCTATACCGATCTCGACAGTCGTAGGATAGCCAGCCTCAAACAACTTGACATCCAAGAATGCCGAATCGAGAACGATATCACGATGATTCGACACAAACGTGAAACGATCGTCAGCCCCTTTACTGTTGGCATCATCATCAAAGGTGCAGCCATCGGTATGCTTCCGGATAATGTAATTGACGATCGGCTTCATGAAGCGCTTCTGGAAGTCAAGCGGTGTCTTGACGCCCATGAAGGCAAGCCGCAGCAAGCTGTTACGTACAGTCTTCGGCAGCCAGGGAGCGAAACCCTTCATCAGCACATTGAACTGACGATCATTCAACATGTCATCGAATGCCTGCCGCATCTCCTCCGGCTCATACGGCCGGATCTCATCGAACTCTTTTAACGCTTCCTTATAAGTCATCGCCACAGCCCATTATCAATTATCCATTAGAAAATCAGAACTGATTTTCAACGATCTCAGCAAGTACATCCTTCATCTCAAGCCCTGCGGCACGCACCTGCTGGGGAATGAAGCTGGTGGCTGTCATGCCTGGCGTGGTATTCACCTCAAGCATCGAAATCTTGCCCTCAGGAGAGATGATATAGTCGATACGGATGATGCCGTTACAATTCAGGATGTCGTAGATGTGACTAGTAATCTTTGAGACGCGCTCCGCAATCTCAGGAGAGATACGGGCTGGAGTAATCTCCTGAACTTGACCGTTGTACTTGGCATCGTAGTCGAAGAACTCATTGCTCGTCACCACCTCGGTAGCAGGCAAAACGACAGACTTCTCTCTCGTCTTATAGACACCCTGTGATATCTCCGTTCCCTCCAGGAAACTCTCGACCATGATCTCAGGACTCTCCATCATCGCCTTGCGGATGGCAGGGGCGAGCTGGTCTTTATTCTTGACCTTGGAAACACCAAACGATGATCCGTCGGCAGCAGGCTTCACGAAGCATGGCATACCGATGCGCTCTTCGATCTCGTCGTCGCCCACCAGTTCCTCATAACCCTTACGAATGAGCAAGGAGTCGGCCACGCTCACACCATAGCTGCGCAGATACTGATTGAGCACGAACTTATCAAACGTCAGCGCCTCAACCAATACGCCACTGGTGCTATATGGCAACTCGATCAGGTCAAAATAGCCTTGCAACAGACCGTTTTCGCCAGGAGTACCATGGATGGTGATATAAGCATAGTCGAACAACCTTTTCTTTCCGTCTTCTATAAAGGAGAAATCATTGCGGTCGATCTTGGCCGTCGTACCGTCATGCAGTTCCACATGCCAGTCCAGCCCCTTGATGTCGACGATATAAACATCATAACGCTCCTTGTCGAAGAAGGAATAAAGTCCCTGAGCCGAGCGCAATGAGACATCGTGTTCGGATGAGTTGCCACCACAGACGATGGCTATCGTTCTCTTCAAATTTTCCATATATCTATTAATTGTCTAAATGTCTGTTTGTCTTCTCCGCCATTTGTCGATAAGGGCCGCCATATCGTCAGGCCACTCGGAGGTAAAATCCATCTGGATACCCGTGGCGGGATGGACAAATCCCAAAGTCCTGGCGTGAAGCACCTGCCGGGGGCAGAGTTTGAAACAGTTCTGGATGTAGGCTTTGTAGCTGGCCGTGCGCTCACCACGAAGGATCTCCGTACCACCGTAGCGCTCATCGCAGAACAACGGATGGCCGATGTGCTTCATGTGAGCCCTGATCTGATGGGTACGGCCCGTCTCCAATACGCATTCCACCAACGTCACATAGCCATAGCGCTCCATCACCTTATAATGAGTCACGGCGGGCTTACCTATCTCCGAGTCAGGCGGAAAGACGGCCATCTTAAGCCGGTCCTTCGGGTCACGCCCGATATTCCCTTCTATCCGACCCTCGTCTTCCACAAAGTTTCCCCAGACAAGCGCATTGTAACTGCGATGGGTGGTCTTGTTGAAGAACTGCTTACCCAACGATGTCTTCGCATCTGGCGTCTTGGCCACCACGAGCAGCCCGCTGGTATCCTTGTCGATGCGGTGGACGAGTCCTACCTCCGGGTCGTTTGGATCATAAGTGGAAAGATCCTTCAGGTGCCAGGCGATGGCATTGACCAGAGTGCCGTTGAAGTTGCCACAACCCGGATGGACCACCATGCCTGCGGGCTTATTGATGACCATGAGGTCGTCGTCTTCGTAGACCACCTCGAGGGGGATATCCTCGGGGGTGATGGTCGTGTCGTAGTGCGGACGGTCGAGCATCAGGGTGATGATGTCGCCTGGACGCACCTTGTAGTTGCTCTTCACAGGATGGGCGCTCCGTCCCTGTTTCTGGTCCTCTGCCGTACAGACATGGATAAAGCCTGCATCGGCAGCCTTCTGTATCCTATTGCGGCTGGAGTGTGGCTGATGTTCGGAGAGGAACTTATCGATACGGACAGACTCCTGACCCTTGTCCACCTCTATACGGAAGTGTTCATAGAGTTGATCGTCATCCGTCTGCTCGATGACATCGCCATCGGCCATCAGTTCCAGTTCGTCATCATCCAGATAGTCCATCACTCCGTCACTTCCTCAAATTCGTCCACATTGCCGCTTTCCATCATCCTGTACTCGGGCTCTATATAGTCTATTTCCTCCTCTGAGTCATAGGTGCCGCTGCCAATCACCAACGTCAGCGGTGAGTCGATCGATACATGGTCGCCTGCGGAGACCCTGTGTCCCCGACAGAGGATGCCATACACCCAATCCTTCTCTCCAGGCACCTCCTGGGGCGGAAGGAGTCTGAATCCCAAGGCCGTCAACTTCGCTTCAGCCTCGCGATAGCTGCTGTTGTCTACCACATCGGGGATAGCAAACGATGGCGACGATGGAGAGTTGACGGTCACATAGATGGTATGTCCCTCCTTCACCATAGTACCCTCCCCCGGGTTCTGCCCAAGAATCGAATTGGCCGCAAGACCCTTATTGTAGCCTGAGTCGCTGACCATCACGTTCAGTCCATAGCTTTCCATCAGCTGACGGGCTTTTGAGATATCCATGCCCTCCAGCTTGGGCACCTTGACACCCTCGCCGTGACGGGTATACTTTTCGAGACCGAATTTGACACCGAATGCCAGTAATACGATGACGAGCAGCATGGCCAACAAGTTGAGCCACAGATAAAGGCTCGCAAACTTACCGAAGAATTCCTTTGCTTTCATCTGAATAATCGTTTTCTCACGTGCAAAGGTACGGCAAATCAACAAAAAAACCAAATAATAAAGGTATAAAAAACAGAAAGAAGTGAAGATTGCTCTCCACTTCGCTCTGTTTCACTCGAATTTCGATGATCTGCGGCAGGAATTATTTGCCGTGGTTCTCATCAGAAACCGTTAACTTCTTGCGACCCTTAGCACGGCGGGCGGCCAGTACGCGGCGACCATTCTTGGTGGCCATTCTCTCACGGAAGCCGTGCTTGTTCACGCGACGGCGATTGTGCGGCTGAAATGTTCTTTTCATTGCTTTTTATACTTATTTATTTGTTCAAATTCAACGATTTGGGGTGCAAAAGTACTCATTTCTTTTGAATTACGCAAGTTTTCTTCGAAATTTAGTGCAACTTTTTATGTTTTTTTCCAAAAAAGCAGTACCTTTGCACCCGAAAACGATAAAAAGTAACAGTTTTAAGGTATATGATTAATTCACAAGACATTAAAAAGGGCACCGCCATTCGCATGGACGGTAGCATCTGGGTTTGCATCGATTTCCAGCACCGCAAGCCAGGCAAGGGTAACACGATTATGATTATCAAGGTAAAGAACGTCACCGACGGTCGCGTACTGGAGCGCCGCTTCAACATCGGCGAGAAACTGGAGGATGTCGTCATCGAGCGTCGCCCCTATCAGTATCTCTACGAGGACCAGTCCGGACGTATCTTCATGAATCAGGAGACCTTCGAGCAGATTCCCATCGACAACGAACTCGTGATCGGTCATGAGTATATGAAAGAGAGTGATATCGTGGAAGTCGTTTCTGACACCACCGACGGCACCATTCTCTACGCTGAGATGCCCGTGAAGACCGTTCTTCGCGTGACTCACTCTGAGCCCGGCATCAAGGGCGACACCGCAACCAACACGCTGAAACCCGCTACTCTGGAGACTGGCGTCGAGGTACGCGTTCCTCTGTTCATCAACGAGGGCGACCTTATCCAGGTTGACACTCGTGACGGCAGCTATCTGCAGCGCGTCAAGGAATAATGAAATACTCTATTATCGTTCCTGTCTACAATCGCCCTGATGAAGTGGGCGAATTGCTCGAAAGCCTATCTAATCAGACACTGAGGGATTTCGAGGTAATCATTGTGGAAGACGGATCGGTAAAGACCTGCAAGGATGTTTGCGACAAATACGCAGACATCCTTGTTTTGCATTATTACGCCAAGGAGAACAGCGGACCCGGACAGAGCCGCAATTATGGCGCCGAACGTGCTAACGGCGAATACATTATTATATTAGACAGCGATGTCGTACTGCCAAAAGGCTATGTGGAGGCCATCGACAAGTCCTTGTCATCTGAGAAGGAAGATATCGTTGCCTTTGGCGGCCCTGATGCAGCCCATCCGTCATTTACCCCTGTGCAGAAGGCCATCAGCTATTCGATGACATCATTCTTCACCACCGGCGGCATCCGAGGCGGAAAGGCCAAGCTCGACAAGTTCTATCCCCGTTCGTTCAACATGGGCATCCGCCGAGATGTCTACCTGCAGTTAGGTGGTTTCACGAAGATGCGCTTCGGCGAGGACATCGACTTTTCCTACCGCATCGTGGAGGCAGGCTATCGTCCGAGGCTCTTCCCAGAGGCCTGGGTGTGGCACAAGCGGCGCACGGATTTCAAGAAGTTCTTCCGTCAGGTGTATAACAGCGGTATCGCCCGCATCAACCTTGAGAAGCGCCATCCTGGCACGATGAAACTGGTGCATCTGTTGCCAACGGTCTTCACCGTAGGTGTCATCGCCCTGATCCTCATCTCTGCCGTAGGACGGGCTCTGATGCACTACGTTGATCGCGACCAGTTCTACTGGATGTGCTTCGGCCCTTGGATACCTATTATATTATATAGTCTATTCATCTGCATCGACTCGACCATCGGGAATAAGAGTCTGAAGGTGGGACTGCTCAGCATCCCTGCGGCCTTCGTCCAGCTGATGGGCTACGGGCTGGGGTTCATCGAATCGTGGTGGAAACGATGTATCCTCAAACAAGACGAATTCCAAGCCTTTAAACGAACATTCTACAAATAAAACAAACCCTTAAAAACTTAAATCAATATGGAAAAACTGACAATCGCACATTGGGCTGAAGACGACCAGCCGCGTGAGAAACTGCGCGACAAAGGTCCACAGGCGCTCAGCAATGCTGAGTTGCTGGCTATACTCATCGGCTCTGGCACACCTGGCACGAGTGCCGTCGAACTGATGCAGGACGTGCTGAAGGATTGCAAGAATAACCTGAACACGCTGGGCAAGATGACCATCCGGGAGCTTTGCACCTACAAAGGTATTGGCGAGGCGAAGGCCATCACCATCCTCGCGGCCTGCGAACTGGGCAAGCGTCGCCAGATGGAAAGTCCAGAAGAGCGGCCAGACTTGGGGACTGCCACCCGCATCTACAACCACATGCGGCCTGTGATGCAGGATCTCGACGTCGAGGAGTTCTGGGCGCTGCTGATGAACCAGCACTACCGCCTCATCAAGAAGGTGCGCATCTCGCGTGGCGGCATCACGGAAACGCCTGTCGATGTACGGATCATCATCAAGGAAGCCGTCCTTGCCAACTGCACCATCCTCGCCGTCTGCCACAACCATCCCTCTGGCAACCTGTGTCCCAGTCATGCCGACAAGGAACTGACCAGAAGCATCAAGCGGGCCTGCGAACTGCTGAACATCTACTTCCTGGACCACGTCATCGTTACTGACGGACAGTACTATTCCTTCAAGGAACAGGGTCAATGCTGATAAAGTTCCCAAGTCACTTTTTTGGCAAAAGTAGTCAATAATTAAGAATTATTGCGTATCTTTGCACGCAGATTATGACACAAGAAGAGAAGACTCAGATAGAAGAGCGGATCGTGGATGTGCTGAAGACTGTCTACGATCCTGAGATTCCCGTCAACATCTATGACCTGGGAATGATTTACAAGATCGACGTGCAGGAGGACTACACGGTGGAGCTGGAAATGACTTTTACGGCTCCCAACTGCCCCGCCGCCGACTATATATTAGAAGATGTACGCACGAAGGTGGAGAGCGTCGAGGGTGTCAAGGGTTCGAACGTGAACCTCGTCTTCGAGCCCGCCTGGGACCAGTCGATGATGAGCGAAGAAGCCCGCGTAGAGTTAGGCTTTGATTGAAGCCACAGATTATAAAGATTGCCACAGATGAAGAATATCTATTTCCTCTCCGATGCCCACCTCGGGTCGCTGGCCATCCCTCACAGACGGATGCAGGAGCGAAGGCTTGTGCGCTTCCTTGACTCCATCAAGGAGAAAGCCGCTGCCGTCTACCTGCTGGGCGACATGTTCGACTTCTGGTACGAATACAAGTATGTGGTGCCCAAAGGTTTCACCCGATTCTTAGGGAAGATTTCCGAACTGACGGACATGGGCGTGGAGGTTCACTACTTCACGGGCAACCACGACATCTGGGCCTACGACTATTTGGAGAAGGAGTGCGGCGTCATCCTGCACAAACAGCCAGAGACGACGGAGATCTACGGAAAGATGTTCTTCCTGGCCCACGGCGACGGCCTCGGAGACCCCAGCAAGTCGTTCAAACTGATACGCGCCGTCTTCCACTCCCCCTTCTGCCAATGGATGTTCTCAGCCCTACACCCCCGCTGGGGCATGTGGCTCGGACTGAACTGGGCCAAGCACTCGCGGCTGAAGCGCCCCAACGGCGAGGAGCCAGCCTACATGGGTGACCAACGCGAACATCTGGTGCTTTTCACAAAGAAGTACATACAGTATCACTCCAATGTCGACTACTTTATCTATGGCCATCGGCATATCGAGGTAGACCTCCAGCTGACGAAAAAAGCCAGGATGATTATCCTTGGCGACTGGATCAGCCAGTTCTCCTATGTCGTCTACGACGGCGACCACCTGTTGATGTCTCAGTATATCGAGGGTGAGAGCCAGCCATAACATCACAAAAACGGATATGAACAAGAAAATCGTTACCTTTGGAGAGTTGCTTCTCCGATTTTCGAAGAACGACCACCTACGACTGACACAGGGCGACACGTTCACCAGCAAGTATGGCGGCAGCGAGGCCAATGTAGCCGTATCGCTGGCCACTCAGGGAGAAAACGTGACCTATATTACCCGCCTGCCTGACACACCTGTGGGCCATGCTGGAGCGATGAACCTGGCACAGCTTGGCGTCGATACCAGTCACGTGCTCTACGGCGGACAGCGCATTGGCACCTATTACTTCGAACCTGCCGCAGGCATGAGGGCCCCGAAAGTGATCTACGATCGCGGCAATTCTGCCTACTTCGACCTGAAGCCAGGCATGATTCCCTGGAGGGAGATACTGAAAGACTGTGCTTACTTCCACGTGTCGGGCATAACGGCAGCCATCTCCCAACAGGCAGCCGATGCCACGTTCGAGGCCCTCGACATAGCCGATGAAATGGGTGTCACCGTCTGCTTCGACATCAACTACCGCAAGAACCTGTGGCGCTACGAAGGGGCCAACCCTCGCGAGACGCTCAGCAGGATGCTGTCGCGCTGTGACATGATGTTTGGCGATGCCATCGAGTTTGAATGGCTGAGCCAGCATCCACAACCACCCTTTACAGCCATCGATTCCAGTTTCAAGATGCAAATGGACGAGTATCGCGAGTGGTTCGAGGAACTGCACGAACGTTATCCCCGAGTAAGAACTTGGATGATGGGCATGCGTAATACGGTTTCCTCTAAGCACCACACGCTGACAGGACTACTTTGGACGGATGGCGAGTTGCTGCAGTCGCCCATCATGGACATCCTCGACGTGATCGACCCCGTAGGTGTAGGCGATGCCTTCATGGGAGGCTGGCTGCACGCCATCAACCTCTTCCCCGACGACAAGCAGAAGCAGCTGAACTATTCCTTAGCCGCCGCAGCCCTGAAGAACACCATTCCTGGTGACTTCAACCTCTCGACAGAAGAGGAGATCCTTGACGTCCTCGAAGGCCGCCACAATCCCTCCACGCTCTACAAAACCATCGAATAAACAATTCAGTCCGAAAAGCCGGATTAAGGACTCTTCACATATTAATTTGAATCAACATCTTTTATAAAATCCAAAGCAATGCCTTTGTTTTATCAGACATTGCCTTTGTTTTATTAAACATTGTCACTGTTTTAACAAACATAGGCGTTGTTTTAATTTCACAAAGCACCTTTCTACCTTTTACAACGTCACTTCCTCAGCTTTTACAGGCATTTCCTCTACTCTTAAATGCAGAGTAGGATAAGAAAACTATAAACACATTTTTTATCAAAGGTTACTCATACAACGAAAAAGAGAGGGATTCCATGAAATCCCTCTCTTTTTCTTACTTGATCATATTACGGATGTGATGTGATCAAAATATCATATACTCCACCTTCTTGGAATACGATGCCTTGACTCAGGTTTTGGCACAATGTTACATCTGAACGGCCATCTGTATACATCAAGACGTTTCCAGCATATGCAATGCCTCCCTCATCGTTATAAATTGGCAAATAGGCAGGGCTAAGCGGGCTGGCTCCACCAAGACCACATCCAGAGTCTGCATCTTGCCATGTAAGACCAGAGAACGTTCTCGTTTCACCAGCTCCCAAAATAATAGGACTAGCGCTGAACCAGATATTATCCGTTCTAATATAAGGGCCTCCGCTCCATCCGGCAAACCACGAGCCATCTTGGTTAGGATTACCCAACATAAACCTCAAACGACCGTCCAATTGTACAGGAGAACCTGTAGCATTAGTGATATTCACACCAAAACTGATAACAGGATTGCTACCGCTACCGCCACCACTTGGCGGAGTAGAACCAACGCTGGAAAGAACAATATCATATACTCCACCTTGAGTAAAGACGGTATTCGGACTCAGGTTCTGACACAATATCACGTCTGAACGACCATCAGTATACATCAACACGTTTCCTGCATAGGCTATACCGCCTTCATCATTATAGATGGGTAAATAGCTTGGACTAAGCGGACTGGCTCCACCAAGACCACATCCTGAGTCTGCATCTTGCCATGTAAGACCAGAGAACGTTCTCGTTTCACCAGGAGCCATGGTAACGGCACTACCGCTGAACCAGATATTATCTGTTCTAATATAAGGGCCTCCGCTCCATCCGGCAAACCATGAACCATCTCGGTTAGGATTACCTAACATAAATCTCAAACGACCATCCAATGTAACTGTCTGACCCGTATTATTAATGATATTCACACCGAAACTAATAACGGGGTTGCCATCAGCAGAAACGGTACCAGGATCAGTTCCAGGATCGGTACCAGGATCTGTACCAGGATCAGTACCAGGATCAGTACCAGGATCAGTACCAGGATCAGTACCAGGATTGGTACCAGAACCAACGCTAGCAAGCACAATGTCATAGACTCCACCTTCAGTAAAGACGATATTCGGACTCAGGTTTTCACAGTAAACAACTTCACCGTTTCCACCAACATAGACGGCAACATTATGATGATAATCTGTACTGCTTAACAAAGCTGGATCAATCGGGCTCTTCTCACCCAGGCCATTACCTTCATCGTTCCATGTAAGACCACCAAACGACTTCGTTTCACCAACGCCAAAGGTTACAGAAGAATCACTGAAGCGGATATGACCTGTTTTATTGTAGATACCAGCCCAGCCCATATAATTACCATTGTGGTCAGGATTACCTAAGACAAAATACAAATCACCATCCAAGGTAACTGCCTGACCTGTATTGTTCTTAATATTCACACCAATACTAATGACAGGGTTGCCTTCAGAAGGAGTAGAACCGGCTGATGATAATACTATGTCATAAACCCCACCTTCTTGGAATACAATGTCCGTAGCCATGTTATCACACATTACGGCCTCAGAATTGCCATTGACATAGACCATCACATTTCTCTGACGACCTGCAGCAGCTATTTGATCTGCATTAGCTGGGCTCTTTTCACCCATACCCTTTCCTGATTCTTCATCTTTCCACGTAAGACCGTCGAACTTCATCGATCCATCCTTTGGTATGGTCACAGAAGATTCACTGAAACGGATACGGTCAGTATTATTATAAACTCCAGACCATCCAAGTTCGTATCCGTTATGGTCAGGATTGCCAAGAACGAACCTCAATTCGCCGTCCAGCGTAACGTCTGAACCTGTATTATTAATAATATTCACACTGATAGTGATAACAGGATTGCCTACCACCGGAGCCGAGGCATTCATGATGTTGACAATTTTAACAATATCAACAACGTTCACATGACCGTCACCCGAGACATCACCAACGACTTCAGGATTTTCGAGAGTAGAGGTACCTGTGATAATCTTAACGACTTCTTCGATGTCGGCATTGTCCACTTTGCCGTCATGATTTACATCGCCTTCAGGAAAAGCGTTTTGTGCGTAAGCACCCATACCAAACAACATCAGCAATGCTGTTAGCATGATGGAAAATTTAGTTTTCATCTTTAATATTTTTAATTTGTAATTACAATCGGCTGCAAAGGTACAAATAAAAAATCAACTAGCATTAGAATTAGGACACTTTTTTCACTTGTTACTTTTAATTTTTCCTAATACAGAAACAAAGGGCAGCCTATTAAGACTACCCTTTGTTAATTATAATTAATAAATCTCCCTTACAAGAGATTCATCGTGTCGGTGGCAATCATCAACTCCTCATCGGTAGGAATAACTACCACCTTCACTTTCGAGTCGTCGGCAGAGATGATGGCTTCCTCACCACGAACATTGTTCTTCGACTCGTCGAACTTGATGCCCAAGAACTCCATGTCCTTGCAGACCTCGGAGCGCATGCTGACCTGATTCTCGCCAACACCAGCGGTGAAGACAACCACATCAAGACCACCCATGGCAGCAGCATAGGCACCAATATACTTCTTGATGCGATAGAAATACATATCCTGAGCCAGTTTGGCACGAGGATCACCACTCTTGGCCGCATTCTCCACATCACGCATGTCGGAAGAGCCGCCAGTCAGACCAGCCACACCGCTCTTCTTGTTGAGCAGGTTGCTCATGCCATCGGCATCCAAGCCGAGCTTCTTCTCGATAAAGGTCACAGCACCAGCGTCGATATCTCCGGCACGAGTACCCATGACAAGACCTTCCAGAGGAGTAAGACCCATCGAGGTGTCGATACATTTGCCATCCACGACAGCGGCGATAGAGCCACCGTTACCCACATGGCAGGTGACCATCTTGGTGCCCTTTGCAGGGATGCCGAGGAATTCGCAGGCACGGGCTGACACGTAGCGATGCGACGTTCCGTGGAAGCCATAACGGCGGATGCCGTACTTTTCATAGAGCTCATAAGGAATGGCATACATGAATGCCTTGGGAGGCATGGTCTGATGGAAAGCCGTGTCAAAGACACCCACCTGAGGCAGACCAGGCATCAGTTCCTTCACGGCATTGACGCCCTTCAGGTTGGCAGGGTTGTGCAGAGGAGCCAGGTCTGAGCACTCCTCGAAAGCCTTCAGCACCTCGTCGGTGAGGATGACGGACTTATTGAACTTCTCGCCGCCATGCACCATGCGGTGGCCGACGGCATCGATCTCGTCAAGACTCTTGATGACACCTATCTCAGGATCGGTGAGCAACGAGAAGATGAACTTCACGCCTTCTGTATGCTCAGGGATGTCGTGCATAATCTGCTTCTTCTCGCCATTGGCAAGCTTCACCTTCACGAAAGCGCCATCGAGACCAACACGCTCAGCACCGCCACTGGTCATCACACTCTTATCGTCCATGTTGTACAATGCGTACTTGATAGAGGACGAGCCACAATTCAATACTAATATTTTCATATTCTTTTCTTTTTTTTGTTTACAGTTTACGGTTTACAGTTTACAGCTGATTACCGTGCAAGCCACTAATCTGCCTATAGAAGTATTCATCTGTAAACCGTAAACTGTAAACTGTAAACTATAAAACCAACCTCACTTCTTCGCATCCATTGCCTGACAGGCAGTAATGGCAATCATATAATAGATATCGTCAACAGAGCAACCACGAGAGAGGTCGTTCACCGGACGTGCAATACCCTGCAGAATCGGGCCAATGGCGATGGCATCGCCTAAGCGCTGCACGAGTTTGTAGCCGATGTTACCAACTTCGAGGTTGGGGAACACCAGGACGTTGGCCTTACCGGCAATCTCAGAGCCCGGCGCTTTCTTGGCACCTACGCTGGGAACCAGGGCTGCGTCAGCCTGAAGTTCGCCATCGATCATCAGATTAGGATCCATCTCTTTAGCCAGACGAGTGGCCTCAATAACCTTGTCAACGACTTCGTGGGTTGCACTACCCTTGGTAGAGAAGCTCAGCATAGCCACTTTGGGCTCGGCAAAGCCTGCCACCGACTTAGCGGTTTGGGCCGTACACACAGCGATCTGAGCCAACTGGTTAGCATCGGGCATTGGGGTCACGGCCACATCGCCAACCACAAGCACGCCATCCTCGCCATACTGCTTTTCCTTTGAAATGAGCAACAGTCCACCGCTGACACAAGTGATACCAGGAGCACACTTAATGATCTGAAGAGCCGGGCGCAACGTATCGCCTGTGGTTGAGAGCGCTCCAGAAATCTGACCGTCAGCGCCTTCGGTCTTGATGATCATACAACCCAGATAGAGCGGATTCTTCATCAGTTCCCGGGCCTGCTCGATGGTCATACCCTTCTTACGGCGAAGCTCTTCGAGTTTCTGGGCATACTCCTCTGACTTAGGATTATTCTCCGGATCGATGATGGTGGCCTTATCGACATGCGATAGTCCACACTCCTTGGCCTGTTTACCAATCTCAGCAGGATTACCAATCAGGATGATGTCTGCAATGTCGTCAGCCAAAGCCTTGTCGGCTGCACGAAGTGTACGCTCCTCCAAAGCCTCGGGGAGCACAATGCGCTGCTTGTTTGACTTAGCACGCGCCACAATTTGACTTAATAAATCCATAATTCGATATTCTTTAAATGTTTCAGTTTGTCTTGTAGACCGCAAAGTTAATAAATTAATTCCGAATATCGTGCAGTCGCCACGTGTTTTTTCAGAATTTTAAATGAAAACCTTTACGCTTCATCCAGCTCCTGGGTGAGAATACTCTCCAGATCCTCTGCCGAAAGGCGCAGATGGAACCTGCCATTGACAGCCACGGAGATACCTCCCGTCTCCTCTGACACCACGACAGCCAAAGCATCACCCTCCTGCGATACGCCCATAGCAGCACGATGTCGCAAGCCCAATTCCTTCGGGATGTCAAGACTATGACTGACAGGGAGAATACACCCGGCAGCCTTGATCCGCTTCTTGGAGATGACTACAGCACCATCATGCAATGGGGAGTTCTTGAAGAAGATGTTCTCTATAAGCCGTTGGTTGATAATCGCATCAATCTGATCGCCAGTCGCCACAATATCGTCCAGCGGTACTGCCCGTTCGATGACGATGAGAGCACCTATCTTCACCTTACTCATATTCATCGCTGCCATCACAATGGGCATAATGGTTTCCTTTACATCCTTCTTCACTTTTTCCTTACCCTTCGACGAGGTGAATAAGCGAGAGAGAGCTTTCATGCGTCGATGAGCGCCCAGATTATAGAGGAATTTCCGGATATCATCCTGAAAAAGCACAATCAGCGCGATGACACCCACGCTGACCAACTTGTCGAGAATGGAACCAAGCAAGCGCATCTGCAGCACCTGAGACACAAAAAGCCACGTTACGACAAACACCATGATGCCCATAAACACGTTCAGCGAACGCGATTCACGCATCAGCCGATAGATATAGTAAAGCATCAGTGCGACAAGCAGTATGTCGACGACGTCCTTGATTCCGAATTCGAACAACACGATACTATTTCGATTTACTTATTGATGATTCAAAAGACCAGCTATCTTACAGCACTCTACCGCCTCTCGCACATCGTGGACACGCAGGATGGATGCGCCCTTCATCAGAGCGATGGTATTCAATGCTGTCGTACCATTCAGCGCCTCAAGAGGTGTATAGCCGAAGAACTTGTATATCATCGACTTACGTGAAACCCCAACCAGCAACGGCAGTTCCATCACCCGCAGTTTATCGAGTTCACTCATCACCTGATAGTTCTGCTCCAACGTCTTGCCGAAGCCGAAGCCCGGATCGAAGATGACATCCTTCGCCCCAAAGTCGCGAAGCTGCTGCACTTTCTCTGCGAACGACAGGAGCATCTCCCGAACCGTGGGCTGCTGCGACATTAATATATAAGGTACGCGCAAGTTCGACACCATCCGGAACATCGCAGTATGCCCCTCACTCACATCATTGATGATGTCTGCACCATACTCCTCAACGGCCATCCGTGCCACGTCGGGACGGAAGGTATCAACGGAGATGATGCTGTGGGGAAGTTCACGCCTCACTACTCCAAGCCCGAAGCGCAACCGTTCCATCTCCTCGGCTTCCGACACATCCTGGGCACCAGGACGGGTGGAGTAGCCTCCGACATCGATGATCGTTCCTCCCTCGTCTATAATCTGTCTGGCTCGTTCGGCTATCTCCTGCTCCGTCTGCTTGCGACTTCCGGCATAGAAAGAGTCGGGCGTCACGTTCAGGATGCCCATCACCAGAGGCTCAGCGAGACTGACCAAACGGCCACCTACATTGATCATATCGTTCATATCGGCTACAAAGATACAAAATAATTCATAATTCTTAATTCATAATTCATAATTATTTTGTAATTTTGCACAAAAATAGTAACGTTTATGGACATTAAGGAACTATACCGGCTTTATCAGCAGCATCCGTGCATCACCACCGACAGCCGCGACTGTCCGGAAGGCAGCATCTTCCTCGCCCTCAAAGGCGAGACGTTCGACGGCAACAAATTTGCCTTGCAGGCCCTTGAGAAGGGCTGTGCCTACGCCATCGTTGACGATCAGTCGCTCATCGCCGACGGCGATGAGCGACTGATCGTCGTCTCCGACTGTCTCCAGACCTTCAAGAACCTGGCCCGCGAGCACCGCCGACAGTTCGACATCCCCGTCATCGGCATTACGGGCACCAACGGCAAGACGACAACGAAGGAACTCGTGGCTGCCGTGCTGTCACAGAAGTATAATGTGCTCTACACACAGGGTAACTTCAACAACGACGTAGGCGTGCCAAAGACCCTTTTCCGTCTGACAAAGGATCACGAGATAGCTGTTATCGAGATGGGAGCCAGCCACCCGGGCGACATCAAAACGCTTGCCGAGACAGCAGAACCAACCTGCGGACTGATCACCAACGTTGGTCGTGCCCATCTGCAGGGCTTCGGTTCCTTCGAGGGCGTCATCAAGACCAAATGCGAACTATACGACTTCCTCCGAAGCCGTCAGGACAGCCTCATCTTCATCAACGCCGACAATGAATACCTGATGGATCAGATCGGCGACGACGAGGAGATTTGGATGTCACCCTACTCTACCGATCCTGACAACTGGTATAGTTGCATCTCTGGCGAGGTCATCGAGTGCAATCCATTTCTGAAGTTCCGTTGGCGCGAGCCGCTGATGGTGCTTGAGGAAGAAGGTCGCAGCACAAAATGGCACAAGGTGCAAACCCACCTCATCGGCTCCTATAACATCGACAACCTGCTGGCAGCTATTGCTGTGGGTATCAATTTCGGCGTGGATCGCAAGAAGATCTGTGCAGCCCTTGAGGAGTACACACCCTCGAACAACCGCTCGCAGATGACCGTCACGGCGAAGAATCACCTCATCGTCGATGCCTACAACGCCAACCCAACGTCGATGCATGCTGCTCTCGACAACTTCAGCCTCATCCAGGCTGAACACAAGATGGCCATCCTCGGGCAGATGGGCGAGCTGGGCGAAGAGAGCGACAAGGAGCATCGTCTGTTAGTCGACCGTCTGGAGTCTTCCGGCTATGACGAGGTATGGCTTGTGGGCGACAATTTCCGCGACATTCCCTGCCCCTTCCGCAAGTTCCACGACGTCGAGGAAGTGAAGGCCGCCATCGCCAGCAACTGCCCTGAAGGCTATTATATCCTCATCAAAGGCAGCAACAGCAACAAGCTCTTCCAACTGCCGGAATTATTATAGATGAATCGCACGAAGACCATATGCCTCCTGCTTCTGGCAGTTCTGTTGATGACAGGTTGCCGGAAGGAGTACCAGAGTCTGCCTGAAGGCAATGCCGTGTACTACTGGCGCACGGATTTGAGGCTTGACTCCACAGAGCGCGCCTTTATCAGACAGTATTATATAAATAAGGTGTACTGCCGCTATTTCGACGTGGTGATGAAAGAAGGTGCTACGGAGCCTACGCCCAACGCCACGATAGAGTTCTCCGACAGTCTGCCCGACAGTCTGGAAATCATCCCCACCGTCTATATCACCGAGGACTGCATGCACCAATCCCACCCTGGTCTGGCAGAGAAGATCGTCAGGCGCATCCTGCAGATGAACGAGACCAACGGAATCAACCATGTTCGTGAAATACAGATAGACTGTGACTACACCTCCCGTAGCCGGAATACCTACTATAAGTTTCTGGAGGACATCGGCAAGCAATGCGAACCTTTAGGTATACATCTCTCTGCCACCATCCGCCTGCACCAGCTATCGATGGTCCCGCCCCCAGTGGACTATGGTGTACTGATGATCTACAACACGGGCAACCCTGCGAAATGGGAAGAGCGCAACCCCATCCTCGACATCCGCGATGTGGCTCCCTACCTGAAGCGGCTCGACGGTTATCCCCTGCCCCTGGCAGCGGCCTATCCCGTCTATCTATGGGTGAGGAATATCCAGGGGCTGCGTGTGGAGCACTCAGTAGAGGCTGACGAGATCCTGCGCGTGAAGCAAGCCGTAGAGGAGGCCCGCCACGACCTGAGTCGCGCCATCATCACCTATCATCTCGATAAAGACAATATCAACCGTTATAATCCCAAAACCTATGAAGAGATTTATCATCATTAGCCTGCTCTCAGCCATGACGCTGCCCATGCTGGCCTGCGCCTGGGTTGAGCCCTCTAACCCTTACATGTTCAGCATGTATCCCCGTTCCGACTTCAAGGAACGCGTGGAGAAAATCTGCAACGACAACTGGAGAGCCTACCTCGGCACAACCGAGGAGTGGTACTCTTTCCATGCCGACGAAGCCATTCAGGCTGCCCGTCAGAAAGGCGACGCCCTGATGGTGAGCTACATCGAGAATCTGCAGAAGTACCTTGAGTGCGTCAGTGTGGAACAGCGCAAACACTATGAGTGGAACTACCCGACAGCCGAGGAGGTGGCTGCCCAGAAGAACAGTTTGCGGGCCATCCGCACCTACGCCCTCGGCAAGACCAAGAGCCGCCTGCGCTCCCAGCACGCCCTGCTCTACATGCGATGCAATATGATGCTGGGGCACCACCAGGAGAACATCAGCTACTGGGAGCAGACGGCCAGCCAGTTCATTGAGACGGTCTATAAGGACATGATGCAGAACATTTATGCTGGTGCCCTTTACAAGACCGGTCAGGAAGACCTGGCCGGAGAAATCTTCGCCGAGCAGGGCGACTATGAGAGTCTGATGACCCTCTTCTACCTGAAGCGCTCCTATCAAGCCATCTACCAGCATTACAAGCGCAACCCCAACTCAAAGGCCCTGCCCTTCCTGCTGCAGGACTTCGTCAATAACACCCAGGAAGCCGCCGACATGAAAGACGGTGAATTCGGAGGCAAGCTCTTCATCCGCGACATCTCCGGACAGGAAGCCTGGCAGATGGAACACTTCTGTGAGATGGTAGTCCAGGAAGGCAAGACCGAGGTGCCCTGTATGTGGAAGAGTGCCAAGGCCTGGCTGGAGTTCCTCCTCGACAAACCTCAGGACGCCGCCCGTGACATCATCGATGCGACAGCTCTGGCAGGCACCGAGCGGATGAAGGACAACGCCCGTGCCCTGATGCTCTACATCACAGCAGCCCAGGCTAAACCAAGCGAGAAGTTCGAGAGCTATCTCGTCGACGAGTTGGAATGGCTCCGTCAGAAATATGAAGGCTCCAACGGCGACTATTTCTTCAACCGTGTGGAATACCGACTCGTCCATCAAGTGCTCTTCAAGCGTTACGAAGGCCAGACCAATCAGTTGTTGGCCCTTCAGAATGCCGCTGGCACATGGGGCCCCATCGATATCGACACCATTCCGGTAGAGGATGTTATAAGATATCTCTCCTACGTCAACACCCCAGGCACCACTACACTCGACAAATATCTGAAAAGCCGCTATCAGGAGAACGACACCACCCTGCGCGAGCTGATCGGTACCAAATACATGCGCCTCTGTCAGTGGGACAAGGCCATCGAGTGGCTCAAGGACATCCCCGTCAGCTACTACAACAGCCATCGCAGTCAAGGTTATCTCTTCTACTCGCTGCGCCGTAGCTACGAGGTTGAACCCTGGTCACGCCGTCAGTGGCTCAAGGAAGACGAGGCATGGGAGTCCAACCTCAAATGGTGGAAACCGCTGAAGCTTGACTTCTGTCGCGAGATGCAGCAGATGGAGGCAGGCCTCAACCTGCTCAGAGGCAAGGCCCTCGAACAGCAATGCTACAACCTGGCCGTGCGCTATGCCCAGGCCAGCATCCACGGCGATTGCTGGTGGCTGCTGCGCGAGACCAAGAGCGGCTACGACGAGGTGCGCCAGAACGAGACCGACCTTGGGCTGAAAGCCGTGAAGCTGCTCCAGCAGGCAGCCCTGACTAGCGACCCAGCCCTGAAGCGCAAATCGCTCTTTGCACTAGGGTATAACGAACTATACAGTGATAGCAAGGACACCCTTTGGCGGTCTTGGAAATGGGACAGCGAAGTCGGTAAGTATATAGCAGAATACAATCCCACATCGCCGCAATTCAGAGCCTATCAATCGCTCTACGAGCTGACGGGCGGCTTAGCAGAAGAGGAGTATATCAGGAAATGCGACGAGTACGATCAGTTCTCCAGATACTACAGTCAGCATAAATAAAACAAAAAAAATCTCAAATTCTGCACGTAATTCAAAAAATAGTCGTACCTTTGCAGCCGCAAAACGCGCCAGTGTGGACATTTCTCCGTTTTATCGGGATGTAGCGCAGTTGGTAGCGCACTACGTTCGGGACGTAGGGGTCGGGCGTTCGAGTCGCCTCATCCCGACAATCGCAAAGGCGCAGATGCAGTTAGGTGGCCGATAATCGGCCACCTTTTTTACACACCAAAGAGGTTATGTTTGAAGTAATGATGTCACTTTTTGCCCTTGTCGTCGTGGGATACATAGCAGGTAGACTGGGCTATATGGGAGGGGAGTTCGACAAGAAACTGTCGAGTCTGGTCATCAATTTCACGTGTCCGGCGCTGATCCTGTCGTCAGCGATGACCGGCGAACTGCCTGACCGCCGACTCATCCTACCACTCTTAGGCATCAGCACGCTCACCTATGTGATTCTCTCAGTCGTAGCCTTCCTACTACCCCGTTATCTCACTCGGAAGAAGGAAGATGAAGGGATTGTAGGCTTTGCGCTGATGTTCGGCAATGTAGGGTTCATGGGCTACCCCGTCGTGGCCTCCATCTTCGGTCATCAGGCGGTGTTCTATGCCGCCGTTCTCAATGTGGTCAACACGTTTGCAGTGTTTACTATCGGCACCATTCTGATTGTAGGAGACCTGAGCGACGGAAAGCGTTTCCAGAAAAAAGTACTCTACAGTACGCCGATGCTCTCAGCCTATCTGGCCATACTCATTGTGGCCCTAGGCATCGACAATATCCCTGATATCATCAGCCAGCCGCTCACGATGCTCGGCAACATCACCGTCCCGGCAGCCCTGCTCATCATCGGCTCGTCGATGTCACAACTCTCTGCAAGGTCCATGCTGGGCGACCTGACCGTTTACACCACGACAGTATTCCGACTATTACTGATTCCCATCGGATTCTACTTCCTGTGCAGCGCCCTGGGCTTTGATCCATACGTCGTGAATATCAACACGGTAGTCATCGCTATGCCCGTAGCCACCTACGGCACCATCCTCTGTCTGAAGTACAACCGCGACACGACGCTCATCACCGAGGTGACACTCATCACCACCCTCCTGTCGATGCTCACCATCCCCCTGCTGACTATCCTGTTCACCAGATAGATCATCGTGAGCCGACAGGCTTAGGCCCTATCGCCTAAGCCATCAGGATCACGCTTCAACTGCTCGATCATCTCGTCGATCTTGTGAAGTTCACGAGGGATGCGGATGCTCTGCGGACAATGGGGCACACATTGCCCACACTGGATACAATGGTCTGGCTGACGGTCACGAGGCACAACACGGTCCAGCGAGATAAGATACTGGCGGCGGTGCTTGCGATACTCCTGGTCGCCAATGCCCATCGGCAGAGACCCCTCGTTCTTACATTTATTATAATGTACGAAGATAGCCGGGATGTCAACGCCGTAGGGACAGGGCATACAGTATTTGCAGTCGTTGCAAGGAATGTTCTCCAATCCCACGATCTTGTTGGCAATCTCCTCATCGAGGTATCGCATCTCCTGTTCGCTCAGCGGCGACAACGGACAGTAGCTCAACAGATTGTCCTTCAAATGTTCCATATAGGTCATACCGCTGAGCACGGTGAGCACACCCTCGGGCGTGCCGGCATAGCGGAAGGCCCACGAGGCCACAGACCTTTCTGGCGCGTGGCTCTTCAACTCGGTCATCAGATACTGCGGCAGATTCGCCAGTCGGCCACCCAACAGCGGTTCCATGATGACAGCCGGGATGCCCCGCTTCAGGAGTTCATCATAGAGGTAGCAGGCGTCGACGTTGTTCTTGCTGATCTCGTCTGCGTAGTTCCAGTCCAAATAGTTCAGCTCTATCTGCACAAAATCCCAATGGTATTTGTCCTGCATGGCGATGATCTCGTCGAACACCGTCTTCTTACCGTGGAACGAGAAGCCGAGGTTGCGGATACGGCCTGCCTCACGCTCCTTCAACAGGAAGTCCATGATGCCGTTGTCGACATAGCGGCCGTTGAACTCATCCATCCCGCCTCCGACAGCGTGCAGCAGATAGTAGTCGATATAGTCCACCTGCAGCTCCTTCAGCGAGTTCTGGTACATCTCGATGGCCTTCTCCCGCTGCCAGTAGTCGCGGTTGAAGTTCGAGAGCTTCGTGGCAACGAAGTACTCGCTGCGCTTATGCCGGCTGAGGGCGATGCCCGTGCAGCGTTCCGACTGGCCCTGACAGTAGACGGGCGACGTGTCGAAGTAGTTCATGCCGTGCTCGATGGCGTAGTCGATCTGACGGTTGATCATGTCCTGGTCAAACTCGCTGTCGTTATCGGGTTTTGTCGGCAGACGCATCATGCCATAGCCCAGCAGCGACACCTTTTCCTTGGTCTTGGGATTTTCGCGATAGGTCATCTGCCCCACAGGGGGCTCCACCTGGTTCTTATACTCTTCCGCAGCCTGACTACCGGCCTTGTTGCCACCTTTGCAGCCCGCCAGCGCAGCGGCTGTAACAACGGTTCCAGAGCCAAATAGCTTCAGGAAACTACGTCTTGATATATTCTTGTTCATGATGTTTTGTTTACTGTTTACGGTTTACAGTTTACAGTTGATTACCTTTGCGGGTATGTCGGCCTCCAGTCATATCATCTGTAAACTGTAAACCGTCAACTGTAAACTAAAAATTATATCTTCTTATGCACTTCGTGACCCTCGACATAGATAGCCGAGAAGGGACGCGACGGACAGACATACTCACAGGCTCCGCAGCCGATGCAGGCAGCATCGTTGATGGCGGGAATCATGGGCGACTCCTCGTTGTTCTCATCCAGCGGCACCATCTCAATGGCTCCAGAGGGACAATGGCGGGCACAGTTGCCGCACTCCACCTCATCAGTCAGCACCACGCAGTTCTTCTTGATCCACACGGCGTGACCTATCTGGATGGACGACTTCTCATCTTTATCGATGGGCTTGATAGCACCAGCAGGGCAGACCTCCGAACAGCGCGTACACTCCGGACGACAATGGCCCCGCTCATAGGACATCTCTGGCAGCATCAAGTGCATCAAGTCGCCAGAAGGACGGAGCACATTGTTCGGACACTCCGAGACACAGAGCTGGCAGCCCGTGCAGCGGGTAGAGAAGTTATCAAAGGAGAGCGATCCCGGAGGTGTCAGCGGTGTCTGACGCTCAGGAGTCACCTTGTCCTCAATCTCCGCCAGTCCGCCGTCCATCAGTTTCTCCTTCTTCTGGGCCATCGCTGCCGTCGTCACCAATGCCGAAGCCACGAGGAACGAGCGCTTGCTGCTGTCAATGGCATCGGACTTTACGGACTCACTCGGACTATTTTCTCTGTCCGTGATAGTCCGAGTTAGTCCGCTGCTATATTTCAATGCGCCAAACTTACAGCTGTCGATGCAGTTGCCGCAAACCACACAACGGCTGTAGTCGACGGTATGTGTCTTGTAGTCAATGCAAGCAGCCTTGCAGTTCTTGGAACAGAGCGAACAGTTCTTGCACTTATCGGCATCGAATCTGACCTTCAGCCAAGAGAAGCGGGCGAAGAACGAAAGGATTGTACCAACGGGACAAATCGTATTACAATAGGTGCGGCCCCCTCGCCAAGCCAGCACAATCAGCACAACCAGCGTCACCAGAGCGATGATGAACACAGGCAGCGACTTCATCCACACGTCTACCGAGTAGAACGCATAGCTGTCGGCACGCTCGGCGATGGCTGCCAGCACATTGTTACCCAGCATCCACAGCGGCTGGAAGATCATCGTGGCGATGCGTCCATAGCTGCTATAAGGAGCCAGCAACTGGAAGAAGGAGCCCACTCCAACCACCAAGGCGATGATGAACACCACCAGCACAGGATAGCGCAACCAGCGCACCTCACGAGAATAGCTGTACTTGTTCTTTTTCCGATGGAATCGAGCTAAAATGTCCTGCAACACGCCCAGCGGACAAATCACCGAGCAATAGATGCGCCCAAAGATGAGCGTCAGCGCCAAAAGGGCCACAATGACCACCACGTTGAGGGCCATCACGGCAGGCAAGAACTGGATCTTGGCCAACCACGAGAGCCAATGGTGCAGCGTTCCCGTGAAGTCGAGGAACAACAGCGTGATCAGCACAAAGACCACCGCTGCCAGAATCATTCTGATTTTCTTTAGCATATTGTATTTGTTTAGTTTATTGTTTACTGTTTACAGTCACAATCACAATGCTCACCTCATAGAGCAGCCATATCGGCAGAGCCACCACGAAGAGCGTAAATGCATCCGTCGTCGGCGTGATGACAGCCGCCACGATGAAGATCGCCACGATGGCATGACGGCGCATTGACCGCATCATCCCGGCATTTACCAGCCCCATCTTTCCCAGAAGCCAGCTCACCACAGGCAATTCAAACACGATCCCCATCACGAGACTCATCATGATCAGCGTGTCCATATACGACTGCAACGTCAGCATGTTCGCCACATCAGGACTCACCTGATAGGTGCCCAGGAACCTCACCGTCAGCGGGAAGATCAGCAGATAGTTCAGCGCCGTTCCCAGCATGAACATCACGTAGCCGCTTGCCACCAGGGCCGTCGCATATTTCCTCTCGTTGTCATAGAGCGCTGGCGACACAAAGCCGAAGAGCAGGTATATAATATAAGGTGAGGCCACGAGTATGCCGGCATAAAAAGCCGTCTTCATGTGGATCATAAACTGCTCCGTCAGCCCCGTATTCATCAGCGAGATGCTGAACGGCTCTATGCCCATCAGCCTGTAAGTGATGAAATCACTCGTCCTCGGCGCCAGCACAATGGCAAAGAGCTCGTCTTTCAGGCAGAAAGCCACCGCCGCAGCCACCACCGTTACCACAAGCGCTCGGATGATGACCGACCTCAGCTCGTCGAGATGGTCCCAGAAGGTCATGCCCCCATCACTCATCCTTCTTCTTCTCTCCTTCTGACGAGTCGGGAGAGATCTCATTCATCCCCTCCTTGAAGCTCTTCACGCCCTTGCCAAGGCCCTTCATCAGCTCAGGAATCTTCTTGCCGCCGAACAACAGCAGCACGATAAACGCGAGGACGAGTATCTCCTGCATCCCGATTCCAAACAGAATTAATGATTCAAACATATCCTATTTTGTTTTTAGTTTCATTCAACGTGGCAAAGTTAAGCATAAAAACCGAAACAGCCAAATTTTCAGCCGTTTCTTTTAACGCAACGCTTACGGTTACAGCTGTAACTATGTAACCTTTTAGCCATCAACTTGTGAATATTGTCAATAAAATTCATAACCCACAACTCCATATCTCTTCGTTTCGTATCTATTTGATAGTCAACGCCTTATGATTACCCTGATTTTAGGCTAAGTAAAGTCGGACTTTAGATAGGGTAAACTCCGACTTTACCCTATCTAAACTCCCACTTTAGGCTATCTAAACTCCCAGTTTACCCTAGGCGTGGAAATAATGTAAAGTAATTTGACTATTCGCAGAATAAGAGAGGTTACATGGTTACAGCTGTAACCATAACCATTCACGCTGAAATGATTGTCAGAACTCCACGTAAGGGGTGAGGCGATCGATGACATCTTGGGGGAAGTCTTTGGAGAGGCGGAGATCGTTGAGACTCTTGAGGGGACCGTGAAGGCGGCGATAGTCTGTGATGGCTTTGGCCATGAAGAAGTTGATGTAGGGGTGGCGCTTCAGGTCGTTGAGCGAGAGACGGTTGACGTTCAGCTTCCGAGGAGAGGGATTCTCTATGACCAGATAGTCCTTGGCTTCAAGGGGAAAATTCTCGATTTCATCGAGCTGATCCACGCTGATATAGCCTCCCAGACGCTCTCCATACTCTATCACCTTGCGGGCGAAATAAGGGCCGATGCCAGGAACGGTCTTCAGGGTGGTGGTATCTGCCGTATTGAGCACGATATGCTCACCCTTCCTGATCTTCGGCTGATAGTGAGCCACCACAGAATCATGTTCTACATCAGAGAGCCGACGCCCCCGCTGATAGGCCGTGTCGCGATAGATGACCTTGGTACGGACATAGACCGTCCGCTCATGATAAAGCTGACGGCGGAAGCTGTCGCGATGATGCTTGGAAGGCTTCAAAGTATCGATGGAATCGGCAGAAACCAGTGCATTTGAGGTCTCGTTATCCCCTCCCGTCAGGAAGATGATGCCCAAGGCTATGACGATCACACAGAGCAACGCAAGGATCACCTTGCGGTCTGACTTCTGCAAATAAAAGAATTCGCGGATCATATCACGCCGAACTGATGGAGGAAGATCAGAATCAGGCACAACGGCACGATGAAACGGACAGAAAACAGCCAGACACGGAAGAACGACTCACGAAGTGCGCCACCGTTGGTAAACTCATCCTTCACCAGCTGGCGGTCAACGAACCATCCCAACATAATGCTCGTCAGGAAGGCACCCACAGGCAACATGTACTGAGCCGTCAGGTAATCGCAGAAGTCCATCAGCGACAGTCCCAACACCTGAATATCAGTATTTCCCCCCACGGAGAGGGAACAGAAGACCGCTATCAGCGAACAAACGGTCGTCAGTATCCAAGCGGCCCGTTGACGAGGCAGACGAAGTTCCTCATGGAAGAAGGCCGTACCGATCTCATGCATGGAGATGGTCGATGTGAGGGCGGCAAACACCAGCAGGGCATAGAACAGGATGGAGATGGCATAGCCCACGGCAGGCATGGTGAGGAAAGCCCGTTGGAACACATTCGGCAAGGTGATGAAGATGAGCGATGGGCCGCTATCGGGCTGTACGCCCACGGAGAAGGCGGCAGGGAAGATCATCAGTCCAGCCAGGATGGCAATAGCCGAATCGAGCAAGGCTATCTGGGTGGCAGAACGTAGCAGATTCGTATCACGCTTGAAATATGAGGCGTAAGTGCAAAGACAGGCTGTACCCAGACTCAATGAGAAGAAGGCCTGACCCAACGCCTCGAGGAACACGCCGCCACTAACCTTCGAGAAGTCTGGCCGCAACAGGAAGTCGATACCCTTCGACGCCCCAGGGAGCATACACGACGCCACCACCAGAACGACCAGCAGCAGGAGCAACAGTGGCATCAGCAACTTGGAGGCACGTTCGATGCCCTTCTCTACCCCCTGCGCCACCACGACATGGGTGATCAACACAAATCCCACAGCCCAAAGGCAGGGTTTGACGGGATCGGAAGAGAAAGTCGTGAAATAGTCGATGACATACGAGGCGTCACCATTCAGCCGTCCACCAAGGGAGGCAAAGAGGTACTGCAGACACCAGCCCGCCACCACCGCATAGAAGCCGAGGATGATCGTGGAGGTCAGAATGCCTAAGTAGCCTATCCATCGCCAACCACGTTGAGCCAAGCTACCATAGGCACGGGCCGCATTAGCCTGCGAATGGCGACCCACGATGAACTCGCTCACCATACCAGGGATGCCCAACAGCAGCACACAGGCGAAATAGATGACGATAAAGGCTGCACCACCATTCTGACCAGTCATGAACGGGAAGCGCCAGACATTGCCCAAGCCTACGGCTGAGCCCGCCGTCGCCAGCACAATCGCTAACTTGCTGCCAAAATTCCCCCGTTCAGACATACATTACTTATTTATAAAAGTCCCAACTGATGCAGGAAGATGAAGAGAATACAGATCGGACACACATACTTCACCTGGAAGAGGTAGAAATGGAAAAGCGTCGTATTGCGGATGGTTCCCTCGTTAGAGAACTCGTCGTGCACCAGCTTATGGGGAACAAACCAACCAATGAAGATACAGGTGAGGAAGCCCACAATCGGCAGGAACAGCTGACCCGTGACAAAGTCAAACATATCGAAGACAGTCATGCCAAAAAGCGTCAGTTCCTTGCCAACACCTAACGACAGGGAACAAATGACACCAACGAGCATACAGCCCACCGTCACCATCAGCGCAGCCCGTTTACGGGTGGTTCCCATCTCTTCCTGCAGGAAAGCCGTACTCACCTCGTGCAGGGAGATCAGCGAGGTCAGAGCCGCCATCGACAACAGGACATAGAACAGCACAGATACACCATAGCCGATGAACGGTAGACCGCCAAAGGCCTGCTGGAACACGTTGGGCAGGGTGATGAAGATGAGCGAAGGACCGCTGTCGGGTTCTACACCAACGGAGAAAGCGGCAGGGAAGATGACCAGTCCAGCCAACAGCGCCACCATGAAGTCGATGACACCAATCTGCGCCGCCGTCGATGCCAGATTCGTCTGCTTTGAGAAATAGCTGGCATAGGTGCAGATACAGCCCATCGCGATACTCAGCGAATAGAACGACTGGCCGAGGGCAGCCAAGAACACATCACCGTTCAACTTCGAAATATCCGGTTTGAACAGAAACTCGATGCCCTTCTCCGCATTCGGCAGCATACACGAGGCCACGACGATGACTAATAATAATATAAATAAGGTGGGCATCATCAGCTTCGAAGCCCGCTCAATACCGTCGCGCACACCATTCTCGATAATCAGATAAGTAGCCAGCAGGATGAGCAACGTCCAGAACACCGGCTTGACAGGATCCTGGGAGAAAGTGCCGAAATAGCTCTTGATCAGTTCGGGACTACCCTCCAGACTACCAATCAGCGAAGCCCACACATATTCCAGACACCAGCCTGAGACAACAGCATAATAGCCGGAAATCAGGAAGCCCGTCAGTACGCCCATATAGCCGATGAGCGACCAAGCCGTACCTCCTGACACTTTCCGATAGGCACGTGCCGTATTAGCCTGACCATGACGACCGATGATGAACTCGCTGATCATACAGGGGATACCCAGCAACAGGACACAGAACACATAGATGAGGATAAACACAGCACCGCCGTTCTGACCCGCCATATAAGGGAATCGCCAGATATTTCCAAGGCCCACAGCTGAGCCTGCAGTCGCTAATATCACACCAAGACGGCTCCCGAAACTTGCTCTTTCCAGTTTTGCCATTTGCATTTAATCCAGTAATCTGTTGCAAAAGTACAAAATAAATCACAAATAGCTGTTCATAATTCACAATTATTTCTTACTTTTGCATCAAAAATAGAAGTAAAGATGAAAATGCCCTTACATTTTATCAGGAAATACCCCCTTTCTTGCTTCCTTTTCGCGGCTATCTGGTATCTGTCGCTGTTCTTCATGGCTCCGGAAACTCCGCTGAACAATATCAAGCTCATCGACAAGTGGATTCACTTCATCATGTATGGCGGCACTTGTAGTGTTCTATGGATAGAGTATATCCGTCAGCACCAAAAGCCCGACTACGGAAAGCTGTTCATCTGGGCCTGGGTGGCTCCTATTGTGATGAGCGGCATCATCGAAGTGCTTCAGGAGTATTGTACAGAGACACGCAACGGCGACTGGCTCGACCTGACGGCCAATGCCATTGGCGTCACATTAGGAGCCGTATTCGGACTGATACTATTAGTAACCAAGAAAAAGAAATAAGCAACGGCTTATTTCCACGAGGAATAGGGATTCTTACTCAAGTGACCATTGTAATAACGACGGTCTCCTGTCACTTCCTTTCCGATGAAATCGGGCTTTTCGAAAGGTTCATCTTCTGACTGAAGTTCCACCTCGGCCATCACCAGCCCTTCATTATCGCCATAGAACTCATCGACCTCGAAGGTGTGATTGCCACTCTTCACCAGATAGCGTGTCTTGTCGATGCGTCCTGGCTCGCAGAGTTCCATCAGATGCCGAGCCTCGTCGAGGCTAATCTCCTTCTCAAACTCATAACGGCTGATTCCATCGGCATTCGAAGGACCTTTAATCGTGAGATATCCGCGGTCGTCACGGATACGTACCCTGACGGTACGACCGTGACCACTGCAGATATATCCCTGACAGATGCGGCTGCTACTATAAGCCTGCCGCTTGTAGTCATCGTTCAGGACCAGGAACTTGCGTTCTATCTCCAGACCGCTCATCAACTGACGATGAAGATGGAATAGATCACGAAGATGATGGCCAGCACGACCAACACGCCGAAGATCCACTCCAGCACTTTCTTTCCACTGTCTTCCTGTTTCTTCTGATAAGCAACCTTCTTCTGGGTCGATTTTGATGGTTTTGCAATTTGTGCCATAATAATATAATGTTTAATGATTAGTTTTCTTCGTCGTTCACGGGGAATTCCATCAGATAGGCCTTGATGAAGCCGTCGATCTTGCCGTTCATGACGCTGTCGACATCACGGGTCTCGAAATTGGTGCGATGGTCCTTGACGCGACGGTCGTCGAAGACATACGAACGGATCTGACTGCCCCACTCGATTTTCTTCTTGCCCGCCTCAATCTTCGCCTGAGCCTCCAGACGCTTCTTCATCGCACGGTCATAGAGCTGAGATTTCAGCAGCGTCATCGCACGTTCCTTGTTCTTCGGCTGGTCGCGCGTTTCCGTATTCTCTATGAGGATTTCCTCTTCCTCGCCTGTATCAGGGTCGGTATACCAATAGCGAAGACGGACTCCCGACTCCACCTTGTTCACATTCTGTCCGCCGGCTCCTGACGAACGGAACGTATCCCACGACAGTTTGGCGGGGTCGACATACACCTCGATGGTATCGTCTACCAGCGGCGAGACGAAGACTGATGCGAAGCTGGTCATACGCTTACCCTGCGCATTGAAGGGGGACACGCGGACCAGACGATGCACACCGTTCTCCGACTTCAGATAGCCGTAGGCATAGTCGCCACCTTCTATCTGCATCGTAACGCTCTTGATGCCGGCCTCGTCACCGTCAAGCAGGTTCGAGATGGTCACCTTATAGCCATGAGCCTCAGCCCAGCGCATGTACATTCGCATCAGCATCGAGGCCCAGTCTTGAGCCTCCGTACCGCCGGCACCTGAATTAATTTTCAGCACAGCCTCCATCGGATCCTCCTTCTGGCGGAGCATGTTCTTCAGTTCCAGGTCTTCGATGGCCTTGATAGCTTTCTGATAGGTCTCATCGACCTCTTCCTCCGTCACCATCTCGTCTTTATAGAAGTCAAAAGCCAACTGCAGCTCGTCGGCCAACGTACGAACCTCCTTATAGCCGTCGATCCAGCGCTTGATGCCTTTCACCTTCTTCATCTGCTCCTCGGCCCTGACGCGGTCTTCCCAGAAGTCAGGAGCCTGAGTACGAAGATCCTCCTCCTCGTACTCCATCTGCTTCTTGTCTATCTCCAGATAACGGTGCAGCGCATCTGCCCGTTCCAATACATCTTTTAGTTGGTCTTGCGTAATCATGGGTGCAAAGGTACGAATAAGTGAGTGAAAAACCAAATATTTTTGGATTTATCACTCTTTTTGTCTCTCTTTACAGAAGAATTCTCTATCATCGATGCCATCCTTCGTACCGAGGAGGTGACTTCGGGAGGCAAAATGCCGGATAGTATCCATCTGGTGGTTGAGGAAGTGGTGGTCAATATTGCGGAGCATGCCTTTCTGGACGATACCAACGGCTACCTCGATGTGGAGATTGAGCGCCAGGAAGACCGCATTATTCTCTGTTTCAGGGATGGAGGCATACCATTTAATCCACTTGAGCAGGAACCTCCCGACACCACGTTGCCGATGAGTCAGCGGCCCATGGGCGGCCTGGGAATTTTCCTGGTCCTCAAGTATGTGGATACTATAGCCTACGAATATACCAACAATGAGAATGTACTTACCGTATCTTTAAAGACAAATCAATCCACAAGATGACAAACAGAGTATTCCAATCCTTCTCCAAACGACTGTCGAGACGCCTCTTGACAGTCTTCGTTCTGGCAATAACAGTTATCTCCGCATTGGTTGTCGCGCTTGCTACCTTTGGGATGAAAACGATGACCGACGCCTACTTCTACTCACAATTGGAGGAAATCAACGAGATGGTAAGTACAGTGCAGGCCATGGGTGAAAGTAACGACCAGATCTATGAGCGGATGAAGAGAGCAGATCTCAGGATCAACAGGTTTTACCCCATCGTCCCAGAGGATGCCAATGAAAAGGACTTCAAGAACATCTGGGCTTTGTAGCACTGGGGATGATCAAGAAGAATAAGGTACTGTAGGTCTGAATATTTATACACTTTGAGTCTTCGCAGACCTTTCTGGAATTTTAGGCTAAGGAAACTGGGACTTTCGTTAGGGGAAAGTCCCGGTTTAGTATAAGGAAACTCCCAGCCGCAGATGCAGTGCATAAACATTCATAATTAGTATATATATTCATTGGGGTTACACCTTATTTATATAGAGGAACAGCCCCAACACCTCATCATCTCACTCTGGATCCTGAAACACCTGCTCACACAGGTGTTTCAGGGAGTGAGGTGTTTGGCAAACACCTCACTCTCTCAGCTTGTTCAAAATCAAGCAGTTATGAATCAGAAATGGGATGATGAGGTGATGCGTTGATCCTCAGATTGGCACCTATAGATGGGACGATAGCCATCAGCTTATCGTGAAACAGCAAAAAAGGGGTAACGGTTCGTGGATAATGGTAAAAATGATGTCGTAGATGCATTTTTTTTATCAAAGCTATTCGTTTTCACTTTTTTTTCGTATCTTTGCAGCATCAGTTACCTTTTTTTTAATAAATGCAGTTATGACAAACAGACTACTAACTCTCATGGCGTTATGGCTGACCGTGACAGTTGCCGCCCTTGCGCAAGAGGAACCAAAACTCACGGTCAAGCCGTCGGGGCGTATTCTCTTCGACGCAGCCTACATTAATCCCCAACATTAGGAAGACGACCTGAAGAGCGGTGTCGGCATCCCTGACATGCGCGTCGGCGTAGGGTTCAATTACGGCCAGTGGAAAGGCAAGATTGACATGGGCTATGCTTATGGCAAGGTGAACATGAAGGATGTGTGGCTGCAGTATGACTTCGACAAGCAAAACTTCATCCGCGGCGGTTACTTCATCCACCAGTACGGATTCCAGAGCAGCACCAGTTCGTCGTTCAAGGAGACGATGGAGGAGCCTCAGAGCAACGCCGTGTTCAACAACGACCGTATGATCGGCCTCATGTATGAGTATTCGGCCCCGAAGGTGCTGGCAACGGCTAGGATCGTGGTGGAGACAGACGTCATGAAGCAGACGACCGACGTGACCGGCAATGAGGCCATCGGCGGGATGACACGATTGCTATACCGTCCATACGCGGAGCGTGGAAAGATGTTCCAGGTGGGCATCAGCGGCGGTATCGAGGGGGCGCGCTACAACAGCAAAGAGGAGCTGAACCACAAGCAGTTCACCCTGAGCACCCGCTGGCCGACCCGTGTGGCGAAGGTGAATTCGCAGCAGGCCGTCGTCACCGATGCCAAGACGATGTATAAGTTCTCGCCCGAGGTGATGTACTCCCGCGGTCGGTTTGCCGTCATCGGCCAGTATTTTCTCAATTCGATCACCCGCGACAACAACCAGGAGACCTTTACCGGCAGCGGTGCCTACGTCACCCTGCGCGGACTCCTGAAGGGGCGCGACTATGCTCCCAATATGGGCGACGGCGGCATTGCCACGCCCGATCCCGGCAACATGGAACTCTGTCTGCAGTACAACTACACAGCGCTCTCCGATGCCTCCGCCGGTATCCTTGGCGGCTATCTCAACGACTGGGCTATCTGCTACAATTTCTATCCCAATAAATATATGATCTGGCGCGTGCGCGCATCATATACCAAGGTGACCAACCGCAGCGGCTTTGCCGATAACGAGGTGAGCATCCTGGAGACCCGTCTGCAGGTAAAGTTCTAATTTGTGTCCGCTGAATTAATACCGAGCCACCAAGACTGGGGTGCAGACATAGCCCCATTCTGTGACCATATTAATTATTAGCTGCCATATTTCGGTAAGGATATGACAAAGTTCCCTTAAGAACTTCATC